>Ga0187862_10002033_pt1 | contig 20947 bp, 18 predicted proteins | sample June2016WEW_10_1_FD_133003 | JGI IMG/M metagenome (GOLD analysis project Ga0187862, IMG submission 133003) | Peatland microbial communities from SPRUCE experiment site at the Marcell Experimental Forest, Minnesota, USA - June2016WEW_10_150 | ecosystem: Environmental > Terrestrial > Soil >...
CCGGTTTCCAGCCAGACGCCGAGTTCATAGGCGCCGACGCACAGCATGTAGCCGAAGAACGCAAAGTAATGGCAAAAAAACACGCCCAGACTAAACAAGGTTCCACCGGCGATGCGCCAGCGAGCGGCACCTCGGGAAAGCACGATCCAGCCGGCAAATGCCAACAGCCAGACGCCGATGCCAAACAGATAGTTCACAAAGCCCAGGCTGGTGACATAACTATAGGCGAACAATGCGCTGGCGGCGGGCCAGGGGGAGAGACGGCGGTGCAGCACGGTGTGCACCGCCATCGTGCCCAACACGAACAGCAGCAGACAAAGATACAGGAAGACCCGCCCGGCCGTGTAGATCGACATGACATGCGCCAGCTGCGGAATGATCAGGTCCATTGCCAAATAGGGCGACAACTTCCACGCCACGACGTAGTTCGCCTGCAATGCCGGGCTGTTGGCGTACGCCGCCAGAATGTGCATGCGCGCGAGGTGGTTGGGGTAGTCGACCAAAGGCGGCACCACGACCGAGACGATCGGCACTGCCAGCAAGCCCAGAACTACGAGGTGAAGTGTGATGGTGGTCCAGCGCGGCTGATACGTGTCGGTCCGTGATTGGGGTCGATCGGCCGCGCTTACCAGGCTGTCCATGGTACCTCGGTCGTGGGGTTCGGGATCACGGCAGGCCGGCACGCGGACGCCTTGTGACGAGGTAGAAGCGAGCTGCCAACGATCTGGTTACAGCGTTTGTCGCGCCATTGAATCGCCGTCCGTTGGTTTGGCCGTCCAGGCTGATCCAATCTGATTGGAAGGCGGCCTAAATCGGCAACCCCTGCTCCCGCGCCCAGGTGGCAATCGGTTCGCGCAAACTGGCCGCCCCGCGGGCCCCGCGGCGGATCGAGTTCAGCACTGGCCGGAATGCCGCCAGATCGACCTCGGCCAGCAGCGCCTTCACCGGCAGAATCCCGCTTGCCGGCATCGACAGGGCGGTCAGGCCAAGCCCCACAAACGCCAGCGCCTCCAGCGGCCGCGACGCTGCCTCGCCGCACAGCGACACCGGCACGCCGGCTTCGCGGCCCGCGGTCAGCAATTGCTCCAGCAAATCGAACATCGGCTGCGACAGCACGTCATAGCGGTCGTACAGCGACGGCGTTCCTCGATCCGCGGCAAACATGAACTGCACCAGATCGTTCGAGCCGACCGAAATGAAGTCCACCTCCCGCAGCAGGTCCGGCAGCTGCCACATCAGCGCCGGCACCTCCAGCATGGTGCCGACCGACAACTGCTCCGGCTGGGGCCGCACGCGTCGTGCCTCGCCCAGAAGGAGCGCCTTGGCCTGACGAAATTCGGCGACCGTTGCCACCATCGGGAACATCACCGACAGCTTCCGCCCGTTTGCCGCCAGCAGCAGCGCGCGCAACTGCCGCCGCATCAGCGCCGGCCGATCCAGCCCGATGCGCAGCGAGCGCCAGCCCATCGCCGGATTTTCCTCCTCGGTCACCGTCCCCGGCAGCAGCTTGTCGGCACCCAGATCCAGGGTCCGGAACAGCACGGGCCGACTGCCCGCCGCATTCAGCACCCGGGCATAAATCGCCGCCTGCTCGGCCACGTCGGCCACCGAACCGCGCGCGAGCATGGCGATCTCCGTACGGAACAGGCCAATTCCCTCGGCACCGGTGCGCTCCAGTTGCGCCAGCTCCAGGTCAAGCCCGACATTCAGCATCAGGCTGACCCGTACGCCGTCGGCCGTCCGGGCTGGCTGGTCGCGCAGCGCGGCAAACCCCGCGTAGCGTAGCGAATGCGCCTCCAGCGCGCGAACGTAGACCTGCCGGACCTCCGCCTCTGGCCGCAGCACCAGCTGCGCGCCATCGCCGTCGATCACCGCCTCGTGACCCGGCTCGGCGGTGTCGAGCATCCCCCGCGTGCCACCGACCGTGGGAATCCCCAGCGCCCGGGCCAGAATGGCGGCGTGTCCGGAGGGACTGGCTTCTTCGATCGCGATGCCGGCGATGCCATTGGCCTGCCATTCCAGCAGTTCGGCGGGTCCCAGGCGGCGGGCGAGCAGGATGCCGCCGGCCGGCACCGATTCGCGCGGCTGATGCCCGGTCAGTGTGGTCAACAAACGATTCGCGAGATCTTCCAGATCGGCCAGCCGTTCCCGCAAATAGGAATCGCTGATCCGGCGCATGCGGTCGTGCAATTCGGTAGCGACGCGGGCGACCGCGGCCTCGGCGGTCAGCCCGCCCCGGATGACCTCGCTGACGCGGCGCAGCCAGCCCTGATCGGCCGCGACCAGCCGGTAAGCCTCAAGCACGTCGCGCGAGGTCGAGGCATCGCTCGGCACGCCCGCCAGCAAATCGTCGATCCCGCGTTGCATGCGGTCAGACGCGTCCGCCAGTCGTTGCAGTTCGCGCTCCGGGTCCTCGGCCAGGAGTTTGATGCCGGTCATTCGCGTGGCATGCAGCACCACCGGACCGATCGCGATACCGGTCATCAGGGTCGTGCCGGCGAAAACCCGCGGCACCGTACTGGGTAGGCCCTCGCCGACGGCTTCGGTCGCGCTGTTGGCCGGCAGCATTTCCGCCAGCAGCATGGCGACGGTTTCCAGCTCGTCGACTTCCAGGCCGGTGAAATGTCGCGGCAGGCGATTCTGCACCGTCAGCACGCCGAGCACCCGACCAGAGCGGCGCACCGGAACCGCCAGCATGGAGGCGAACGGCTCCTCGCCGGTCTCCGGCCGATAGGCAAACGCCGGATGATTTTGCGCATCCGGCAAATTCATCACCGCACCCTGGGCGGCGCACAGGCCGACGATGCCCTCACCGACGCGCAATCGGGTCAGACCAACGGCCTTTAGGTTCAGGCCCTCGGTCGCTGCGAGTTCCAGCAGGTCGCCAGGACGGCGCACGTAGACCGAGCACACTTCGCTCGCCATCTCGGATGCGACGAGGCGCACCAGCTCGGAGATTGGCGCGGCGCCATGGGCGTGCAGATCGCGTAGTTTCGCCAACAAATGCCGCACCGGCGCCGCGGATGCCGCACCGCCAGTGGAAGGGCCGCCGGTTGCGGAGCCGCCACCCGGGGGGCCGCCGCCTGTGTTCGTTTCGGTCGAACGTCCGCCACCCGGGGTTACCGGGGGTTGCTTCGCTTCGCTCACAATGAAAGGTTCGCTCGCGATGCCAGGTTCGCTTGCGATGCGAGGTTCGCTCGCAACGACAGGGGTTCGTGCGGCAGCTCCGCCCGGCGCAGAGCCTCCCGAGCCCTGATGCGAGGTTTGCTCAGGCGGGGACGGGGACAGGTCTGAGAGCGCGCCGCCCATCCCCGGTCATTCCTCCTGGCGCCGGGCAGCGAGAGCGGCGGTGGCCTGGGTTACCAGCTCCTGGAGAATGTCGGCGATCGATTGCTCGGCGGTGACCATGCCGACGGATTGGCCGGCCATCACCGAACCCATCTCGATATCGCCATCGATCACCGCGCGGCGCAGCGCACCAGCCCAGAAATGCTCGATCGCCAATTGCGCGGCTTCCTTGTCCAGCTCGCCGGCGTGGAATTTGTCGCGCGTCTCCGCCTGGTGGCGCAAAAACGTCCTGGTCCCCTCGTTCACCAGCCCGCGCACCGGGATTACCGGGAACCGCTCGTCCAATTGCACCGAGGGCAACGCGTCGCGTGCGTTGGCGCGGATGAAGGCCTTCTTGAAGTTCGGATGCGCGATCGACTCTTTTGCCGCGGCGAACCGCGTGCCGAGCTGCGCGCCTGAGGCGCCCATTTCGAGATAGGCCAGGATCGCCTCGCCACGGCCCAGACCGCCGGCGACGAAGACCGGGACTTCGCGCAGATGCGGCAGGATTTCCTGTGCCAGCACGGTCAGCGACACCGGCCCGATATGGCCGCCGGCCTCCGAGCCCTCGATCACGATCGCGTCGGCGCCCGAGCGAACCAACCGGCGAGCCAGCACCAATGCCGGTGCGAAACAGATCAGTTTTGCGCCGCCGTTCTTGACCGCTTTGACTGCGTTGGCGGGCGGAATGCCGCCGGCCAGCACGATGTGGCTGACCTTCGCCGCCAGGCACACCCGGATCAGGTCGTCGAGCGCCGGATGCATGGTGATCAGATTGACCCCGAACGGCTGGCTGGTCATCGTCTGCGTCGCAGCAATCTCGGCCGCCAGCAGCGCCGGCGTCATCGAGCCGCAGGCAATCACCCCAAACCCACCGGCGTTGGAAATTGCTGACACAAGGTGCCGCTCGCTCACCCAGCTCATGGCACCACCGAGGATGGCAACCGGGCAGCCAAGAAACTCGGTGCCGCGCTCCCACAGGCGGGCAAGGGCGGCCCGATCGTTCTGACCTTGAATGGCAGCCTCCACCCACATCGGCACATTGACCACCCCGGCGCCGGCGAGCGCGCCACTCACATGCGCGCTACCGTCGGAACGGCTGCCGTCGACGCTGGTCCCTTCGGCGACCAGGTCGGGGTCGGCCATCGACTCGGGGCGATCAGCTGGCATCGAGGCCATACGCGGTATGCAGGGCGCGGACCGCCAGTTCGGTGTATTCGGAGGCGATCAACACGCTGACCTTGATCTCGCTGGTGGAAATCACCTGGATGTTGATCGCCTTGTCGGCCAGCGCGCGGAACATTGTGTTGGCGACGCCGGCGTGGCTGCGCATGCCGACGCCGACCACGCTGATCTTGGAGACGTTCGGGTCCTCCAACACCTCCGACCAGCCGACCTGGTCCTGGATCGCCACCAGGGCGGCGTGGCTGCGCGGCAGGTCGGTCTTGCCGATGGTGAAGGTCATGTCAGTGGTGCCGTCGGCGGCAGTGTTCTGCACGATCATATCGACGTTGATGTTTTCCTCGGCGAGTTTGCCGAAAATCGTCGCCGCGATGCCGGGCCGGTCGGCGACGCGGCGCAAAGTGATCTTTGCCTCGTCGCGGGCATAGGCGATCCCGGACACAAGTTCTTTTTCCACGATCTCATCCTCATCAACCACCAGCGTGCCGGGTTTATCCTCAAAGCTGCTAAGCACCTGGACCCGGACGCGTTCGTTCATCGCCAGTTCAACGCTACGGATTTGCAGCACCTTGGCACCGACCGAGGCGAGTTCCAGCATTTCTTCGTAAGAAATCTTTGCAAGCTTGCGCGCCTGCGGGACTATACGCGGGTCGGTGGTGTAAATGCCATCAACATCGGTATAAATATCGCAACGTTCGGCTTTCAGAGCAGCTGCCAGCGCGACGGCCGAAGTGTCTGACCCGCCGCGGCCCAATGTGGCGACGCGATGGTCCGGGGCGAGCCCCTGGAAGCCGGCGACGACCGCGACCTGACCGCGTCCCATGCGCGCGATCAGGTCGGAGGCGTCGATCGACAGGATACGCGCCTTGGCATGTGCGGTATCGGTATGGATCGGGATTTGCCAGCCCTGCCAGGAGCGGGCCTCGACCCCGATCTCCTGCAAGGCAATGGCGAGCAGGCCGGCGGTCACCTGTTCGCCGGTCGCGACGACCGCGTCGTATTCCCTGGCGTCGTGCAAGGGCGCGAGCTCCTGGCACCACCCCACCAGCCGATTGGTCGCGCCTGCCATGGCGGAGACGACGACTGCGACCTGGTTGCCGGCTTTGTGCTCGCGCTTCACCCGTTGGGCAACCTCGCGGATGCGGTCCAGGTTGGCGACGGAGGTGCCGCCAAATTTCATCACGATTCGCGCCATATGATCCTTGTTCTGGGTTTGGGGAGCGTCGGGCCCCAGGGAAGTCGGCTGGGCGAATCCGCTGGGGGTCGAGCCTCCGGGGCGATGTGCGGTAGATACCGGCCAGGGATTGGAGGGGCAACCAATGAGTGAGGCATTGCCGGAAACCACCCCGGGTGTTTCCGCCGCGGAAGTGGCGCGATTCAATGCCCTGGCGTCGCGTTGGTGGGACCGGCATGGTCCGATGCGGCCGCTGCATGCGATGAATCCGGCCCGGATCAGCTGGATTCTGTCGCATACGGCACTGCGATTCCCGTCGATTGAGGGCGTGCGGCTGCTCGATGTCGGCTGCGGCGCAGGCCTCGCGGCCGAGGCGTTGGCGCGGTGGGGCTTCGATGTTCTGGGAATCGACGCGGCGGTAGATGTGATCGAGGCGGCTCGGGTGCATGCGGCTGAAAGTGCCGGCGCAGCGGCTGGCAGTCCGCAGGCGGTATCGGTCCGGGGTGACTGGCCCGCGCCGGCCTACCGCGTTGCGACGGCAGAGCACCTGTTGGCAGAGCGCCGGCAATTCCAGGTCATCACCGCGCTGGAGGTGATCGAGCACGTGCCCGATCCCGCCGCCTTTGTCCGCGTTCTGGTGGCGTTGCTGGAGCCGGGTGGGCTGCTGTTCCTGTCGACCCTCAATCGCACGCGCCGCTCGTTCCTGGTCGCCAAACTGGGCGCCGAGTATGTGCTGCGGCTGCTGCCGGTTGGCACGCACGACTGGCGTCAGTTCATCACGCCGGCAGAATTGTCCGGATTATTGCGGGACGCAGGCGCGCGGGTCACGGACACCGCCGGATTGTCGCCCGGGCTCAACGGCTGGCACACCACGCGGGACCTTGGGGTGAATTACTTGCTGGCGGCCGAGGTGTAGTCGGCACTCGGCAAAATCATGACATGCGGGTTGTGCCGTTTGAACGATTTGCAGGGCATTGCTCGCTTCATCGGTAGAGGCGTTGATGGAACACGACGAAATTCAAATGCGGCTGATCCGCGCCGATGACATTCCCGCCAGCCATGAACTGGACGAACCTTACGTGTTCGGCCTGCAGGACACGGAGCAGACGATCATTCCCGGCCAACGTCAGGCGGACGGCACACTGGTGTTCGACTTCTCCTTGCGGGTGAAGGCGGCCGCCGATCCTGACCATCCGGTGTTCCTCGGGCGCTTCGCCAGCGGTCCGGTGCAGGATCGCTTCGTTTATCTGTCGTGGCGATCGGTGCCGCGTGGCGTCTGGATCAATCGGGTAAAGGCGCGGCTTGGCTCGATCGACTGGCAACTGGTCCGCGCCGCCCAGGCAGCGAACCGGCCGTTGGTGGCGGACATGACGGGCTGGCGGCCAGGTGATCCGCGCAAGCACGTAGAATGGCGATTGGGCTGAACTCTTATCCGGTCGTGGTCACCACCACTTGCGCCAGGCTGTTGTCGACCACCTGCTCGAACGGAATGCTACGGTCCAATACGCCTCCGGAACGCATCGCCGCCTGTAGCCGTTCCACGCCCTCCCTCCGGGTCATTGGATCAACGGCGTAGAGGTTCAGTGCGCGATAGCGATCGATGGCGGCGGCGTAGATCGGTGCCGGAACGTCCGGGAAAAACCCTGCAAGTGCATGGGCGATTTCGGCGCCCGGCGTGGCGGCGATCCAGCGTAACGTGTGATCCATGGCCCGTACCATCGCCGCCAGTTCATCACGCCTTTCGGTCAGCACCGAGCGGCGGGTGACCAGCGTGGTGTAGGCGGTCAGGCCCCGGTTGGCCGCCGCAGACCACAAATGGCCGGCGCCTGACTGCAACAGCTCTTCGGCGTAGGGTTGGAACACCTGGATGGCGTCGAGCCGCCCAGATCGTAACGCTGCCGCGTTGTCCGCCATGGACGGGCCGCTCGTGCGATTGAGCGCGGCCGGATCGGCGCCGTCTCGGCGAATGTCGTCTTGCAGGCAGAGCCACGGTGTCGGGACCTCGGCGACCGAGGCGAAGCGCACGCCTTGCAGATCGCCCGGGCGGAAATTCAGTCGCGGTTCGCGGCCGATGATGAAAAATGGGTCGCGGGCGACAACGTCGCAGAAGCAGACAACATCGGATGTGGGGTCGGCAGCGTGCGTCAGCAAGACGCGCAGTGGACCGCCCCACATCACGTCGATCCGGCCGGCGCGCAAATCGGCGGCCGTGCGGGCGGGATCGGGCGAGTTTCGCAATTGGACCTCGACCTGTTCCGTTTCGTAGGCGCCGATCGCGTGAGCGGCATAGAACGGCGTGTAGAACAGTGCCCGGAAGTTTTCCGACAGGGTGATCATCGCTGGGTTCCTCGTGGCCGACCGAGTGGCGACGGTACGGCAGGTGCGGCAAGGCGAACAGTCCGGGTAATAGGCTGGCCGTGTCCCCAACGCGAGCAGCGACGGGCCGCTTCACCACAGATGCGCTCGTGCGGGTAGGAAGACAAAAGAAGTATCATAACACAGATACACACAGATAAACACAGATAATTCATCGAAACTTCGAATGCCTGCGGTGCTTGCACGGACGCGATGATTCAACGAAGCATCTGTGTGTATCCGTGTTTTAATCTTGCTTTCCGGCAACCTCACTGACCTCGAACGTTCACTCATACTGCCTCCGCACGGTCACCTTGCGCAACGATCGCATGCCAGTGGGCAATGGCAGTCCGGTTCGCTATCCTGCCGCCAACCCGAGGAGAGACCCACGCCGATGCCCGATACGAACGCCATCACGGCAGTCCTGCAAGACGCTGTTGCAACTGGTCAGGTCGCCGGCGTCACCGCCGCTGCTGCCAACGCCGACGGGGTCGTGGTTGAGGCCGCGTTCGGCAAGCGTAGCCTCGCCGGTTCCGCGCCGATGACCAACGATACCGTATTCCGGATCGCATCCATGACCAAGGCGGTGACCGGTGCCGCAGCGATGCAAATGGTCGAGCAAGGCAAGCTGAGCCTCGATCAACCGGCCGGCGAAATTCTGCCGTTTCTGGCGAACCCGATGGTGTTGGAGGGCTTCGACGCCGCCGGCGAGCCGAAGCTGCGGCCCGCCAAAGGTGTCATCACTTTGCGCAAACTGCTGACCCATACGGCAGGTTTCGTTTACGACACGTGGAACGACAGCATGAACCGCTACACGGCGAAGACCGGCCTGCCGCCGGCGCGCACCGGCAAGATCGCCGCCTTGCACGCGCCACTCGGCTTTGATCCCGACGAACGCTGGGAATACGGCATCAACATCGATGTCGCCGGCCGCATGGTGGAAGTCGCCAGCGGCCAGGACCTGGAAACCTATATGCATGAGCATCTGTTTCGCCCGCTCGGCATGCCGGACACCGGGTTCGTCATCAAGCCGCAATGGAAGGACCGCATGGCCCAGGTGCACGCGCGGGATGAGAAGGGGGGGTTGGCGCCGGTGGAAACGCTGCCGCCAGTCGAAAATCCCGAGTTTTACGCCGGCGGCGGCGGGCTGTTCTCTACCGCGCACGATTATCTGACGTTCCTGCGCGCATTGATGTGCGGCGGCGAACTCAATGGCGCGCGAATCCTGAAACCGGAGACGGTTGCGATGATGGGTCAGAACCACATGGGCGCACTGAACGTGCTGCCGATGAAAACCTTCAAACCCGAGCTATCGAATGACTGCGAGCTGTTTCCCGGCATGGTCAAGAAATGGGGTCTGACCTTCCTGATCAACACTCAGGACGTACCCGGTGCCCGTTCCGCCGGTTCGCTCGCCTGGGCTGGGCTTTTCAATTCGTACTACTGGCTCGATCCGCGCAAACGCGTTGCCGGCGTGCTGATGACCCAGGTGCTGCCGTTCGCCGATCCCACCGTACTCGGCCTGCTCGATCGCTTCGAACGTGCGGTCTACGCCGCCAACTGAAAGGCTACGAACATGCAAGATCTCGCCGGCCGCATCGCGGTCGTTACCGGTGGCGGCTCGGGGATGGGGCGCGAGCTGGCGCGTCAACTGGTCGCCGAAGGCTGCAATGTCGCACTATGCGACGTTTCTGCCCGCAACCTGGCGGAAACAAAACGTTTATGTGAAGCACAGCGGCTGCCGCAGGGCCTGCGCATCACCACCTGCGTCGCCGACGTTTCCGACGAGGCGCAAGTGCTGAAGTTCCGTGACACGGTTGCTGAACAGCAGGAAACCGACAAGATCCACCTGCTGTTCAACAACGCCGGCATTGGCGGTGGCGGCAGTATGATCGCCAACGACCGAGCCGAATGGGAGAAGACCTTCAACATTTGCTGGGGCGGCGTTTACCTTAACACGCGTGCCTTTCTACCGATGATGTTGAAGGCGGATCAGGGTCACATCGTCAACACCAGCAGCGTCAACGGGTTTTGGGCCTCAGTTGGGCCGCGCATGCCACACACCGCATATTCCGCAGCGAAGTTCGCGGTAAAGGGGTTTTCCGAGGCGCTGATTGCCGACCTGCGCGTGAACGCGCCACACATCAAGGTCTCAGTGGTCATGCCGGGGCACATCGGTACGTCGATCGCAGCGAATTCGCGCAAAATTCAGGCCGGCAACGAATCGGATGAGATCAGCGCAACGGAGATTGCGCAGGCGAGGGCGCGGATTGTGTCAACCGGGAAGGACCCGTCGGCGCTGTCGGACGACCACCTGAAAGCGCTGATGGAGGAGCGCTCGCGCAAATTCCTGGAGGAGGCGCCAACAACCGCTGCCCAGGCAGCGACGATTATTTTGGCAGGGGTGAAAGCAGACCGTTGGCGAATTTTGGTCGGTGCCGATGCGGAAGTCATCGATAAACTGGTGCGCCAGTCCCCTGAACGTGCCTACGATGTCGATTTCTTTGACGATTTTGCCCAACAGGCCGGCTGGCGATTGGGCCGCTGAAAGACCATACCATGCGCATCGTGTTGATCGGGGTCTCGCATTGGCATACGCCATTTTATTCCGAGCCCGTGCTGGAAATGCCGGATGCCGCGATTGTTGGCGTCAGCGACCCGGACGTCGCACGGGCTGCGCCCTTGGCAGCGCGCGCGAAGTGTCCGGTGTTCACCGATTATCGCGAGATGTGCACGACGCGGCAACCGGATTTCGCTTTCGTGCTTGGCCGACACTGCGACATGGCCGATGCCGCACTGTTTCTGATCGACCGCCGCATCCCGTTCGCCATCGAGAAGCCTTGCGCCGTCAATGCCACTGAAGCCCACGATATCGCCCAGCGCGCCGCTGCTGCCGGCGTGTTTGCCGCAGTACCGCTGGTGTTCCGCTACTGCCCGATCATCGACACCATCCGGGACATCGCAGCGGGCGAGGCGATCCAATACCTGTCGTTCAAATTCGTCGGCGGCATGGTCGATCGCTATTACCAGCAGAAAGTTGAGTGGGTGATAGACCGGACATTCTCGGGTGGTGGTCCGTTGCTCAACCTGGGCATTCATTTCGTCGACCTCTGCCGCGTGCTGTTGGGCAATGCGGCGCTGACGGTGACCGGATCAATGATGTCCAATCGCTCGGCCGGCCTGACGATCGAGGACCACGCCATCATGCTGATGCAAGGCGGCGGTGCGAGTTGCATGGTCGAGACAGGATATCTGTATCCGGCGCCGAATTCGGTGTTCGATATGCACTACAGCATTCGCACCGATAAACATTACTTTGCCGCTCGCGACAACAGCCTGCTGGAGATCGTGACCAACGACCGGCAACGTTCCACACTGGAGATGAAACTGACGAACGTGTTTTTCTATCCGGAGTTCGTGCGCGACACGTTGCGCCGGGTACGGGACGGCCGCCCGCCGATTGCCGACCTGACGGATAACGCGGAAGCTGTGGCGTTGATCGAACAGGCGTATGCGATGTCGCCGTTGCCGGGGTGAAACGGCAACGGCGTTGCAGCATGATTGTGTGGCAATAACGGCTGTCTGGCGAGCCGGCCTGGCCCGCAATATCACAAAGCAAGCAAAAGGCACGAAGCTTTCTTTGCAGACGGCACCGGCCGGTGGCTTATGACAAGGAAGCTTCGTGTGCTTTGTGATCTTTTTAATCTTTGTGATATACTGGGCGTTGCCACAAGCACGAACCGATGGACAGCGCGCGCTCCGCTATCGCCGACACCACTGCGGCATTCTCGATCATGCCCAATAACGCACACGCGAAAACCAACTACGGACCTACCGGTCATCTGCTATCACTTTCAATTTGACCCTCCGGCCCGCGCTTCCTACCTTCCTCGGTCGGAGTCCCTGTCATGAACACCCATGTTCCGCCGCCCAGAAGTTTCTCCGGCCGCACCGCACCGCTGCCGCCGGGCCTCGACGCGCGCTCGGCCGCCGTGCTGCGGGAAATCGTCGAGCAATACGTCGAAACCGGGGAGCCGGTGGGCAGTCGCACCCTCTCGCGCCGGCTGCCGCTGAACCTCTCGCCGGCCACGATTCGCAACGTGATGGCTGATCTGACGGAAACCGGGCTGCTCTATGCGCCGCACACCTCCGCCGGCCGGCTGCCGACCGATCTAGGCCTGCGGCTGTTCGTCGACGGGCTGCTGCAATTCGGCGAGCTCAGTGATGACGAACGCGGCTCGATCTCGGCCGCGTTGGAGGCGTCGGGCCGCAGCCTGGAGGACACGCTGACCGAAGCAAGTTCGATGCTGTCCGGCCTTGCCGGCGCCGCCGGTCTCGTGCTGGCTCCGAAGTCCGAAGGTGCCCTGCGCCACATCGAGTTCGTGCCGCTTGGCTCGGGCCGCGCACTGGTCGTGCTGGTGGCAGCGGATGGGCATGTGGAAAACCGGGTGATCGAAACCCCGCCGGGCCTGCCGCCCTCGGCGTTGCAGCAGGCCGGCAATTACCTGAACAACCGCCTCGCCGGCCGCGGGCTGGCCGAATTGCGCGCCGTCGTAGCGGAGGAGATGGCGGCGAACCGCACCGAGTTGGATGCGCTGTCGACGCAGATCGTGGCCTCCGGGCTGGCGACCTGGACCGGGGAGGGCGCGCGCAGCGGCAATCTGATCGTGCGCGGTCAGGGGCGACTGCTGGCGGATGTGACGCAGATCGAACGCCTCGCCGCGATCCAGTTGCTGTTCGAACGGCTGGAAACCCAGGAGACCATGCTGAAACTGCTGGAGCTGGCGGAAACTTCGGAAGGGGTGCGGATTTTCATCGGCTCCGAGAGTGGGTTGTTCGGAACGTCAGGGGTGTCGATGGTGGTGGCGCCAGCGCGCAGCGAGGGGTCCGGGCGGATTGTCGGCGCGATCGGGGTGATTGGGCCGACACGGATCAACTATGGCCGGATCATTCCGGTTGTGGATTATACGGCGCGAGTGATTGGGCGGTTGTTGGGGTAAGCCCGCAATGAGGAGTTCGCTATGGCCCGTCCACCGTTGCCGCCATTCACCGAGACCACTGCCGCGCAAAAAGTGCGCCTGGCGGAGGACGCATGGAATACGCGTGATCCCGAACGCGTGGCCGCGGCCTACACCGAAGACAGCCGCTGGAGGAATCGCGCTGAGTTCCTTCATGGCCGCCCTCAGATCATCGGCTTTTTGCAACGCAAATGGGCCAGGGAGCTGGCATACCGGCTGATCAAGGAACTCTGGGCCTTTCACGGCAACCACATTGCGGTTCGCTTTCAATACGAATTTCACGACGACTCGGGAAACTGGTATCGCGCTTACGGCAACGAACAGTGGGAATTCGATCCCGAGGGCCTGATGCGCCGGCGCGAGGCCAGTATCAATGACCTACCGATCCGCGAGGCCGACCGCCTGTTTCGCTGGCCGCAAGGCCCTCGTCCGGCCGATCATCCTGGGCTCACCGAACTCGGTTTGTGAACGCCGGGCGACTACCTGACCAATGCGATGACGCGGTCGAGACGCGAGTCGTCCGCCGTCGTCAGCCATTCGAACAGGACCATCTCGGTCGTCACGATCTCCGCACCATTTCGCTCCAGACGCCGGATCGCGGTCTCCTTGCTTTCCGGGCGGCGCGAGCCCATTGCGTCGCGCACCGCAAATACGCGCCGACCCGCCCCCAGCAGCCCCAGTGCAGTTTGCAGTACGCAAACATGAGTTTCGCAGCCACAAATGACGATATCGGGCCTATTCGGCAGCGCATCCAAAAATCCCGGAGCGCGACAGGCATCGAACGTCATCTTGTGCGCGATGTTGCCCGCGTTGGCATGCAGTTCCGGCAGCGTACCGCCCAGACCGCCGGCATTTTGTTCGGTAAACAACACTGGCACGTCAAGCAACTTTGCCCCGTCGAGCAAACGCCGCGCATTGGCCACGACCGCTGCGCCATTCTCGATCGCGGGCATCAGCCGGGACTGAAAGTCGACGACCAGCAGAGTCGAAGTCTCATAATTGATGACAGGCATGAATTGATCACCCAGGCAGCGGCCAACGTTCCAGATACGGCATATAATCCGGCTCCACGTCGATCTGCAGCGTCGCCAACACCCGCACCACTGCACAATAGAACGCGATGGTGATGGTCAGATCCACCACCTGCTCATTGCCCAAAGCCGTCTGCAGCGACGCAAACGTGGCCGCCGTCATCGCGCCCGCATCGGCAATCTCTCGCGCCGCCTTCAGCACATCCAGCGTCAGCGCATTCAGCGTCACCTGCTTCCCCGCCGTATCGTCGATCAGCGCCTGAATATCGGTATCGCTCACCCCGAAATCGTGTCCGATCTTGACGTGATGCGACCACTCGTATGGCGAACGCGCCAACCAGCCGACTTGCAAAATGGCCAACTCCCGCAAGCGCGGGTCGAGCTTGCTGCCATAGCGGATGAACCCACCCAGACCGGAAAACGCCCGCGCTGCCTTTGGTGAGTTCACCAGCGCCTTGTTCAACGAAATCGGCCGGTTGAGCAGATCCTGATCGGCCTCGGCCAAATCGGCTTTGCTGAGGTAAGGGACGCGGGCCATCGCAATGCGCTCCAATTGTTCATCACCGCCATCCTGGCGGCGAGCGAGCGTCCGGTCCAGGGCGCACCGGATTTGACACCATTGCCGCGGTTGCGCACCGTCCCTCCACGCACGCTGACGACGAGGGAAACGGACACTCCAATGGCAGAAGCAGCTTCCGGTGATGCGACCGTCCATGGTCACATCGCCGCCCGTATCGATCGTCTGCCGTTGACCTGGGTGCAGTGGCAACTCGCAATCCTGGTCGAGGTCACCTGGGGCTTCATCATCGTCGACACCGATGGGATCGGCGCCAGGCTGTACCCCTTCGTCTGGCGGCCCGCCAAATTGATCGGCGTCGACCAATACGCGGTCATCCAGGCGTTGCAGGTCGGGCTCGGCATTCTGGTCGGCGCCTATCTCATGAGCTGGATTGCCGGGAAGTACGGCCGCCGGCCGGCAATCCTGATGTCCGCCTTCCTCGCCGGCATTTTCCTCTGGCCCTTTGCTCATGTCTCGAATTACTGGACTTTGGTGGTACTGTCTGTGCTTTCCACGATTGGTGTCGGTGGCATCGTCGCAACCCACGCGGTGTATTTGTCGGAGATGATCGGCCCTACCGTGCGCGGCAAAGTGCTGCTGGCCTCGCAAGGCAGCACGGCACTGGTCGGCGTCGTCATCAACCTGGTCGCCTACGCCTGGATTCCCGTGCACTGGCAATGGTTCGTGTGGGCCGGGGCAATCTTCCAGATCGTCGTGCTGCTGCCGCTGTTGTATTGGAGGCTGCCGGAGTCGCCGCGCTGGCTGGAAGCCAACGGCCACGCCGAAGACGCCGAGCGGATGATGACCGAATTCGAGACCCGCGTTCGGCGGGCGCATGGCGCCGCTCTGCCCGAGCCGGATCATGGCCAGCACCCGTTGCTGATGAGCGACAAAGCAGCGTGGCGCGAACTGTTCTCCAACCCGCGCTACCGCGGCCGGATCATCCTGATCCTGGTCTGTTGGCTGTGTTGTTATCCAGGCCTGATTTACGGCGTTGGTGCGTTCATCCCGACCTATATGGTGGACCACGGGGTCTCACCGCATTTCGTGTTCATGACCTTTACCGCGGCCTACGCGGTGACATTCTTTGCGTTCCTGTTGAACGCCGCGTTCGGGGAGGGCGTGGAGCGACGCGATACCATGTTCGTCCTCGGCGTCTTGTTCGCACTGGCCTGGGTTGTGGCGTATTTTTATCCGGTCGGTATGGTCATGGCGGTCTGCGTCATCATTGGACGGATTTGCACGACGCTGTTCCTGTTCAATCTGTATAACTACACCGCTGTGTCGTTCCCGACCCGCATCCGCTCAGTCGCCTTCGCCTGGACCGACGGCCTTGGCCATCTTGGCGCCTGGGCTGGCGTGACCTTGCTGGGACCCTTGTATCAGGTGGGACCGAACCATCTGGGTTGGTTGCTGTTTATCATCATCCCGGGCGCCTTGTTGCCGGCAGTGCTGATCCGCAGCTTTGGCATCAGGCAAAGCCGGGCAGTGCTGGAACAGGTGTCGACGTAGCGCCCGGAATAACCGTCACCAAACTGTCATGTCGCCCGTGCCAGGCTCCGTCGCATAAGTTTCGCAATGCATGCCGCGCGAGGCGGGTTTGCCCGCGTTCCGGCACCGTGTATAGGACGCAGCGCGCTTCAATCAACAAACGGACAATGACCAGCGGCGCTGCCACTCTCATCACCTCACCGCAAGGTCTGGGGCCGCAAGGTCTGGGGTCGCAAGATCTGGGTTCCTCCGCCTCGGTGCGATTGACCCGGGTGAGCCGTCATTGGGCTGGCGTGACGGCACTGGATAACGTTTCGATCAACGTTCGGCCAGGCAGCTTCACGGTGCTGCTCGGGCCCTCGGGCTGCGGCAAAACCACCTGCCTGCGCATCATCGCCGGCCTGGAAACCGCAAGCAGCGGCACCGTCGAAATCGGCGGCCGCGACGTCACCAAGCTGCCGCCGGCAGCCCGGGGCGTCGCCATGGTGTTTCAATCCTACGCCTTGTTCCCGCATCTGACCGTGGCGGAAAATATCGTGTTCGGCCTGAAGGCGCGGCGCGTGCCGGCGGCGGAACGCTCTCGGCGGCTGGACCGCGCCGTGGAGATCCTCGGCGTCGGCGCGTTGCTACAACGCAAACCCGCCCAACTCTCCGGCGGTCAACAGCAGCGTGTCGCATTGGGCCGTGCGATTGTCGCCGAGGCGCCGGTGTGCCTGATGGATGAACCGTTGTCGAACCTCGACGCTCAGTTACGCGCCGACATGCGGCGTGAAATTCTGGCGCTGCAACGACGTCTGGGCATCACCATGCTATACGTCACCCACGACCAGACCGAGGCGATGAGCATGGCCGACCAGATCGTCCTGCTGCGCGATGGTCATATCGAACAGGATGCGCCGCCCGAGGAACTCTATACGGTACCGTCCACCAGTTTCGCTGCCAGCTTCATTGGCACACCGCCGATGAACCTGTTTCCGCTGGAACGACGCGGCGCTGACCTGGTGTTGCGCGGCACCGAGGGACCGGTGCTCGCCGGCGCGTTGGCGGATGCGGCGCTCGGCGGCATTCGTCCGGAACATTTGCGCCTGGCGGAGGCTGGCATTCCCGCGGTCGTTCGCGATTCGGAATATCTTGGTGCCGACACGGTCATGACCTGCTCGGCCGGCGCGGCAACATTGCTGGTCCGCCTGCCAGGCCGGGTTATGTTGCCGGCCGGCACGCCGGTTTGCCTCGCATTGGATGAGACAGTGCATTTGTTCGACGCAGCGACCGGACGACGCTGCGGAATTCGGGGGACAAAGCCATGTCAGTAACCAGACGCCGAGCCGTGCTGACCGGGACCGCGACGCTGGCGTTGCCGGCGATCGTCCGTGCCCAGCAGGTGACGGAAATCAGCTTCTATTTCCCGGTTGCGGTGGGCGGGCCGATTACCAAGATCATCGATGGTTACGCTACGGATTTCCAACGCGAGAATCCCGGCATCAAGGTGACCCCGATTTACGCCGGCACCTATCAGGATACGCTGACCAAGGCACAGACTGCATTGAAGGCAGGCTCCGGGCCGCAGATGGCGGTGTTGTTGTCGACCGACGTATTTTCGCTGATCGATGACGATCTGATTCTACCATTCGATACCTTGGCCAAGGACCCCGAGCACAAGGTGTGGCTTGACAGTTTCTATCCAGCCTTGCTGAAGAACGGTCAGATCGGCGGCCATTTGTGGGGCATACCGTTCCAACGCTCGACCATCGTGCTGTACTGGAACAAAACCGCGTTCGGCAGTGTCGGTCTGGACCCGGCCCGCCCGCCGGCGACCTGGCAGGAACATGCGGAATTCGCCGCGAAACTAACCCGGGTGAAAGCCGGCAACGTGGATCGCTGGGGCACGCAAATCCCCGGTTCCGGCTTCCCGTATTGGATGTTTCAGGCGCTGGTGACGGAAGCCGGAGGCACGCTTGCCAATGCAGCCGGCGTGGTGACGGATTTCGCCGCTACACCTTGTGTCAAGGCGTTAGGCTATTGGTTGCTGCTGAGCACCGAATATCACGCGCATCCGCCGGGCATTGTCGACTGGGGCACCACGCCGCGGGATTTCCTGGAGCAAAAGGTGGCAATGATCTGGACCACCACGGGTAATCTGACGAACATCCGCAACAGTGCGAAGTTTCCTTTTGGCGTGGCGATGCTGCCAGCCGGAAAGCAGCGTGGCAGTCCAACCGGCGGCGGCAACTTCTATTTATTCAAATCAGCGACCGAGCCGCAACGCGAGGCGTGTCTGCGCCTGCTGCGTTGGATCACCAGCCGCGAGCGGGCGGCGCGTTGGGGCATCGACACCGGCTATGTCGCGACCAGGCCGGATGCCTGGGACACGCAGGTGATGCAAGACTACGTTGCCGGTTTTCCGGCAGCCGCGGTTGCGCGCGACCAATTGCGTTACGCGGTCCCCGAGTTGTCGACGCATGACAACCAACGTGTGACGAAGGCGCTAAATGACGCGATACAGGCCGCGCTGGTCGGATTGCGCAAGCCAGAGCAGGCGCTGGAAGAAGCCCAGGAGACTGCGACGCGATTGTTGCGTCGCTTCCAATGAAAACAGGGAGACTTGCCATGATCCGTCGCCGCCATCTGCTCGCTGCGACCGCGAGCACGCTCGCCGCGCCTGCCGTGCTGCGCGCTCAGACTGTGCAGAAACTGACATTTTATTACCCGGTGGCGGTGGGTGGTCCGCTGACTGCGATCGTCGATGGAATGTGCAATGATTATCAGAAGCAAACCGGCGTCGCGGTGGAGGCGGTGTACGCCGGCGATTACAGCCAGACGCTGATCAAGACCACGACGGCGATCAAGGCCGGCGAGGGACCGCATTTTGCCGTGCTGTTGGCCGCGGAAATGCACTCGCTGCAAGACCTCGATATTTTGGTGTCGCTCGATGAGATCGGGTTGGATGCCGGCGCAAAGAAATGGTTGGATGGATTTTATCCGGCGTTCCTGGCCAACAGTCATGCCGACGGCAAGACCTGGTCGGTACCATTTCAGCGTTCGACAGCGATATTTTACTACAATAAGGCCGCGTTCAAGGACGCGGGTCTCGACCCCGAAAAGTTCCCTACCACGTGGGACGCGTTGGCCGAGACCGCGGGGAAACTGGTGCAAAAGGACGCTTCGGGGAAAGTTACGCGCTGGGGTATCAAAATGGCGTCCGATCTTGGCAATGCGCAGTGGACGTTTGGCGCGCTGGCCAATCAGGCCGAGCAGATCCTGATGAATCAGGCGGGCACCGAGGTTTACTTCAATCACCCGAAGACCATTGAGGCGATGGCGTTCTGGCAAAGCCTGTCGGCAAAGTACCATGCCACGCCGGAGGGCGTGTCGAGCTGGTCGCAACTGTCGCCGGACTTCCTCACCGGCAACACCGCAATCATTCAGCACACCACCGGAAATTTGGCGAATGTACGCAGCAAGGCGACGTTCCCGTTTGGCGTGGCGGGACTGGCGGGGAAGAACTCGCCGCATACCGTGGTTGGCGGCGGCAATCTGTATTTCTTCAAACACGCCAACCCGGCCGAGCGTCAGGCGGCCTTGCGTTTCGCTCGTTGGGTGTGCGCCCCCGAGCGGGCCGCGGAATGGTCGATCAAGACCGGCTATATCGCGACCTCGCCGGCTGCGTACGACACGCCGGAGTTGAAAGCATTCGTGGCACAGGTGCCCGACGCGAATGTCGCCCGCACCTACCTATCGGTCGCCACCGGCGAGTTGTCAGTGCACGAAAATCAACGGGTCTACAAAGCGCTGACCGATAATATCCAGGCCTGCCTGACCGGTGCCAAGACGGCTGCCCAATCGATGGCCGATGCGCAGACCGAGGCTGACCGGATCCTGCGGCCGTTTAAGCGAACCTGATGCGCCGCGAGACGCTGCAGGCTTATCTGTTGTTGCTGCCGGCGGTGATCCTGCTGGTCGCGTTCACCCACTGGCCGGCGATCGAGACGCTGGTCGACAGTTTCTATGCCACGCCGCACGGCAGCCGGCCGGCACCGTTCGTTGGTCTCGACAATTACGCTGGACTTTTGGACGATCCGGTGTTCTGGCAGGCGCTGCACAACAATGCGGTTTACGCGGCGGCAACCATCCCACTGGCGATCGTGCTGGCGCTGGTGATGGCATTGGCGGTGAATGGTGCGTTGCCGGGACGGGCGTTTCTGCGGCTGGCGTATTTTCTGCCGACCATGTTGCCAATGATTGCCGTCGCCAACATCTGGATGTTCTTCTACACGCCGGATTACGGGCTGTTCGACAGGATACTGGGTGTGTTCGGCGGCGGCCGGCACAATTGGTTGGGCGATGTATCGACCGCGCTGCCATCGATGATCGCCGTGGCGGTGTGGAAGGAGGCCGGGTTTTTCATGATTTTTTACCTCGCCGCATTGCAGACCATGCCGACCGATTTGCGCGAGGCAGCGGCGCTGGAAGGGGCATCGCGCTGGACGTATTTTCGCCGTGTTACGATCCCGCTGCTGATGCCGACCACGTTGTTTGTGTTGGTCAACGCGGTGATCAATGCGTTCCGGGTGATTGACCATATCGTGGTGATGACCCGCGGTGGGCCCGACAACGCGACGACGTTGTTGTTATATTACATCTACGAAACCGGCTTCCGCTTCTGGGATACTGCTACGGCGGCTGCGCTGACCGTGGTGCTGCTGACCATACTGGCATTGACCGCATGGCTGCAGTTCGGCGTGCTGGGGCGACGAGTGCATTATCGATGATGGTTGCCGATCAACATCGGTTGGGCCGGTTACTGGAGACC
>Ga0187862_10002038_pt1 | contig 20925 bp, 17 predicted proteins | sample June2016WEW_10_1_FD_133003 | JGI IMG/M metagenome (GOLD analysis project Ga0187862, IMG submission 133003) | Peatland microbial communities from SPRUCE experiment site at the Marcell Experimental Forest, Minnesota, USA - June2016WEW_10_150 | ecosystem: Environmental > Terrestrial > Soil >...
CAGACCCGGGTAATTCCAGACCACCATGACGACCGGCAGATCGATCGACGGGAAGATGTCCACGTTCATGAGGCCGAAGCTGAGCACGCCGAGGACGAGCATCAGCAGCGCCATCACCGCGACGGAAAGCGGCCGGCGAAGCGCAAGGCGGACGATCCACATAATAAGGTGTGCCGGAGACCGTAGCTAAGTTCGCGGTCGTGGCAAACGGCAATGATAACACATAATCAGCGAGTGCGGTTTTCAAAATATGAGACGGGGGCCAGCAAGGCAAGTTTGCAGAGGTGACCCCTGCACCCGGTATTAAGGCCGCCCGCCGTTGGCGGGCGCGACCCCTGCCAACGGCTTAATACTGCGCTGCCGTCGCCACGGCCAGGGCTGACCCCTGCACCCAATGTTAAGAGAAAGATATGGCCTTCGCTCTGTTAGAAGGGTAAGGGGGGAAACAATCGCGTGGACGGGGCGCGCTTTAGGGGACGGGGGCGGCGGCGAGCAGGCCGGCAGCCTCGTCGTAGCCGAGCATCAGGTTCATGTTCTGGATCGCCTGACCCGAGGCGCCTTTGCCGAGGTTGTCGATCGCGGTTATCACGAGCAGGGTTTCGCTGCGTCGATCGAGGATGAACGCCAACTCGCAGAAATTGGTGGCGCGCACGTTGCGCAGCTCGGGAAGTTCTCCCGGTTTGAGGATTCGCACGAACCGCGACTTGGCAAAGCTGGCCTCAAAGGCGGCGTGAACGTCGCTCTCGGTCGTGCCGGAGCGCGGGCGCATAAAGATCGAGCTGAGCAGACCACGGGTGATCGGCAGCAGATGCGGCACGAACAGCAGCGCGATGTCGCGGCCGAGCGCGGCGGAGATTTCCTGCTCCATCTCGGGGACGTGGCGATGGTTGCCAACCTTGTAGGCGCGGAAATTCTCGTTGACTTCGGCGAACAGCTGCTCGATGGACGCAGCCCGGCGCGCGCCGGTGGTGCCCGACTTCGCGTCGATGATTATCGACGACGGCTCGATCAAGTCGCGCCTGATAAGCGGCAGCAGCGCGAGCAGCGCGCCGGTCGGAAAGCATCCGGGCGTCGCGACCAGGCGCGCCTCGCGAAGCTCATGCCGATGGAATTCGCTTAGCCCGTAAACCGCCTCCGCGAGAAGTTGCGGCGCGGGATGTTCGATGCCGTAAGTGGCGCGGAACTGCGCCGCATCCTTGAATCGGAAATCCGCCGACAGGTCCACTACCTTGAGGCCGGCCTTGATCAGTTCAGCGGTATGCGCGGTGCCAACCGTCTCGGGCAGGCACGAGAGCACGACCTCGGCGCGGTCCTGGACCAGGTCGGGGCGCAATTCCTCAAACGGCGGCAAGTCGACGCCGGCCATGTGCCGGTAAACGTCGGCGACCTCGCGCCCGGCGTAATGCTCGGAAGTGAGCACGCTCAGCTCGACGAACGGATGGCTGGCGAGGATGCGGACCGCCTCGATACCCGAGTATCCCGAGGCGCCGACCACGGCCACCTTGACCTTGTCGTGCGTAACCACTTGGCGAATCTCAGTGCTCCTTTGCGAATTGCCGTCGAAGCCACTCACCTAGCATGATTGCTCACGCCGAGCCAGTTACTTGGTTTCGAACTCGAAGACCATGTCGGCGGGCGGATGTTCGGGGTCGGCCGCGAGTTTGTCCAGGTAAATCCGCACCGGAGTGTCATCCGGGCGCGCCTCGCCAAGCCGCTCGAGTTCCGCCCGCGCGGACAATATATCGCCCGCGCGAATCATCGTCAGCGCGTCGCCAAAGTGGCTATAAAACGAAGGATCGACGCTGTCGTTGTCACGCCCGGCTACGTCGACGATCGGCACCAGCAGCTCTTTTCCCTTGACCTTCACCAGTCCGAGCTCGCGCCCGATGAAACCGGCGCCGGCTTCGGTGTAGGTCACGCGGCTGACCAGCAGGTGCACCTTGAAATGACGGGTCAGTCCCTCCAGCCGCGAGGCAAAGTTGACCGTGTCGCCGATGACGGAATAGTCGAAGCGGTTTTCGCCGCCAAAGTTGCCGACCACGACGTCGCCGGTCGAAATGCCGATGCCGATGTCGAGGTCAACGAAGCGCGGATCGTTTTTCTGGAGCCCGCGGAGATTCTCGAGCATCTTGAGCGCGCAATCGATCGCTGAGCGCGAGGGATTCTCCAGGTCGTTGGGCGCGCCCCAGAACGCCATGATTCCGTCGCCCATCAACTTGTCCACGACTCCGCCGGTCTTGAAGATTACGTCGATCATCGAGGTCATGTAGGTGTTCAGCAGCGCGACCAGATCTTCGGGCTCGGTGCGCTCGGCGCGTTTGGTGAAGCTGACGATATCGGCGAAGAGAATCGCGAGATGACGCCGCTCACCGCCGAGTTTCAAACCCTGGGGCGAATCCAGCACCGACGTGATCACGTCGGGGTTCAAGTAATGCTCGAAGGCGACGCGCAAGTGGCGTTTTTCGCGTCCTTCGGTGATGTACCGATATCCGGCCAGAACCATGTACATGAGAACCGCGGTGAGCAGGGGGAAAACGACCCCGATGACCAGGCCGTCGTGCAACAGCCGCATCTGAGCGTAAGCGTAGTAGCCGACCAGCAAAATCACGCCCAACGCCGCCGACGACAGCGCGGACAGCCACGCGACGCCAACCGACATCAGAATGCCGATCAGGAGCGTGGCGACAAGAGCTATTTCCTGAGCCTCGATCGGGCGGCGAATGAAGTCGCCCTGAATCATGTTGTCGATCGCGTTGGCGTGGATCTCGACGCGTGCCATGTCGCCATCGACGGGAGTTACACCGCGATCGCCCAGTCCGTGAGCGGTTGCGCCAACCAGGACAATCTTTCCCGCCAGTTTGTCAGGCGCAATCCTGTGATTGATGATGTCCGAGATGGAGTAGTGCGGGAATGGATGGGCGCCGCGCCGGAAATTCACCAGCATCCGGCCGGTGTCATCGACCGGTATTTGCACACCGGCCACCGAGACTGCCGACACGCCGTTGGGATCGAGTCCCAATACCATTGACGCGCCGCCCGCATACGCGTCGGCGACGGCGATAAACAACGGCGCACAGTAGCGGCCGTCGAATTGGATTACCGTCATCTCGCCGCGAATTTCACCGTCGGCGTCCGCGTCAACGTCAAAGTATCCGATCGAATGGGCGGCATCGTTAAGCAGCGGAATTGGCGGCGAATACCCATAAGCCTCGATCAAATTCGGCGATTTGCCCGGAGCCTGCCGCACGATTCCGTAACCGAGCGGCCCGGGCGGTCGAATCTTGTCGAGGAACCCAGCCGTTTTGACGCTTCCCGAATGACCTTGGAACTGGTGGCTCTCGAACGGGTAGCCAAACACGGTCAGGCCGTGAGATTTCATCGCGGTGGCAAATGCCTGGTCGTTGCCGGGACCCAGAACCTCGCCAATCGCATCGTGCTTGAGGCCAAGTCCCGCCAGCTTTTCGCCTATTTCGCCGCGCGTTACATCGCTCTTGTCGGGTTCGCTGAAGATCGCGTCGAATCCTATTACGTTGACCTTGTAGTCCTTGAGCGCATCGACCAGCCGGGCGAGCACGAATCGCGGCCACGGCCATTGCCCAAGCTGCGCGATACTCCGGTCATCGACCGCGGCGATCGCGATTGCGCCCGAGGACGGATGCGGAGCGATGGTATTGATTCGAAGGTCGTACGCGATCAGATCCATCCGCTCGAATGCGCCATGGAAGCGGTAGTGGGCGGCGAACATCAACCCCAGCAGCACGATCCCGAACAGGAAAGTGCGCCACGAGAACCTGAGAGCCGTGTGTGACGGTTTTGCGCTCGCCATCGTTGCCGATATTCGAGTTTAGCTCGACGGCGCGGGCGCCGCTAACCGCGCTTGCCCACGCCGCCTCCCGCGGCGTGGTTTGACCTACTCAAGGACGGGCATGTAGTCGATAAGATTGGCTCGCGGGGTAGCGGTTGCGGTCGGTGTCGCGGTCGGTGTCGCTGTGGCAGTCGCGGTCGCGGTCGGCGTCGAGGTCGCGGTTGCCGTCGCGGTTGCAGTCGGGGTCGGTGTCGGTGTCGCCGTACGGGTTGCGGTCGCGGTCGGGGTCGGGGTCTGCGTGGCAGTCGCAGTGGCTGTTGGAGTCGCGGTTTGGGTAGCCGTCGCCGTTCGAGTTGGGGATGCAGAGGTGGTTGGCGTCGCGGTCGCGGTTGGAGTGTGTTTGTGTGTCGCCGGGCCGCAGCTAGCGCAGGGATCGCACGCCTGGATAAGCAAAGAAAAAAGCGCACCAAGTATGCAAATTGCGGTTAAGGTCGCACTCTGGCGCATCTCAGTCAGGCTCTTCCCGGATATCTTCCTACAGCTAAAGGACGCCCCTGCACGTCAGACACCGTCGCACGAAATGAACACAAGCCTCAGCGCCAGCACCGCGCAACCGGCGACGAATCCGGCGATGATTGCGCGCATCACTTGATAGTGCTCGTTGCGCTAACCGCCCCCCGATTGGGTGCGGCAGGTCATGGCGCCGGCCTGATTTTCGGTTGTATCGATGAGGCGGACTTCCTCACTATAATAATCGATCACCAGCGCCAATGGGCATCCGCCGCCAGCCAGAAAAATATAGCCGGTATTGTCGGTGTTCAGGCAGTAAGTTGCGCCTGTAGTCAAGGCGGTGAACCCGGAAAACGTGGTCCCTGAAGGGTTGTTGTTGTTGACCGCCGCCTGCCCTGAGATGTTGCCGGCGCCGTCGGAGGTGATCGTGAGTAACTGTACCTGGACCCCGCCAGTCGAATTGGTCGTAATCAGGGTGCAACCGTAAGTGCCGGAATAAAAATTCGACAGCGTACCGCTCGTGGTACAGCTCGGCGCAGGACTCGGGCAAGTCGGGCCGGCGGCCGCGCCGGCGATTTGCGGGCTCCCGCGTCCCAATAGGACCAGCAGCATGGAAGCGGTCGCCATCAGACTGATAACTCTCGCCTTCCTGATCACTCTCGCCTTCATGAACCCTCCGAAAGACGCGCCTTAGACGCGGGCGCAAAGGCTGAATTCACCGCTTAACGAGATCGACTGGCTGAATAATCGCTTACTCTAACCAGCTGAGCTGCTTGTACATGCTGATCTGGCCGTATTGATGAGCGTTGCCATAGCCGACCTGCGCGCTCACGCCAAACTTCCACGGCCGGTAATAGAAGCCGACATCCGGTCCACCCTGGCCCTGCGAGGCGGCCAGGAAGCCGCCGTTGTACATCGCGCCGCCGACGCCGCCCAGGACCATGTACTTTTCGGTCGAGAGCAGGATTGCCTGCAGATCGAATTCGGTGCTGGTCACGCCATTCTGGAAATCATGCATCGAGCTGAAAGATGCGTTGAGCGGATGCTGACTGTGCAGACATATCCAGCTGGAGAAATCGCCCTCGACCACGAAGGCGTCGCTATCCGCAACGTCGTGGCCGCCCGAGACGTAAAGATGCGTACCGGGGAACAGCGTGAAATCGAGGCCGCCCTGAAAGCGTCCGAAGTTGAGGCGCGGATAACTGCCGCTGGACGGCGCAAGCGGACTCTCGAAGCCGCCGCCGATCCACAGTTGGTAGCCGGTCGCGCGGCCGAAGACCCCGATGTACGGCGTGACGCTTTGCTCGACCTGCGTGCCCTCCTGAAGGACGGCATATTTGTCGCTGACGTAGCCGCCGCCAAAGGCGGTCGCCTGGACCAGTCCGGGCGTCTGCAGGGAAAAGAACCCCGGATACGTGTCGTCAAACCATTGCGCATGCGCTGCCGGCGCGATCGTGAGCGCGCTCAATACCACTGCGAACGCGACCATCATGCTAACGCGGGAAATCCGATTCTTCGCCACGTCTGACCTCCTCCTCTATCGAGCTCCCAGGCCTACGCCCGTCGGCGGTGGCGGATGACCCACTGAAATCGCACATGCGAAACAGGTCACCGGCGGACATGCCGGCGCCGGTGCACCGCTCGATCCCGGCGAGGTTCCCGTGAACCCGACGCCACCGCCGCCAGTGCCACCCGCGTTCGCGCTGTCGAGCGACACTGCCCCGGTCATCGAAAGCGGTCCGGCAGTCGTCGGAGTTTGGTTGCACGGCACCGTCGCCTCGTAGCCCGAGCCGATATTCTGGCCCGCGTTGGGAGCCGCCAAGGACGCCAGGTTGACGGTCCCTTGATAGACGGAGACGTCAGTATATCGATCGCATCCCTTATAGCCGGGCCTGATTACATTTTCGCTGTATGCGGTATCGAACCTTGTGCCTCGCACTGCCGCAACCGCGTTGGGAGTATGCACCTGGTAATTTGCCGGTGCACCGCCCGATGAGGCGTTTACCAGCGACCGCAGGACTCCCGAAACCAACCCCACGCGGGTCGAAGTGGTTCCGCCGGTAATCGTGAACTCGTCGAGCGTGATGCTGCTGGCGGGTCCCAGCTCGAGCCGGCTCTGATCGTTGAGCACGATAACCGCGTGCCCGCTGGCGCCGGTCACGATTCGATCGCCCACATCGACCCCAACTCCTGACGCAGCTCCGATTGTGGCCCCGGTGCGCTGAATCTGCACTTGACCGCTCACCGAAGAGAAGGAACCCGCTGCCGTCTGCGCCAGCGCCGGTCCGGATACCACAAGCACCAGCGCGCTTATGAGCAAAAGCTCGGCACTCAACACGGCGCTATAATGATTTCGGTTTCGACGCATCTAATCGCGCTCCTTTACCGCTAGCGCTCCTTTTGTATTTGTCCTTGCAATGGTAAGTCAACCGCTCCACGTAAGTATTTTTCACATCAGCGCAAATGAATAGGGCGCGAGCATCGCTCACGCCCCGGTCATCTCAAGCTGAATCCTGGGCGCCTGCCCGCGGATTCGGCTCGACGGTCCCTAACGTTTGGAGTATTGCGGCCGCTTGCGCGCCTTGTGACGCCCGTACTTCTTGCGCTCGACCTCGCGTGGATCGCGCGTCAGCATCCCGCCCTTGCGCAGCGTCGGCCGCAGCGTCTCGGTCGCGCTGACCAGCGCGCGCGAAATCCCGTGACGGACCGCGTCGGCCTGCGCCGCGATTCCGCCGCCCTCGACGTTCACCAGCACATCGTACTGCCCCACGGTCTCGGTGGCCTCGAACGGCTCCAGAATCCGCATTCGCGACGTCGGGCGCGGGAAGTAGTCCTCGAGCGTGCGCTCGTTAATCGTGATCGTGCCGCTGCCGGGCAGCATTCTGACGCGCGCCACCGCGGTCTTGCGCCGCCCCGTAGTCCAGATGATGTTTTTCTTTTCTGCCATTTGACAATCGTGCCTTGTTAGACGCTCACGGACCTGTTTAGACGCTCACGGTTTTGGGCTTCTGCGCGGCGTGCGGATGCTCGGCGCCGCGATAAACCTTGAGCTTATTGAAAATCTGATGGCCGAGTCGATTCTTCGGCAGCATCCCCTTCACCGCAATCTCGAGCAGCCGCTCGGGCTTGGCTTCGAGCATCTTGCCCGCCGACGTCGTGCGGATTCCGCCCGGCCATTCCGTATGGCGATGGTACAGCTTGCTCAGCGATTTCGATCCCGTCAGGCGAACCTTGGCGGCGTTGATGATAACGACGAAATCGCCGGTATCCTGGTTGGGAGTGTAATCGGGCCGGGTCTTGCCGGTCAGCAGGCTTGCCGCGCGCGACGCCACTCGTCCCAGCGCCCGCTCGCTTGCATCGATCACCACCCAGTTGCGATCGCGCAGCCCATTCTCGCGCGAGATGCTTCGGGTTTGTTCAGTCAGCTTCAAGTTCGTACACCTGGTAAAAAAGAAAAAACGTTAATTTTGGCGGGGCCGATGGGATTTGAACCCACGACTTCCGACGTGACAGGCCGGCGTTCTAACCGGGCTGAACTACGACCCCGCCCGAACCATCTGTTGTTACATTTTCCAGCCCGCGTAGCAACAACGCGTCGCCCGCGCGCAGTGCCCTAATTTGAACGCCGCCGAAAAATTGCAACTATTTGCCAAATCAACGCTGCGCCAAATCCGAAGTACAGCATCGTCGCCAGCTTAGTCCACCCCTCATATCTCAAAAACTCCGCAGACGCCGGTACGAGCAAGACCAGCGCCAAAAAAAGAAAGTCGTGACTGAAATCTATCGGGTGGAGGTTCATCATTGTCGAGGCGCTCAAGAAAGCGCGGTTCCGATTAACTCCTCGACCGACCATACCCGATTGCTCACGCCAGCCGCCATCGCGGCCGTCATCCTGAACGAAACGAGCAACGCGATCGCCAAGTCTGTCATCCTGAACGAAACGAGCAACGCGATCGCCAAGTCTGTCATCCTGAACGAAGCGAGCAACGCGACCGCCTAGTCTGTCATCCTGAGCGAAGCGAGCAACGCGAGCGCAGCGAAGGATCTCGGACAGCTTCGCGCCAGCGAAGCCGGTACCGGTTCCGCCCTCCCTTGCCAAGGGGCGTCGCAACGCGCGCGCGACAACGGAGCGCGGCCTTAATACTGGGTACAGGGGTCACCCCTGTTCAGGGATGAACTATTCAGCCTGCCCGCGCTGCCCGCGGTGTGCTAGGCAATCGCTATGGTCAACACTCAGGCGAGATCCCCGCACGCAGTTCTCCGCACGACTCGACATCTGGCAGCGTCCCCTTCCGCGAAAGTTAATTCTGACGGAACAAAGCTAGCCCTTGTGGTATATCCGTCACCAGACCACAACTAATGGTATAAATTGCGCTTTCCAGCCAAATTGAACCTGCGGAATTGCGCAGGAAACAGCAGACCAGAAAGACGAAATCCCGGCATTCTCCGCCGCCGCGACGCCTACGCGACCCGGCGCATCAACTCCAGGATGTCGTAGCCGGTGATCTCGCGGCTCTTCGCCGACCAATCCCGAAGCTCCGCGTCCGACACCATCCCGGCCTGCGCACCCTTGGCGAGGTCCATCAGGCCGATTTTGATCGTCGCCTCGTCGATCATCTCGCCCGATTTCGGATCGGCCATCGAGCCTCCCCCCTTCTCGTGGTAGAGCTTGATCACGCGGCGCGCCTCCTCGACCTGATCGACGCTCGGCGTATAGCACGCGTTGGCGATCTCCGCCTGCTGCGGATGTATCACCCAGGTGCCATCCATCCCGAGGTTCGCGGCGCCGACGTTCTTCTCGCGCAAGGCCGCCTGCAGTTCCTTGACGCGCTCGGGCGAATCCGTGTTGCGCCACAGCCGCAGATAGACGTTGTCGATCGCGTGCAGCCCGGCGGCCTTGGCCGCGACCACCACCGCCTGCTTCGAGTAGTGAAAATTCTGATTCTGATTCTCGACGATCTCGCGGATGCCGAGATTTGCGGCGAAGTCGGCGATGCCGAACACCAGCCCGCACATCCGATCCGACGCGGTCGCGATTTCGTACGCCTTGATCAGCGCGTGCGGCGTCTCGATCAGCGACTCGATCTGAAGCCGGTAGTTCCATCCGCCGCGCTTTTCGAGATCGTCGAGCAGCTTCGACACCTCGCGAATTTCCTCGGGCCCGCGCGTCTTCGGCAGCATGATGCCGTGGAAGCGATTGGGCGCGCCGAGCACGATGGCCTCCATGTCGCCCTTGAAGAACTTCGAATGGATATTGTTGGGCCGCACCGTGACGACCTTCTTGCCGAAGTCGAGCGTGTTGAACGCCTCGACCATCACTTTGCGGCTCTTGTCGCCCTTGAACTCATATGGGCACGCGTCTTCGAAGTCCGCCATCACGTGGTCGACCGGCGCTTTCACCGCGTCGGCGGCCGTGACGTGCAGCTTCATGTTGTGACCCGGATAGGTCAGCTCGGTGCGCGGAATTACGAAACGTGCGCCTTTATCCAATACGTACATCGATTGATTCTCTCCTGGAGAATTTCACTTCGCCCGCTCAGGGCTGAAGGTAGTGCAGCTTGCGCTTGATAAGAACCGTGCGCTCGATTTCGACGACCACGGTGCCGTCGGGTTTCTTGCCAATCAGTTTGAACTTCACCAGTCCCGCGTCGGACCGGTCCGCATCGCGCTTCTCCAGCACCGTCGATTCGGCGTAAATCGTGTCGCCGTGAAACACCGGGTTGGTATGCTTGCCGTTGTCCATCTCGACTTCGGCGATCGCGTTCTCGCTGGTGTCCTCCGACGCCAGCCCGACCGTGAACGCCAGCACCACCCCGCCGTACACCAGCAGCTTGCCGCCGACGTAGGCGCCCGGATTCCTGTCGATCAGGTCCTGGTTGAAGTGCAGCTCGGCCGTGTTCATCACCAGCGAGGTGAAGATGTGATTGTCGGCCTCCGTGATCGTGCGGCCGCGCTGATGGACCAGCGTGTCGCCGACCGTAAAATCCTCGAAGTAGCTGCCGTCGTTGGTGATGCTCATTGCGTCAGTTCTGCTCCATGATACGCCGGCCGATGACCTCGTACTGGATCTCGCTGGTGCCCTCGAAGATCGACAGCACCCGCGCGTCGCGCCAGAAGCGCTGCGCCTCGAACTCCATCGAGTATCCGTAGCCGCCATGCACCTGCATCGCCTCGCGCGTGACCCGCTCGGCCATCTCGGCGGCAAACGCCTTGGCCAGTCCGGCCTCGTAGTCGCATCGCTTGCCGGTGTCTTTTTCGCCGGCGGCGAAGTAGCAAAGCTGCCGCGCGGCTTCGATCTCGACCGCCATGTGCGCCAGCTTATGCCTGATCACCTGGAAGTCGCCGATCGGCTGGCCGAACTGCTTGCGGTCCTTCGCATACTTGACCGCGCATTCGAACGCCGCCTGCGCCACGCCGACGCCGCGCGCCGCAGTCTGGATTCGCGCCGCCTCGTAACTCGCCATCAATTGGTAGAATCCGCGCCCTTCCTGCCCGCCGATCAGATTCGCGGCGGGTGCGTATGCGTCCTCGAACTGCAGCGAGTAACTGCGCATCCCGTGGTAGCCGACGGTGGGAATCGGCGAGCCGGTCAATGTCGGCGGCATGAAGTCGTCGCCCGGCTGCTTCTCGAACAGGATCAGCGACAGTCCCTTGTGCCGCTTCGACATGTCGGGGTCGGTGCGCGTCATCACGGTCAGCATCTGCGCGCGATTGGCGAACGTGCACCACATCTTCGCGCCATTGATCAGATAGCCGTCGCCCTGTTTGACCGCCCGCGTTTTGAACGACGCCGTGTCGCTGCCCGAATCGGGTTCGGTGAATGCGGCCGCGGTCATAAGCTCGCCGCGCGCGATCGCCGGCAGGAATTTCTTTTTCTGCTCGGGCGTGCCGTGGGCGCTGATCAGAGTGCCGGTGATGATGTTGCGCGTCATCACCGAGCCCACGCTGAGCCATCCGCGCGACAACTCCTCGGTGACGATCGCCATCGAGATGTAATCCAGCCCCATGCCGCCTTCTTCGGCGGGAAAGATCACCCCGAAGTAGCCCAGCTCGGCCATCTGCTTGAGGATGTGCTCGGGGATTTCCTTGTTCTGACGATCGAGGTCGTTGGCGATGGGCTTGATCTCGGCCTCGACGAACTCGCGGACCGAGCGCCGGATAAATTCATGCTCAGGCGTGATCAGAGGCATCTTGTGCTTTGCTCCTGGTGTCGTGTCCCGCAAATAGCAAAAGCGTCACGTCACCGAGTACCCTGGCTCATACATCTCAAGCATCCTGAAAACGCGTCACGTGGCCGAGCACCCCGGCTCATCCATCTCAAGCGTCGCGGCCCCTGAAAAGGCATCGTGTCCCGCAAATGGCAAAAGCATCACGTCACCGAGTACCCAGGTAACATCTCAAGCATCCTGAAACGCGTCACGTGGCCGAGCACCCCGGCTCATCCATCTCAAGCGTCGCGGCCCCTGAAAAAGCATCTCAAGCGTCGCGGCCCCCGAAAAGGCGTTTGCGAATCAGCACCGGCCGCTCGTACTCGAGCACCTTTTCGCCGCGTTGGTTGTAGCCGGTGGTCCGGAACTTGACCACGCCGCGATCGGGCCGCGAAGTGTCGCGCTTGGAGAGCACGATCGACTCGGAGGTAATCGTGTCGCCGGGATAGACCGTCTCGTGCCACTTCATTTTCTCGTAGCCGAGATGGGCTATCGCGCGCTCGCTCAGGTCCTCGACCGAAAGCCCGAACACCACGTTCATCACCAGCATGTGATTTACGACCACGTTCTTGTAGCCCAGGCTCTGCGCGTACTCGCGATTGAAGTAGCTCGGGTTGAAGTTCATCGTGACGCTCGAGAAGAAACTGTTGTCGCCCTCGGTGATCGTGCGTCCCAATGATGCTTGAAAAGATGGCCGACCTCGAAGTCCTCGAAGTAGTGACCACGCTCGATTCTGCGCACTGCCATGTGAGTCAGGATGCCTTCTTCCTGTGATCGTTGAATCGCGAAATGTTCTGAAGCCGAGTCAGTTTTTTATGGAATTAATGGTTGTGCGTCAACCAACCTCCGGCGCGATCGCTCCGTTCCCTAACCCGTGAAGGATAAGTATTGTCTTATCTGAGGGAAACCGGTAGCTAATTCCGGCGCCCGTTTTTGAACGAAACCTCGAATCAGGACTTGGCAAGCCGGCCGGTGCCGCCGCCCGTCGCGCGGTAGCGCCCCGGTGGTAAACAACGAAAAATTGAAATGAGCCGTAAGGAAATTTACGAGATCGGCGAGGTGCCCCCCATCGGGCACGTGCCCAAACAGATGTACGCGCAGGTAATCCGCGCGGAGCGATTCGGCGACCCCAGGCACGCATTCAAGGTCGAGAAGATCGCCGTGCCGGAAATCCGCGCCGACGAAGTGCTGGTTTACGTGATGGCGGCGGGTGTGAACTTCAACAATGTGTGGGCTGCGCTGGGCTCGCCGCTGAACGTCATCGCCGCGCGTCAGAAAGCCAAGTACGATCATTCGGATTTTCATATCGGCGGCAGCGACGCCTCGGGAATCGTCTATGCCGTCGGCCACGACGTGCACAACGTCAAGGTCGGCGACCGCGTCGTGATGCATTGCGGCGTCTGGGATCGCGACTCGCCCGCGGCGCGCAACGGCGACGATCCGATGTACGACCCGTCGTTCAAGATTTGGGGTTACGAAACCAACTGGGGAAGCTTCGCACAGTTCGCCCGCGTGCAGGCGCATCAGTGCATGCCCAAGGCCACGCATCTCACCTGGGAAGAAGCCGCTGGGCCGACCCTGGTGGGCGCAACCGCGTACCGGATGCTGATGGGATGGCCGCCGCACGTCGTGCGCCGCGGCGACGTGGTCCTCATTTGGGGCGCGTCGGGCGGCCTGGGATGCATGGCGATTCAGATCGTCAAGGCCGAAGGCGGAATTCCGGTCGGCATCGTCAGCGACGATCGCAAAATTGATTTCTGCGTCAGGCTCGGCGCCAGGGGCTGCATCAATCGGAAAAAACACCTGCATTGGGGCATGATGCCGCACTGGAAGGATACCGCGGCGTACAACAAGTGGGCCGCGGAATGCCGCGGGTTTGGCAAAGCCATCTGGGACATCGTCGGCGAGCGCAAAAATCCGCGCATCGTATTCGAGCATCCCGGCGAAGACACCATTTCAACTTCCGTGTTCGTCTGCGACACCGGCGGAATGGTCGTGATCTGCGCCGGCACCACCGGCTACAACGCCGTGATTGACCTGCGCTACTTGTGGATGCGCCAGAAGCGCGTGCAGGGCTCGCATTTCGCCAACGACGAGCAGGCCTACGCCTTCAATCAGCTCGTGCTCGACGGCAAGATCGATCCGTGCGTCGCCAAGACCTTCCGCTTCGAAGAGATTCCGGAATGCCACCAGGCGATGCATGAAAATCGCGCGCCCGAGGGCAAGATGGTGGCGCTGGTCGGCGCACCGAGCGCCGGCCTGAAAGATCTCCCGCACTGACGCAAACTCACCGGAGCGCTATTCCGCGCGTCCGATCCTCGACTACAATCGGGCCACGACGATGGTTTCGCTCGATTCGCTAAAGCTCGAACTCGCCCGCCAGGTCGAAGGCGAAGTCCGCTTCGACGCCGGCACTCGCGCCGCCTACGCGACCGACGCATCGAACTATCGCCAGGTGCCGGTGGGCGTGGTGATTGTGCGCCACGAAGGCGACGTGATTGCGGCGCTTTCGATCGCACGCGAAAACTCGATGCCGATTCTCGCGCGCGGCGGCGGCACCAGCCTCGCCGGCCAGGCGTGCAACGCCGCGCTCGTGCTCGATTTCTCCAAGTACATGAATCGAGTCATCGCCATTGAGCCCGGCGCGCGCGTAGCACGGGTCGAACCCGGCGTGATCCAGAGCCATCTCAACGCCGCGCTGGCGCCGCACGGCCTGTTCTTCGCGCCCGATCCATCGACGAAAGATCGATGCACCATCGGCGGGATGATTGGCAACAACTCATGCGGCGCGCATTCGGCAGCATACGGCAAAACCGTCGATAACGTCGAGGCGCTGGAAGTCGTCCTCTACGACGGAACGCAACTCTCGTTGACAGGTTCGATTACCGACGCGGAAATTGGCGCGGCAATCGCGCGCGGCGGCCGCGAAGGCGAGCTTTACTCGCGCATCCGCGAGCTTCGCGACCAATCCGCCGATTCCGTGCGCACTCATTTCCCCAAGCTTCCGCGCCGCGTCTCGGGCTACAACCTCGACGAGCTGATGCCGGAGCGGAGCTTCAACCTTGCCCGCGCAATCGTTGGCTCGGAGGGCACGCTCGCCGCAGTCATCCGCGCGACGGTACGAGCCGTGCCGCGCCCGAACGAACTTGGGCTGGTCGTGCTCGGCTTCGACGACGTATTCACCGCGGCGGATCAAACGCCGTGGCTGCTCGAGCATCGCCCCGAAGCGCTGGAAGGCTTCGATGAGAATCTTCCCGAGTTCGCGCGCATCAAGGCGATGCCGGGCGTGCGATTTCTGCCCGCCGGGCGCGCTTTTCTGCTCGTCGAGCTGGGCGGCGCGTCGCGGGACGAAGCGCGCGAGCGCGCGGATCGCGTGATCGCCCAAGCGCGCGGGGTGCGCGAATGCACCGGCGCCGCTTACCTTGCCGACGCGCGGGAGCAGGCCGCGGTCTGGCAGATTCGCGAGTCGGGGCTTGGCTCGAGCGCGTTCATCCCGGGCCGCCCGCGCACTTGGCCGGGCGCCGAAGACTCTGCCGTGCCTCCCGCCAGGCTCGGCGCGTTTCTGCGCGGCTTCGACCGCATCCTCACCCGCCACAGCCTCAGGGTGGCAACCTACTACGGACATTTCGGCGAAGGATGCGTTCACGCGCGCGTCAATTTCGATTTCGCCAGCGCGCCCGGAATCGCGACGTTCCGTGCAACGATGATCGCGCTCGGCGAACTGGTTGCGAGCCTGGGCGGTTCGCTCTCGGGCGAGCACGGTGACGGGCTGGCGCGCTCCGAGTTGCTGCCGATGATGTTTCGGCCCGAGCTGATCGACGCGTTCCGCGATTTCAAGCGAATCTTCGATCCCGATTCGATGATGAATCCGGGCGTGATCGTCGATCCGCATCCGCTCGACTCGCACCTGAAGCTGGGTGCGAACTATCAGCCGCGCGAAATCGCCACGCACTTCAACTTCAGAGCCGAAGGCGGGCTGGCGGGCGCGGCGCTCAGATGCGTCGGGATCGGGAAATGCCGGAAGACCGAGGCGGGCACGATGTGCCCGTCGTACATGGCGACGCGCGAGGAAATCCATTCGACGCGCGGACGCGCGCGGATCCTGTTCGAGGCTTTGACCACCGAGCTGTTGCCCGAGGGTTTCTCCGATCCGGCGCTGCGCGACGCGCTGGATTTGTGCCTGTCGTGCAAAGGATGCAAGAGCGAGTGTCCGTCGTCGGTGGATATGGCGGCATACCGCGCGGAATTTTTCTTCAACTATTATCGGAGCCACCGGCGTCCGCTTGCGTCGGCGTTGCTCGGCAAGCTGAACCAGGTCGCGCGGCTTGCGTCGTACGCGCCGTCGATCGCCAACGCCCTTGCGCACGCGCCGATGGTGGGCGGCGTCATGAAAAAAGCGCTCGCGATTCATCCGGAGCGTGAATTGCCGCGTTTTGCGCGGCGGACCTTCCGCTCATGGTTCGAGCGTAGGACGGCTCCCAGAGCAGGCGGGCGCGAAGTCGTGCTGTTTCCCGACACCTTCAACAACTTTTTCGAGCCGCACGTCGCGATCGCCGCGGTGGAAGTCCTGGAGCGGGCCGGATTTCGCGTGATCGTTCCGCGCCATCAGCTATGCTGCGGCCGCCCGCTCTACGATCAGGGGATGCTGGAGCAGGCGAAGGCGCGCCTCAGAGAGGTGATGGAAGCGCTCGATCCATTCGTCGCGGTGGGTATTCCGATCGTCGGGCTGGAGCCGAGTTGTATCCTGACTTTTCGCGACGAGTTGCCGTCGTTGTTCCCCGACGACGCGCGGGCCGTCGCGCTGGCGGCGAATTCATTGCTGCTCGACGAGCTGCTCGTCCGCGAGGGGGATAATTTCGCGCCGCCGGAGCTGCGCAGGCGCACAATCGTGCAGGGGCATTGCCATCAGAAGGCCATCGCGGGAATCGGCGACGAGGTCGCGCTGCTGTCACGCGCGGCCGGCGCGCATCTAGAGGTGCTCGACGCGGGATGTTGCGGGATGGCGGGAGCGTTCGGCTACGACCGCGAGCATTTCGAGGTATCGAAAGCGATCGGCGCGCGAGTTTTGATTCCGGCGATCGACAAGGCGCCACCCGAGGCGATCATCGTGGCCGACGGGTTCTCGTGCCGCTCGCAGATTCGGCATTTCTGTCCGTCGCGGCGCCCGATGCATCTGGCGGAGGTGCTGAACCTGGCGGCCGGCGGATGAGAGGGGAAAGCGCCGGTAGGCGAAATGCCGGCGGCTGCGATAGTCTGGCGCGATTAAGGAGTTCAGAAAGATGAGGCTGGGAATCACCATTCCGTTCGATCCGTTTCGAGGTGCGCATTTCCCCGAGCTGGTGCGCACCGCGGATCGATGCGGCTACACCGACGCGTGGTCGTATGAATCGTTTTCGAGCGACGGGTTTGCGCCGATTGCGGCGGCGGCGATGCTAAGCCATCAGATTCGCTTGGGATGCGCGATCATCCCGGTGTTCACGCGGCCGGCACCGCTGATCGCGATGTCGGCGGTTACAGTCAACGAGCTGGCGGGCGGCCGCTTTATCCTGGGGCTGGGAATCTCGACGCCGAATATCGTCGAGCAGTGGATGGGCGTGCCGTTTCGCAAGCCGGTTACGATGATGCGCGAGACGGTGGAAGCGTTGCGCGCAATTTTTCGCGGCGAGAAGGTCACGATGGCGGGCAAGATGGTCAAGATAAACGGTTTCCGGCTCGATCTGCCGATTACGAATCCGCCGAAAATCTATATCGGGGCGCAGGGCGCCAAGATGCTGCGGCTGGCGGGCGAGCTGGGCGACGGCGTGATCGTCAACTTCATCACGCCCGAGACGGTCGGGCCGATGCTGGAAAACACGCGCGAGGGGATGCGCGCGGCGGGCAAAGATCCCGCGCGGCTGGACGTGGTGTGCAGAATAATCGCCGCGGTGGATGAGGACGAAGACGTCGTGCGAAACCTGTTCCGGCGGTCGCTGACGGCCTACGTGACGGTGCCGCAGTACAACAAGTTCTTTCGCGAGATCGGCTACGACAAGGAAGCGACGATTGCGATCGATGCGTGGAACGCCGGCGATCGGGGCAAAGCGCTGGAGGCGGTTTCCGACGAGATGGTCGAGAAGATTTTCGTGTTCGGCACGGCGGAGAAATGCCGGCGGCGGCTGGATGACTACGCGCGGGCGGGAATCACGACAACGGCGCTGCAATTTGCGTCGTTCGCGAAGACGCCGGAAGAGCGCCGCGCACGGATACTGCATGCGATGGAGCGTCTGGCGTCGGTCTAGGGCCGGCGGAAAGCACCTGCGTCATAGGCGCGCGGCATGAAGGAAGAATCACCTGCGCGGTGGGCGGCAGGGGCTGACCCCTGCACCCAGTGAGAAGACGCGAAAATCTGCGCAACGCATCTTTTCGCGACTACACGATGGGCAGGGCTGAGCCCTGGCCGTGGCGACGGCAGCGCAGTATTAAGCCGTAGGCAGGGTCCGCGCCCGCCAACGGCGGGCGGCCTTAATACTGGGTGCAGGGGTCACCCCTGCCGGCCTGTTAGGACTTTTTTTGAGTCATCCTGAGCGTAGCGAAGGAACCCGGATCCGGGATTCTTCGCTTCGCAGACTCCGCTCTAGAATGACAGAAAAGGAAGGAACCGGGATTCTTCCCCTTCGGCGGCACTCAGGGCTTCGGCTCAATCACAGCAAGTTTCGCTCAGAATGACACGGGCTGGACTTGCCCCGGTTTGATGGACACTGCGAAAAAAATCGCGCCCCGCCGGGAGGCGACGGGGCGCGCTGGTCGTCAGAATCGATTCAGATGCACAGTTACCGGATGAATTGCTGAAGCAGCGGCGCGAGCCCCGAGCCTGAGCCGTAAGGCTGGCCGTATCCGCCGTTGTATCCGCCGCCGTTGTATCCGCCGCCGTTGTATCCGCCGTTGTAGGCGCGGTTGTAGCCGCCGTTGTTGTTGTATGCGGGCGCTCCACCGTATCCACCGAGTCCACGGAACATCCCGCCGGCGTAAGGCGCCGCGCCTGCACAGCCGCTATGGAACGCCCATTGATTCCGCGCCAGCAGCTCAGCGGCGGCCGCCGGATGGCCGGTGTTCCGGTCGCGATAATAGTTGTTCACGACGCTCTGCGCTTGTCCGCACCCCGAAGATCCGCCCGCGTAACCCGGCGCGCCATAATATCCGGGCCCTGCAGCATAACCAGGAGCCGCATAGTAGCCGCGGTTGCCGTAGTTGCGGCCATAGTTGCGATAAGCGTTAGCGTCGGCCCAGGCGCGGTTTGCGCGCCAGTCACGATTGGCAGCCACCGCGTTGTCGCGGAACTCACGGCGAGTCACAGCCGGGGCCACGTTGTTGTGCGCTGGAGCGAAGGAGCGCGCCGGCGCATTTGAAGAACGTGACGCATGCGCCGCCGCATGCGAATCGTGATGGCCGTGGTTGTCAAAGGCAGCCGCCGTAATCGGCGCCGCAAGGATCGCGAGACCAGCCATCACAGCCATCAGACTTCGTTTGGATTTCATTGCCGGTTACCTCTACCTGATTGAGGGAGCATTAAGGATGCCAAGGATGCCATCGATTCGTTTCGGAAAATTTCCCGTATCGCACCTGGTCTTCACAGCTATAAGTACGCCGCCGGCAAATTAGGGTTGCACTATTTCGAAAATAAAAAACGCAAAACGTCAACGGAGAGAACAGCTTAACGCATGTTCAGGTTCGAGCCGCCGGGAAATAAACAAACGTTCAGACGCGAGCCCGTGAAACAGTGGAAAAGTTAAAAGTGAAAAGTGAAAAGTGAAGAATCAGACGAAGGCGCGCCCCGCCGGGAGGGGACGGGGCGCGCTGGTCGTCAGGACCGAATCAGATGCACAGTTGCCGGACGAATCGCTCAATCAGCGGCATCCGCTATGGAACGCCCATTGATTCCGTGCGAGCAAATCAGCGGCGGCCGCGGGATGGCCGGTGTTCCGGTCGCGATAATAGTTGTTCACGACGCTCTGCGCTGCCCTGCACCTCGATGACACCATGGTGTAAATCGGCGCGCCATAATAGGGGGACCCTACAGGATAACCACGAGTCCAATAGCCTTCCGCATAGCCGGGGCCGTAGCCGGGGCCGCGGTAGCCGGGGCCGTAGCCGGGGCCACGGTAGCCGGGTTCGCCCCAGCCACGGCCACGGTAGCCGGGTTCGCCATAGCCGTGGGCCGCTTCGTTGTGATTGTCGTGCCAGTCACGATTAGCCGGCACCGCGTTGTTGTGGAACTCATGGCCATTCACGTCAGCCGGACGGCCATTGTGCGCCGGCATATTTTCAGAATGTGCCGCATGCGCCGGACGCGAATCGTTCGGGGCGTGGTTGTCGTTGTCAAACGCAGCCGCCGTAATCGGCGCCGCAAGGATCGCCAGACCAGCCAGCACAACCATCAGACTTCGTTTGGATTTCATTGTCGGTTACCTCTACCTCACTGAGGGAGCATTAACGATGCCATCGATTCGTTTCGGAAAACTTCCCGTATCGCACTTGATCTTCACAGCTATAAGTACGCCATGGGCAAATTCGGGTTGCACCAATTCTGAATAAAGGAACGCAAAACGTCAACGGAGAGAATAGCTTAACGCATCTTCAGGTTCGAGCGGCCGGGAAAATAAACAAACGTTCAGACCCGAGCCAGTCAAAAAGTGGAAAACGAAAAAACGAAAAATCAGACGAAGGTGCGCCGCGCGAGGTAGAACACGGCGGCGCCGACGACCGCGTACACCGCGATTCCTTCGAGCAGGGTCGCGCCGCTGGTGACGACGACCAGGCCCACGACGAGCACGGTGCCGATGACGGCGACGACCTGCTCGATGCGCCGCTCGCGCGCGCGGACCCGGGCGACATGCTCGGTGATGGACGCGCCGCATTTGGGGCATACGCCGCCCCGCTTGACGACTACGTCAGCCTCGCAACTGGGGCATTCGATTTTCGTTCGCAGCGGCATCGCAGAGCAGGACCGGCGGTTGCGGTGAGAGGCTACGAGGTACGGCCGCGATTGGCAAGGCAGGGGCAATCACCTGCGCGGTGGGCGGCAGGGGTGACCCCTGCACCCAGTGAGAGGACGCGAAAATCTGCGCAGCGCATCTTTTCGCGACTACGCGATAAAAGGGCTGAGCCAACGGCTAGAGATGACGCCTGCACCGCAGGGGTGAGCCCTGGCCGTCGCGGCGGCAGCGCAGTATTAAGCAGTAGGCAGGGTCCGCGCCCGCCAACGGCAGGCGGCCTTAATACTGGGTGCAGGGGTCACCCCTGCCGGCCTGTTAGAACTTTTTTTGAGTCATCCTGAGCGTAGCGAAGGAACCCGGATCCGGGATTCTTCGCTACGCAGACTCCGCTCTAGAATGACACAAATAAGGAAGACGACGGCCGCGGCCG
>Ga0187862_10002039_pt1 | contig 20922 bp, 14 predicted proteins | sample June2016WEW_10_1_FD_133003 | JGI IMG/M metagenome (GOLD analysis project Ga0187862, IMG submission 133003) | Peatland microbial communities from SPRUCE experiment site at the Marcell Experimental Forest, Minnesota, USA - June2016WEW_10_150 | ecosystem: Environmental > Terrestrial > Soil >...
TAACTTACCAATCGAATCCTTCCAGTGGTACCTCGACCTCCGTCGCTATGGCAGCGTCCCCCACGCCGGCTTCGGCCTCGGCCTCGAACGCACCGTCGCCTGGATTACTGGCACCGAGCACATCCGTGAAGTCATCCCCTTCCCCAGGATGATTTACAGGGTATATCCTTAATACCGGGTAGATTCGGCAATTCGCGTAGTTCCTGCGTCCGCTGCAGTTCAAATTCAATGTTGAGCGTCCGAGTACGCTGGCTCTTGACGAGAATCGCTTTCTTCTCGCCACTTGCCACTCGTCACTCGCCACTTTCAGCAAATAGAGAACAGTCATGTCCCAGAAAATCCGCATTATCGGCGTTCCCATGGACCTCGGCGCCAGCCGCCGCGGCGTGGATATGGGGCCCTCCGCCCTTCGAGCTGCCGGACTGCAAGCCCGCATCAAGCATCTCGGTCTTCAAGTCGAAGACATCGGCAACATCATCGTGAAGCAACCCGAAGAAATGCCCGTCGGAGAGAAGCGCGCCAAGTATGTGGATGAAATCGCCGACACCTGCAAGGAACTGGGCCACGCCGTGCAAAAGTCCCTCGAAGAGGGCTACATGCCTCTCATCCTCGGCGGAGACCACTCCATCGCCGCAGGTTCCACCAGCGGCGTCGCCGCCCATTTCCGCAAGGAAAAAAAGCAGATCGGCTGCATCTGGCTCGATGCCCACAGCGACATGAACACTCCCGAAAGTTCGCCCTCCGGCAACGTCCACGGTATGCCTCTGGCGGGCATCCTCGGCTTCGGCGTTCCCGAACTCCACGACCTCTTCGGCTACAAGCCCAAAATCGAACCGCAAAATGTAGTCCTGGTCGGCGTGCGTGATTTGGATTCCCACGAAAAAAAGTTCATCAAGAAACTGGGAGTCAGAGCTTTCACCATGCGCGACATTGATGAGCGCGGCATGCGCGAAGTCATGGCCGACGCCCTCAAATACGCCATGGACGATACCGAAGGCGTCTCCGTCAGTTTGGACATGGATTTCCTCGACCCCAGCGACGCCCCCGGTGTCGGCACACCTGTCCGCGGCGGCGTCACCTACCGCGAAGCGCACCTCGCCATGGAAATGATCGCCGACAGTGAAGCCATGGTCTCCATGGAAATTGTCGAAATCAATCCCATCATCGACGAACACAACCGTACCGCCCTCCTCGGCGTAGAACTAGTCCTCTCCGGCCTCGGCAAAAAAATCCTCTAACCCCACCTTCTTCCTTTTTACTGTCTCGTATTTTTGTAGGGCCCATCCTTCTGAGGCGGGCCGGGTGCCCCAGGTAACGTTTTTTTTGCCTGGGGGGTTGCACTCTTCAATTTTCCGTTCCCGAGCTTCTCCCACCATTTCTTCCTCGATTCCCGCCGCCTTTTCCTGTGGTACACTCTCCCCTGCAAATCGCACGACTTTACTTCCGACTACCGAGTTACCGGCCAACCGATGCACGGAATCCTTTTGATACATGGAGGAAATATGTCCTTCCGGAGAAATCCCCTGTCCCTTCGCTGCTTCGTCCACCTGCTGTTGTTCCTGGCCGTCCTTCTTTGCGTTCCTCTCGCGAACGCGCAATCCAGCAACACCGCTCCGCTCCTGCGCAAGCCCACTGTCAGCCGCACACAAATCGCCTTCAGCTACGGCGGCGACCTTTGGATTGTGGATCGCAATGGCGGCGAAGCGCGCCGTCTCACCAGCGACGTGGGCATCGAGTCCGATCCGTACTTCTCCCCCGATGGTTCCCTCATCGCTTTCACGGCCGAATACGATGGCAATATTGATGTCTACGTCATGCCCGCCGCAGGTGGCACGCCCAAACGCCTCACCTCGCATCCCTATAGCGATCAGGTCGTCGGCTGGACCCTTGATGGCAAGCGCATTCTATTTCGCTCTTCTCGTAATAGCCCCGGCGGTTTCAATCGCATCTTCTCCGTTGGCGTCGAGGGCGGCTTCCCCGATGAACTCCCTCTGCCCATGGCCGAGGAATTGTCTTACTCTCCCGACGGCTCTCACGCCGCCTATGTTCCCTTCACTAATTTCCGCGAGAATTGGGATTTCCAGCGCGGCTTGAAGCATTATCGCGGCGGCACCGCTTCGCCCATATGGATCGCCAACCTCGCCGATTCTTCCATCGAAAAACTTCCCCGCAAAGACTCCAACGATTCCACTCCCATGTGGTTCGGCAATCGCATCTATTTCCTTTCGGACCGCAACGGCCCCGTCAATCTCTTCGCCTACGACACTTCTTCCAAGCAAGTCTCCGAAGCGATGCCCAGCAACGGCATGGACATCAAGTCTGCTTCCTCCGGCCCCGATGCCATCGTCTATGAACAGTTCGGCTCACTCCATCTCTTCGATCCCGCCTCCGGCAAACAACACGCCGTTGATATTCATGTCACGGGAGACTTCCCGGCCGTCCGCCGTCATTTCGTCAAAGCCGCCGAGCAGATTCAGAACGCCAACATCTCTCCCACGGGCGCTCGCGCCGTCTTCGAAGCTCACGGCGAAATCCTAACTGTCCCCGTCGAGCATGGCGATATCCGCAATCTCACCAACTCTCCGGCAGTCGAGGATCGCGATCCCGCGTGGTCCCCGGACGGCAAGTGGATCGCCTACTTCTCCGATGAATCCGGCGAATACGCTCTGCACTTGCGTTCACAGGATGGCCTCGGCGAGGTCCGCAAAATTTCTCTCGGCAATCCGCCCACCTTCTACTACTCCCCAACATGGTCGCCCGACAGCAAGAAAATCGCCTACAGCGACAAGCGCCTCAACCTCTGGTATCTCAGCATTGATGGCGGCTCTCCCGTCCTCGTTGATACCAACACCTACGACGGTGCCAACTTTAATCAAGTCTGGTCTCCCGACAGCCACTGGATCGCCTACACGCGCCAACTCGATAGCGGCATCCACGCCGCTTTCATCTATGGTCTTGAGGACAAGACTCCTCATCAGGTCACCGATGGCATGAGCGATGTCGCTTTCCCCGCCTTTGACGCCAATGGCAAATATCTTTACTTCACTGCCAGCACCGACATCGGCCCCACCATGGCCAGCAGCATGGGCGCCTACAAAGTTCCTGTCACCCGCGCCGGCTACCTCATTGTTCTCCGCAAAGATCTGAATTCGCCTCTTGCTCCGCAAAGCGACGAGGAAAAAGTCACCTCGTCGTCTTCAGCCAAATCCGATGCTGCCGCTAATGATAAACCTGCCGCCGATCTCGATGATTGCAAGCCCGAAGCTGCACCAGGCGCCGCGGAACCGCCAAAGGATTCCGCCGCTAAAGACGCCGACAAGGACAAGGATAAAGAAAAGGGTAAAGACAAGGATAAAGGTAAGAACAAAGATAAAGACAAAGATGCCAAGGACAAGAAGGACAAAGACAAATCCAAGGAGCCCGCTCCTGTAAAGATCGATTTCGACAACATCGATCAGCGCGTCCTTTCCCTCCCCTTCCCCGTCCGCAATTACGGCGGTCTGCTCGCCGGAAAGACCCACACGCTCTACCTTCTGGAGGGTCCGCTGGTGGCTGACGGTTCCGGCAGCACCGGCCAAATCGTTCACAAATTCGATGTCTGCACCAGGAAAACAGACAAGCTCCTCGACGATATCGGCAACTTCTTCATCTCCTCCAACAACGAAAAAGCTCTGTATGAACAGCTGCCTGCGGGCAGCCCAGCTGGTGGCGGCAATGGCGGGCCCCCCCACGGCGCTTGGTTCATCAAGCCCGTTGATGCTCTCGGCAAACCCGGTGAACCAGGTAAGCCCGACGGCGCACTGAATCTCGAAGCCATGGAAATTGCCGTTGATCCCCGCGCCGAGTGGAATCAGATGTTCCACGAAACTCTCCGCATCGAGCGCGATTTTTTCTACGACCCCAATATGCACGGCGCCGACCTGAAAGCTCTCGCCGCCGCCTATCAGCCTTTCGTTGATAACGTTATGAGCCGCGTGGATCTGAACTACATCCTCGGCGACATGCTCGGTGAAATCACCGCCCAGCACGTTTACATTTCCGGCGGTGATCGCCCTGAAGTGAAACACGTCAGCGGCGGCTTGCTTGGAGCTGACTATAAAATCGAGAATGGACGCTACCGCATTGCCCACATTCTTCACGGCGAAAATTGGAATCCCGGTCTGCACGCCCCACTAACCGAGCCCGGTGTTGATGTCCACGAAGGCGATTATATTCTTGCCGTTGACGGTCGCGAACTCCTGGGCACCGACGAAATCTTCAGTTTCTTCCAGGAAACTGCAGGCAAGTCCGTGCAACTCAAAGTCGCCTCCGATCCCTCCGGTAAAGATGCCCGTGCTGTCACCGTCGTTCCCATTCCCAGCGAACGCGCTCTCCGCTTGCGTGCTTGGATGGACGACAACCGCCGCAAAGTCGACCAGCTTAGCAACAGCCGTCTCGCTTACGTTTATCTCCCGGACACCGCCGTCGGCGGCTATACCAATTTCAATCGCTACTATTTCCCGCAGTGGAATAAGCAGGGCGCAGTGATTGACGAGCGCTTCAACGGCGGTGGGTGGCTCGCCGATTACATCGTCGATTGGCTCAAACGCCCGCTTCTCGCCGCCGCCATGACTCGCGAAGGCAAGGACTTCTACCTTCCCGAAACCATCTTTGGACCCAAAGTCATGCTCATCAATCAATACGCCGGATCCGGCGGCGATGCCTTGCCCTGGATGTTCAAGCGCCTCGGCACCGGTCCGCTGATTGGCACGCGCACCTGGGGAGGTTTGATCGGCATTGGTGGCTATCCGCCGCTAATGGACGGCGGCGGAGTGACTGCACCGCGCTTTGGCCTCTTCAATCCGGACACCGGGGAATTTGATATCGAAAATCACGGTGTCGACCCGGATATTGAAGTTGAATTCGATCCTGCCGCCTGGCGTCAGGGCCGCGACCCGCAGCTCGAAAAGGCCGTAGCCGTCGCTCTACAGGAACTAAGGGATCATCCGGTGCCACCCGTCAAGCGCCCCAAGTATCCTGTCTACCATTGGTCCGCCATGCGTTCCCAGGCCGCCGAACAAAACAAATAACCCAGAGTTGTAGCGCAGGGAGAGTCCGCGAGCCCTGCGGCTTTTCTCTTGGGTGAGCCTCTGTAGCGGCCACCTCCAGGTGGCCATCTCTTGGGTCCCTCCCGTTTGTTGTAGCACAGGGCGAGTCTTCGAACCCTGCGGCTTTTCTCTTGAAATCGTACAATTCTCGCGTTTCGCGTTCACACATCACTACTCTTCTGTCACACAATGGGAAGAAGCCTTTATCGGACGACCATCGTCACGGAAGTTGTTTGCTGAACTGGGCCAAGTACGCCAGTGAGAGTCACAATGTATTTTCCTGTGGGCGTGCCAGTTCCCGTGTCGGTACCGCCGCTACCACAGCCGATTGGCCACAAAATAAGACCCAAGAGAATGACCAGAAGCGCAAAGCTCAACCGCGGCCTTCGTTTTGGTACGGCCATTCCCAGAAATGCCAGCACGATAGCAAACAAAAGCAGCCACGCTAACAACCGGCCTCTTTGCCCCCGGATATAGGGAGCGGGTAAGAACGCACTATGAGCTGTGGTTCTAATCACTAACGTGGCGCTTCCCGCGGGCGTATTCGGCACAACGGATTGCGGAGTAAATCCGCAGCTTGCGCCGGACGGCAGTCCCGCCGTGCAAGACAAACTTACCGCAGCGACTGAGTTGCTCGGCCCCGTCACCAAAATACCGTAGCTGGCTGAGGTTCCCGCCTCGACGGTTACGCTGCTCGGATTGCTCGAGAGCGTGAAAATCGGAGCCGTGATCACTTGGCTCAATACGGCTGATGTGCTGCTCGCGAAATTCACATCGCCGTCATATGCCGCACTGATCGAGTGCGTACCTACGGTAAGCGTCGAAGTCGTATAGCTGGCCACGCCATTCCCGTTCAGCGCTCCCGTGCCCAGCGTGCTGGTCCCGTCCAGGAACGCCATGGTGCCCGTTGGCTCTCCGCTACCGCTAGCTGTTACGGTCGCAGTAAATGTGACCGGCGTGCCATAACTCACCGCTGATAATGGCGACAGTACCGTGGTCGTCGCGTTCAGTACCACCTGCGCCAATACTGGCGAGGTGCTTGCGGTGTAATTCGTGTCGCCTCCATATTCCGCAGTAATCGCGTGCGTCCCCAGCGTCAGCCCCGAAGTGGAAAAAGTTGCCGTGCCGTTGCTATCCAGCGTGCCTGTCCCTAGCATGCTCGCGCCATCCATAAAGCTAACCGTTCCCGTCGGTGTGCCCGTTCCCGGAGCAACCACACTCAAGATCGCCGTAAATGTTACTGTCTCGCCCACCCCGGAGGGATTTACATTTGAACTCAGCGTCGTCTTCGTCGCCGCCTGCATCACGGTGAATACATACGCGGCGATTTGCCCGATGACTTCCTGGCCGCTGACGCCGTCGCCGTTGATTCCAGCATCCTGTCCGTCAGTCGCGTAGGCATACAGCACGTGTGTCCCCAAGGGGAGAGCGCTCGTTTGCCCAGTGAACTGCGGACTGGTGCCCGTCGCCTGCGTCCAGCTTCCTTGCCACGTATCCAGTTGGAAGTACACCGCCAAAGGAGTGGGTGCGGTCGGTTGATAGCCGCTTGTTGTTTTAAAACTGAATGTTGGTGTGCGGCTGGTCGTTTGGTCCCCCGTCAGCGGCGTGATCGCCGTGACCAGCGGTATCGGCTGCACTTGCTGCTCGGCCACGATGGTCACCGCCCCGAAATAACTTTCAGTCACGTAAATCGTGTTCGTTATCGGGTCAATCGCCATCCCGGAAGGCATGCTCACCGCTGATATTGTGGCGAGTCCATCGACGTCAAGCACAATCAAGTCCGCACCGGCATCGTCTGTAGTCAGATAAATCGTGTCGGTTACGGGATTAATCGCGATCGCAGAGATAAGCCCCTCCAAAAAATAAAGAGCAGCCTCGTTGGTGGTACCGTCAATGACCGTTATGCCTCCAAAATGGACCACGTAAATCTTGTTGGAAATCTCGTTGACCGCCACAGCACTGGGATTGGCATACCCCCCTGGAAGTGTAACGGTCGCGGTGGAGTCGCTTGCCCCGTCGATCACCGTTACGGTGTCACCTAGCTGGTTCGCGACATAAATCTTGTTGGTCACCGTGTTTACCCCCACACTACACGGATAATTGCCCGCCGCGATCGTGGTTATGCTGTTGGTCGTTCCATCGATCACCGTTACGTTTGCATTGAGCGGGATCGTTACGTAAATCTCGTCGGTAACCTGGTTGACTCCCATACCACATGGCACGCTGCCTAGGGTAACCGTGGTTGTGTTGTTCGTTGCCCCATCAATCACGGTCACGCTGGGGCTAGCCATGTCACTGTTGCCCACATAAATCTTGTTCGTAACGGGGTTGATCACAATTGATGTGGGAGAGTTGCCTACCGCAACGTTCATGGCTGCGTTGGTGGCACCATCTATCACCGTTACGTTCGCACTGCCGAGGTTGGCCACGTAGACCTTGTTGGTTACGAGGTTGATTGCTAAGGCAGTGGGCAAATCTCCGACAGGAATGGTGCTGGTGGTGTTGGCGGCGCCATCCATCACTGTCACGCTAGCGTTGTCATAGTTGGCTATATAGATCTTGTTTGTCACCGGGTTCACCGACGCCGCGCTTGGCGAACCTCCCGGAGTGACCGTAGTGGCGACGTGCGTCATCCCCTCGATCACAGTTACATAGGAGCTTCCGCCGGTGGTCATGTAAATCTTATTTGTGACAGGATTGATCCCCACCGTGCCGGGGCTGGTGGCGACTGCTACGGTAGTCGTGCTATTGCTGGCGCCGTCAATCACCGTCACATTGTCCGCCACGACATAAATCTGGTTCGTGATGCAATTAATTGCTAATGCGCTGGGTAAAGCTCCTGTGGCAATAGTGCTGGTGCTGTTCGATGCTCCATCAATCACTGTCACGTTGCCGCTTTCGAAATTGGTTACGTATATCTTGTTCGTGACGGAATTGACCGCCACCGCATACGGTGCGCTGCCCGCTGCAACCGTGCTGGTAGTATTGGTGGCTCCATCAATCACTGTCACCGCCCCGGCGGCTTTATCGTTGGCCACGTAAATCTTGTTGGTCACCGGATTCACCGCTAGCGTGTTGGGACTCGCGCCTACCGTGGCAGCCACTTTCGTAGTCGCGTTGGTGGCGCCGTCGATCACCGTCACTGTGCCGTTGCCAAAATTCCCCACGTAAATCTTGTTGGTCACGGGGTTGACCGCTACTGAATTGGGACTGCTCCCCATCGCAAATGTTAGGGTAGTAGTGGTGTTGCTGGCCCCGTCAATCACGGTGACGGTGTTGTCTCCACCGTTGGCAACGTAAATCTTGTTCGTAACGGGGTTAACGGCTATTGCAGCAGGCTGTAAGCCTGCGGGGACCGTGCTGGTGGCGTTGCTGGCGCCATCGATCACCGTCACGTCGTAGCTGTTTTCATTGATTACGTAAATTTTGTTGGTGCGAGGGTTAACCGCCACGCCATTTGGACCACTTCCAACCGGAACCGTCGTCGTAATGTTGGTAGCGCCATCGATCACCGTCACATTAAAGCTGGCGAAGTTAGGCACGTAGATCTTGTTAGTGACTGGGTTGACCGCCACTGCAATAGGAGCGTTGCCCGCAGGTATCGCCGTGGTGACGCTTTGCGCAATTACGCTCCGCTGGCAGCTAACCAACAAAAACAAACTGCACACGAAAATGCGCCCACACTTGCGCTCATAAGAATCTCTTGAAAAAACACCACGTGAACGCGTTATTCCTGATGAGTGTGCCTTAGCGGTGCTCATGATCTGAACTCCTCTCCGTTGCTGGTCGGAGCGGCGTGCTCTGGGCGCGGCATCGGTTTCTAGGGATGCCGCTTCGTGTTGCGCAATCGGGCAGGTGCGAGCCTGCGAGCCCAGCGACGGGGGTCTGCTGCGCTGTCAGGAGCGAAACCGCGGCCTTGAAGGAATTGGGCGCCAGAGAAGAACTCTCGCGGTTGTTTAATTATCTGTACACATCGCTAAAGGTGTCAACGGCAACGCGTCGTCCAAGCCCCACGCCTCTAAGGCTTGCGTTCCCCGTAACACTTCTTCACCTAAGCATTTCGACCCTTCTGGTCAATCGTCACGAATTGGTCCCCTGATCCCCTCTTCCCCAATTCCCGTCGTCCTTCCCTGTGACGAAAGTCACAGCAACCTCACTGCTCAGGCGTAATCCTTATAAGGAAGCGAGGAATCCTTTGACGTCGCCGTGGCACCTTCCTCCAAACTGAATTTGGAGGAATCGCATCTGCTTCTAGCTATGAGAGATGGCTCTCGCCAGGATCAAACAGGGCCCCTCGGTGTATACAGGCCCGCATCGGCAGTCTATGATAAAAAGGATTCACGGGGGCATCTGTGCGCGTGCGATTCGGCCAAGTCTACATTAGAGCTATCTTTCGCTCGCTTTTGCGCCACCGTGCAGCCGATCTGCTCGGCATGGTTCTTGCTTCGGCGATCTGCGCCTTCCTCCCGCTCGGCATCCCGGCAGGCTTGAACGCCAGAAGCCATGCCCACAACTCGCCGCGGTCGGCCCCGCTCGCCACCATCACAGTTGACTATCCCGCCGACCAGACCCTGTTTCCTCCAGACATTGCCCCGCCCACCTTCCTCTGGCGCGATGCTGATCCCGCCGCCATCGCTTGGCGTATCGACGTCTCTTTCGCCGACCACTCCTCCAGCCTTCAGCTCAAGTCCAGCGGCGAACGCGTGCACATCGGTGAAATCGATCAGCGCTGCGCCCAAGCCGGCGCTGTTCCCCCCACGCTAACTCCGGAGGAAGCCGCCAGTCATACCTGGAAGCCGGATTCCGAAGCCTGGGCAGCCATCCTGAAACACTCCGTCAAACGTCCCGCCACTCTCACCGTCACCGGCTTTCGCGATGACGCGATGACTCAGCCTTCCTCACAGGGACACATCACTCTTCAAACCTCCAAAGACCCTGTCGGCGCACCAATTTTTTTCCGTGACGTACCGCTCATCTCTGTCCCCCTTGGCGAAAAGGGCGTGATCATGCCCATCCCCACCGCCGCCATCCCTTTTATTGCCTGGCGCCTTCGCTTTGTTGGCGAAACCAAAAGCCGCCTAATGATGGAGGGCCTGCCCACCTGCATCAACTGCCACTCGTTCTCGAAGGATGGAACGGCCCTGGGCATCGACGTCGATGGTCCCGGAAACGACAAGGGTCTCTACGGCATCGTCCCGGTCAAACAGGAAACCTCCATCCGCAATGAAAACGTATTGCGCTGGAGTTCCTTCGCCGAAGAGAAGGCCAGCAAGCGCTTCGGCTTCATGTCGCAAATCTCTCCCGACGGCCAGTACGTGATCACCTCCATCGAAAATCCCGGCTCGCACATTAAGGATTTCGACTCCCGCTTCTACAACGGCTTCTACCGCGATTATGGTTTCGGCCAGGTCTTCTTCCCCACCAAAGGCATCTTGGCTTGGTATAGCAAGGCCTCTGGCAAGTTGAAACCATTGCCCGGCGCAGACGATCCCGCTTTCGTTCAGGCCTCCGCATTCTGGAGTCCCGACGGCAAATATCTGGTCTTCTCCCGCGCCACTGCGAAGGAGCCTTATCACGAAGGCCAGAACGTCGCTCAAGTCGCTAACTCGCCCGACGAAACACAAATCCAGTACGACCTCTATCGCATCCCGTTCAATGACGGTAAAGGTGGAACGCCGGAGCGCATTGAAGGCGCCTCGCAGAATGGCATGAGCAACAACTTCCCCAAAGTTTCACCCGACGGCCGCTGGATCGTCTTCGTTCAGAATCGCAACGGCCTTCTGATGCGCCCAGACAGCAATCTGTACATCGTGCCTTTCAATGGCGGCAAAGCGCGCAAACTCGACTGCAACTTGCCACGCATGAATTCCTGGCACACCTTTTCTCCCAACGGCCGCTGGCTCGCCTTCTCCTCCAAAGGCCGCACGCTTTACACTCAGCTTTTCCTCACGCACATTGATGAAGACGGCAAGGATTCTCCCGCCATCCTCGTCGAGAATGCTACCGCCGCCAATCGCGGCGTCAACATCCCGGAGTTCGTCAATATTCGTCCCGGCGGTTTGCTCAAGATGGATGCGCCCGCAACGGAGTTTTACCGCCTCACCGATGTTGCCGGCGAATTGGCCCGCAAAGGCGATTACACCGCGGCTGCCACAGAATGGAACAAAGCCGTTGATCTTGATCCTGCTGACGGCAAAGCTCGCTATCATCTCGCCTTCGCGCTCGATAAACAGGGCCAGCTCGATCAAGCGATCGCGCAATATCGCAAAGCCGTCGAGCTCGACGCATCAAATGCCGCTGCGTATTCCGGCCTTTCCGTTGACCTCGCGCGCGCCGGCAATCTGCCCGATTCCATCGCCGCGGCGAAGCAAGCTCTCGCGCTCAACCCGAAAGATGTGCTCACCGAAGGCAATCTTGCCGCCAGCTTGCTGGAGACGGGGCAAACTGACGAAGCCGTTGAGCACATCCACAAAGCCCTGGATCTCGATCCTGAGTTTGCCGATGCACACAACATGCTGGGAATTGTGCTCGCGCGCGCGGGAAAGCTCGATGAAGCCATTGCTCATCTGCAGAAAGCTGTTTCGCTTACGCCCGATTCGGTTGAATACCGCTTCAATCTCGGTCGCATCTACGCCGCGCAACACAGTTTCCCCGAAGCGATTCCGCAATTTGAAAAGGCTGTTGAACTTTCAGGGGGGAATGAACCGCAAAGTCTGGAAATGCTGGCGGCGATGTATTCGGAAGTGGGCCGTTTTTCAGAAGCCGCTAAGGTGGCGCGACGTGCCCTGGCAACCCCTGCCGCTCAAAGTGATGCCAACCTCTCTGGCGAACTTCGCGCCAGAATCGCTTACTACGAATCGCAACCCGATGGAGCCGCTCCGAATCCCTGATTCACCCCGCCCCATTTTTGGTTCTCCGCCTCGGGCCTGGGCACCGACAAATCTCTTCAATCTTACAGTGGCTGGTCCGTGCTGCTGGCCGGATTCCCGTAGGCGTAGAAGATCACGTCGTTCTGGTCCAGGTAAAAATACCGCACGCCGCTCGAACTCGATGCCGGATTCGCATTCACCGTGAACGTTCCCACGTATCCGCTTCCGTCCGCTGGGCCGGGAGCATAGATAAAGTTGTACCCGCTCTTCTGTCCGTTCGCCAGATTCTGATCAATCAAGCCAGCCGCGGTCGGGCTCGGCGTATCCGAAGGCCCCAGGTTAGAGAGCGCTGCCGGGTAGCCCATATTGTAGGAAGCCGTGTACGTCACCAAAGCCTGGTCCAGCGTCCGCACTGCGCCCACCGCTGCCGCTTCATTCGCCGCGGCGCGCGCGCTCAAGAGTTGCGGAACCGCCAGGGCGGCGATAATCAGGATGATGGCCACCACGATCAGAAGCTCGATTAACGAGAAGCCCTTTTGCTGTTTGCGCATTTCCGAATTCTCCTGTCCGCGTTTGCTGTTTGCTTCTGAGTTCGGTGGATCATCTCTCCGACTCGCATACAGTGTGGCGGTTGGGCGGAAAAAACCCTATGGAGCATCTGTTTCAATTTGGCCCCTACCCCTGTCCTACTCCAAAATCCCGTTTTCCCCGTACTCGGGTTATAGTACCCTTGCCCACCCAGCCACTGTCCCTCCCACATTGGAATTATCTAATGCCTTTATATTCTTAAACATAGAACGTGGCCATTGCCCTCCTCCCACCTGTCCTTTCCACAGTTTTCCTCTCTCATAACCTTCTGGGTACCTGTCCCTCGCGCTCGGGTAGCGAGTTCTCAGTTTTTGGTCTTCAGTTCATAGATAGTCCCTGAATCGTCCTTCTGGCGCGCCGCCCATGTAGCGCAGGGAGAGCCCGCGCTCTTTCCAGCCCGCCGCATTCTGGCGGGAGCCCTGCGGTATTCCTCTTCCCGTGGGTGCATGATATTTCGTGCCCCTGAGTCGCCCTTTCCCGGCCCCTTGCCCTCCTCTTACCTTGCCGTAACCGCTGCGCAGGAGTAGTATCCGTTGCACCCCTCAATCTTGCGTGGAGTCCCTGTACACAGGAACAAGGAATCGAAACGGTTGCCCTCCTTCGTGAATTACGTCGAGGGTGTACTGACCCTAGGAGGATCACATGTGGAATGACAAGAAAGCCGAAACCAAGAACACGGAAGCCGCGCGTCCCGCGGAGCCGACTCCCGATCCATCGATGGGCTGGCTTGGAGCAAGCCTGCGCGTGAAAGGCGACATCACCGGCACCGAAGATCTCTTGATTGACGGCAACGTGGATGGCAGCGTCCGCATCGAAGGCCGCAAGTTGACCGTCGGCAAAGCCGCCAAGATCAACGCGGACATTGATGCCAAGGACGTCCTGGTTTACGGCTACGTGAAGGGAAACGTCCACGCCAAGGGCCGCGTCGAGATCAAGAAGGACGGCTACATCGTCGGCAACCTGACCACCGCGCAGATCATGATTGAAGATGGCGCCGACTTCAAAGGCACCATCGAAATCGACCGCGGCACACCGAAGGAAGCCGACAAGACCGCTCCGCCACGTGCAGCCGCAGCCGCCGCAGGCTCTGGCTCTGGCTCTGGCACGAAAAGCATTTGACGATTTCATGATGTTCGGGAATGTCGGCGCGCCGACATATTTGATTATTCCCCTGTAAAATACATGTTTTGCTAAGGCGAGCCGCCAGTTTACAGCCAACAGTCCACAGTTTGTGTAGAGCCCGCCTTCTGCCTGCCCGCCGCAGGAGGGAGGCGGTCCGCTCTTGGGGGTGTTTGCGCCAGTTGTAAGCCATTTGCAATATGTCGGCGCGCCGACAATATTATTATTCATAAAGCTTAGTACATGGTACCTACGGCAGGCGAAATCAAAGGAGTTAGGGGAGAAAAGCAGTTCAAAGTCGAAAGTTGAAAGTTGAAAAAAGCGACCCCCACCCCCCTGTTTTTGCGTATCTACGGGAATGATTGAACTTACGAACGGATTTCTCGGATGTACGGGAATGATTGGACTTAGCGGATCTTTCGGTGCGGGTGTGAGAATGGCGCGGGCTGGAATGGTACAAGAACAGCGTCCCCGCAGCATAACAATTCAATGTAGCACGTTATTTACCGTTTGTCTACTATTATTTATGGGGTACTAGTTTCGAAACTGGTACGAAGTGCAGCGTCGAGAAAAGGAAAAGTCAAAGACCGCATCCCTTGTGAACCAACCGCAAAGGGTGTGGCACCCAAAATCGCCTCGCCCGGTGATCTGTTGGCCACCAGCCGTCATCGCGCGAGGAATTTCCTCAGCGATCCATGTTCGCTAAAATCTGCCCAAGTCTAAAAGCAAGCGTAGCGACAGCGACGAGCGAACAGCCGATTGCAAGGCAAACGGCCCACAGTTGGGCAGGAGTCATCGCCTTTAATAGGTCGCCGACGCTCAGGGTATCGATGCGAGGTACCCCTTTTTTCCTGGCTCCTATCATCCGTGTCCTCATACACCTCTCCCGTCTCAGCGGGGCTCCGACTAGATCCCGCGAGTTACAGAAAATTAACTTGCAGAGGGGAGGAGGGGTTGGGTTAGTCTTGTCCAAGTTCTATGATGGGCTTTGTCATACATGGCCCAACTTTGAGGGGTTCGACGAGGCAAACCGTCGAGCCCCTTTTCCTTCTCTGCTCGCTCAGAGTAGGTACCCATTGTTGCAGCTCCATGAATGCGTTTTGAATTCTCTTCACAATGCTTGGTTTCATTCGCTGCAATAGTTGGGGTTAGCGCGGTCCCTCCGGGTGAATCGGTATGGCGCGGTTGCGGGGGAGAAAAACCGGCACCCTGGTGGGCCAAAAGCGCGGCACGCAAATCCGCTCTGGGACTCAACGCGAAGTAAATCCCTTCAGGACAACCGTGAGTTAATGTGGCGAGCCAGAACCCGAATTTCGCTCTTCGCGATCTGGCAGTCCTCTTTGGTGATACAGGGGAACATGTGGCTATACATGTTGCGAACGCGCTTGATTAGTTCCATGTGTCCCACAAAGAATTCGATGTTGGGGAACAGCTGCGGAATACAGTCAGACTGATAGACTCTGACAATTTCTTCAAGCTGACCCAGCGTAATCAAATGGACGGGAAGGACCTTAACCGCTGATGAGTCGCCTATCCACGGCATAGCGTCCAGTTTCTTACGTTGGCCTTCTGCGTAAACGAAGGTGTTATTCAGCCTTCCCTTTAGTGACGCCTCCCACCAATCGGGGCCGTAGCAGGTTTGAAGAAACGAATCGAGTGCGATCCGCAGGCCATTCTCAAACTGGTATAGCGCAGGGAAAAGCAGGTTGCCTACTTCCATCGCCGCGAAGTATTCAGCCGGTAGCCTAACAATCCGCTTTAAGCGCCTTGGGCGCTGCCTACCGCGACTTTTTGCTCTTCTTGCCATGTTTTCTGTTGTAATGTCGCGCGTTGCGGATTGATTGGAGTGCGCTGTTACAAAGTTTCGCAATTTCGGCGTCGGCTAAGTCAAATTTGTCGAGTATTTCGACCTTCCGCTCAAGGCTCGCTTCCTTCTCCGTTGCGACGCACAGGTAGGCCAACATCAAACGAATCGCTTCGGACGAATTAGTATCAGCGCTCATTTTCTGCCCCGCGATTTCTTTTTAAGATCTGCTTTCCTCACTGAAACTGTGCCCGGAGTCGTGTCACAAATTCGCGCTATTTCCTGATTGCCATAACCGAGTTGGGACAAAACGCGGATGCGGTCCTCAAGCCTTTGAAGGTCCTTGATCGCAATATAGCCGAAAACGAGGGCTAGACTGGGGAGCGTAACACCCTCTTCCTGCTTTCTTCCCCTATTTGCATCTTTTGTCATGACAATCTGCCTCTCAGTTGGTGCTAACGAATCGATTCTATCCTCTTAATACCTCTGATTGGGAAAAGTTTACGAATGCCAGAGGAATCCATGGCTAAAGCTGCTCCGATTTCTTCCGAGGTTGCCCCGAGCTTGAGAAGCAACAATACGAGCAGTCGATTTACGGTTTCAATTTCCGACATCTTTTCTTTCGCCATTCCGCCATCCTTTCACTTCATCGGTGAAGTCCTGATTTAGAGGTTACTCGTTCATTTATAAGTGGTCAAGTTAAGCATGCGTTTGATATTAGCGTTTTTGGTCGACAGCTGGCCTGTAGATTGAAGCTTAAACGACTCTGGGCACCGACAGGTGGCGCGGGCGCAACGCTCCAGAAGGGCGGGTTCCCCAGGTGACGGTTCTTCAACTGGGGTTTTTGACTTCACTTACCTCACCTCTCCGCGCTCTCCCTCATTGTCACATCACAGATACAAATCAGCTTCCTCAAATCAACTCAATCATCACGCGCCGTCCGACGATTGCTGCCGCCCGCTGCAGGCTGGAAAGCGTGATGTCGTTTTTGGGGTCGAGAATCCGGTCAACCTGAGTACGGCTGGTTTTCAGGAGTATGGCCATTCTGTTTTTGGAGATTCTTCGCTTCTTCCTGGCCTGATCGAGTTGCCACGCGACCACTTCTTTCACCGCTTGCGCTTGCGCCTCCTCAAAGATGCTCTCTTTTTTCAGGAAATCGTCAATGCTCGAACCCATATGCTTTCTGCGCTTCCTGCTCATTCTCCGCATTTTGCGCTCCTGCACTTTATATAGTACATGTACCGCATAGTGTGCATGCAGCCAAATTGTTTTGCATAGCCCGGCGGCGCGGTTAGTCTTTAGGACCGAGGGGCACCCAAGCCGGTTGAAATCACCGGGAGTGGAAAGAGTTTGGGGAGGATTTGTTTTGGGGGCGGTTTGCGGCACGACTGAGGTCATGCCCTCCCAAGGAGAGAAGAGGGATCCCTCCGCGGAGTCGGGATGACGGCGGGGGCGTAGGGCGCGAGGAGAGATCCCTCCACTACGCGGCCCGACGCGCCACAATCCGGCGCGAAAGAGAAAATCGGGCCGCTCCGGTCGGGATGACAACGTGGAAAATGGACACAAAAATGCGTATGTTCGAACACATTTCCACAGAATTGGTACTACGAATTTATATTTTAGTTACTTGTCATGACGTTTACATTGCCCTACTGTGTCGCCATGACTGTCAAACGATCCGAAAATCCTTACGACCTTTGCCAATTCACATTTGCCAACGGGAAAAAGTGCGGGATGCCCGCGCACCCGAGATTCCACGGACTGTGCCTGAATCACGGCAGCCTCAACCGTCGCGGGTATGAGCGCGAAGACGAACTGTGCAACGACATGTGCATTCCTGCCGGGGAGTCCCTTACGCAGGAAGAGATTCAGCGGGCGCTGGCGCGAGTGTTTGAAGCGCTGGCGGCCAACCGCATTTCGACGCGCCGGGCGGCCACGCTGGCGTATATCGGGTTCCTGATGCAGCAAACCTATTCGGGGCTGAAGGCGGAAGCGCGAATGACCGCGTTGCAGGGCGCGAAAGACCTGCGCATGCTGCTGCAGATGAAGTATGGGCCTCCGTTGAGGAAAGAGGCGAGCGATCAGCGACCGGTGAACGGTGAACGGGAAGCAGGGGAAAGAGCGACCCAAGAGAAAGAAAATGTAACGCAGAGACGCTGAGTTCGCAGAGAAGAGAGACCCAAGAGAAAACTGGGACCGGGGGCGTTTCACAGAGAGGGCACAGAGATAGGAACACAGAGAGCGCAGAGTTTGCAGAGATAGGAACGAAGAATCGACCATGCCGGTTGAAATTACCGGCTGAAGATCAGTTTTGTGGGGCGTCGGTTACGGCACGACTGAAGTCGTGCCCTCCTAAAGAGAAGAGCGAAGAGAAACCGGGACGAAGGAACAGGTTGCTGTTTCCGCAACGATGGCATGACTCGTTTGCCCTTTTGCGGCGTTTCCCCTTATAACTTACATTGAACCCAAACACCGCAACCAGCCCAGCGGAATAGGAACGACCTGTGACCCCAGAAAAAAAACGACTGCGCGTTGCCGTGCTCTTTGGCGGGCGCTCCGGCGAACACGAAGTTTCCCTGGCTTCCGCCGCCAGCGTGATTCGCGGCCTGGATCCCGACAAATACGAGTGCTTGCCCATTGGCATTACCAAAGACGGACACTGGCTGATCGGCGAAGGCGCGGCCAAATTGCTGCCGGACATATTGAAAGGCGGGCGTCGCGTGATGCTGACCGCGGATCCCACCGAACCGGCGCTGATGCCGATGGATCGCGGCGCGGGCGCACAACGCTTTGACGTGGTCTTTCCCGTGATGCATGGCACGTTTGGCGAAGACGGCACGATTCAAGGCATGCTGGAATTGGCCGGACTGCCGTACGTTGGCGCGGGCGTGCTGGGCTCCGCGGTGGCGATGGACAAAGATGTGGCCAAGCGTCTTTGCCAGGATGCGGGAATCGCCGTGGTGCCTTGGGTGACGGTGCACCGCTGGCGCTGGGAAAAAGAGCCGGAAGCGGTGCGCACGGAAATTGGAGCGAAGTTCGAGTATCCAGTGTTTGTGAAGCCCGCGACGCTGGGCTCATCGGTGGGCATGAGCAAGGTGCATTCGGGGGAAGAGCTGGCTCCGGCGCTGAATCTGGCCGCGGAATTCGGCATGAAAATTCTGGTGGAGAAGGCGGTGACCGCGCGGGAGATTGAAGTAGCCGTGCTGGGCAATGACGAGCCGAAGGCTTCCGTGCCGGGGGAAATCGTACCGCACCGCGAGTTTTACGATTATCAGGCGAAGTACCTGGAGGATGGCACGCAACTGCTGATTCCCGCGGATTTGCGGCCAGCGCAAGTTACGAAGATTCAGTCCATGGCCGTGGACGCGTTTCGCGCGCTGGAACTTTGCGGGATGGCGCGCGTGGATTTCTTCCTGGAGAAAAAAGGCGGAAAGATATTCTTGAACGAGGCCAACACGATTCCCGGTTTCACCTCGATCAGCATGTATCCGAAATTGTGGGAAGCGAGCGGAATCGGCTTTCGCGAATTGATAGATAAGCTGATCGAGCTGGCGCTGGAAATGCACCGCGAAAAGGCGCGTACGAAATATGCGATTGAACTTCCCGAAGGCCCCGGAGGCGCGCTGGCGGGATGAAGCTGGATTCGTGACGCGACGAATTTGAGTTGGCCGGAAGAGCGTTTGCGCGCGATTTTCTGAAAACCCGCGGCGGGCGAAACGCATCCTAATAAAAGAGGAAATGGAAAGAAGAGGTTTGCGGCGAAGCGCCTCTCTTGTTAAAGTTTTCTTGCTGGGCCCGAGCTCGCCGGGACTGGCAACCTGACGCTCGCAGGCGGGAGACACAATCATGTCACTACTCGAACCACCTGCTGAACAACCACACAAATCACGTGCGATGACGATTACGGTCGTCGTTGTCGTGTTGGTTTCTGTAATCGCGCTGTACTTCACGTTTCGCTATTACCCGGAGAAAAAGGCGACGGTGCAGTTCTTCGACGCGCTAACCACCGGCGATACGGCGAAAGCTTACGCGCTGTGGAAACCGACGTCGAGCTACGCGATGAACGATTTCCTGGCGGATTGGGGAGCAAGCGGCTACTACGGGCCGGTGAAGAGTTACAAGATTATGGGCGCGAAGTCCGTGCGGAATAGCAATTCCATCGCCGTGAACGTGGCCATCAGCCCGTTTGTGCCGATGCCCGACCCGAGCGACGGCGAGAAGAGCCAGAAAACCAAAGTGGTGACAATCTGGGTGACACCCGCGGATAAATCGCTGAGCTTCCCGGTGCCCTACTGACGTTGCGGGCACGTTAAAATTCCAAATTATTTCTGGATCTCTGCGAGCGCTGCCGCTAGTTCCTTTGGACTTACGCTCGCCGTTCCGAGTTTGCCGACGACAACGCCCGCGGCTGTGTTCGCCAGAAACGCTGCATCGGCGAGCGAAGCGCCTGCGGCCATCGCCAGAGCTAATACGCTGAGAACTGTGTCTCCCGCGCCAGTCACGTCAAAGACCTGACGGCCCGTTGTGCCACGATCGATTCCGGGTTGCCCAACGCGCGCGTAAGTCACCTCGAAGCTGGTTGCGGGAATGTGAATGGTGCGCGGAGAAGCTTCCTCGAAGATGCTCATGCCTTTTCGGCCACGCGTAATTACGACCGCGGCGCAGCCGAAATGCGGCAACAGCGCACGTCCCGCTTCCTCGATGGATTTCTCGTCGGGGAGTTCCCGCGTCACGTAAAAGCCAGCTTCCTTTGTATTGCAGACGATTACGCGCGCACCGCGGTAAGCGTAGAGACGCGACCTTTTCGGTTTCACAAATACCGGGATATTTCCCTGGTGACAGGCATGCAGGACGCGGTCGGCAAAGGTGTCAGTGATGAGGCCCTTGTCGTAGTCAGAGAGCACCAAGGCGTCGAGCTGCGTCAAGGAAGGCAACAACAATTGGAAGAGTTTCTCAGATACTTCCGGGGCCAATGAATCGAGGCACTCATTGTCGACGCGAACAATCTGATGATGCTTGGCAATGACGCGGGATTTCAGGGTTGTAAGGCGATGAATATCGGCCAACACGCCGCGCTCGCCAATTTTGGCTGCGCGCAAGCAGGCACGCAAGGCGCTGCCCGCCTCGTCATCCTGCAGCTTCTCTCTCGCCTGTTTCAGCGAGCTTTTCTTGCCGCCGATGACGCCGAAGATCTCGACGTGCGCGCCGAGAGTTGCGAGATTGACGGCGACGTTGCCTGCGCCGCCCGGACAATCCGACTGCGACACGAACTTCACCACTGGTACGGGCGCCTCATCGGAAAGACGGCTGGCCTCGCCCCAGAGGTAGCGGTCGAGCATGAGATCGCCGAGGACGCCAATGCGGATTTTGCGGAAACGCGGGACGAGGCGTTTGAAGCGGGGAAGCGAGTTGGCGAAATCGGGGGACATGCGGCTCTTTTCAGTGGCGAGATTAA
>Ga0187862_10002040_pt1 | contig 20920 bp, 18 predicted proteins | sample June2016WEW_10_1_FD_133003 | JGI IMG/M metagenome (GOLD analysis project Ga0187862, IMG submission 133003) | Peatland microbial communities from SPRUCE experiment site at the Marcell Experimental Forest, Minnesota, USA - June2016WEW_10_150 | ecosystem: Environmental > Terrestrial > Soil >...
GGAGACCGCCACCTACAAAGTGGAGCCCTACGTCGTTGCGGCCGACGTCTATGCAGTACCACCACATACCGGCCGAGGCGGTTGGACATGGTACACGGGCTCGGCTGCCTGGATGTACCGGCTTATCGTGGAATCACTGCTGGGGCTAAGGCTTGAAGTGGATAAATTGCGTTTTGCTCCGTGCCTCCCTTCGGACTGGAAGGCGTTCACGATGCACTACCGATATCGGGAGACGGTCTACCACATTGCCGTTGTCCAACCGCAGGCCGGTAATAATGAAATGAGTGTGACAGTTGATGGTGTCGAGCAACACGACAAGGCTATTCCTCTTGTTGACGACCATCGGGAACACCTGGTGGAGGTGAGAATAAACGTTGCGGGCAGCACTTTGCGCGGCCTTTAGAGTGACCGTTCCAGTTCCGAGCGATCCCTTCTTTTATTTTTGGCGGAATCTTTCTCTGTCATTGTCATCTCCGAAGGGAGGCAGTCGCCTGGAGAAGAAGTTATTCCCCGGTGCAGCCTTCCGCCTTACCCTGCGCAATCTGCTTTCCATGGACGCCGGCCGCACGATCACAGGGCTTCGATTACCCGTTTGAGTTTTTCGCGAACAAGCCGGGCATTATCAAGAAGTTGCGGATTCTGAACGGCCATCATGGAAGCCACGGGGTCAATCGCGGCGACTTCGGTCTTCCCCGCGCCGACCTCCTGCACGACGACATTGCATGGCAGCATCGTCCCGATCTTGTCTTCCAGTTTCAGTGCGTCGAAGGCCAAAGCGGGGTTGCAAGCCCCCAAGATACGATAAGGCCGGAACTCCTGATTCAATTTAGCCCGCAGGGTCTCTTTGACATCGATTTCGGTAATGATGCCAAAACCCTCCTGCTTCAAAGATTCAATCGTGTGCTGCACCACTTCTTCAAAAGGCAACTGAAGAATCTTGCTAAAGTAATAGCTCATACCTTATTCCTTTTGATCGGCTAAACCAGCCTCGAAATATTCCCTCAGGCCGTAGTCGTTTAGTTTTTTTCGTAAAGTGGGCCTCGTTATGCCCAGAATCTTACATGTTTCACCGTAATTGCCCCCGGTATGCTTGAGAATTTTCAGTATATGCTCCTTTTCCACACAGTTGAGGCTCTTGAGTTCGTCACTCTCTTCGCAGGCCGAAGCGGTCGGATGGATGGCTTCGGACCGTTGGAACCAGCATTCGTCGATTTCGAGCACGTCGTTTCGGGAAAGGATCAAGGCCCTCCTGAGAACATTTTCAAGCTCTCTGACGTTTCCCGGCCAGTCGTAAGCCCTAAGGGTCCTGATGTATTCCATCGGAATTCGGGTTACGTTCCTGTTCAGTTCCCGGTTCATCCTCGATACAAAATGTTCGGCAAGCGGCACAATGTCTTCAGCACGTTCTCTCAGGGGCGGGATGTGGATCAGGAAGACTTTCAGCCTGAAATAGAGGTCTTCACGAAAAGCGCCTGCCTGCACCATGCTTTGGAGATTGCGATTAGTAGCAACAAGGAGGCGCGCCTTGAAGGGGATGTCCTTCAAGCCTCCAACACTCTGGAACTGTTTCTCCTGGAGCACACGCAGAAATTTAGCCTGAATTTCCAGAGGGAGTTCTCCGACTTCATCCAGGAAAACCGTACCGCTGCCGGCAATTTCAAGTTTCCCGGGCTTTCGTTGGACAGCGCCGGTAAAAGCCCCGCGTTCGTGCCCGAACAACTCGCTTTCGAGCAGGTTGCTTACAACCGCTGCGCAATTGATAGCCACAAACGGTTCGAGGGGGGCCCACTGCTGATGGATGGTTCGAGCAACCAACTCCTTTCCGGTGCCGGTATCGCCTTCTATCAGCACCGTTACGGGTGCGAGGGCAACCCGCGCTATATCTTTTATGACTTCCAGGGTGGCTTTACTTTTCCCGATAATCTGGTTTGGCTTGAAACTTTCAGAAATGACATGACTGAGGCGTTCGATTTTTTCCCGTTCTTTGCGCCTCATCAGGATCTTTTCAAGCAGGACGTCCAGCGCGTCCAGATCGAGGGGTTTATAGAGATAATCAGCAGCCCCGTGCTGAATGGCGGCAAGAGTCGCCTCCATGTCCTGAAAGGCGGTTATCATGATGACATCGCCCAAAAGATTTTCGTCCTTTGCCGTCGAAAGGGCTTGCGTTCCGTCCATTCCGGGCAACTGTACATCGAGCAGCACCAGGTCGGGATCATGTTTTCGCCAAAGACCAAGGCCCTCACGTGCGTCGAAGGCGGCCAGAACGAGGTAGCCCTTGCTTTGGAAATAAAGCTCGAGGGTTCGGACAAGCGAATGTTCATCGTCTATCAACAGTATTTTTTTCATTTAAACGCCCTGAAAGTGCAAGCTCACCACAGTACCGGTCCCTTCCTCACTCGAAATCGAAATGCCGAACCCATGCGCCTCCATTATTTTTTTAACGATAGACAGTCCCAGCCCCGTTCCTTTCTCTTTCGTTGTGAAAAAAGGCTGGAAAATGCGCTTCATATCCTGATGTGAAATCCCGGGGCCGTTGTCGGAAACCCCAATAAGAATTCCTTTATCCTCGTCGCCTCCGGCGGATTTAATACTTATTTCCACATTTCCAACCGGTCCGGCTGACTCGATCGCGTTTTTGATGACATTTACCAGTACCTGTCGAATCTGTTCCGGGTCTCCCATGACATTGGCAAGCGGGCCGTCCTTCCCGACCTCGATTGAACACCTTTCCGCACAGGATTGCAGTTGCTGCATGCTCTCGGCCAAGACCGTTTCGATCCGAAAGGAAGTTTTTTCGAGCGAGATCGGTTTGCTGTAGTCGAGGAGGCTTGAAAGCATCTTTTCGAGCTGCGCGATCTGGTCAAGGCCAATGGAATAATGTTCATGAAGAGGACCTTCATGGCCCATGGACCGCCCGATTATCTGGAAATTGAGTTTGACCGACGAAAGAGGGTTCCTCATTTCATGGACAACGCCGGCTACGAGTTCACCGATGGCCGCCATTTTCTCTGATTGAACGAGCTGGCTCTGGGTTTGCATCAGTTCATCATAGGCTTTTTGAAGTGAGATTTCCTTTTGTTTAAGCGAATCTATGAGCGCGGAGAGGTCCTCGGCCATCGAATTGAAACTCTGGGAAAGCGTGCCTATCTCATCGTGCCGGGAATAGGAAATGCGCTGGTCAAGGGAACCATTGGCCATCTTGCGCGAGGCTTTGGCCATGTCGCTGATGGGCCTCGAAATTTGCCTGCTCAGCAGAATAGACGCCAGAATGCATATCAAGCTCACCAGAGCGGCCGTTGTCAGAACAGCGGTTCTGATACCCCTGATAGGGGAAAGGATTTCATCTTTTTCCATCTCGACAAGCAGGGCCGAGTGATATCTCGGAAGCCACACGTAAGAGCCTACCACCTCACGCCCCATATAGTTGCGGTATATTGAAACGCCCCCTTTCCGATCGAGGGCCGAGACTATCCCGAGTGTCTCGAATCTCTGTTTCGCGGTTTCTTCGTGGCTAAGATACCTCGATTGCGTAACTATTTTTCCATCCCCGTTAACCAGATAGGCTTCACCAGTGCTTCCCAGGCCGGTCCTGTCGGCAAGAATCGGATCGAGGGTTCCCAATGCATCCATGATCGCCATAATGGCCGCCCTCATCGTACCGTCTTCGGAATAAATGGGCACCGTGAGATGGATGTACCATTCGCGATCCGAATGTTGGTGCAGGGGGCTCAAAACCGGGCGATCTGCGGTTTTAAGATTTTTCAGGTCCTCCAGGTACTTGTTTGTCACGATCATTTCGGAGTTCGCATCAGTGGAGGCTATGATTGCACCGGACGGGCTCATCACATGAATGCTCTGGTAAGCCGGGGACTTGCCGCGTGTGAGCGCAAGGGAGTCGTCGATCAAAGCTGTTTCTACTGCAGGCGCCCGCTTCGAACCGGAGGGGGCGCCGGTGCAGCACATATCGCGAATGGCCGACAGCCCGGAAAGGACCTTAATGTCATCCAGCCTTTCCGCGTACCACGTATCCAGCCTGTTTGCATCATCTTGCGCAACTGTCTGAATGTGCATGTAAGCCGAATCGATGAGCGTCTGTTCTGCGGCCCTGTACAAGCCTATCCCCATGATGGAAATCGGAATGACTGCGACTATGAAAAAAGCGGCAAAGAACCTTCGGGAGATTTTCTCTCTGAATCGAAACATTGTTTCGCTCGATATTGGTTTAGTGTAGGGCAATCAATACTTATAAGCTTTTTTAGATTTCAGGGCATCCGTTTTCTTATCTGCTCCCAATGCTGTTGAATAAAGGTGCTTTAGGGTTTTGTGGGGCGGTGGGCACGCCGGCCAGATTCGCCACTCAAACCTTCTGCGGCGAAATTGACTGAAAACCTACGTAGATCACCCGGGAAGGGCGTTTCCCAGTGCTGCTCAGGTTATGCGGACAAATTCAAAAAGGGATCCTGACAAGCACATGAAGCAGGTGGCAACAGAGGGGATATCCCTCGCCGAAACTCCGAAGTGATTCCGCTTAAACATTGGCCTGGATGTGTTCAAAGATTTTTCCGGCCGGGAAGAGGGTGCCCGGCGATAAAATCTTTAATTTGCGGAGAGTTATGACCCAAGGCGCTGCTGCATATTTAATGTGCGGGCAGCCGCCGGTTCAGGTTGTTCAGGGCATTATAAAAACGGGTGTGCCAACCGGGACCACGCTGAACAATTCGTCTACGGCACTGTTCTGCAACGCTATGCAGCCCAGGGTCCAGTCCTTTTGGCAGCCGCCTCCATGGATGAATATCTGCCCGCCCAGGGCCGTGTTGGAGGGCGGCAACCTCATTGAGTCATTTGCCTGTTTGATCATGCAGTAGTCATTATTGGAAATCATGCCGCATGAAAGGGCGTTTTCCGCATTTTGCGGATTGGGGTAGTTTATTCCAAGCGACTTGTAAAACTGGCTGGAAGAGTTCTTGGTGCAGACGAAGTATTCTCCCTCGGGGGTCCTGCCGTCGCCTCTAAAATATTTGTCCCCTTTCGGGTTGGGTCCAAGTGCGACGTGAAAGTCGCGAACGAGCGTGTTATCCTGGATCAGCCAGAGCCGGCGCTCCTCCTTTAATACGTAGATCTTGGGATGGGTGATAAGAGATAAGGGAAAATCAAGGTCTACTGCGCAGTACGGAAGCTCGCACTGGGCAGGGGCTGGAGGCGGAGGCGGCGCTTCAATCTTTGTCAGGTGCCGTGGAGTTATCTGTGACTGAAAAAATGAACATGAGCACAGGGCCGTGCAAGCAAGGGCCCCGCAAAACAAATAGAGCCCGATACCCCAAAGAATTCGCCTGCTGACTTTCATTTTCTAAATACCTCCCGTTGTAACTTTGTTGCTGTTTCCAGGAAACTGTTTCGACGTTTCATTCGCGGATTTCTGCCGATTATCCTGTTTGCCCTTTTCTTTAACCAATGGAGCCTTTTGCGGATTGAGTTTGTCCAAACGGGCGATCTTGATGTCGCTGCCCAAATCTTTCAAAGATTCCGTAATCAGGACGGCAGTCCCGACGTCGGTCCAGTCATACAGCCTGTCGGCCGGGGCGATCGGAACGTTTATGCAGCCGTGCGAGCAATTTGGGCCGACAACGTCCCCGGTGTGAATCCAAACACGGCCGTAGATGTGCAGGGCGTTGGGCATGTAAGCGGGATAGCCGTATGCGTTCGGGTAGGTGGACATGTGATCGGGATCTTTTGCCTTAACACTGTATAGTCCCTTTTTCGTCCAAGTATTCATCTTTCCTATGCATACGTAGGTATCATCCACCAACATGCCGTTCTGATACCATCCAAGAAAGTGGATGTTTTTCACCAACAGGATCAGCTTGGGTAACTTGCCTGCGCTCGCGATGTTTCCGGGAAGAGGCGACCAGTTCTTGTAGGAAGAGAAGTTCTTTGGCACGGTCAGGGGATGCTTTCGCTTCATATCCGCGCGTATATACTCCTTATCCTTTTTATTCAGGCGGCAAAGGATTTCGATGCAACGGTAAAATTCCAGGTCAGTGTCCTTCGCCTGCAGCTTTCGCACTTCCTTTTCGGTTATCACACGGCGTACGGTGGCCAAGTCCTTTCCGGCCGGCTTCACGGACGCTTTCGGGGGAGAAGACGCTTTTAGAGTAGGCTGGGCAACAGGAGCTACTGTTGCTTCATCATTTATGGGCTCGAACTGCTCGGTATTAACAGGTGCTTTTGCGCATCCGAAGATCAATAGGAGTACGATCAAGCTAATCCACAAGCCCGGATTCGATCCTCTGAGCATAGAACTCCCCTGGAACTCAGTCCGAACGGTGTTCAGTTAAACTTTAACAGATTTACCCTGCTGATTTCAATTAGTCAGTTCGGCCGAGTCCCGTCCCTCCGGGTGAGATAAATACGTTATCCAAGGCCGTTTTGCAAGAGTAATGTTGGAAAATTAAGAAATTCAGGAATTCGGAGACCATGGAGTTTAATGGAAGGAAGCGCGCAAGATGCGAATATAATTGATTTTTCTTTTTTCTCCGTCCTTCGTAATCTTGTTTTCACATACAATTCATCGTCTAAAATATCTTGGAGTATCGGCTGGTTAAAACGGAGCGTCATCTCTGCAGGTTTGCAGATTATGAACAAATAGGTCTTATTCTTAATTTCTGAATTATTGTAATTTCCGAAGGCAAGGTTTTTTCTATGGCTAAGTGCGGCCTGCCTCTGCGGATACTGCAATGCGCATTCTGATATGATATTGTTGAGAGGAATAGGCTACAGGCTGTGCTGTCCTTCAAAAAATTAGGGTTGGTTAGATTCAAATGCTTGGGCCGGCCATCGTCAAAATTATCGAAAATAACCGGCCGATGTAGTGCAGTCTTATGCGCGGCTCCGATGTTCATATGTTGCACGCGAAGCCTGGATTTGTACCACAGAGGCTTGGCATAGTCCGGACAAGAAGAGAGCACGCAGGGGCAAAAAGGCTTTTGACAGGGTTACCAGGATTTACAGGATTGACAGAAATGAATATTTCAAAGTCTTGAAAATAAGGTGAAATCCTTCTGTGTTCCTGTCGATTCTTGAATTTTAGTTTCCCTATAGAAACCTTGCGGGGCGTGGAATTCGCACCGGTGTTTCCGGATGGACGGAGGATTACACGAGTTGCACGACTCAAGGAATTGCCGGTCCGGGGCCTGTAATCTCAGCGAAAAACCGCCCGATTTCGGAGGTAAACTCTTCCAAAACTTCGCTGCTGGTATAGAACATGTGTCCACCCCGGAAAAACCGGACCTTGATGTTTGCCTGTCTCTCAGGGGCGATCCCGAGGTGAGTCATAATATAGGTCGTGGCGAAATAGGGGATGTCCAGGTCGAAATAGCCGGCCGCCGCAAGAATTTTCAGCCGCCCGTTCCTGTTGACGGCTTGCCGGATCGATTTCACCGCGTCATATTCTGAAAAAGCCGCCCCCCAGTTCCACTCAGAATTGGCCTCCTGCGAAAGAAACACATACGGTATCCCGGCGCTGAAATGAAGGACATCCTGCATATACCCGTTCAGCGCCTCCGTGTACGGCCCGATGGTCGTAGCCATCGCCGGGTCGTTAAAAAAACCGCCGCCCATGGCCCGGCGGGTTGTCCTTCCGTCCATCAAACCCAGCGAGAGCCCTTCCGAGCGCAGGAGTTCGGCCATAAATTCGGACCCGGGTATCCGGATATTTCGATTTCTAATAAATAGTTCGGGCAATCCGGCAAGGTTTGCCAGTCTGGCTGCAATCCTGTCTGCGTCACGGCTGGAGAGATTGTTCCCCTTGGCCAGGGCCGGTAAATATTCCTCGATGGTCCACCTTTCGGCTTGAGCCAGGACTTCGGTCAGGCCGGACCGGAACTCAGGACCGGTTTTCTTATGGTACCAGGCGGTTGCGGCATAGGATGGGACGAAGAGCATGTACGGCAGGTCGATCGAGGGGTCGGGGTGAATGATGCTCAGATCGAGGGCGGGTGAGATCAGGATCAGACCGTCGATTTCGATTCCAAAATTTTCATATAAATGTCCGAGAAGTCCGGCCGTCCTCGTCGCCCCGTAGCTTTCCCCCGCGAGAAATTTGAGGCAACTCCACCGATTGAACCTGTCGATATAGAGCTGAATGAAATCGCCGACCGAACGGATGTCGTCGCGTGTATTGAAATACCGCTTCGCGTCCCCGGCCGGAATTGACCTGCTGAAACCGGCCCCTACGGGATCGATAAATACGAGGTCGGTCCAGGGGAGCCAGCAGTAAGGATTCGGGGACGCAGAGCAGGGTGGACCGGAGGGTACTTTTTCCCCGGTTATCACCCGAACGGGTCCGGCTATCCCCATGTGAAGCCACACCGAAGAAGCCCCCGGCCCGCCGTTGAACGCGAATGTGACCGGTCTTGCCCCTGTTTCGCCTTCCGCCGTGTAGGCAGTAAAGAAAATATCTGCCTGAGGCTTTCCGGATTCATCCAACAGCCTCAAATAACCCGCTGTGGCGCAATAACTCAAAAGGCCGCCGCCGGCGAGCTTCAGAGTGTGATGAGTTACCGATAGCTTTTCTTCAGCCTTGGCGCCGGGTCCGGTATCGATGGACTTGTGCATTGAATCGGCTTTGGGAATTTCCGGCGCTGTCTCGGCGCATCGCGGAGCGTCGAGTCCTACACACAACAAAGTAAAAAAAATTATAGCCAGGGGGAATATTTTTTCGCGATTCAAGTTTCGTCTCCTCTTATAGTGTTATGGCAGGAAGGAGGCATCAGGTTCTGAGGAGATTCCTCTAATACGCGGCCGTGCCGAAGTCAACGAAGTGCGACTGGTTTACACCTGATTGTGCGGCGATTTCGGTCTGTTTCCGGATAGCCTTGAATTATTCTTACAGGCTTCTTATTTTTAGTCGCATGTGATTATTTCTTGTTGTCGTGCTCAGGAGGATTTAAAAATGAGCAAGGAGGAAGTACTTTTCCTTAGAAATACGCTTCTCGAGAGGCGCAGCAGTATACTGGAAAGGGTTCGGAGGCTTGCGGCCGCATGGCTGGAACTGGAAGAGCCCGCGATAGAGTTGGAAGAAGAGGCTCAGAAGGCCAGTATTGCCAAGCCTTACGACAAACTGGACGAGAATGGGAAGCTCGAGATCGAGCAGATCGACCTGGCGCTGATCAAGATGTCGCTGGGCGATTATGGGGTTTGCGAGTCATGTGGGGACGACATAGCGCCGAGAAGGCTGCAGGTGATACCATGGGCGCGACTTTGCGTGGAGTGCGCCCGCGACTATGAAAAGCAGCATAGGAGCCTGCCACAGTCGTCTGAAGCGGTCGTTTCCGGAAAAGTCCCCGATGAATACCAGGGTTTGACCAATGAGCAGACAGTCCATCTGATCTATGAACGCCTGCAAACCGATGAGAGAATCGACACGGAAGAACTGAGGATTTCTTTGAGGAAGGGAGTTATTTTTCTGGATGGCGCACTTGAAAGTGAGGCCGAACGCGATCTCGTCCTGCAGATAATTGCCGATTCGATGGGGTTTTCATCTATTGTAGATCGAGTCGAGATCAATGAGCTGAGCATTGAGCCGGATGAAATCTCGGAAGGTGTTCCGGAATTGGACAGGCTTGACAGCCGCCTGTTTTACGATCGAGACATACACGAAGATGCTTTTGAAACGAAAGGGCGTTCCCTTTCAAAATCTTTTAAAGATAAGTTATTTAGTTAGGGTTTATCCGAAAACACAGGATTCTACACAGACGGTTTCCGATTCGCAACGAGTCACCTCCGGACGGAAACCAGGCTAACGCGGAACGGCAGAGCAAAGTATTCGAGGGTTGCGGGGACGCAACCCTCGAACTCTTTGTGGCCGAAAGGGGCCGCAGGGGAAGATGTGGAAAACCGAAAAGATTCGAAGACGAACTTGAACAAACAACACTGAATGAACTCGATAACGGGCGTGAGATGGCAAATGAGGTCGAGGTAGCTGTCGAGCCCGAACTTCGGAACAGGGGAGAGCTATTCCGAAGAGGAGATCGCACCGTGACAGGAAGAAGAGCCTGATCGTCGACGAATCGAGAAGAAGCGAAACGAAAGCGAAACAGAATAAGATTGTCAGAGAGCATCCTCCAGCGTGAATGCGTGGCACGCTGAACACCAGGGTCGGGGCCTGGCATCCCTAAAAGAGGGTACTTTCCCCGTCTGCATACTGAGCAATTTTCGTTCCAGAATAGACAGCCACAATTTTGTTCTAATAAAATCAGTATGTTCCAGGTAGGACCGACCGGACTTTCTTTTGTTGGATCATATCCGAGGGCCTGAAAAAGGGGCAATCAGGGCAAAACTGAACAATTCAGATGACAGTTGCATGTAATCTGAAAGTTTCACGGTAACATTTAAAAGTACGATGAGTATCTACATCTGATCGATTCTCAGTTGCCGGCTGCAGGTGTTATACGGCACGCCCAGGTGTTCGTAGGCTAGGCGGGTGGCCAATCGGCCCCGGGGTGTTTTGTTTATGAAGCCTTCCTGGATGAGAAAGGGCTCATAGACGTCTTCCAGAGTATCTTTTTCCTCTGAAACCGATGCAGCCAGGGTTTCGATCCCGACCGGCCCTCCATCATATTTTTCGATGATGGTGCTAAGGATTTTGCGGTCCATGCCGTCAAACCCCTTATGGTCCACATCGAGCATCTTCAAAGCGGCATCGGCAACCTGGAGTGAAATTTTCCCATTGGCGCGCACCTCCGCGTAGTCGCGGACCCGGCGAAGAAGCCTGTTGGCCACCCTCGGGGTCCCGCGCGAGCGCCGGGCGATTTCGAATGCGCCCTCCTGGTCGACAATGATCCCAAGTATTTTTGCCGAACGCAGAATAATGCTTTTCAGCTCAACCGGGCTGTAGAATTCAAGCCTGAGTGAAACGCCGAACCGGTCGCGCAGGGGTGGAGACAACAGTCCCGCCCGGGTGGTGGCGCCGATAAGGGTGAATGGGGGGAGGTCCAGTTTTATGGTTCTCGCCGAAGGTCCCTGGCCGATAATGATGTCAAGCTTAAAATCCTCCATTGCCGGGTAGAGGATTTCCTCGACAACGTGATTAAGCCTGTGGATTTCGTCGATGAAAAGAACGTCGCCCGGTTCGAGGTTAGTCAAAATGGCGGCCAGGTCTCCAGGTCTCTCGATTACCGGTCCGGAGGTGCTTCGCAGGTTGACCCTTAATTCATTGCTGATGACGGCGGCGAGCGATGTTTTACCCAAGCCGGGGAACCCATGGAAAAGCACATGATCCAGGGGCTCCGAACGTCCTCTGGCCGCGGTTATAAAGACCTCGAGGTTTTCCTTGACCTTCTCCTGGCCTATGTATTCCGCAAGTGTGCGGGGCCGTAGACTGCCCTCGAGCGGGAGATCCTCTTCCTTTTTCTGTGGTGTGATTACCCTGTCGGTCATTTACCGCAAATCTCTCAACAAGAAGAATGAAACGGAAAGTTTGTTGCCAGCTCTTACGAAAAGGCGTGGTGGGCTGCGCTCCGCTTAGCCCGCCCTACGGCTCTTTTCATGGTTTCAAGGGTGTCCCAAAGAGACATGAACAACTGCTTCGGATAGTTGCAGTGGTCAGGGTCCTTTCTGACCTATGCCAGCGCTTTGAGCGCCCCCTTTAGAAGATCTTCCAGCGACGGATTTTCGCCCAGCGCTTCCCGCACGCGTTTGAGCGCCTTTTCTGCCTCGGCTGGGCGATAGCCCAGGTTTACCAGGGCTGAAAAGGCGTCGGAAAAGGCATTGCCGGCTTCCATGAAGGGCCGGGCCGGGCCGGTTTTTTCCTTCGTCTTGCCTTGAACTTTGTCCCGCAGTTCGAGCATGACCCGGTCGGCAATCTTTTTGCCAACACCGGGGATGTTTTTCAGCCGCAGATAATCCTGCAGTATAACGACCTGTCTTAACTCATCCGGGCTGATGCCCGAAAGTATCCCTACGGCCAGCTTTGGCCCCACTCCGTTTACGCCGGTCAGGAGCAGAAACATCTCCTTTTCGGCGATCGTGCGAAAACCATAGAGCAGAAGGGCATCCTCGCGCACGTGGGTATGGATGTTGAGTGCCACGGGCTGGCCGAGATCCGGCAAGTCGTAGAAAGTGCTCAACGGGACCTGGACATGATAGCCGACACCATGGACATCGACAATAACGTAATCAGGGCTCTTCGCCCGCAGCTTTCCCTCTAGAAAACCTATCATGACCTGTCAGGAATCTTCCATCTAAGGTTCGAGGAATGAGTGCTGATATGGCAGACCGCGACTGCAAGGGCGTCGGCCGCATTAGGTTCGATCGAGCTGTCAATTCGCAACAGCCGCTGTATCATTCCGGCAACCTGCTCTTTGGCCGCTCTGCCGTATCCGGCCACGGACTGTTTTATCCTCAAGGCGCTATACTCGTGAATAGAAAGTCCCGAGCTTGCTCCTGCCAGGATTACAGCCCCGCGGGCCTGCCCGAGGCTCAATGCGCTTTTTACGTTCTTTGCGAAAAAAACCTCTTCGACCGCCATGAATTCGGGGCCGTATTCCCGGATCGAAGCGTTGATTTCTTCGAAGATGATCTTGAGGCGTTCGCAAAGCGGGCGGGCAGCCGGCAGCTTTACGGTCCCATGGTGGATATACTTCAGCCGGAAGCCATCTCCCTCCACGATTCCGTACCCGGTATAGCGGGACCCGGGATCTACCCCGATTGTTCGAATCATTTCCTATTCCAGCGATTCCATGATCTGGTCCGGGATATCGAAATTAGCATAAACGTTCTGGACGTCGTCTGAATCCTCGAGGGCATCCACCAGCCTCAGGAGTTGTTGAGCGGTCTTGGGGTCCTCAATTCGAACGGTGGTTTGCGGGGACATGGTCATTTCGGCCAGTTCGTATTTAAGCTCCCTGTCGTCGAAAGCCGCCTTAACGTTTAAGAAATCCTCGGGTGAGATAATGACTTCGAACTGGTCCTCCTGGTCCTTGACATCCTCTGCGCCGGCTTCGAGCGCCAGTTCGATAAGTTCTTCCTCCGGAACGGCTTTTTTGTCGAAAACGATGCTCCCCTTTTTATTGAACATCCAGGCGACGCAGCCTGCTTCTCCAAGGTTTCCGCTGTTTCTGCTGAAAATGTGGCGGACCTCGGCTGCGGCCCTGTTTCTGTTGTCGGTCATGATGTCAACTAGAACGGCCACCCCGCCAGGCCCGTATCCCTCGTACATCATTTCCTCGTAATTTACGCCCTCGAGTTCGCCCGTGCCCTTCTTTATGGCCCGGTCGATGTTGTCTTTGGGCATGTTCTCGGCCTTTGCGGCCAAAAGTGCGGCCCGCAGCCGAGGATTGCCCTCGGGGTTTCCACCTCCCATCCGGGCCGCCACCATTAACTCTTTTATCAATTTCGTAAAAACCTTTCCGCGCTTGGCATCAGCGGCCCCTTTTTTGTGCTTGATGGTTGCCCATTTCGAATGACCTGACATGAAAGCCTCCTGCTACGTCCTTTTCAAATTCATGGCGAGTATATAAATTTCTCTGCTCTGTTTTCTAGTAGCCTCGGGTCTAATGACCCTGGTCCGGCCGAAGTGTTTCTTGAGCTCCGCGAGCAACTGGTGGAACTCCGACCCATGAAATATTTTGGCCAGAAAAGTCCCTCCGGGTTCCAGCGCCAAGCGGGCTATTTCGAATGCACGCTCAAAAAGAAGCGCCGAGCGGGCGCTGTCGGCCACCTTTATGCCGGAGGTGGCCGGGGCCATATCGCTAAGCACAACGTGGAACGGGAGATGGCCGCGCAGGGCTTCTTCAACGAATTCACGGTCAAAGATGTCGCCCTGCAAAGTCACTACGCGGTTTGAAAACGCGTGTTCGATCGGCTTCAGGTCGATCCCCACAATGAGGCCGGACTGTCCCACAACCTCTGTGGCGAGTTGAATCCACGATCCCGGGGCGGCTCCCAGGTCAAGGACCCGGTTTCCCGGCCTCAATATCTTATATTTTTTTTGGATCTCTTCGAGTTTATATACAGCCCTCGCAAGGTAATGATCCTTCTTTGCCTTGCGAAAATAGTGATCCTGGACCGTAAAAGCCATTCCGTCCGCCTAAGGATTTGAATTATTTCCTGAAACTGTTTGTATAGCGGAAAATCGCCGGTTTGTAAACCTGGCATTCTCAAAAGCCGGCAACATCGGCAAATCGCCGGGGATTGGAGTATGAGTGAAGCTTCAGAAAACCTCATGGCCTAAAGGAGGATACGCATCCCTGTCCTTGTTTATGCGCATACCTTATGATAGGCTGAAAAACTGAAAAAAAGGAGAGCGAACCTATGAGGATTACGGTCAACATACCCGATAGCTTGAATGAGAACCTGAGGCGGGAGGCGTCCAATCGTGGTGTCTCGGTCTCGCGGTTGGCCAGTGAGGCTTTGAGCCATTACATTCTCGATTCGAGAAGAAAAGTCCTTGGGAGAAAAGTCCTGGAACTCGCCGGGAAGGCGGGCGTATCCGAGAACGCGGATTCCATCCTGGATGAAGGAAGGCGCGATGATAGGGCTTGATACGGGTTTTTTCGTCGAACTTCTGCGCGGCGGCCCTCAAGCCGTCGCCCTTTGGGAGCAACTCATAGAGGGCGAAAAAGAGGCCCTTGTCTCATGCCTCACACTCTTTGAGATCGAGCGGCTCGCCTTGAAGGGGGCAGTATCAGGGTCCGAGGTCCTGCTCGAAGGCATCCTGGCAGTCTGCCGGCTTCATTGGATACAGACACCGGAACTGCTTTCCCAAGCTGCTCGCATAAGCCACGGGCTCGGGATGCCCGCATTCGACTCGCTCATCCTTGCAGCCTTTCTCGCCGAGAACGTCACCGCCGTCTACACTACCGATTCGCATCTTGAATCATACCGCAAAAAGGGGATGGAAATCGTCAGGCTCTAGACGTCAGGCCGATATCAGGTTAAAGAAAATCTCATCTGCACGGCGTCTTGCGCAGCCGCGTTTTCTCTGCAGTCCATTGTGAAATAGAGGGGGAGACAGATGGAAAAAACAATTCGCGGCAGAAAACTAATACTTGTTCAGGGCGATCTGACTGAACTGGCGGTAGATGCAATCGTCAATGCCGCCAACTCAGGGCTTCAGTTAGGGGGCGGCGTTGCAGGCGCCATCCGGACCAAAGGCGGACCGAGCATCCAGGAGGAGTGCAATCGGATAGGTTCGATCCGGGTGGGCGAGGCCGTCGTTACCGGAGGGGGGAATCTCAAGGCCTCCTACGTGATTCACGCCGTTGGCCCGGTGTACGGCGAGGGGGACGAGGACGAAAAACTGAGCAACGCAACCCTCAACAGCCTTAAGCGCGCAACCGAAATGGGAATGAAATCGATTGCCTTTCCAGCCATCAGTACCGGTATTTTCGGCTTCCCCAAAGAGAGGTGCGCCCAAATCATGCTGAGAACCGCTTCAGAATTTCTGGAGGGTCAGGAAACGAGTCTGGAAAGGGTAATCCTGTGTCTATGGTCCAGGGAAGACCTTGAGTTGTTCGAGAGATATTTCACGGAATCTTGAACAATACCGGAAGAATGCGGGCTTGATGCAGTTTTTCTATCAGTTGCACTGCTCCAAAGATCCATATGAAATAACTGGCGTCCACGAGCGCTCTTCTTAGCTGTTTCGTTTTGACCACGCGAGTGTCGGGCTCCGAGTAGAGGGACATATTCGGTAAAAATCTGGGCACCCGCTCCATGTAGGATTGAAATTCCGGGCCGTGCCGCGCCTTCATACCCGCTTCCTCCCGACGGATTATGAAAGGGTAATAAAGCCCGAATGAGAGCGTGAGCAAAGCGATAATCAGAAGACTTCCGGAAGCGAGCCCGATCCCGGCTACGCCGATCAGGCTGAACAGGTAGAGCGGATTTCGTGTTACCGAGTAAGGTCCGAATTCCACCAGGGTGCTTGTCTTGTTACCGGAAATGTAGATAGAGCTCAAGACCCTGCCAAAAGCGCAGACTGTGACGCACGCAAGGCCGGCGAAATCAATGAGGCCCTGCCGAAGAGCGCTCTCAATTTTGTTTCCGCTTACCATCAGCAGCAAAAAGATTAACAGGGCGAACAGCCGCGAGTGAATGATTCGCACTTTCGAATTTGAGCCAACGCCTCCAAGGGTCATTTCTTCAATTATCCAATCTGTCCGTCGCATTTGCGCCACTCGGCGGCCTTCCTGCCTAAACGCTTCCGTTCGGCACTTACCGTTTTCCGAAAAGGAAAACAAGTAAATTTCGTGGGCCCACGGTTTTTCGTGGACCCTCTTTCAAAGGTATCTGCCTGAAATATTCCCGGATTGGGAATGGGGGTTGAAAAAACGCGCCTTTTTTCGCAATGTCCAGTTTGTCAGACTGTGCGCTTTTCAACTTTGTGGATGCCTTTTGGGCCCGCGTCGAGTGTACCGAATTCGGAGTCTGTGCCCGGAGGAAAATGGTTGACATTTTACCGCAATCCAATTATTAAGCAGTGGTTCCATCGCCCAAGAAGGGAATGAAAGACACTTGCCCGCTGATTTGTGTTCCTTTTCACGCTCATGCACTTCACGTCGCCGAGTTTCATTCGCTTGGGCATATCCTCGTGTTGAATCCGTCAGATGCACCCTCGTGGAACCGTGCGATAACCATGAGAAATTTTCAGGCACCCTCGAAGGAAAGCACTTTCGGTCTGGCAGGAGAGAACCCCAAGGTTTTGGCACAAAGCAGGTAGTTCCTTTTCGTATATGTGTTCCGCTGGTTCGGGTCAAGCATAGCGCTCAGAAGCCTTAATCAGCCCGCGGATTGACGTGAAATCGACTCTCAAGAAGGAGGCTGGCCTTGACATTTCAAGCATCAAAACAGGTGTATTCGGGAAAGTTCAGGGAGGTAACCCTTGGAAGTGGAGACAAAGCGGTTACGGTTGGCGGGAAAGGGGTCTATTCCTTCCATTCATTCGAGGGATCCATCCCGAATGCTCCCAGGATAGCAATGGAGGTCTGGGACAAAGATCCGAGCGAGGACTGGGCCGAGGCGGCCAAGGCGCCCTTCATCGGCGTGCTCGGCGATCCGGCGGCCTGGGCCCGCAAGTGCGTACAGGACTATGGGGCCGAGATGATAGTGGTCCAGACGAAAAGCGCCGATCCCAACGGTGACAACCGGGCGGCTGCCGAGGTAGCCGCAACTGTTAAAAAGGTAGTGGACGCCGTTGATGTGCCCGTAATCGTCTGGGGTGTCGCCAACCACGAAAAGGACATCGAGGTTATGAGGCAAGTTGCCGAAAGTTGCTCGGGCCGCAGACTCGCATTATGTCCGGTGGAAGAAGGCGACTACAAGCAGATCGGAGCTGCATGCCTGGGCTACAAACAAGTGACTGTGGCTTCTACCCCGATTGACATAAACCTGGCAAAGCAGCTCAACATCCTGCTGGGCAACCTCGGGGTAAGTTCGGACGACCTGTTAATCGACCCGACTACGGGCGGGATCGGATATGGGCTCGAGTACTCCCATTCAGTCATAGAGCGCCTCGAACAGGCTGCACTCACCCAGGAAGACGAAAAGCTCCAGCAGCCGGTTATTGTCAATGTTGCGAACGAGACGTGGAAGTGCAAGGAATCGAACCTGAGCGCCGAAGATGCTCCGGAACTCGGAGATCCGGCCAAACGCGGTATTTTGATGGAAGCAATCACAGCCGTTGACCTTTTGGTTGCCGGGGCTGACGTGGTGGTTATGCGTCACCCTGAAGCGGTAAAGCTGGTGAGAAACTATATAGCCAAGATGATGTAATCTTGCGGATAATCGGCTGCGCAAGTGATTTATCGGTAAAACGAACCTCCCCAGGAAGGGGAAAATGAGGTGCTACATGTCTGATGAGAAGAAACCGGTTTCAATTGCAGAAGAAAAGAAGGCAAAAAAAATTGACTTTCGAGAAATGACCAGTTGCCCGTCCACTCTCCAGATGCTCAAAAAACTGGAGGAGGATGGACACGAATCCATGTTCAACCGGGCGGCCGAAATGAAGCCCTGTCCCATCGGCGCCGAGGCGGCCTGCTGCAAGCACTGCTTCATGGGGCCATGCCGGCTTAACTCCAGGGACCCTTATGCCAAGGTCGGAGTCTGTGGGGCGACAATCGACACGATCGCGGCCCGGAACTTCGCGCGCAATGTGGCGGCCGGCGGGGCCGCTCATACGGACCACGGCATGGGCATGCTCGATGTTTTCCGCGAAGTGGTTAACGGGCGAATCACTCATTTCAAAATTCAGGACGAAAAGAAACTCAAAAATGTCGCAGACAGCATCGGGATCGCAGTTGAGGGCAGGTCGATCAAGGACATAGCCAACGACCTCTATGCGGAACTGGAGAGGACGTATACGCAGGTCGAGGGGGAAATTCCTTTCGCAAAGCGCGTTCCTCCGAAAACCCTGGAGGTGTGGCGCAAAGCCGGGATCGTTCCACGCGGTGCGATGCGCGAAATTATGGAACTGATGCACCGTTCTCATATGGGTGTTGACCAGGACTACAACAACATCGTAAAACAGTGCTCCCGCACGGCCCTGGCCGATGGGTGGGGCGGGTCCATGGTTGCAACCGAGATATCGGATATCCTCTTCGGCACTCCTTCGCCCAGGGTGGCCGGCGTAAATATGGGGTTTCTGAAGGAAGACCAGGTAAACATTGTGATTCACGGCCACGAGCCACTTCTGTTCGAAGGCATGATTGCCGCTTCCAATGAGCCCGCCAATCTGGAGAAGGCCAAGGCCGCCGGAGCAAAAGGGCTCAACCTGCTGGGCATGTGCTGCTCGGGCGCCGAAGTGCTGGGACGGCACGGAATTCCCCATGCCGGAAATTTCGTTTCCGCTGAGCCGATTATCGCGACAGGCGCAGTCGACGCACTTGGTGTGGACGTCCAGTGCATCATGCAAGCTCTGCCAAAGATCGCTGAATGCTACGGGACGAAAGTTTATACGACCAACCCGAGGGCCAAGATCGAAGGCGCTACCCACATCCAGTTCGATGAACACGACCCTTTGGGCGCCCCGAACCAGATTATCGAACTGGCTATCCAACGTTTCGCGGGCCGCACCGCGAAGATCGTCATTCCGCAGCGGCAGGACTGGGGCGTGCACGGTTTCTCACATGAGTACGTCAACTACATGCTGGGTGGAAAGTTCCGCGAGTCCTATGTACCTTTGAACGATAACATCATCAACGGCCGGATTCGAGGCGTAGCGGGCGTTGTCGGCTGCACCAACCCGCGTGTGAAGCAGGACTACCTGCATGTAGAACTGGTGAAGGAACTTATCAAGAACAACGTTCTGGTGGTCCAGACCGGATGCTCGCAGATCGCGCTGGCCAAAGCCGGCCTCATGAAACCGGATGCGGCGGTGCTTGCCGGTGAGGGACTTCAGGAAGTATGCGAAACGGTCGGGATTCCACCTGTCTTAAGCCTGGGGTCCTGCGTCGACAACAGCCGCATACTTATTGCGTGCTCCGAGATGGTCCGGGTGGGCGGACTTGGCGACAAGCTGTCCGACCTGCCGGTAGCGGGCGCCGCCCCTGAGTATATGAGTGAAAAAGCCATCTGCATCGGGCAGTATTTTGTGGCATCGGGCATCTACACAATTTTCGGAGTCACCTTCCCGACGGTAGAGGGTACAAAGTTCCACGATCTGCTCTTCAAAGGCCTCGAGGAACAGGGCTTCGGTAAGTGGGGATTCTCGAACGACCCGCTCGAGATGGCCCATATGATGATTGACCATATCGACAAGAAGAGGGCCGCGCTCGGCCTTTCCGAGCAACGCGAACGGAAACTGTTCAGCATGGAAGACCGCAGAGCGGCTGAAGGTTGAGCCGGGACCGGTCCCGTGGAGTCAATCCGTATGTTAATTCCGGCTTGAAGCCGGCCTCGTTGCAAGGAAAAACAGAAAAAGGAGTTTAGTTATGTCCAGGTTAGTCGCTTTTGCAGCGATCCAGGGAGCTTACAATATAGTTTCCAAGGCTGAAGGCAAGTTCAAACAGGCCATGGATAAGTATGGGGCGAACCAGCCGATAGGGTTTCCCAATACGGCTTACTATCTTCCCATCATTTACTCAATTCTCGGCATCAAAATTGAAAAACTGGCCGACGCCGAGCCTGTAATAAAATTGTGCCGGGAGCTTCTGCCTCCGCACATCAAAGCCCAGCACAACATCAACCTTCCTTACCTTGGAGGGACGCTGGATTCCGGAATGGCTGCCATTCTGGCTGAAGAAGTGGTTGAGGCGATCCGATATGTTGACGATCCCGATTTTTATTATCCGGGTGAAGAATGCGATATCGATAACGGAAAAATGTGGCTTGGCGCCGCCGATGATACGATCATGAGAAAGAGAGGCATCGAGTTCGTTGACGGCAGCGCTCCCGGTTTTGCCGCAATCGTCGGTGCGGCCCCCAACCCGGAAATCGCCAAAATGATCGCCGAAGATTATCAGAAAAAAAATCTCTATATCTTCATGTGCGCCAATCAGACGGGCACGACGTTTTCCCAGCAGCTTGTCGATGCGGGTGTAGAAATCGGTTGGAACACGCGCCTGGTGCCCTTCGGTCCCGATATCTCGGCAGCAGTATTCGCGCTGGGTTTTGCAAACCGGGCCGCCATGGCCTTTGGCGGGGTCAAGCCCGGAGATTTCAAGACCGTTCTGAAGTATAACAAAGACCGTATCTTCGCGTTTGTGAACGCTTTAGGCGATGTAAACGCCGAGTGGGCCGCCAACGCAGCCGGGGCGATCAACTGGGGCTTCCCGACAATTGCAGACACCGACATTCCCGAGATCCTGCCCACGGGTGTGTGCACCTACGAACATGTTGTCTCCAGCATCCCCTACGAACAGATAACGGCAAAGTCGATCGAAGTCCGCGGACTCAAGGTGACCATTACCGAAATTCCGATCCC
>Ga0187862_10002046_pt1 | contig 20871 bp, 25 predicted proteins | sample June2016WEW_10_1_FD_133003 | JGI IMG/M metagenome (GOLD analysis project Ga0187862, IMG submission 133003) | Peatland microbial communities from SPRUCE experiment site at the Marcell Experimental Forest, Minnesota, USA - June2016WEW_10_150 | ecosystem: Environmental > Terrestrial > Soil >...
CAGATACCTCAAAGCCCTCCAAAGCCGTCACAGCCCCTACCGTCCAAAAAACGAGGCCACAACATGAAGTCAATTCTGTTAAAAAAACTCAAAAAAACTCTTGCATTGAGACCTCAGAACTCTGACTCCGAGGCATCCGTGGGTGGTTCTTACCGAGGCGGTCGCCTCGGCGAGGCGACCCTGCCTTCAGAGGCCCCTCGGCAAGCAGCGGGTGGGTACAGCTTTACTTAAACCGCTCCAGCCCTACATTTGCTCGGTGGTGGCGATGCCCAGGGCGTCCAGGCCCTGTTGCAGAACGCGGGAGGCCAGGTCGCACAGCGCCAGGCGCGTGGCCCGGGAATCCGGCCCCGCTTTGAGCACGGGACAGTTTTCGTAAAAGCGCGCGAAGTCTCCCGCCAGATCATACAGGTAGCCGCACAGGAAGTTGGGCCGGTGCTCCTCCGCCACCGCTTCCAAAACCAGGCCAAAATCCAACAGCCGCCGCGCCAGGGCGGTTTCTTCCGGCGCCGCAAGCACAAAGCCGCTGGCACCCGCCTCGGCCGCGCTCTGGCCGGCTTTGCGAAAAATGCTCCGGATGCGCGTGTAGGCGTATAAGAGGTACGGAGCGGTGTTCCCCTGGAGCGATAGCATTTTGTCCCAACTGAACACGTAATCGCTCTGCCGGTTCTGCGAGAGGTCGCCATACTTGATCGCGCCCAGGCCGACCACGCGCGCGATTTGCCGCCGTTGTCCCGGCTCCCATTCGGGATTCTTTTGCGAGACAACCTGGAAGGCGCGCTCCTCGGCCTCATCGAGCAATTCTTCCAGCCGGACGGTCTCGCCGGAACGCGTCTTGAAGGGTTTGCCGTCTTCGCCCAGGATGGAGCCAAACCAAACGTGCGCCAGTTTGACGTCCGCTTCGGGATGCCAGCGGCGGAACAGGGCGAAAAGCTGTTTGAAGTGGAGCTGCTGCCGGCCATCGGTCACGTAAATGATTTCCTCCGGCGGCCCGCCCCAGGCGCCGCCCTCCAGGCGGAATTGCAGCGTGGCCAGATCGGTCGTCGTGTAGTTGAAACCGCCGTCGCTTTTCCGCACCAGGGCCGGCTGCCCCTTCAATTCGGCAATGTCGTCGAAGAAGACGGCGATGGCCCCTTCGCTCTCGCGGGCCAATCCGCGCCGCCGCAAGTCGGCGACCACATCCTTCAACCGCGGATTATAATAACTCTCGCCAAAAGTGTAATCGAACTTCACGCCCAGCCGTCCATAGACCCGGTCAAACTGTTCCTGCGAAAGCGCGATCATTTGCCGCCAAATCCGCATATTCTCCTCATCGCCGCCCTGTAGCTTGACCAGTTCGCGCCCCGCGCTCTCCAGTATTTTTGGGTCCTGCTCGCCGGCGGCATTGATCAATTTGTAAAGCCGTTCCATCTCGGCAATAGGATCGCTGCCGAGGGCCTCGGAGTTGAGGGATGTTTTCCAGCCGAGGATCAGTTTTCCAAATTGGGCGCCCCAATCGCCCAGGTGATTGTCAGTGATGACGCGATGACCCAACAGCCGGGAAACCCGGGCGAGCGAATCGCCCAAAATGGTCGAGCGAATGTGGCCCACGTGCATGGGCTTGGCCGCATTGGGCGAACTGAAATCAACGAGGATGCAACGGGGGCGTGAGGTCTGCTCCACCAGCGCGCGTTCCCCGCGCGCCAGGCTTTGCAGTGTGCGCGCGATGGCCGCAACCTTGAGCCTGAAATTCAGAAAGCCGGCGCCGGCAATTTCCACAGCCTCGCAGCAGTCGGCCACATCGAGCCGCGCGGCCACCGCGGCGGCCAACTGGCGGGGATTCATGTTGCGCGCCTTGGCCAGCGCCATCAGGGCGTTGCACTGGTAATCGCCGAAGCGGGGGTCCGGACAGGGGCGCACGCGCACGACGCCGGCGTCTGCGTCCTGCAGGACGGCCGCCAGGGCCTGTTGCAAGCGTTGTTCGAGGATTTTGTGAAGCGCCATAAAGAGGCAAATCCAACCAGGCTCCTGGGGCCGCGGGAAATCCGGTTCGCTTGGAATGAACCGAAAGACAATCAGCGGGCGGCGGAGTATTTTTTGATGATCAGAAACATGGCCTCCCCATCGGGGGCTTGTTCGAGTTCCTGGCGAAATTCCTTGATGTGAAGAAGCTTGGCGATATTGGCCAGGGTGTGAAGGTGTTTTTGGAACTGGCCCTGGGGCACCAGGAAGAGCATCACCAGATTGACCGGCTGATTGTCCAGCGCGTCAAAATTGATCCCTTTGGCGGAACGGCCCAAAGCCCCCACCACTTCGGGTATCAGATCGGTCGAGGCATGAGGTATCCCGATGCCGAAGCCGATCCCGGTGCTCATGGAGGACTCGCGCTTCTTGACGACGGCGGTAATGGCCTCGCGATTTTCCGGGTTGATCCTGCCGTTGGCAATCAGGTTGGCGACCAGTTCGTCTATCGCAGCCCACCGGTCGGGGGCGGTCATGTCGGGCAGGATGCTTTTGCTTGAGACTAAAATATCAGCAAGGTTCATAGAATCTCAGAGGCATTTCGCCTGAATTGCCGGCACAATTCAAGTGGAATTGTTGCTTTTTGTCAATCCCGCCGGGCGCCCGGGCTGGGGGCGTGTCAAAAAGGCTTTTCAAAGTCGGCCCCCTGGGGTCATAATCCGGCAATGGAGACCGACAGCAGGAAGAGTCAATTGAACGCCGCGATGACCGCCAACGCCAGGATGCTGCGGAGGATGCTGCGCCAGGAACGCGGGATGCGCCGCCACTCTTTGGAGCAAATCGAGGGTGACGGCACCTCGTCTCAAGTGGTTTTGAACCAGGATGAGATGGTGATGGGCCGGGGCGCCGACACGCAAATCCGCCTGGCTTCCAAGCGCGCTTCCCGAGAGCACGCATTTTTGAGGCTCCAGGGAACCGATTGCCTGCTGGTGGATAATGACAGCCAGAACGGCGTGTTTCTCAATGGATTCAAAGTTCACTCCGCCGTGCTGCGGGACGGGGATGTGATCCAGGTCGCGGACAGCGTTTTTGTTTATCACGAGGATTGAGATGGCTGCCTTTGTCAAGTTTTGGGGAACGCGAGGCTCGATTCCCACGCCGGCCAGCTGGACGCGCGTGTACGGCGGTAACACCTCGTGCGTGGAGGTGCGGTTCGAGGACACGCTCTTTATATGTGACGCCGGTTCCGGAATACGTGAATTGGGCAAGAACTTGCTGACCCGCAAACCCAGGCCCAACCCCCTTCACCTGATGATCAGCCACACGCACTGGGACCATATTCAGGGCTTTCCCTACTTCGAGCCGGCTTACTTGAAGGCCGTGCAAATCAATGTCTATGGGCAACATGCCAGGGACAACAACGCCTATCGCGTGCTCTCCGGGCAGATGAGCTCGGACTATTTTCCCGTCTCTTTCAAAGACCTGGGCGCGAGCATTGTCGCGGATTATTTGAATGACGGGGAGAAAAAGATCGCCGGCGTGCAGGTGCGGAGCTTTCCTGTCAATCATCCGGGTGGGTGCTTTGGATATAGTTTTGAGAAGGACGGCCGAAAAATTGTCTATGCCACGGACAATGAACTGGAGATTCAAGCGGGCGACTTTTTCCCGGATGAGGCCAATGCCGGCCCGTTGCGCCGCGTCCCCGATGAATTGGTGCTCGCCGCGCAGGAAGCCGACCTGGTGATCCTGGACGCGCAATGGGATGACAAGGATTACGCCACCCGCAAGACATGGGGGCACTCCAGTTGTTTCTCCGCGACAGATCTGGCGATCCGGGCCAAGGCCAAAAACCTCGCCCTCTTCCATCATGACCCCGAAAGCACGGACCTGGCGGTGGACCAGAAGACGGAGGCGTGCCGGCAACGGGCCGCGCGGTTTGGCTCGGATTTGAAGATATTTGCGGCGCGGGAAGGCGTGGAATTGAAGTTTTGAGACGGCGCGCCGACCCGCCTTGAAGATGTGGCGGCTTCTACCAGCTCACCGCCACGCTGAGTTTTTTGCCGGAACGATCGGTGTAAAGGAGCTTCTTGTTGGACTGTCCGTATTGGTGGACCAGGCGGGTGATTTTTACGTCGTAGCAGCAGTATTCGGCGATCTCCAGCAGTTTGCCCTTTCGGTACCACTCAATGGCTTGCAAACCGTCGCTGGTCTTTTCCACCCCCAGCGTGCCTTGGGCAATCGAGTCGAGGGACAGCCGGTGCTGGAGGATTCTTTGCAGTTCCACAAGCAGGTCCAGCGTGCGGATCTGCCCGGCATCGAAGAGCGGGTTATAGCCGGCCAGCACTTGATAATCAAAGCGCAGATTGTTGAAGCCGACCACCAGATCGGCGCGGCGCAACTCGCCCATGAGCGCGTTGACCTGGTTTTCGCCGTAGATCTGGTACGCGCCGCGCGCGGTGCTGTAGGTCACGCCGACGCTCATGCGCATGTCGCGGATGTTGTTCCAGCCGCCGACCTCATCGGCGGATTTCTGCGTTTCCAAATCAAAATAAACGATGTTGCTCATCAATCTGGACGATGGCCCGGTACATACTCCATCAATCATCCATTGGCCAGCGCGAATGCGCCGGGGGAGGGGCGATTAGAAGTTGAAAGGATACGGGGATGGGATTAGCTTCGGGAAAAGCACTGATTGAACTCGCCCGGCATTCGGCTCGTTTTGTTTGACGTTGACGGCACGCTCATTCGCACGGGCGGCGCCGGAGTCAAGGCCTTTGCCCGCGCCTTCGAGTCGGAATTTGGGGAACCGCGGGGGACGGAAATGGTCAAGTTCGGCGGTCGCACCGACCTTTCCCTGGCGCGCGAACTTTTTTTGCTGCGCCACATTGAACCCTCGCCCGGGAATTTCCAGCGTTTTTTTCAGGCCTATCTGGTTTGGCTGGAAAAGCTCATGCGCGAATGTGTCGGCGCCGTCTGCGCGGGCGTGCCGGAATTTTATCGCGCGCTGCAAACGCGGGACCAACCGCCGCTCATCGGCCTGCTGACCGGGAACATCCGGCGCGGCGCGGAAATCAAGCTCGAGCGGTTCCAATTGTGGAAGCAATTCGAGTTCGGGGGATTTGGCGACGACCACGAGGAGCGCCCGCAAATCGCCGCCATCGCGCGGCAGCGCGGCGGCCAGCGCCTGGGCCGCGAGTTGCGCGCCGGCGAAATCCTGGTCATCGGCGACACGCCGCTGGACATCCATTGCGCGCGCTCCATAGGCGCGAAGGTTTTGGCGGTTGCCACTGGCTCCTTTTCGGTTCCGCAACTGCGCGAGCACCAGCCCGATTGGGCCGTGGAAGACCTCTCGAAATTCAGCCCCGACGGGTTCTAAGACTACAGGGGGATGAAATGCGGGTGGTTTTGCTGGATTTTTGGGGGGACTTGAGGCAATGGTTATCTATGAAGTTCATTCTCTCGACTCATAATGTCACCCTCACCAAAGCGATTGAAGACCACATTCTCGCCCGGATCGAAAAAATCGAGCACTTGGATCGCTTTGTCACCAGCGCGCGGGTCACGCTGGAGCATGACAAGCTCAAGGCGCCGCACCGGCAGTTCAGTTGCACCATGAGGCTGGCGGCCCCGGGGCCGGATTTGTTTGCCCAGGACAGCGAGCAGGACCTCTACGCGGCCATTGACTTGGTAACCAAGAAAGTGGAGCAGCAGTTGCGCAAAAGACATAATAAGTACAAGGCCCGCAAACACACCCTCGGCTCCCGCGGCAAGCAATCGCGCCAGTCTGAGGAGGCCTGAGGCCTCGCCCCGCCCCGAAACCAGAGGCTCTTGCACGCCCGCAAAATGTGATTCTTCGCGCCCGAATCCTCCTGCCCGTTTGCCGCCCTCCCATTGAAAACGGAGCGGTGGTGGTTTCTGGAAGCCGGATTGCGGCGGCCGGGGCGTGGCCGCAGATCGCGCGGCAGTTTTCCGAACCCCCCATTGACCTGGGCGCCTCTATCTTGCTCCCCGGTTTGGTCAACGCGCACTGCCACCTTGATTACACGGAGATGACAGGCCTGCCCGCGCCCCGGCAGTTCTCCGACTGGATCAAATCGCTGCTCGCCCTCAAAGCCGCCGCCAGTTACTCGGAATACGCCAAGGCCTGGCTCCAGGGGGCCGCCATGCTCGCGCGCACGGGCACCACCAGCGTGGCGGACATCGAGGCCGTGCCGGAATTGCTGCCGGAGGTCTGGTTGTCCACGCCGTTGCGGGTGGCGTCGTTCCTGGAAATGACCGGCGTCAAGAGCCGCCGTTCGCCGGAGGAAATCCTGGCCGAAGCGGCGGCGAAAATTGAGACCCTGGAACCGCGGCGCGGGCTGGTGGGCCTCTCGCCCCACGCCCTCTATTCCACTTCGGCGGCACTCCTGGAAAAATCCGCCCGGCTGGCCCGGGAAAAACAGTGGCGCGTGACGACGCACGTGGCGGAGTCCGCCGAGGAATTCGAAATGTGCGCCCACCGGCGTGGCGCGATGTTTGACTGGCTCGAACGGCAGCGGGACATGTCCGATTGCGGCGCGGGCACGCCGATGGCGCAGGTCGAGCGCTGCGGACTGCTGGGGGAGAATTTTCTCGCCATCCACGCCAACTATCTGCTGCCGGCGGACATCCAGGCCCTGGCCCGCAGCGGCTCCAGCGTCGTCCATTGCCCGCGCAGCCACGCCTATTTTCAACATCAGCGCTTTTGCTATCAAGAAATGGCCGCCGCCGGAGTCAACGTCTGCCTCGGCACCGACAGCCTGGCGAGTGTGGCCGGTTCGCCGCGGCAGAAGCCGGAGTTGAACCTCTTGGCCGAAATGCGCCAGTTCGCGGCGGCAAATCCGGCGGTGGCCCCCGCGGCCATCATTGCAATGGCCACGCGCAACGGGGCGCGGGCGCTGGGCTGGCAGGGGCGCGTGGGAGAACTCTCCGTCGGGAGTCTGGCGGACATCATATCCATTCCCTTCACGGGGAGGATCGGCGAGGCGGAGGCCGCCGTCATCGCCCACCCGGGAAATGTGGCGGCCTCAATGATTGACGGGCAATGGGCTTTGCAAAGCTAAGCAAGGAAGCAGCCTGGTTCCAGATGCGGACGCAGCCCGCCACAGATTTGACAGACGAACCTGCAAGAGCCTCGGCCTGATTCCAAAAAACCGGTGAATCCTGGATGCGTTCGCCGCCGGCTTTGGCGAGCCGGCGCGGTTGCCGGAAGTCGGGAAAATGGAACTCAATGCTGGCAAACTTCAGCCGTTTGTGGCATTGCTCTTGCGATGAAGACGTTTGACGAGGATCTGGCGGCGCGGCTCATTGATTTGCGCCAGCAGGGCCTGTACCGGGAATTGCGCCGGGTGGACTCCCCTCAATCGCGGCACATCCAGATCAACGGCCAAACCCTCCTCAATTTCTCTTCCAATGATTACCTCGGCCTGGCCGATGATCCGGCGCTCAAGGCTGCCGCCACGGCCGCAGTCGAGAAATATGGCGCCGGCTCGGGAGCCTCACGCCTGATTTGCGGCTCGCTGGCGCCCCATCACGATTTGGAGGAAGCTCTGGCCGCGTTCAAAGGCACTCCGGCGGCGCTGACGTTTTCCTCCGGCTACGCCACCGCCTTGGGAACGATTTGCGCGCTCCTGGACAGCAATGACGTGATTCTGGTGGATAAACTGGTCCATGCGTGCATCGTGGATGCCGCCCGGTTGTCGCGCGCCAAACTGCGGGTCTTCGGCCACAACGATCTGAATGACGTGGAGAAAATCTTGCGCTGGGCCGACCGCCGCCGCGCCGCCGCGGAGCCGGCCGACGCGGGCGCCCGCTCGCGCACACTCATCGTGACAGAAAGCGTCTTTTCGATGGACGGCGACCAGGCGCCCCTGGCGGAGTTGTTTGAGCTCAAGGAAAAATATGGCGCGTGGCTGATGGTGGACGAAGCCCATGCCACCGGCCTTTATGGAAAACGGCGGCGCGGGCTGGCCGAGGAATTGGGCGTGGCCGGGAAAATTGAAATTCAAATGGGCACGCTGGGCAAGGCCCTGGGGGCTTCGGGTGGATATATCTGCGGCTCGCGCGCGTTGATAGATTATCTGCTCAACCGCGCGCGCAGTTTCGTCTTCTCCACCGCCCCGGGGCCGGCGGCGGCGGCGGCGGCCCGGGCGGGAGTTCTTTTGGCGCAAAGCCAGGCGGGCGAGGAGCGGTGCCGGCAACTTTGGGCCAATGTCGCGATGGTGGCGGCGCGCCGCTCCCTGGCCGGCAAGGGAACCACGCTGGCGGATCGTCGCGGCAAAACTGGCGCGATTATTCCGTTGATGATCGGACGCGAAGGCAAGGCGGTGGAAATCGCCGAACGCTTGCGGGCGCAAGGCATCTTTATTCCGGCGATTCGTTATCCAACAGTGGCGCGGGGCCAGTCCCGCCTGCGCCTCACCCTCACCGCCGCCCACACCCCGTCCGATGTGGATCAAATGCTCAGGGCGGTCGAATCGGTCTTGAACCCCAAACCGTCTGCTTGAAACCCGCTCCCCCGCCTCTCGCCCAGTTGGATCACCGTTATCTTTGGCATCCCTTTACGCAGATGCGGGACTGGCTGCGGCGCCCGCCGATTGTGATTCTGAGCGGCCGCGGCGCGGTGCTGCGCGACGAGGCGGGCCGGGAATACCTGGACGCCAACGCCTCCATTTGGACCAATCTCCACGGCCACGCTCATCCAAAAATCAACGCCGCCATCGGTCGCCAGCTCAAAAAAATCGCCCACTCCTCCGCTCTGGGATTGGCCGGCGAGCCGGCTTCGTTGCTCGCGCAAAAACTGGTGCAATCCGCCGCCCGGCCCGCCTCGGGGCCGACCCGGGCGGCCGGGCGCCATCCAAAATTGGCGCGCGTTTTTTTCTCCGACGACGGCTCCACCGCCATGGAGGTGGCGCTGAAGCTGGCCTACGAATTCGCGCGCCGCGCCGGGCGTGCCCGGAGGCCGGAGTTCCTTTCTCTGGACTCGGCCTATCACGGCGACACGGTCGGGGCGGTCAGCCTGGGCCATATTGATTTGTTCCACAAGAGTTTTGCCGGGTTGCTTTTCAAGTCCGGCAAGGTGATGTCCCCGTATTGTTACCGCTGCCCGTTCAACCGGGCGCGCCCGGAGCGGGCTGACGCGCGGGAATACCGCAAGTGCCATTGGGAATGCGCCGGGAAGGTCGAAGAAAAATTCGCCGCGCGGAAAAAAAAAGGCGGCGCTTGCGCGGCGTTTGTTTTTGAGCCGCTGATCCAGGGCGCGGCGGGCATGATCCCCCAGCCCGCGGGCTGGCTGCGGCGGGCGGCGGAAATCGCGCGGGGCCACGGCGCGCAATTGATTGCCGACGAGGTGATGACCGCGTTTGGCCGCGCGACGGCCAATCCCGCCGGCCTGCTGGCTTGTCATAAAGAAAATGTGCATCCCGATTACGTGGCGCTGGCCAAGGGGCTGTCGGGCGGCTATCTGCCGCTGGGCGCCACGCTGACCACGCGGGAGGTCTTTGCCGCGTTTCTGGGGGAATACGAGGAGTTCAAAACATTTTTCCACGGCCACAGTTTCACGGCCAACCAGATTGGGACGGCCGCCGGGCTGGCGAGCCTGGAACTGCTGGAGTCGCCCTCCTGCGCGGCGGCGGCGCGGACGCTGGAGGCGGCGTTGCGGGAGGAATTGCCGACCTTGTGGCCCCTGCCCAACGTCGGCGACATCCGGCAAGTGGGATTGGTGGCGGGGGTGGAACTGGTGCGGAACTGGAAGACGCGCGAACCTTTCCCATTGCGCGAGCAAGCGGGTATTCGCGTCTGCGAGGCGATGGCCCGGCGCGGAGTCCTGACCCGCCCCGTGGGCAGCGTGATCGTGCTGATGCCCCCTTATTGCACGACGAAAGCCCAGGCGCAAAAAATGGTCGGCGCGCTGCGCGAGGCGATTGCGGAAACCCTGGGGAAGTGAGGAGAAGAAAATGAGAGGGCAAGCTCGTAGTGGTGCCCCCTGACAATCCGCCGCACCCCAACCGCCGCCTCTCATTTTGTTTCCATTAATCGCCCGGCGGCACTGGAACGGAAAGGTTGCGGCAGATGGAGCGCGCCAGATGTTTCTTGATTTCGTTGTGGCGGGGAATGGCTTCGTTGCGGCCTGTCTGGGGGTTTCTCCAAATCGAATGGCTGCCTCCTTCTCTCAAGGGCGTACAGCCATGTTCCTGCAAATGGCCGAGCAATGCCCGGCGTTTCATGCCAGCAAGAGTTCCGCCGTCTCTGCCTGTGGGTCTAGTCGGAAGGCCTCTTCCCGTCCGGTATCCAGCAACAGTTGAACCGCCTGCGCCAAGTTGGCCAGACATTCATCCTTGCTTTCCCCTTGTCCATTGGCGCCAGGGACTTCCAGGCAGGTCGCCCAAAAACCGCCTTCGTCCGGCTCGCCTTGATGGATGATCGCGGTGAACTGTTTCATGTTCCCATTTTGCCATCTTTCCAATCCGGTTTCAAGATGATATTGAATTGGTCGGCATTACACTCCACTAATCATATATGACCAACAATCTCAATCGCCGCTTTCTCGCGGTATCCGTCTTTCTTGCGGCGTTGCTGGCCTGGCAAGTATCCGCGCGCGCCCAAAGCGGTCCGCGGGCGACGTCGGAAATTGTCGCCGCCGCCGCGGCGGCCGATCCGCAACTCCCCGATGGCCCGGCGCGGAGTGTTGACCCGGCCTGTGGGCAGTGTGATCGTGCTGATGCCCCCTTATTGCACGACGAAAGCCCAGGCGCAAAAAATGGTCGGCGCGCTGCGCGAGGCGATTGCGGAAACCCTGGGGAAATGAGGGGAAGTTTTGTTGATTATGCCAAACGGAAAAGGTTCACTTGAATGTTGTTCCAGTGTCCAACAGAACTTGAACAGCCCAGGCCAAATTGGCCCGCAGGCCCGGTTCAAGCCTTCGTCAGTTCGGCGCGTGCGAGCGCGGCTTCAAACACGCCCATCAGCCTTTCCTTCTGACGCACAACGGCGTCGGCGGGAGAGAGCTTTTTCTCCAGAGATAAACCGGATTGCGGCTCGGTCAGGCGCAGGATGCGTTCGCCGTTGAGCAGCTTGATCAGGTCACACTGGATTCTATCACGGTCAACCATGCCTTTATTCTTCACTAAATTCGTAAAATTGCAACAGTCGGTTTAAGTTGCTCGCGGACGCGTTGCCCCACCGTTCATGAGCGGCACGCGCAGCACGCTCGAAATCTCCCTCATTAAGATCCATCACGCTTGCGGCGGGCGGGCGCCGGCAACGGAGGCAGCTTCAAGAACTTCGTGATACAAGGTGATCGACAGTTCATTCTCTGGCAGGTCGGAACGGATGACCATGCGAAACTCCTGCCCAACAATTCGCGTCTGCGCGATGGCATCCCGCCCCAAAGCGTCCACCAATCGGTCAGGCGTGAACTCGATTTCAACAATGATGAAACCGCCCAGAAGCCGCAGGTTCTTAAAGCTGTTGATTTCAATCATGGGCGCATTGTCTCACATTCCCATTTTGAAATCTTTCCAATCTCGTTTCAAGATGATACTGAATCTCTCGGCGTAAATCACCCCTAATCATATATGACCAACAATCTCAATCGCCGCTTTCTCGCCGCATCCGTCTTCCTTGCGGCGTTGTTGACTTGGCACCCCTCCACCCGCGCCCAAAGCGGTCCGCAGGCGACGGCTGAAATCGTCGCCGCCGCCGCCGCGGCCGATCCGCAACTCCCCGATGGCCCCGTCAAGCCGGAGTGGGACTCGATCAGGGCCGATTATAAGGTGCCCGATTGGTGGCGGGACGCCAAGTTTGGCATCATGATGCACTGGGGCCTCTACGCGGTCCCCGCCCACGGCAGCGAGTGGTACGAATTGCACATGTACAACGACGCAGCCGCCATTCAGTGGCACCAGCAGCATTTTGGCCCGCAAAATAAGTTCGGCTACAAGGATTTCATTCCCATGTTCACCGCCGCCCAGTGGGACCCCGACGCCTGGGCCGATTTGTTCAAGAAAGCCGGCGCCAAATTCGTGGTCCCGACCGCCGAGCATCACGATGGTTTCTCCCTTTGGGACAGCGCCTACAACAAATACAACGCCAAGCTGATGGGACCCAGGCGCGATCTCATTGGCGACCTGGGCAAGGCCGTGCGGGCCAAGGGGTTGAAGTTCGGCGTCTCCAACCACAGCATCGAGCATTACACCTTCGTGCGCATCAACCCCAGCCTCCAGACCAACGACCTCTACGACCCGGATTGGGCGGATTTCTACAGCGTGGCCAACCGCTACAAGCCCGGCGATCTCCAGAAGTTCCTCACCTTGTGGGTGGCCAAGAACTTTGAACTGATAGACAAATACCAGCCGGATATCCTTTGGTTTGACAACGGCGTCAATGGCCGCATCTTTGACCCGTTGAAGCTCAAGGTCGCGGCCTACTACTACAACCGCGCCAAGGCCTGGGGCAAGCAGGTCTCCTTCAGCACCAAGGACTCGGCGTTTCTGGCCGGCAGCCTGATGGACTACGAGCGGATGAGCCGCGCGCCCGCCCAATTGACCGATTACCCATGGCAGGTGGATGATCCGGTGCTCTACCGCTTTGGCTACACCGCCGACCCGGAGCACCCGGAAATCGCACGGCCCGACGGCGTCGTGCGGAACCTGATCAACAACGTCAGCAAGAACGGCGGACTGCTGCTGAATATTTCGCCCAAGGCCGACGGCACCATCCCGGACAACCAGCAGCAACTGCTGCTCAATATCGGCAAGTGGCTCGAGGTGAATGGAGACGCCATCTACGCCACCCGTCCCTGGACCAAGTTCGGCGAAGGGCCAGGCGCCGCCCGCCAGACGTATCGTTTCACCACCAAGGGCGGCACTCTCTACGCCATCGCCCTGGGCTGGCCCGGCGGGCAAGCCACGGTCGCCTCGCTCGCCACGGGCGCGCCCGGGGTTGACAAGATCACGAGCGTCGAACTGCTGGGTCACAACGGCGCTTTGGAGTTCACGCAGGACGCTGAGGGCCTCAAGGTCAATATGCCTGCGGACAAACCGTGCGATTATGCTTACGCCCTCAAGATCGCCGGCTTGAAACTTCCGTGAGGGCGGCCTGATCTTCCTTCGGTTCCAGCTTCGCGATGGCGGCCATGATCTCATCAGCCACTTGCTGATAAATCTCCTTGAGCCGCGCCTTTGAACAGTCACCGGCCTCGGCGCGCAAGCCGGCGAACGCGAGCGGTTGGCCATACTTGACAGTCACTTGCCGCGGGCGGGGCCAGCTTCGATGTTTTCCATAAGCGGCAAAGGTGCCGAAGACCCGCGCGGGCACGACCGGAGCGGCGGATTTTATCACCGCCAGGCCAATCCCGGAACGGGCGGGCTGCAATTGGCCGTCGGATGTGCGTGTGCCTTCCGGGAACAGGAGGATGGCCCCGCCGCTGGCCAGACGATCCAGAATGGCTTTGAAGCCGCGGCCCGTGCCGCCGTCGCGGTCCACGGCAACCACTTTCCAGGAGCGCAAGAGGGCGGCCAGAACCGGGACGCGGAAGAGAGACTGCCGGGCGAGAAAATGAATTTGCCGGTTGACGCCCGCCCCCACCAGCGGCGGATCGAGGTAACTGGCATGGTTGCACGCCAGGATCACCGGGCCGGTCCGCGGGACTCGTTCGGGATTCCAACAACGCCAGCGGAACCACACCGTGAAGAGGCCGCGGAAGCACAGCCAGCCGAGTCGGTAACTGGCGTTCATTGCGGCGGACGGACCCGCGGCTGGCTTAATTTCTTTTTGACTTCATCAAGGATCAGCTGGCTGGTCTGCTCGGGGGTCAATTGCGAGTTGTTGATGATCCGGGCCCCCAGCGGGATCATCAACGGCGCGACCGCCCGTTGGCTGTCGCGCTGATCGCGCACGGCGAGATTCTCGTTCACCCCCTCGGCGGCGCGTCGCTCCGAGCGGGCCTGGAGGCTGGCGTCCAGGTAGAACTTGAAATTCGTCTCCGGAAAAACATTGCTGCCGATGTCGCGGCCTTCCATCACCAGATTGCCAAATTTCAGGCACGCCCTCTGCGTCGCCTTCATCCAGGCGCGCACCGACGGAACCGCAGCCACGTGCGGCACCGCGGCGCTCACTTCGGCCGTGCGGATTTCCTTTTCTGGATAGTAACCGTCCACTTTTAGAATCGCCTGGTTGTCCACGCATTGCAGGGACGTTTTCCATTTGCGGCTCAGGGCGGCCACCGCTTTGGCGTTCTGGGGGTCCACGCCCTGGCGCAAGGCCTGCCAGGCCAGCGTCCGATACATCGCCCCGGTATCCACATAAATGTAGCCCAACTCGCTGGCGACCCGCCTCGCGTTGGTGCTTTTGCCCGAGGCGCTCGTGCCGTCAATGGCGATGACGATGTTGGCCGTTTTCAAGTTAGTTGGCGAATAACTCCTCCAGCGACAAGCGCCGTCCGGCGGGCGCTTGGCATACCGCCGCGCCCAAGCCGCCGGGCGGCTGGGCCGCCAGCTTTTGGAAAAAGTCCGGGAATGATTTTTTCACGCAGGCAGGATTCTTGATTTTAATCCCGGCAATTTTCAACCCCAGAATCGCAAAGCACATGGCCATGCGATGATCGTCGCAGGTTTCAATTTCCGCGCCGCGCAGTTTTTCCGCGGCCGGGAAGATGGTCAGGCTTTCCTGTTCTTCGATCACTTTCGCGCCGCATCGGGTCAATGCCGCCCGCATCGCCGCCACCCGTTCGCACTCCTGCAGGCGCAGCCGTTCCAGGTGCGTGAACTTTACCGGCGCCGCGGCGAAGGGCGCCAGGATCATCGCCGTCATGATGCTGTCCCCCAGTTGGGCGCGCCGCGAAATCTCCCCGGGCAACGGAAGATAATCCGGGAACGCCGCGTCAATTTGCCATCGGGAGGCTGGGAAGGCCGCGACTTGGATCGAGCTGCCGGGCCGCAGCAGCCATTGCGCGGCCCAAAAGTAACTGGCGCTCGAGGCGTCGGGTTCCACTTCAAACCGGCCCCCCCGCGCGGGAAAGCATTCCACCAGCCGTTGCGTCATGGCCACATACGGGGCTTCCTCAGGGTTGTCTCCTGCCACGGCCACTTTCCAGCCGCCCGCCCGCGCGCAGAGCAGCAGGGCGGAGGCAAACTGCGAACTCTCCTCAATGCTCACCTGGCAGGCGGCGGCCCGCCGCGGCCCGGTCCCAAAAATGTCCATCGGCAGCCGGTTGTTCTCCGAATCAATCCGGTAGCCCAATTGCCGCAGGGCGTGGCACAGGCCGGCCTGCGGACGTTCTCCCATCCGCGATGTTCCCTGGAGGCGAAAAACGCCCTTGCCCAAACAAACCAGCGCGGCCAAAAATCTGGCGGCAGTCCCGGCGTTTCCCACAAAAAGTTCCAACGGATGCCCGGCGGTCCCTGAGTTGGGAATTTGGCCGCCCTCCCCGCCCACCAGCAGCGTCCGGTTGCACGATTCCTGGCCCTCCTCCTCCTCCGCCACTTGAAAACCCAGCCGGCGCAAGCTCTCCACCATTACCTGCGTGTCCTCGCTCCACAGCGCGCCCCGCAGCGTGGTTTGGCCGTCCGCCAGCGCCGCAAGGACCAAGGCGCGATTGGTCAGGCTCTTGGAACCGGGCACCGTGATGTGGGCCGCAACGGGCTGGGCCGGCGGGACAATCTCAATAAGTTCAGGCAGGGGCATCCTGGCTTTTCTTTCCCGGCCGTTATTCCGGCGACATGGCGGGAGAGTGGGCGCGCCATTGTTCGCGCCGCTGTTTCGCCTTGGTGAAAAACTCCTCGATGGCGTGAACGTCCTCCCGCTCCAGGGCGAGTTGGAATTCCTGGAGGTCCTCGATAAAAACGCCCAGCACGCGGCCCAAATTCTTGCGGTTGGCCAGCACCACGTCCCTCCACATCTCGGGCGAACTGGCCGCGATGCGCGTCGTGTCGCGAAAGCCGCTGGCGCAAACCAGCGCCTGCTCCCGGGGGTGGGCCGGGCTGAGCACATAATTGGCCAGTTCCGCCGCCACCACATGCGGCAAATGGCTCGAACGGCTCACCAGATCGTCATGCAATTCCGGGGTCATCCGAACCGGCCATCCCCCGATCGCCTTCCAAAAATTCTGCACCGCGCATACCGCGTCCACCGGCGATTGCGCCGTCGGCGTGACCAGGCAGATGGCGTTGTTGAACAGATCGGGGCGGGCGGCGCCCAGGCCCGTTTTTTCCGACCCGGCCATCGGATGACTCCCCACAAAAGAGACGTGAAACTCGCGCAGCAGCGGTTCCAGTTCCTGCGCCACTCCGGCTTTGACGCTGCCGACATCCGTCACCACCGCGCCGGGTTTCAAATACGGCCGCATTTGCGCGGCCAATTCGCGCATTTGGGACAGCGGCGTGCAAAGCACCACCAAATCGGCCCGATCCACCGCCTCCTTCATGTTTTGCGTCGCCAGGTTGGCCACTCCCAGCCGCTGGCATTCGGCGATGCTCTCTGGCCGGTGGACCAATGCGTGCACCTTTGCCGCCACCTTGCGCTGGCGGATGGCCAGCCCAAGCGAGCCGCCCAACAGGCCGGCCCCGATTACGCTGATTTTTTCCCACTGCATCGCCCCTATTACAACCCAAACTCTTCCATGGGAAAAGCCAAATTTGCGCCGTTCTTCAAATAGGAGAGGCCGGATCGGCAGGATGCCCCTTTGGCGAATCATAAAATTGCCGTGACAAGCCTTCGCCAGGCCGTATATTGCACCACCTTTCGGTGACCCTATCGTCTAGTGGTTAGGACACCGCCCTTTCACGGCGGTAGCAGGGGTTCGACTCCCCTTAGGGTCGCCACCCTCATTATCAAGCACTTGCAACACATGCAACGCCAGTGGCAACATCCAGTGGCAACAAAACCAACGAATTCCAAGCCAGTTCAAGGTTGTCACGACACAAGGAAAGCGCCGCAAGAAGCGGTGCAAGGTGTGTTGGCCCGCCCAAGAGGCTCGCGAGGTGCATTCATTCTACCCCCCCCCTGCAACAGCCCCTCCCCTTGCGTTATATATACTTGACTGAGACCCTTTAGCTCTCTGTCGGTTCCGCCTCCTCCGAGACCCGGGACCTGACCTCAATTCAAACCCAAAGCGATCAACGCCTGCTCCACCCGGACAGGCGTTTTTGCTTTTCCCACCAAAAAGGACAAACCATGACCCCACTTGCAGGAGACGTATTATGTACAGAAGTCGCCCCCCGCCTCCAATCTGCCGTCCCGGCCGCCGTCAACTTCGTTGGCTGTGAGGATGCCGAGGAGTTGGTCCAGGATGGCACAGCGATGGCCGCGAAAATGATGTGCAACGCTGAACGGGCTGGCAAGAAGGTGACCCGGTCCGCCACCGGTCGGCTCAATGAGATCAGCGCCGGCAACATCGCCTATTACGCCATCCAGCACCTCAAATCCGGACGGCGCAGTGTTGGCTACAGTTCTGCTGACGTAATGGCCACGGCAACGCAATTGAAGGGCAGGACCAGGTTGACCTCGTTGGAAGAGGTGGTCGCCAGTGATGAGGAGACGGGTGGGGAAATCTTCCTGCTGCACGACGTTTTGTCGGACAACTAGGAAGATCCGGGTACCCGGGCGGCCCGGAAAATGGATTGGCAAGAATTCGTCGCCGCATTGCCTGAAAGAGAGAGGGTGGCCATTGGGTTCATGGTCGAGGGTAAGACCCTCCGGGATGCGGCTCACCGCCTGGGGGTCAGCGATTCGACCATGCGGGACAGCAAACGGAATGTGGCTGGGAAGATCCTCGACTTCATGGGCTTTGACATTCTGGTCCAGGTTCAGCGCCAGCCTCAATGGAAAGACGGCCTGGACGCCACCCGGGAGCGGTTGGCCTGCCGGGTGGAGCGTCGGCATCTCTGAAGGGCAACCCACTGGCCTGCCCTGCCGTCCGTCGTCTTCTCCCGGTCATGGAGGATGGGGAGGACTGCGGGGCGGCGAGTGGCCGAATTCATGGGCGCCAACATCCTGGCCGACTGCACCCGGCAGCCGATGTGGCACAACAATATCATGGCCGGCCGCATCGAACAGCACGCCCAGGTTTTCCCCGGCAGTTGGCCTTGGACTTTCGATGGCAAGCCGTGGCGCGCAAGGCGCAATTGGACTTTATCCCGCTCTTTGAAAACCGTATCCATGGCATGATGGCCTGAAGAGCGCTGAATCAGGGTTCCGCCCAAAAAGATCCGCAACCGACAGCGGTCAGGAAGTTTGCTCGAATCTGGCCCCCGATAAGGGGCATGACTTTATTGACCGTCCAGAATCTTCGCCGGCGGTTCAACTTTTGGCAGATAAGTTTTGAAAGTGGCGCAAGGTTCCCTGGTCGTGTCGGCCTGCGATGGGGCGAACGGCTGCACGGTATCATTCACGAGATGAACATCGGGGTGGCGGTCGTAATCGGCGAAGGTCTCTCGAATTGCATGTATCGAGAACCATCTCATATTCGCGGATTTCGTGTCCCCAAAACCGGGTCCGCCCGGCGTGAGGCGAAAAGGTGCTCCGGGTTTGATTTTGCCCTTCTTGATTACCATAATTGTCAAAACGAGCAACAAGCCAAAGTGGACGAAGATGCTGCATGACCATAATTGCCCTGCGCTTGCGGCAATCCAATTATGAATGAACCATTATCGAAAGAAACGCATAACGGAGCGACAGAAACCAGGAAAACTCAAGAGGGCGCGGGTTTGTTCCGTTTTTCCATGGCGCAGTTTCTGGCCGCCCTGATCCTGCTCCTGGTGGCATATCCATTTGTCATCGAACTCCAAGGCGGCGATGTCATCGTGGACATTTTGATGATGATTCTGCTGATCTCAGCCGTATTGGCCGTGGGCGATCGCAGTTGGGTGCTGACGATTCTGCTGGTCATGCCCGCGCTGGCCGGCCCGTGGATGGATCACTACGGGCGCGGCATGGTGCCTTACTGGGTCATCTCCGGCACGCACATGGTTTTCGTGGGCTTTGTGGTCAATCAACTTCTGCGGTTTATCCTGCGGTCAGCCCGCGTGAACTCCGAGGTGATGTGCGCGGGCATCTCCGCCTACCTGATGCTTGGCCTCTTGTGGACATCGGTCTTCCTCATGGTATCGCAATTAAATCCAGGTGCATTTGCCAGCGTCCACCTCCCGGCGAATCAGCCCTTGGGCCGGTTTGATGCGCTCTACCTGAGCTTTGTTTCGCTGACTTGCAAGGGGTGCAATGACATCACGCCGCTGTCCAAGGTCGCCCGGATGCTGGTCATGATGGAATCCACGGTTGGGGTGCTTTACGTGGCGGTGTTGATCGCCCGGCTTGTCGCGCTTTATTCCAAGGCCGTCGAAAGTGGCCGGGAAAAATGAACCGAGGCATTGTGCGGTTCCAATTATGTTCCGCGCTATTCTTTGAGGGACAAAACGATTTCGACTGGAATCCACATGTGCTTCGTCAGCGCGTTCTGGGTTTTGAACCCCGCCTTTTCCAGCGCCTCACGCACGTAGATGGGGCGACAGTCAAGAAAGTTAGGAAAGTGTTCATGCGTCCATTCAAAAACACCGATGAGGGGGTCATGTCCCTCCTCCTTTGACATGCCCACCACCACGATGCGCCCGCCCGGCCGCAGGACGCGCTTGCACTCGCCCAGCACCTTCGGAATCTCCGCGGTGTCGAACAATTCCAGCGTAAAACTCATGAAAGCTGCGTCCATGCTTTTGTCGGCGTAAGGCATTTGCGCCGCATCGCCGCAACGCAGCTGCGCACGTTCGAGCAGATTGGACTGGGCTAGATTCGACTTGGCCAGTTTCATCATTTTGTCCGACAAATCCAGGCCGAACACCTTGCCATTCGGCCCTACAGCCTTCCCCAGCGACACCAAGCTGTGTCCGGTGCCAAAACCGATTTCCAAGACTCTCTCGCCAACGCGCGCGCTCAACAACGCCAAGCCCGCCTTGCGCATGGGGGCTTCGCTGCGTTCAGAAAGCAAATCATAAACGCGGCTGATTTTGTTGTAGAACGCCCGGGTTTGGTCTTTCGATTGGAAAACCCGAAGAATGGGGCCATGAGCGGTTTTTGAATTCGAATTCATCTGAGTCAAAGCTAAGGGCAATGAAGCCCGATCATCTCGTAAAACGCGCGCGGCATGAGAACGAATTATAAGCAACCGCAGCAATAAAGCAATCAACCGGACAGACTTGGCGCGCCGGGCCGATCTTCCGTTTTTAGCCGGGCGAGGCGTCCGACGCGCTCTTTCTTGGCCGTTTCCAAGGCAGCCCAGAGTCCGGAGCGGGTAATCAGTCCGATGGGGCGATCCGGTTCTTGGCGTGTGACCACCGGCAGATTGCCGGCGTCCTTGGCGGCAAATCGCTTGAGGATGGTGAAGAGGTCTTCGTCCGGATAAGCCGTGGGCCAATCGGGCGACATCACGTCTTTGACCTGCACGGTTCGGCGCTCCGCTTCGGCGACCCGATGGATGGCCAGGAGCGTCACCCGTCCTGCCAACTTGGCGATAATAACTTTTTGGATTGTAGTCATAATTAAGATTTTGGTTGCGGTAATAACGGTTGAGGTTTTGGCGGCGGTTCCAGCCAGGACCGCGGAACAGGTCGTGGCTGCCAGTCCTACCGGCGCACTCTGGACGGCATTAGTAGAAAGGAGCAAGGCGAGCCCGCTGGCGCCAACGGTGACGCCGCGCCTGACGAAGAATTCGCGCAGCCTTTCCACGGCGCGACTGGTGCGCTTTTGCGCAGCCTCGTCACTGATGCCCAGGATTCGCGCCATCTCCAAGGCGGACTTTCGTTCAAAGTAGCGCAGCAACACCGCTTCACATTCCGGTTCGCTCAATTTACCCAACGCGGCGTCGAGTTGGGGGGCAATATGATTCCACTGATCGTCCGAGTTAGTGGCAAGCAATTCGTTCATGGCAGC
>Ga0187862_10002049_pt1 | contig 20847 bp, 16 predicted proteins | sample June2016WEW_10_1_FD_133003 | JGI IMG/M metagenome (GOLD analysis project Ga0187862, IMG submission 133003) | Peatland microbial communities from SPRUCE experiment site at the Marcell Experimental Forest, Minnesota, USA - June2016WEW_10_150 | ecosystem: Environmental > Terrestrial > Soil >...
CATGACCGCCGGCGGAAAACGGATAGCCATTATTGCCGCCCGCTCGGATAACAGAAAGTGAAGGAACGAATCGGCAAGGATATGTCCGCCATACAGCGGGCCTAGATCATCGAAGTTCCTACTCAAATCACGGGGTGGCCGATACGCACGGCGATAAGTCCGCGAAGCCCGGCCACCCGCAACGCACTCCTATTTTTCCATCCACACCTATCGGCCGTAGTGTGCCCAAACTCCCACTCGCGCCTCTCCGCAACATGCCATAATCGAACTTGCTGAAGCGCGCGGCGCGGAGCGTCTATCACGGGTTATTCCGCCTCCAACTGCGCCTTCGTTGCTGGTACGCCGACCGCACTGCCACTCCCGACGAATCCGGCTTGCCTCTGCCTCCTGCCATGCTTCGATATCGCGTGAGCGAACTCCTGGGCCGCGACGATTTCCTCACCATTGGCGGGGGTTGCGCCGAGATGATGGAGCAGTATACGCGCACGATGGGCGTCGATCTCACGCAAGCCCGCCGCGTGCTCGATTTCGGCTGCGGCTGCGGCCGCACTCTCCGCTGGTTTCTGCGCGAGTTTCCCGGCGTCGAGTTTCATGGCGCCGATGTCGACCGGGAAGCCATCGCGTGGTGCCGCCAGAATCTCCCCCGGGCCAGCTTCGTTCAAAACCAACCCGAGCCGCCCTTGCCATATCCCAACCACCACTTCGATGTCATCTACTGTCTTTCGGTTTTTACCCATCTCGATGAGGCCATGCAGGACCTCTGGCTGGCTGAGTTGAGCCGTCTGCTGGTGGCCGGCGGAATCGTCTTGCTCACCGTTCACAGCGATCTCGCCGCCCAGGTGCTCGATGCCGATGGCCTGGCGACCCTTCGCGCCACCGGCTTCCTTCATCGCCGTTCCAGAAAGCTGCAAGGTATCGTTCCCGACTGGTATCACACCACCTGGCACTCCCGCGATTACCTCGTGCAAAGGCTGGCGCCGCGTTTTGAAGACATTCGCTATGAGACCGTGCCCGGCGGCGGCCCGCAGGTCATCGTGATGGCGCGCGCTCGCGAAACAGTGTGACGGTGGTGCCGCCGGCCTGGCGTTGCTCACCGGGTTGATATCCGGCGGCGCCGAGGACTGCCATCGCGTTCCGGCGATCCCCCTCCTCGCTGTGGATGTTCGCGGCGAAGGCGATGGACAGACCCGTGGGCGGCCACCCGCAGCGGTGTTGTTCCAGGGCCGGTTCGAACACGGCATACAGCCGCGGATCGTCGCTCGGGACATAGGCGATGCATGGGCCTTGCTTCGCGGTGTCGAGCAGCAGGCGCGCGGCCGCCGCCACGTCCTCGTGAGGCCGGCTGAAATAGGTGTAGTTCTTGGCCAGCGCGCCGCCGGCAAATAGCAGCACCAGCGCGCCCCAAACCGGCGTGCGGCGGCTTTCGAGCAGCCCGTGGACGGCCAACAGCGTCAGCGCGGGCACCACGAAAATGAACTGGCGGATGGCGAAGAAGTAGTGGAACCTGTAGTCGACCGCGAGACCGAGTGCGACGCCGGAGAGAATGCCGCCCGCGAGCAGCAGTCCGGTGCGGCGCTCCATCCGGCGGAATCCGTAGACCGCGCCCGCGATCAGCGGCAGCGAGGCGGCCCACCCGTCACCGGAGATCTCGCGCAGCAGAACCAGGGCCACGTGAGGAGATGCCTCGAAACGGAGCGACAGCGCGGCGATCGTGTGTTGCCATCCCGACTTGGTCCATATGTACCAAGGTACAAAGCTCAGACACGCCAGGGCGAACGCCGCGGCCGCATACGCGAACGAGCGCCAGCGCCGCGTGAGCGCCAGCGTTGCCACCTGCCCCGGCTGGATGAAGGCGGCGAAACCCTGCGAGTAGAAGCTGGCCGCCACCGCCAGCGCGTAGAGCAAGCCGCGCCCGGCTCCCGGCGAGCGATCGAGCCGCACCAGGCACCAGGTGGCCACCACGGCAAACAGCAGCCCGTGCGAATAGTTGCGCCCCTCCACCGCGTAGCGCAATTGAATGGGCAGGATCATGAAGACCGCCAGCAGCACGGTCCGGCTGCGGATGCCGGCCTCGCGGCCCAATCCCGCCAGGGCCACGCATGCCAGCAGGCTGGCCAGCGCCGAGGGCAAACGCGCCGTCACAAACCCGAGGCCGAACGTTGCGATCAGCCAGAATTGCAGCAGGTACCCGAGCGGCACGCCTCCGGCGTTGTAGCGGTGATACGCGAGGAACGCGCCGAAGCTGGGCTGCGTGGTTCCGGCGAGTTGCGTAGCCTCGTCCAGCCAGAAAGGCAGCAGCCGCATCAGCCACCAGAGCACCGCGGCGTAGATGACGCACTCGAGCGCGATCGCCAGCCGGTCGCCGCGCATGAGAAGTTTGAACCTGCCGGCCAGCTTGCTCATCCTGTCAGCCGATCCACATCTCAGGTTAGCGAACCCAATCGCGTGCAGGCGAATCGCGGAACGGAAAACACTCGCCGCAATTCGCTATCCTGTTGAAGTATGCTCAGCGATCGGTTGCGCGAAGCGGGAGTGGTGGGCGCGGGCGGGGCCGGATTTCCAACCTACGTGAAAGCCAAATCGCAGGTGGAATTCGTGATCGCCAATGGCGCCGAATGCGAACCGCTGATGCACAAAGACGCCGAGCTCATGAAGCACTTTCCCGCCGAGATTCTGGCCGGCATGGAAGCCATGATCGACGCGACCAGCGCCAAGTCCGGCAAGTTCGGCGTCAAAACCAAGAACCAGGAATCCATCGATGCGCTGAAACGCAGCCAGCCCTCCGCCCGCATCGAGTTCGTGGAGTTGGGCGATTTCTATCCCTCGGGCGACGAATACGAATTGGTGTACACGGCCACCGGCCGCCTGATTCCGCCGGGCGGCATTCCGCTCCAGGTCGGCTGCGTGGTGAACAACGTCGAAACGCTGTACAACGTGAAACTGGCCCTCGAAGGCCGGCCGGTGACGGACAAGTTTCTTTCCATAAGCGGCGCGGTCGCGCAGCCGAAATCCCTCTGGGCGCCGGTGGGCACGCCGTTTCGCGACCTCCTCGCCATGGCCGGAGGCGCCACGGTGTCCGACTATGGCATCTTCGTCAGCGGCATCATGATGGGCACTCTCACCTTCGATGCCGACGAAGTGATCACCAAGACCACCGGCGGCCTGATCGTGCTCCCCCGCGACCATTACCTGATGACGCGCCGCACGCGCTCGCAGCCCGAGATGAACCGTATCGGTAAATCCGCCTGCGATCAGTGCAGCTACTGCACCGAGTTTTGCCCGCGTTACCTGCTGGGCTACGAAGTGCAGCCGCACAAGGTGATGCGCAGCCTCGGCTTCACCGCCACCGGGGCCGACATCTGGAACCAATGGTCCGAGTTGTGCTGCGCCTGCGGCCTGTGCACGCTCTACGCCTGTCCCGAAGATCTTTACCCCAAGGAGGCCTGCGACGACGGCAAGCGCGACCGCCGCGCCGCCGGCTTGCAGTTCGTCCAGCAGAAGCCGGTCGTGGTGCATCCCATGAAGGAGTTCCGGCGCGTGCCGCTCAAGCAGTTGCGGCGCCGGCTGCAGGTCGAGGAGTATGAGCGGGAGACGCCTTTCGATCCCGCCCGGTGCCAGCCCGCGGTGGTGCGCATTCGCATGCGGCAGCACGCCGGAGAGGCCGCCGTACCGGTGGTCCGCGAAGGGCAGAAAATCAAGAAGGGGCAAGTGGCCGGACGTGTCGAAGAAGCCAAGCTCGGCGCCCACGTGCACGCGAGCATCGGCGGCAAGGTGCGCGCGGTCACCCCCGAATATGTGGAGATAGTGGCATAAACCATGACCGCGAATTCCATTGGATTGATCGAACTGACCAGCGTCGCGGCGGGCTACCAGGTCACCGACGCCATGCTCAAGACGGCGGCGGTGGACCTCATGCTGTCGCGTTCCATCTGCTCGGGCAAGTACATGGTGATGGTAAGAGGCGAAGTGGGAGCCGTCGAAGCCAGCGTCTCTGCCGGCATCGGCGCGGGCAATTTTTCGGTGATCGATTCCTTCGTCATTCCCAACCTGCACGAATCCGTTTTTCCAGCCATCGCCGGCTCCGCTAAGGTGGAGACGCTCGAAGCGCTGGGAATTCTGGAATCGTTCTCGGTGGCAGCCCTGATTGAAGGCGCCGATGCGGCGGTGAAAACGGCCGACGTCCAGTTGATCGAGATCCGCCTGGCCATGGCGCTCGGCGGTAAAGCCTTCGTGACGCTGACCGGCGACGTGGCCGCGGTCCAGAGCGCGATTGATGCAGGAGCCGCCGTGGTGGGCGGCAAAGGCATGCTGGTGAACAAAGTCGTGATCCCGCGCCCGCGCCCCGAATTGCTCAACGAGATGATTTGACGAGCTTCCGGGAACGCCGCGTCACGAGGGCAGCCGCCCGGAAGGCCCCGGAAACCTACCCGTCGAAACCAAGAAACGGGAAACACTTAACGTCCCTTATTTAGGCTTCGCAGCAACTTGTCCGGCTTGCCGGCCCCGACCAACTCGCCCCGCCGCGCGGCCCTCATTGCCGCGACGGTTACCTTCATTCGGCTGAAGCGGCTCGAACGGCAGCGTCTTCTCAGCCGCTACGCGCACGAGCAGCAAGCGGAAAGCGTCCGATACCGTCAGCCCGGCCCTCTTCAGGGCCGCCGCAGCTTGCCTCTTCGTGCGCTCATCAATGCGGGCGCGAACAAGCCGCGGGCCACGTCCTTATTCCGTCTTCGAGTAGTAATACGTGTACTTGCTGTACAGCTCCGACGCGCGGGCGCCGTTGGCGACGATTCCGAGCACGTTGTTCTCGCACAACGACTGAATGGCGCGGGTCACGTTGTCGAAGGTGGTGCTGCCGATCTTGACCACCAGGATGGTGCCATCCGCCATGGTCGACAGCAGGTTCGCGTCCGCCGAAAACAGCAGCGGCGGCGTATCGAAGATCGCCCAGTTGAAAAGGCGCGGCAGATCTTCGAACAACTGTTTGGCCTGCCGCATATTCAGCAGCTCGAGCGGATTCTTCACCGGCGTGCCGGCCGGCAGCAGGTAGAGGTTGGTGCCCTGCACTTTGCGGAGCGCCTGGGCGAAGGTGCACGCGCCGGTGATGTAATCGGAGAGGCCGGGCGCCCGGTCCACCTGCAGCAGGTTGTGGATGATGGGCCGCCGCAAATCGAAATCGCCCAGCAACACCGAGCTTTCCGTCAAGTGCGCCTGGGCCAGCGCCAGGTTGACGGAGCTGAAGGTCTTGCCTTCCGCCGGCGACGGGCTGGTCACCACCACCGTGTGCAGCGGCTGCAGCGTCTGCAGGTGATTCAGCCGGGTGCGCAGGGTGCGGAACTCTTCCGCGGGGGTTTCGTGCGAAGTGTTCAGATCGAGCAGGTGCGATTCCGGCGCCGGATCGAATGCCACCGTCTGCACATCGCGCAGCACCGCCGGATCCAGGCTCAAACGGGCGGACGCCGCCGGGCCGCCCCGGTTCACCGGCAGAAACTCGGGCAGGCGCGGTGCCTCCGCGCGGACATCCGCCGGCTCCTCCCCGTTCAACAGGGCGCCCTGTTCGGCCCGGCGCAAAGCATCGTGTACTCGACTCATGGTTACCTCCAGCCGCGACAAAGTCCGCGGCTAGCTCCTGCCAAAAAAGTGATAGTAAACCGAAATGGTCATCGCCATGCACCCGATGATGAAGGAACTGGACCACGCCAGCCAGAAGAGGCGCCTCTTGCGGCGCACCAGCAGCGCGTTCTCCAACAAGGGAATGCTGCTCAACACGGGAAGGTTGGTGTAAGCGCGCACGTCCTTCAAATTCTTCAGCGAGGTGTCGCGCATCTCCTTGGCTCCCGCCAGCACGATGCCCAGCACCAGTCCGACCGCCGCCCCCATCGCCGCCCAGACCGGGCGGTTCGGCTCGGTAGCCTGTTCCGGCAGCGAGGCCGGGTCCAGCAACTCCAGGTTTTCGCCGCCCTTGTGCTGCTCCAGGTCCTTGGCCGTCTCCGAGGAGTCCCGCTTCTGCACCATGTCCTCGTAATTCCTCTTGGCAAGCTGGTAGTCGCTATTGAGCTGCATATACTCCTGCTCGTTGAGCGGCGCCTGCTCGATGCGCGCCTGATAAGCCGCGATCTTCTGGTTCAGGATCCCCTGGTTCCTGACCACGCGGTCGATATCGCCCTGGGTGGTCTGGATTTGGGTTTTAATGGTGTTGATGCTGTTCTTCAACTCCTCGAGCCGCGCCTGCACCGCCGGGTTCGCCGTCTTCGTCGGCCCCCGATCCGGGGTTGAAGCCGCTTGCGATTCCAATTGCTTTTCGACGTCCGCCTTCTGCGCTTCGGTAACCGAAATCCCCGCCTTGAGAGAGTTGATCTCCGGATAATTCTCGCCGTACAGCTTCAACATGGAGGCCAGATTGGATTTCTGCTGGGACAAACTCGCCTCCAGCGAGAGCAGTTGCTGGCTCTTCACGCCGGTCGGGCCGGAGGGCGTCACGTCCTCGCCGTGTTGCGCGTAGAAATTCTGATCGGCGATCAGGTTCTGCAACGACTGCTCCAGCATCACTTTCCGCGCCTGCGCCTGGGACAGTATGTCGGCCATCCTGCCGGCTTCGGCCTCGGCCGCGTTTTCAGCCTGCACGTTGGCCTGGAACTGGTCGGGCAATTTCCCCTGGTTGGCCATCTTGAACTGGGTCAGCTTCTGATCCAGATCCTCCAGGTGCTGTTTGGCGTTCTTCAATTCGTCGCCCAGAAACTCCGTGGTTACGCTGGCCGTCTTGGTCATGTAAATCACGTTCTGTTCTTCGAACTTGCCGATCAGATCGCGAACCACCTGCTGGGCCTTATAGCGGTCCGTGTAGCTGAAAGAGATCGTGAAGGCCTGCACGCGGTTCTCGGTTCCCGTGGCAGTCGGCTCGTAAGACTGCACACGGATGGCCCTGTTTCGCATGTCCTGCACGATATCGTCGAGCGGCTTCTGAGTGCGCTCTTTCTTGTACAGATCCAGACGCACGATCAGGTCCGAAAGGCTGCTGCGGCTCAAAATCTCGGTTTCCATCTCTTGCAGCCGCGCGGCCATTTGCGTGCCGACGTCGGATCGAACCAGGCTCTGCGACACCTGCTGCGGCGTGATCGTCATCACCGCCGTCGAGACGTACGTGTCGGGCCAGAAAAAGGCCACCACCACCGAAACCACCAGCCCCGCGAACATCGGCCCGATGATCCAGGAGCGGTAGCGCCGGATGATGTCGATGTAATCTTCGATGTCCGGCTGACGCCGCGAAGCGCTTCCATAATTCTGCGCTGCACCCATATGGCTTGCTCCCTTGCCTCCGATTCCCTCGTGCTCTCCGGCGCCGCTGTTAGGGAACGATAATCTGATCTCCCGGCTCCAGGTAAATGTTCTGCTCCAGGTTCTTGCCGTGGCTCACCAGATTGTAGTTGAATTTCAACTCCTGGCTGCCTCGCAGAATGCGGATCTTCCGGGTGTTGGCAAAATCGCGGAACCCGCCCGCATTCACCAGACCTTCCATGATCGTGGTCGGCACCACCAGATCGTACGAGCCGGGTTTATTCACTTCGCCCTGGATATAGTATTTCTTGCTGTGAACCGCTGTCAGCCCCACGCTGACGTGGGGATCGCGAATCAACTGGCCGTCGACCAGCCGGTGCGCGATATCCTGCTCCACTTGTTGTGGGGTGCTCCCCGAAACCATCACGTCTCCGAGCAGCGGAATCGAGATCGCCCCATCCGGACGCACCGAAAACTCACCGGACATGGGAGTGTTGTTCCAGATCACGATCCTGAGCACGTCTTCTGCACCAATGATGTAGACCTTTGTGCTGGGCGGGGCAGCCTTGGTCGCGGCGGCCGGCGCGGCCATCCTGACGGGATCGATGGATGGGCCGGCAGCCGGATGCGCACCGGCATCGGCGGGCGGATTCTGCGCTGCTGGAGATGCCGCGGGTGGCTGTGCCGCCTGTGGTGCCGCCTCGGGGGCCTGGGCAGCCAAGCACCACGCGGACCACCCGGCCAGCGCCGTGGCAATCAGAACGGTTCTCATGAATTCCTCAAGTTGAGCAAGTGGAGCGCGTCTTCGGCGGCCTGCCGCCTGCTAGGGCGCATCTGGTCCAATTGTACAGCATTCGGCCGGGCTGGTAAGGCGCCCCGGTCACCTAGACTTTCAGTTCCAGTACGGCGGGGCGGGTTGAGTCCGCGGAAGGGCGGAGGTATACACTTACGCATAGTGTATTCTCCTAAAAACCGGAGGCCGGCGCGGTCGCGAACTTGGAAGCGGTAGGATTATCAGCTAGTCTGGAAATGGCAAGCCATTCCTCTCACGGCATTAAACGTGCTCTGCGCCTGGGGAGGAATTGTCTCGCTGAGCCCGGCCTGCAGCCACCATGAAGGAACTTAAGTTCCAACTATCTACCGCGTTGCTCACCATCGCGACCGTTGCGGCGGTTGCCGCTGCCGCTATTAACTTCGAACAACGCATTCAATTTCATGGTCTTGCCGAAGATGGCGCGATTTGGGCCGACCGCCAGGCCGGGGTCCAGGCGGAGCATGTCCGCCCGCGCAGCGGCGCTGCCACAGCCGGTATTCACGTCGGCGACTGGCTGCTGAGCATCAATGGCGAACCGGTCAAGCAGGCTTTGGATGTGACTCGAATTCTGGTCCGTGTCGGCACCTGGACCAGGGCCACTTACCACCTGCGCCGCGGCAAGGAGTTCGATGCCTTCGTCATCACCGAAGAGGTGGCACGCGACCGCGCGGTGATGTACCAGTACCTGGCAGGCTGTGCGTACCTGGTTATCGGACTGTTCGTTTACTTTCGCCGCGGCAGCGCTCAGAAAGCGACGCATTTCTATGTGCTCTGCCTGGCGTCTTTTGTCTTCCTCTGTTTTCACTACACCGGCCAGCTCAATAATCTCGACAAAGTCATCTACTTAGGCAATTTCGTAGCCGGTCTTTTGGCGCCCACGGTGTTTCTACATTTTTGCCTCACTTTCCCGGAACCGAACGGATGGTTCCAGAAACGCTACAGGCGGGCATTGCTCTATGTTCCCGCCGCGTTGCTCACCCTGGTCTATATCGGCTTTTCTTCCCAGACACTGAAGGCCGCCGTCTCCCCGATTGAGTTGAACTGGATACTGAACCGCATCTGGGTGGTGTTCACGGTAGCGCCGTATCTGCTGGGCGGCCTGGCGGTCAGCCTGGCATACCGCAAGGCGGAAGACCCGATTGTGCGGAAACAGCTCAAGTGGCTGCGAAACGGCACGTTTTGCGCCATATTGCCTTACACCGTGCTGTATGTGCTGCCTTACGCGTTGGGCGCCGTGCCCTCGGGAAACCTCCGCCTGGCGGTGCTCTCGGTGGTACTGCTGCCGTTGAGCCTGGCCTATGCCATTGTTCGCTACCGTTTGATGGACGTGGACATCCTGTTCCGCCGCGGCTACGCGTACACGCTGGCCACCATCTGCGTTCTGGCGGGCTTTTACCTGATCGTATTCACGCTTGGCAGCCTGGCGCACGTTTATTTCAATAACCTGGGCAACACCGCGCCGCTGATCGTGATGCTGATCGGCGCTTTTCTGTTCCAGCCGATCCGCACCTGGATTCAGGAAAAGCTGGACCGCTATTTCTACCGCGACCGTTACGATTACCGCAGCACGCTGGTGGAGTTCGCGCAGGAACTCAGCTCGGAAGCCGATCTGGACACCATGCTGACCAAGGCCGGCGACCGGCTGATCGCGACGCTCTCGGTGAGCCACCTGGCGTTCTTCCTGTGCGAGGAGGGGGTGGTTTCCCCGGCCGGCGAACCGGTCTTCCGGCTGCGCAGCGCGATGGGCGACAACCCGCGGCTGGCCGCCGACCCGGACGGCGATCTGGACCTGAGTTTTCTCAACTGGAAACTGCCGGAGCCGTACCTGTTCTTCGAGCGCACGCACCATCAAATCGACGCCATCTCCACTTCCTGGCCGGCTTCGGTGCGGCGCACCATCGCCGGCCTGGACCTTACGTATTACGTGCCGTGCACCGTGCGCGGGCGCACCATCGCCTACCTGGGCATCAGCCGCACCACCGACGGCGACTACCTCGCCAGCGTGGACATGGAGCTGCTGGCCACGCTGGCCGGATACGTGGGCATCGCCATTGAAAACGCCGGGCTCTACCGCTCGCTGCAACGCAAGGTGGATGAGTACGAGCGGCTGAAGGAATTCAGCGAGAACATCGTGGAATCGATCAACGTGGGAATTCTGGCGGCCGATCTGGACGACCGGGTGGAAAGCTGGAACAGCCAGATCGAGCAGTTGAGCGGCATCCCGCGCGAGCGCGCCGTGGGCCGGCGCCTGGAGGAGCTGTTTCCGGCGGCCCTGTTGGGCGAGTTCGACCGCGTGCGCGAAGAAACCGGCATTCATCACATTTACAAATTCGCGCTGAAGTTGCCGGCCGGCGCCAACGGCAACGGCCACCCGGGTCCAGCGCCGCTGCGCCGGGAAGCCATCTTGAACATCGCCATCGCGCCGCTGGTTTCGAAGGACCAGGAACGGATCGGCCGGCTGGTGATTTTCGACGACGTCACCGACCGCGCCGAGTTGGAACAGCGCCTGGTGCAGGCCGACAAGCTGTCCAGCATCGGGTTGCTGGCCGCCGGCGTGGCCCACGAAGTGAATACGCCGCTGGCGGTGATTTCCACCTACGCGCAGATGCTGGCCAAGCAGGTGGCCGACGACACGCAGAAATCGGTGATCCTCGATAAGATCGCCAAACAAACCTTCCGCGCCAGCGAGATCGTCAATTCGCTGCTCAACTTCTCGCGCACCTCGAGCAGCGCGTTCGGCGAAGTCAAGCTCAACCGGGTGATTCAGGAGACGCTCTCGCTGCTCGAGCATCAACTGCAGAAGACCGGTATCCAGGTACACACCGACTTCGACCCCGAGTTAGGGCCGGTCCACGGCAACGCCGGCAAGTTGCAGCAGGTGTTTCTCAACCTGATCCTCAATGCGCGCGATGCCATGCGCAGCGGCGGGGCGCTGGAGGTGCGCACCTGGCAGGAAGGGGGGCGCGCGCGTATCGAAGTGGCCGACAGCGGAACCGGCATCGCCCCCGAGCATCTGCACCGCGTCTACGACCCGTTCTTCACCACCAAGCCCGCGCGCCAGGGGACCGGCCTGGGGCTGGCGGTGACGTACGGAATCATTCAGGAGCACGGCGGTTCCATCGAGGTTACCAATCGCCCCGGCGGCGGCGCCCAGTTCCGCATCGAATTGCCGCTGGCCAAGAGCGCCGCTGCCCGGCAGCCGGTAAGCGCCGCTTGAAGATGACCGACACTTCATTCAGCCCGGCCGACAGCAAGGGCGACATCCTGGTCGTCGACGACGAAGCGGATATCCGCGAAGGACTCGAGCTGCTGCTCTCGAGCGAAGGGTACAAGGTAACGCTGGCGCAGAACGGCACCGAGGGCATCGAGAGGATGGAGGGGCACCTTTACGATCTGGTGCTGCTCGACCTGATGATGCCGGACCTCTCGGGGATGGACGTGCTGGCCCAAGTCCGCCCGCGCGACCGCGAGACTCCCATCTTCATGATCACCGCCTACGGCTCGGTGGAAGCCGCGGTGGAAGCCCTCAAGCTGGGTGCCAACGACTACTTTTCCAAGCCCTGGGATAACGAAAAGCTGCTGATCGAAATCGGGCGCATGATCGCGCTGCGCCGGCAGGAATACGAAAACACCCACCTCAAAAGGGCCCTCAAGGAACGCTATAGTTTCCCTAACATCATTGGCCGGAGCGAGCGCATGGTGCGCACGCTGGACCTGGTGGCGCAGGTGGCCTCCAGCCGTTCCACGATTCTGATCACCGGCGAGACCGGCACCGGCAAGGAGATCATCGCCAAGGCGATTCACGCCAACTCGACGCGCGCCGACCAGATGTTCGTCGCCGTCAACAGCGGCCAACTGCCGCCGGACTTGCTCGAATCCACCCTCTTCGGCCACACCAAGGGCGCCTTCACCAGCGCCGTGCAATCGAAAAAGGGCTACTTCGAGGTCGCCGACAAGGGCACCATCTTTTTCGACGAGATCGGCACCATCGGCCCGGAGACGCAGATCAAGCTGCTGCGCGTGATCCAGGAAAAGGAGTTCACGCCGCTCGGCTCGACCGTCCCGGTGAAAGTGGACGTGCGCATTCTGGCCGCCACCAACGCCGACCTGCACCAATTGGTCAAGGAAGGCAAATTCCGCGAGGACCTCTACTACCGGCTGAATGTGATCAACATCGCGCTGCCTCCGCTGCGCGACCGCAAGGAAGACATTCCTCTGCTGGCGGATTATTTTTTCACCTATTATTGCCGCGAGAACGGCAAGTATCTGGACCCCGGCGGCCGCTCGGTGCTGCACTTCCAGCCCGAGGCGCTGCAGGTGCTGATGGAGCACGCATGGCCGGGCAACGTGCGCGAACTGGAGAACGTGGTGGAGCGCGCCGTGGTGCTGGCCACCGACACCAGCGTGCCCATCGACGTGCTGCCCGAAGCGCTGCTCGAAGCCAACGGCATCCGCCTGCAGCGCAGCGAAGGCTCGCCGCTGCCGCCCGACGCCACGCTGTTTCAGATCGTCAACGATTTCGAGCGGCGCATCATCGTCGAGCGGCTGGAACAGTCCAACTGGAGCCAGACCGAAGCCGCCGAAGGCCTGCACGTGCCGCTCTCCACGCTCAATCAGAAGATCAAGCGCCTGGACATCAAGATCCGCAAAAAGGGCGAGTAGGCGGGTAGGCGGCGAGACCGCCGGCGCTACGGAACCAAGCGATGGAGATCATTTTCTACGATGGTCACTGCGCCCTGTGTCAATGCGCGGTGAAGTTTGTCTTGAAGCACGACCGCTCGGGAACTGCGTTCCGCTTTGCGCCTTTGCAGGGGGAGACATTCCGCGCGAGAGTTCCAGTTAACCGGCAGGGCGGCGTGCCCGATAGCATGGTGGTGCAACGCGATAATGGTGGCCTGCTGGTGCGGTCGGACGCCTGCATTCACATCCTTCGGCGGCTCGGCGGAGGATGGAGAATGATAGCGGCTCTAGTGGCCGTGATCCCGCGGCCGGTGCGGGATGCGTTCTACGAGCTCATAGCGCGCATTCGCTACCGCGTTTTCGGGCGGCGCGACGATCTGTGCCCGGTTGTCGCGGCGGAGCTGCGCGGGCGATTTGGTCCGTGATTGAGATGGGGAGTTTCCACATTTTCGTGAGAGGTCCGGCGAGCGCCCGGTAACCCCGGCGGCGCTGCGTTTTCCCCGCCTGATGCGTTCTAATGAAAGATGCAGCCTTCAAACAGCGGCGGGGGAGCGGGCGGTGGGCATGGCGCCTGGCTTTACCCGATGGTTCTGCTGGCGGCCGCCGCGGTCTATTGCGGCACCATGATTTCGCCGCCCTCGTTGATGGACGACGTGGACGCGGTGCAGGCGCAGATCGCGCGCAACATGGTGCGGTCGGGCGACTGGGTGACGGCGCGGCTGGACGGCATCCCCTACCTGGAAAAAGCGCCGCTGATTTACTGGCTGATCGGCGGCTGCTTCAAACTCTTCGGCGCCTACGATTGGGTGGCGCGGATTCCGGTGGCGCTGTCCGCGGTGCTGCTCTGCTGGATCACCGCGGCCTTCGGCGGGTGGGCGTTCGGGCGCCGGGCCGGAACCCTGGCCGGCGTGGCGATGGCCACTTCGGCGGGCCTTTTCCTGTTCACCCGCATCCTGATTCCGGACGTGATGCTGACCGCCGCCACCGCGCTCGCCATGTGGGCGTTTCTGCGCGCCCTGGACGACCGGGAGCCGCATCCGCGCCTGTGGGCGATGGCGCTGGCCGCCAGCCTGGGCGTGGGGCTGCTGCTCAAGAGCACGGTGGGAGTGCTGTTTCCGGTGGCGGCGGCTCTGATCTACCTGGGCCTGAGCGGACAATTGTTTTCGCGCGCGGTGTGGAAGCGGCTGCACCCGTTCTCCGGCGCCGCGGTGGCGCTGGTCATTGCCGCCCCATGGCACGTGCTGGCGACGCTGCGCAATCCACCGTATTTCGATTTCACGCTGCGCAGTCTTCCCGGCCAATACCACGGTTTCCTGTGGTTTTATTTCATGAATGAGCAGGTGCTGCGTTTCCTGAACCTGCGCTACCCGCGCGATTACGATACGGTGCCGCTCGTATACTTCTGGCTATTTCATCTGCTCTGGCTGTTTCCCTGGAGCGTCTACTTTCCGGCGGTGGCGAAGCTGCGGTTCCGGCCGGTGGATCGCGCCGGGCGGGCGCGCCTGCTGGCGCTCTGCTGGACCGGCTTCGTGCTGGTCTTTTTCAGTTTCTCGACCACCCAGGAGTATTACTCGATGCCGTGCTATCCGGCGCTGGCCTTACTGCTGGGCGCGGCGATGGCCGATGGCGGCGCGTGGATCGGACGGGGAACGCGGGTGCTCCAGGCGCTGGCCGGAGCGGCGGGCGCGGTGGCGCTGGCGCTGGCCTGGCTGGTGCGGAATACGGCCGCGCCGGGCGATATCTCGATGGCGCTGTCGCAGCATCCCGGCGCTTACAAATTGTCGCTCGGCCACATGGAAGACCTCACGCTTTCTTCGTTGGCCTATCTGCGGCTGCCGCTGGTGCTGGCGGGCCTGGCTTTTCTGCTGGGCGCATTTCTCGCCCCCGCGCTCGGGCGCGTCCGACGGATCGGTAAAGACACGGCTGCATTTCTCGCGGCCGCGCTGATGATGATTGTGTTTCTTCATGCGGCGCGGCTGGCGATGGTGGCTTTCGATCCCTATCTGTCGTCACGCCCGCTGGCCGACGCGTTGTTGCGCGCGCCCGAGGGCACGCTGGTGGTGGAAGGCCACGACTACCCATTCTCTTCGGTGATCTTCTACGCCGACCGGTCCGCACTGCTGTTGAACGGACGCCGCCAGAACCTGGTGTACGGTTCTTACGCCCCGGGCGCGCCCGACGTTTTCCTTGACGATGCCGGCTGGAAGGCCCTCTGGCTTACGGCCAAGCGCTGCTACCTGGTGACCAAGGAAGCGCAGCGCCCGCGCCTGGAGCGCCTGGTGGGGCCGGCCGCCTTGCACGTGGTTCTCTCGAGCGGCGGCAAACTGCTGCTGTCGAACCAGGCTGAAGGGGGCTGAAGGGGAGCCCGTGCCTACCGGGAGGTAGGCACGACGCATTGACAGACGGCAAAAAGCGATCGTGTGTCCTACCTGGTCATGTTTTCCTTGACAGGGACTAGTTTTTGATGCAAACTGGTTCTTATGAAGGACGATACTGCGATGCTGGCAGCTTCTCCAGGGCGGCGAGCTGCCTCCTATTGGTTTGTCGATGGCCTGCCGGACATTGTGCTCGGGGTGACGTTGCTCCTCTTCGGCGGATTGGGGCTCTGGTGGCGCATTTATGCCCGCAGTCCTGCGCCGCAGTTCGATTTCTTTTTTTTAGCGGCCGGCTTGCTCCTTCTCTTTTGGAAGGGCCGCGAGATCCTGGATTTTTTGAAATCGCACCTGACCTATCCGCGCACCGGCTACGTGCAGCCGCCGGAGGAACTTCCGGAAACGCTCGCAGGACGCCCCGACACCCTGATCACGCTTTCCTTGCGGCCCGCACCTCCGCCGGACGAAAACGTGACCCACTTCAACACGCGGACGGTGACAGTGATTCTCTGGTGGTGTTTCCTTCTCTCCGGCCTGAACCCCTGGCGGCGTTGGTACATGGCATTGGCGATGCCCGCGCTCGCCGTCACTCTGTATGCGTTGAACCGGAAATCGGAGCGTCCCTTCCGATGGTGGTCCGCGCTGATTCTGGCGCTCACCGGGCTGACGCCGCTGTGGCTGGACGTTCCAGCGCGGCTGCAGTCGCCGCTGCCGCTCTTGCTAACCGGCTTGTGGCTGCTGGCGCAGGGGGCGTTCACGCTGGTCCACTACCTGCGCGCGAACCCCTATCCACGCGTGACGGCAGGCGTGCGGGCGTGAGCCAGCGAATGCAGGAAATCTCGCAACTGGATCGTCTGATCCACGAACCGGCCCGGCTCGCGATCATGCTGATCCTCGGCGGCACCGGCGAAGCGGACTTCCTCTACCTGCAGCGGGAAGGTGGATTCACGCAAGGGAACTTATCGGGACATCTGGCGAAACTGGAGGAGGCCGGGTATGTCGCGATCGAGAAAACGTTCAAGGGCAAAGTGCCGCTGACGGTGTGCAGTCTCACGGGCAAGGGGAAGGCCGCTTTTTCCGAATACTCGAATCGCATGCTGGGAGTCTTGCGGCCGGGCGGCTCATCCGGCCACAGAACGCGGTGAGCGGCGTCCTCTTTCGATCCGGCCAACGTCTACCAGCCACCTCCCAATAGCCCTTGCAATGTGGGTTGGGAATGTCACGGCGCGGCGACGCGGTCCAGCGTGGCCTGATCCACACCGACGGCCACATTGACAACCCCATCTTAACCGGCGTATATTTGCTAACATACTGATCTCTCAACGGTTGCGGTAGTCGGCCCATGGTCTCGTTCGATCGTGTTTCGGGGGAACGCGTAGCGCAGGCGCTTTCACGTATTTTGGTCTCCCCGCAGAGGCGTCATCCCCGGCAACTACCAGCGAATCAAACAAGGGCGGAGTACTAATGGCTGACGAGCAGAATGACGCGCAACTGGACCAGGCCGCGCCGGACAGCTACGAAGAACTGCTGGACGACTACAGCCATTTCGCGCCGCCCGCGGCCGACGAAGTTCTGCAGGGAACCGTACTCAGCCTGACCGCCAAAGACGTCATCGTCGATTTCGGATACAAGTCCGAAGGGATTGTTCCGCTGGAGCAGTTTCAGGGTCCCGGCGGCGAAATCACGGTGCGGCCCGGCGACGTGGTGGACGTGATGATCGACCACGGCGAGCAGATGGAAGGATACGTTCTGCTCTCCCACTCGCGGGCCGCCCGGCTGCGCGTTTGGGACAACCTGGAAAAGGCCTACCAGGAGCAGCTCGTGGTCTCCGGCCGCGTGCTGGGCCGGGTGAAAGGCGGGCTGGCGGTGGACGTGGGCGTCAAGGCGTTCATGCCGGGCTCGCAGGCCGATCCGCGCCCGGTGCGCAACCTGGACGCTCTAGCCGGCCAGGATGTGCCGGTCAAGATCGTCAAACTGAACCGGCGCCGCGGCAACGTAGTGGTTTCGCGCAAGCTTGCCGTGGAAGAAGAAATCCACGAGCGCAAGAGCGCCACGCTGGACCATATCCAGGAAGGATCGGTGATCACCGGGGTGGTCAAGAACCTGGCCGAATACGGAGCGTTCATCGACCTGGGCGGGATTGACGGCCTGCTCCACGTGACCGATGTTTCCTGGGGGCGCATCGCTCACCCCTCCGAAGTGCTGCACGTCGGCGACGAGATCGCGGTCAAGGTGCTCAAGTTCGACCGCGCCAAGGAACGGGTATCGCTGGGCCTGAAGCAATTGGAGCCCGACCCTTGGGAGTCGGTGGCCGAACGCTACCCGGTCGACAGCCGCGTGCTGGGCCGGGTGGTGAACGTCACCGACTACGGCGCTTTTGTCGAGCTGGAGCCCGGCATCGAGGGCCTGATCCACATCAGCGAAATGACCTGGTCGCGGCGCATGAAACATCCGTCGAAGGTGGTCAAGCCCAACGACCAGGTGGAAGCCGTGGTGCTCGAGGTGCATTCCAAGGAACGGCGCATTTCGCTCGGTCTCAAGCAGCTCGAGCCCAACCCGTGGACCACCATCGACACGCGCTACAGCGTCGGCTCGGTGGTGGAGGGACGGGTGCGAAACATGACCGATTTCGGCGCTTTCATCGAAATCGAGGAGGGCATCGACGGCCTGGTGCATGTCTCGGATCTCTCCTGGACCAAGCGCGTCAAGCATCCTTCCGAGGTGTTGAAGAAGGGGCAGACCGTGCAGGCGGTGATTCTGGCTATCGATTCCGGGGCGCACCGCCTCTCGCTGGGCGTCAAGCAATTGCAGCCGGATGCCTGGGAGAGCTTCTTCCAGACCCACCAGGTGCGCGACACGGTGCACGGCAAGGTGTGCCGCCTGGCCAGCTTCGGCGCTTTTGTCGAATTGGCCGAAGGCGTGGAAGGGTTGTGCCACTTTTCCGAGGTGCCGGGTTACTTGGGCAAGCGCGGCGGCGAGTTGCCGCTGGCGGTGGGCCAGGAGTCCGATTTCAAGATCGTCAAAATGAGCGAGGTCGATAAGAAGATCGGTCTCAGTTTGCGGGCCGCGGCGGACGACGAAGAGAAGACCCGGTTGGTGGATTATCAGCGGAACGCCGCGGCTGCGACCACCACCATCGAGGAGGCGATGAGTCTTAAAGAGCCTGAACCGAAGTAAACAGAACCTAAGTAAACTTGCAAATGGACATGGAATCAAGAGATACTGCGGTTTCGTAAACGATTGAGACTCTGGAGAATGGGATGACGAAAGCCGATCTGATTGAAGAGGTCTCCCGCGTAGTGGAAATGACGCGCAAGGAGTCCGAGGTCATCGTGGAGGCCATTTTCGACAGCATTGTACGCTCCCTGCGCACCGGGGACAAGATCGAGATTCGCGGCTTCGGCAGCTTTCGCACTCGCCAGCGGCAGCCGCGCGTCGGCCGCAATCCGAAGACCGGGGCGCGGGTGGAAGTGCCGGCCAAGAAAATCCCCTACTTTAAGCCGAGCAAGGAGCTGAAGGACGTAGTCAACCTGTCGGCGACTCCGGTCGCGCCGGCGCCGGCGCCGGCCGAAGGCGCGGGGCCCGCGCCGCAACCGGTGCCGAACCCGTAGGCTCGCGCGCGGCACCCCAATGGACTATCTGTGGACTCCCTGGCGCTACCACTACATCACGGCCGCGCCGGGGGAGCCCGGTGTGTGCGTCTTCTGCCGGGCCGCCGCCGCGGATGACCGGCAGGCGCTGGTGGTCCACCGCGCCGCGCACAATTTCGTTATCCTCAACCGGTTCCCCTACACCAGCGGCCATGTGATGGTGGTGCCCTTCGCGCACATCGCCACCATCGAAGACCTGCCCGAGCCGGCGCTGGCCGAGATGATCGGCCTGGCGCGCGACGCGGTGAAGCACCTGCGCGTCCTCTATCGCCCCGATGGATGGAACCTCGGCATGAACCTGGGCCAGAGCGCCGGCGCCGGCATTGCCGCCCACGCGCACATGCACGTCCTGCCGCGTTGGACCGGCGACACCAGCTTCATCACCACCACCGGCGAGACCCGCGTGGTTCCCGAGGCGCTCGAAACTACCTGGGAGAAGCTGGCGGGGGCTTTCAAGGCGGGTTAGCGGGCGTTGCACCTAAGCTCACCTAAGCTGGCGGGGTTCCCAGAACGCCGTGTCACGAGATCTATCCGCATTGCTGGATGAATGGGCTGTTGTCGCCAAGAATCGGTCGCCGAGTTGGATCTCGCGATTGCTGGCCGGTTCCGCTCATAGGCGTGAAGCCGTTGCATCGGACCATAAAAGCGAAACTCGCGCGGCGCGCGCCCGGCTGGATCTTCGTCTGCATCGCCACCCGCGAGTTCCGCACGGCCGTTGCCCGCGGCCGGCAGCTTATGGATGCCTGCTGCGGAGCTTTCCGCCGGTTGCGTGGGACCAGTTCTTGCGGAGGTATCGGGCCGTGCGTGCGGCAGCCCCGTTGGTTCAAGCAGGCCCTTGATGATCTAGGATGAAGGTGCAAGACTGCGCCCTATGCCTGGCTTGAACCAACCTCTGCTGATCAACATTCTGGGTCACGCTGGCGGCGCGCTGATCTTCGCGATTTTTCTGGTTTTGCTTTACAGCGGGCGCGGTTGGTCCGGTTCGCGCGGGCGGTACCTGCCGGGCCTGGCGGCAGCACTGTCGCTGCTTTGGAACCTGGGATCGCTGGTCGTGCTGACCTGGCCGGGCCTGCCCGCTGCCTTGCAAGGTGTCCTGGTGGCCTGCAGCTTTTCCACGCTCACAATGCTTCCGGCGGTCTTACTGCATATCTCGCTGGGCGAGCGAAACCGCGGCCTGATAATCGCCGGCTATGTGCTCGGTACGATCGCTTCGGCCATGCATTTCGTCGAGATACGAGGCAACGCCGCAGACTGGCACGAAGCCGCGCTACTGGTCACCACCATCGGTTTCCTGCTGCTTACCGGCCTGGCCGCCGCCAGCGCGGCATACCGCCAGCGCCCGGGCGGAATCCGAATCCTGGCTGCTATGTGCCTGGCCTTATTTGCCATGTCGTTCGTCCACTTCGGCGTAGGTCACGCCAACCAGGCTTGGGCCAGCGAACTGGTGGTGCATCACGCCGGCATTCCGCTGGCCCTGTTTCTGTTGTTGCAGGACTATCGCTTCGTTCTGCTGGACGCCTTCATCCGTTTCCTCGCCAACGCACTGCTCGCCGCCGTTCTCACGCTGTTGGTGACCGCCGCCGCCTTCCGCCTGCTGCTGGTGGAACGGATTGCCGATCCGCTGCACGAAGCGGCGCTGCTGATCAGCGTCTGCCTGTTCCTGGTGTTCTTTGCCTGGCTGCGCAACCGACTGCAGGCGTGGCTCACGGGGGTGGTGTTCCGGCAAAGCGGGGTGGCCGGCCTGGCCGGCCGCATCAAGGATTGCCCTCCTTTCACCGAGGAAGACCCGCTCCTCGAATGGTCCGCTTCCGCCATGGCCGACGCCGTGCGAACGCCCCAACACGCGATCGCGGGTGGAGCGGAGATCGCAGGCGCGGAAAACCTGCACGCCCCGGCACCGGTCAGCGCCATCGCCGACGCGGCATCGCTGCGCCGGTGGGATTGGGCGGAAACGGTGGTACCGGTGCGGCTCGGCGCGGGCAGTTGCAGGCTCATCCTGCTCGGCCGTCGCGAGGGCGGACGGCGCTACCTGAGTGAAGACCTCGACATGCTGGCG
>Ga0187862_10002053_pt1 | contig 20791 bp, 15 predicted proteins | sample June2016WEW_10_1_FD_133003 | JGI IMG/M metagenome (GOLD analysis project Ga0187862, IMG submission 133003) | Peatland microbial communities from SPRUCE experiment site at the Marcell Experimental Forest, Minnesota, USA - June2016WEW_10_150 | ecosystem: Environmental > Terrestrial > Soil >...
TGCCGCATCAAGTGTCGGGTTGGCCTTGATCGATTTTTCGATCAGCGCGTTGAGCTGCGGCGACTCGAATAGTGCCCACCACTGTTGCGGAATCTCCATATCCTTGACGAACCGCTGTTCTTCGCCGCCTGCTACATTGGGCGCCGAGGCCGTGGCAGCGAGCGGTTGCACAGTGTAGCCGGCAGCCGCCGGCGCTTCGGGACGATGAAAGTCCGGGCCGACGGCGCAGCCTGAGACCAGGGCCAAAAGTGAAAATGCTGCGATGCAGCAAAAGCATTTTGCGGACATTTTCAACCCCCTGCCCCCAAAAAGGGGGCTAAAGAGAAAACAGGACCTATAAGACAAACGGGACCTATTGTTCCGTCACGGCGTCTTTCACCCTGGTCCCGAAAAGCATCCGGAGTGGCGGTATGACCAATAGCAAGATGACAGGGCCGATCAGCATCCCTCCCACAATCACGGTCGCAAGGGGACGCTGCACCTGGCTGCCGATGCCGGTGGAAAGCGCAGCCGGAAGCAAGGCGAGGCAAGGACACAGCGCCGTCATGAGCATCGGCCGCATACGCTCCCTCGCCGCATGGAACATCGCTTCATATCTGTCCATGCCGGTGCGGGTCAACCGGATCTGGTTGTAATAGGTAAGTAGAAGGATGTTGTTCATGACCGAGACCCCGAACAGCGATACGAAGCCGATAGCGGCGGAGATGCTGAAGTCGAGGCCGCTTACAAAGAGCGACAGCACGCCGCCTGCGATGGCAAAAGGTATCCCCGCCAGCACCAGAAGGCTGTCCCGCATGGAATTGAACAAACTGTAAAGCATCACTACGATCAGAAACAGAGTGACCGGTACGATTGCCTCAAGGCGTTCGGCTGCTTCCTGGAGTTCTCCAAACTCGCCAGCCCACTCGAGACGATATCCGTTCGTCACCTTGACGTTTTGCGCGATGCGTTGCTGCGCCTCTGCGACGGTGCTCCCAAGGTCGCGGCCGCGAACGCTGAACTTGATGGGGATAAAGCGCTGATTGCGTTCGTGATAAATATAGGAGGCACCCGTATCAAGATATATGTCGGCGAGTTCGCTCAGTGGAATATAGGCAACCCCGGTTCCTGTCTGGTAGCCCACCTTGATATTTCGCACCGCTTCGATGCTGTTGCGATACTCGGGCGCCAGGCGAACGGTAAGATTGAATTGGCGGTCGCCCTCAAGGACGGTCGTCGCCAGATTGCCGTCAAGGGTTGTTTGTATTACAGTGTTAACATCGCCGGCATTGAGTCCGTAGCGGGCCGCTCTTTCCCGGTCCACCCTGATATTCAAATTCGGCTGCCCAAGGACACGGAAGATCCCGAGGTCTTCCACCCCCTTGATCTGGGCCATTTCGTGCTGAACCTGGAGTGCGATCTGCTCGAGGGTCGCAAGGTCCGGACCGATAATCTTGACGGAATTGGCGCCCTTGACACCCGACATGCCCTCTTCGACGTTGGTCTGTATGTACTGCGAGAAGTCGAAGGTAATGCCGATGAACTCCCTGGAGAATTCCGTTTGCAATTCCCGGATCAATTCTTCTTTGGTCATGCCGGAGGGCCATTGGTCCAGCGGCTTAAGAAAGACGAATATCTCGGCATCGCTGAACCCGCCGGCGTCGCTGCCGTTGTCCGGCCTGCCATGCTGAGAGATCACGGTGTTGACTTCCGGGTGGCTCAGGATGATCTCACGCATCTTTGTCACCGTCGGCATTGCCGCTTCAAGCGATATTGTGGGCGGCATCACTGCATGGATATCGAGATTGTGTTCCTCCAGGGCCGGCAGGAATTCAGTGCCAAGCCTGGGAACCAGAAATCCGACTGCCGCCAGAAATGCGATTCCCAGGGCTACAACCGTTCTCCGGTTTGCAAGCGCCCAGCGAAGGACCGGTGTGTAGGCCGAACGAAGCGCTCTGACCACAATCGTCTCGGTTTCCTCAATGCGTTCCGGGAACAGCAGGGAAGCGAGCGCGGGAGTGATCGTAAAAGTTGCAATCAACGCCCCAGCAAGTGCATATGCGTAAGTTCTTGCCATTGGGCCAAAAATCTGTCCTTCGACGCCCTGCATGGTGAAAAGCGGAATGAACGCCGCAACCGTAATCATGGTGGAGAAATATACCGCTTTATCCACTTGCACAGTGCTGATGTAGACCATACGCAGGCGGTCGGTCCAAGCCCTGCTCAGGCTGGTTGGATCGCTCCCGAATCGTCCCTCGGCAAGATCTTCGAGAAGCCGCTTTTTTTCTTCAGTTTTAGCCTGAGCATTCCGGAATATGTTCTCGACCAGTATGACTGCAGAGTCCACGATAATGCCGAAGTCGATTGCGCCGGCAGACAGCAGGTTCGCGCCCTCCCCCTGCAGCACCATGATTATAACGCTGAAGAACAGAGCGAAGGGAATGTTTGCGCAGACGATTACGGCACTGCGCAGATCGCCCAGAAAAATCCACTGGATAAAGAAAATGAGGAGGCAGCCGAAGGCAAGATTGTGCAGGACCGTGTGGGTGGTTATCGAGACCAGCCAGCCACGGTCATAGAAGGGAACTATTTTGACTCCAGGAGGCAGCGTCCCGTCGCTGTTGATCTTTTCGACTTCCGCCTTAACCCGTGCCAATACGTTTTTTGTCTGTTCTGTCCGATTCATTACCACAATGGCCGTCACCACGTCATCGTCTCTATCGCGGCCGCACATGCCAAGCCTCGGTACATAGCCTACAAAGACCTTCGAAACGTCTTTTACCAGGACCGGAGTGCCGTGCGATTGAGTGAGGCAGATATTCTGAATGTCATCAACCTTCCAGCCTTGAGTCAAATCGGTGGAACCGCCAGTGTCGATAAGGCCGACGCCGCGGATGTTCACGGACTGTTGGCCAATATTGATCGTGCGCCCACCTACGTTGATATTGGCGTTGCCGATGGCGCCGACCAACTGGGGCACGGTAATGCTGTAGGCCTCAAGTTTGTTGAGATCGGCCTCGACCTCGAATTCCTTAGTCATACCCCCCCACGCGTTCACCTGGACCACGCCTGGAACAGTTAGCAAGCGGCGTTGCAGGATCCAGTCCTGGACCGTGCGAAGATTGGTGAGACCGAAATTTGGAGGTCCCACTACCTGGTATCGAAAGATTTCGCCAACAAGACTCGATCCCTGGATGGTAGGGCTCACATTGTTGGGAAGACTGACCCTTTGCTGCATGCTGAGCGCCGCCTGTGTATACGCGAAGTAGTAATCGACTCCGTATTTGAATGTAACTCGGACAAAGGAAAGCGCATAAAACGAGGTAGAGCGGATATTATCGACTCCGGGTGTGGCGGCAAGCCCAACCTCCATCGGGATCGTGTAGTAGCGTTCCATCTCCTCGGCTGTCTGACCGGGGGCCTGGGCGGTGATCTCGAGGATCACGGGCGCCGGATTCGGGTAGGCCTCGATGTTGAGCTTCGAATAAGCAAAGAACCCACCGCCAATAAGAACGAGCAGGCACATCAGGACAATCGTGCGGCGGGTCAGCACGAACGCTAGAACCGACTTCAGCATGGGCTACCTCTTAGAATCAATGGTCAGTGGCCAGAGAGTGTCTCTTTTTCCGGCCACTGTTGTCTGGCCACTGGAGACTGCCTTTTACCCTATTGTTCTATCGGCGCGCGCTTCGGCTTCCTCATGAAAAGCATCCGGAGCGGCGGTACGACCACCAGCAACATAATAGGACCGATCAGCATGCCTCCCACGATCACGGCCGCCAATGGGCGCTGCACCTGGCTGCCGATGCCGGTGGAAAGAGCAGCCGGAAGCAACCCTATACAGGCGGACAAGGCCGTCATGAGCATCGGCCGCATCCTCTGTTCCGCCGCATGGAACATGGCCTCGGTGCGGCTAAAGCTGGTGCGGGTCAACCGGATCTGGTTGTAATATGTAAGTATCAGGATGTTGTTCATGACCGAGACACCGAAAAGGGATACGAAACCAATCGCGGCGGAGATGCTGAAATCGAGGCCGCTGATGAAGAGCGACAGCACGCCGCCAGCAATGGCAAAAGGTATTCCCGCCAACACCAGAAGGCTGTCCAGCAGCGAATTGAACAGGCTGTAAAGAATCACCATGATTAGAAAGAGAGTGATCGGCACAATGAACTCGAGGCGCCTGGTTGCCTCCTGAAGTTCTCCGAATTCGCCGGCCCACTCGATCCGATATCCGCTCGGCAGCTTCACATTTTGAGCTATACGCGTCTGCGCCTCGGCGACGGTGCTCCCGAGGTCTCGGCCGCGAACGCTGAACTTGATCGGTATGTAGCGCTGATTGCGTTCGTGATAAATATAGGATGCCCCCGTATCCAGAGATATGTCGGCAAGTTCGGTCAGTGGAATATAGGCAATTCCGCCGCCTGCCTGGTAGCCTACCTTGATATTGCGCACCGCGTCAATGTCGCTGCGATACTCGGGCGCCGCGCGAATGGTAAGGTTGAACTGGCGATCGCTTTCCAGGATGGTAGTCGCCACATTGCCGTTCAGGGTTGTTTGTATTACCGTGTTAACATCACCTGCATTGAGTCCGTAGCGGGCCGTCATTTCACGATTCACCCTGATGTTAAAATTCGGCTGGCCAAGGACCCGAAAGATCCCCAGGTCCTCCACCCCCTTGATCTGGGCCATTTCGTGCTGAACCTGGACCGCGATCTGCTCGAGGACCGCCAGGTCGGGGCCCTCGATTTTGACTGAGTTGGCGCCCTTGACGCCGGAGAGGCCCTCTTCGATATTGTCCTGTATGTACTGGGAGAAATTGAAGTCAACACCGACAAATTCCTTAGAGAACTCAGACTGCAGTTCTTCGACCAGTTTTGCTTTGGTGAGACCCGGGGGCCATTGCTCGAAAGGCTTGAGCGGTGCGAAAAATTCGGCATTGTAGAACCCGGCTGCGTCACTGCCGTCGTCCGGCCGGCCATGCTGGGAGACCACAGTGATTACTTCCGGGTGATTCAGAAGGATCTGTCTCATCCTGGTTACAGCCGGCATGGCGGCTTCGAGCGATATGGTAGGGGGCATGGATGCCCTGATCCAGAGATTGCCTTCCTCGAGGGCCGGCAGAAACTCGGTGCCGAGCCGGGGGACCATAAGACCGACGACCGCGAGAAATGCGATACAGATCGAGACGGCGATTTTCCGGTTGGAAAGCCCCCAGCGAAGGACCGGGGTATAGGCTGAGCGAAGCGCCCTTACCACAATTGTCTCGGTTTCCGCAACATATTCGGGGAGCAGGAATGAGGCGAGCATGGGACTGATCGTAAAAGTTGCAATGAGCGCTCCTGCCAGCGCATACGCGTAAGTCCTTGCCATCGGTCCGAAAATCTGGCCTTCGACGCCCCGCATTGTGAAGAGCGGAATGAAAGCCGCAACCGTAATCATAGTGGAGAAATATACGGCTTTATCCACCTGAAGGACGCTGATGTAGATCAGCCGCATTCGATCTGTCCATGCTCGACCATCTTTAGTAGGGTCCCTCCCGAACACTCCCTCGGCAAGATCTTCCAGGAAATGCGTTCTTTCCTCCGTTTTAGCCTGAGAATTTCTGAATATGTTCTCAACCAGTATCACCGCAGAATCCACGATGATGCCGAAGTCCACGGCGCCAACAGACAAAAGGTTCGCGTCCTCCCCCTGCAGCACCATGATTATTACGGCGAAGAACAGAGCCACAGGGATATTTATACCGACGATGAGGGCGCTACGCAGGTTTCCCAGAAAAATCCACTGAACAAAGAAAACCAGCAGAAAGCCGAAGATGAGATTGTGCAGGACGGTACTGGTGGTTATCGAGACCAGCCAGCCGCGGTCATAAAAGGGAACCGCCTTGACTCCCGGCGGCAGCGTGCCGTCGCTGTTGATCTTTGCGACTTCAGCCTTGACCCGGGCCAAAACGTCCCTTGTGTGCATGGTCCGATTCATTACCACGATGGCCGCCACCACGTCATCGTCTCCATCGCGGCCGCACTTGCCGAGCCTTGGCACATAACCCACATAGACCTTCGCAACGTCTTTTACCAGGATCGGAATGCCGTTTGATTGCGTGAGGGCGATATTTTGAATTTCATCGACCTTCCAGCCTTGAGTCAAATCGGTCGATCCTCCACTGTCGACCAGGCCGACGCCGCGGATGTTCACCGACTGCTGGCCGATGTTGATCGTGCGCCCGCCCACGTTGATATTGGCGTTGCCGATGGCGCTGACCAACTGGGGCACGGTAATGCCGTAGGCCTCAAGTTTTTTTAGATCGGCTTCAACTTCGAATTCCTTGGTCGTACCGCCCCAGGTATTGACCTGCACAACCCCCGGGACCGACAGCAACCGGCGCTGCAGGATCCAGTCCTGGACCGTGCGAAGATTGGAAAGACCGAAGTTGGGCGGCCCGACCACCTGGTATCGGAAGATTTCGCCTACAAGACTCGAGCCCTGGATCGTGGGGCTCACACCGTTTGGAAGATTGACTCTTTGCTGCAGGCTGAGGGCGGCCTGCGTGTACGCGAAGTAGTAATCTACCCCGTATTTGAATGTCACGCGAACGAAGGAAAGCCCATAAAACGAGGTGGAGCGGATATTATCGACCCCGGGTGTAGCGGCAAGCCCGACCTCCATGGGGATCGTGTAGTAGCGCTCCATCTCTTCGGCGGACTGGCCGGCTGCCTGGGCGGTGATCTCAAGGATCACGGGCGCCGGGTTCGGGTAGGCCTCGATGTTGAGCTTCGAATAAGAAAAGAAGCCTGCGCCGATAAAGACGAGCAGCGACATGAGGATAATCGGCCGGCGCGTCAGTACGAAAGCAAGCAGCGACTTAAGCATAGAAAGGCAGTCTCCAGTAGTCAGTGGCCAGTGGTCAGACTACAGTGGCAGAAAAAAGGCTTTTTCTGACCACCGACGACTGTCCACTGACCACTGATTCTTTACTTTGACGCGTTCACCAAGGCGTTGCTCAGGTAGAGCGTCCCTTCGGTGGCTACCAACTCTGCCGGCTGCAGGCCTTCGATGATCTGGTGGTATCCGTCCTGCTGCAAACCAAGCTTCACGATGCGCTGGGTGAAGGTCTTGCGGTCCGTGGTGACCCAGACAGTCATCGTGCCGTCGCCCTCCCGAACTACGCCATTGAGTGGGACAGCGGTTGCGTTTACCGAGTCGCCAGTGCGAATAACAAAGGTAGCGAACATGCCCGGCCTCAGCTCGTGCTTCGGATCACGGATTTCCGAGCGCACCAGAAGCCTGTGAGTAGTTGGGTCGACGGCTGCCCCGATGGTGGAGACCTTTCCTTCGAACACCTTGTCCGGCCAGGCCATTACCTTGACTTTGACCTCCTGTCCCACGTGGAAGAGCGGACTATCGCTCTCGACAACGTATGCGAGCATCCACATGGTCGAGATGTCGGCAACCGAGTAAGGGGCGGGCGCCGATCCAGGCTGCACAAGGAGTCCGGGCGCTGCATTGCGGGCCGTTATGCGGCCGGTTATCGGGCTGGGCACGACCATAACCGGGTCGATTTTGCGTTTTGCTACGATTTGATCAACCTCCGCTTCAGTCTTTCCAAACAAACGGACCGCATTGCGGGCAGCCTTCAAAGCACCCTCGGCGCTTTGCTGATCGGAGATCGCCTGCTCCAGGTCTTTTTGTGAGATCCCCTGGGTCTCATAGAGTTTTTGGGCGCGCGCCAGGGTTTTAGTGGTAAGCCCGAGCACTCCTGCTGCAGCGATCAGGGCCGATTCGGCCTGGCCGAGGTCGGGGCTGTCTATCGTATAGAGCTTTTGGCCTTTTACGACTTCATCGCCGAGCTTTGCAAACAGGCCGACTATTTTCCCCTGGTAGGGCGAAAAGACCTGAACCGTTATGTCCTGGTTGAAGTCGATACTTCCGACCGCTTCCCGCTGGATAACGAAGGTCCGCTCTCCCACAGGCTCGACCTTGACCGACTTAACCTGTGTTTCACTCAATTCCACGCTTTTGGGCGTGGGTGCATCGCCCTGCACGGCGTTTGGTTCCCCTGTTTTTTGCTCTGATGAGGGCCGATTGCCTGAATTCCCGGCGAAGTATACGCCGGCCGCGATGATGAGCGCCGCAGCCGCAAGGGCTGCTCCTGCCAGGATAGTTTTCTTGTTGAATCGCATGGTAAGCCTCGATTTGGAATCAGCCCCCGGACGCGCTACCTCCGGGTGCGAAAGGATAAGTCTTACAGGATTTATGCAACAGAATAAAACAGGAGCAAAGCGAGGATCGGCGGGGCGCGAATGCAAGGGCTGGGAATAACGATACTTCCGGGAAGGCCCACTGTGCGAAGTGGGCGGAAGTCGGATAGGGTTGCGATATGCCTCCGGACGATACCGGGATTCACATCGCCGTCAAGACTACAGACTCCAACTATGTCCAGGGGAGCCGCGCGGACTGCAATGGCGCCCGGGTCCAAATGGACCAGTCCGTGCATGTACCAGATTACAACGTCTCCAGTTGCGGAATTTTTCCAAAGGATGTTGGGAGACCCGTCTCCGTCAAAATCGCCAATTTCAATGATATTCCAGGGAGGGGGGAGCGTTTCCAGAGTCTCCGCACCTAGACGGAACGTCCCTTTCATATACCAGACGATGGTCTCTCCGGTCTCCGGATTTCTCCAAAGAATGTCCGGGCTTCCATCCCCGTTGAAATCTCCCACCCCCGCAATGTTCCACGGGCTGCCCAACCCGACGAGTGTGTCCTGACCTATGACGGCCGGTCCGTTCATATACCAGAGCCGTACGTCACCTGTTGACTTATTCCTCAGAACAATGTCGGGGCTTCCATCTCCATTGAAATCACCCACCCCGACGACATCCCAGGCGGAATCGGGCGATGACTCAAACTTCTGTTCAACAGCCAGGGTATTCCCGTGCATGTACCAGACCGCCATATCCCCGGTTGTCTGATTTCTCCACAGAATATCCCGGCATCCGTCCCCATTGAAATCACCGGCCCCCGCGATGTTCCAGCCTGGACCGCTTACGAGGCTTGCCGCAACAGTAGAAGGGAATAAGGCCGCCGCAATGAGAAGGACCCAAATTGAGATGAATCTGCACTTTTTCAATTCCAGCCGTCCTTGTCTGAGCACCCTTCGAAATGGTCTGACATTGTCCATGTACAGCCCTTTGCTGTCAAGGCAAATGCGTTCGGAGCCTGTTGCACTAAAAACTTAGCCGTAAACGCAGGCCGTATACCTCGACAGGCCCCCTGTCCCTGTTATAGCCCGGGTTTTGTATGAACTGAAAGTCGGGACTGACTTGAACGAATTTGCAAACTTGAATGGCGTAATATATTTCCATGGTCTGTTCCAGACCATAGTTAAGCGCGCCGTCTCCCAGGAGAATGCCAAGCCCCCCGGCCGCAAGGTAGTCCTTATGCGGGGTTGACAGGCCGTCCACTGCATATGCAATACCTACCCGGTCTTCATTTCTTCCCCAATGGATTCCGCTCAACTGTGCACCGAGGCTCGCATGCCGGTCGCATTCCGTGTAGACATAGGTCTCGTCGTGGCCGTCGTTCCAGCCCAGGCGTCCGAACAGGCCAGTTTCTCCGCCGTCGGCCAATGGTTGTTCAAAATTCAATCCCAGGCCGTATTTGACCCCTCCGGGCTTCTCAACTTCGAGGAGGCTGGGCAGAGTTCCAGTTTGGCTGGCAAGAGCAAGCGCATCATCGTAATTGCCCATCCGCGCCTCATTGAAGTAGGTGAGAAAACGGACCACCGTACCCGCGTCGTTTGGCTTCCAGGTAAGTTCCAGGTTATATCCCAGCGCTCTTGTGTCATCAGCGTGGAAATCGGCGCCGTTTGCGGTAGTAGGCATCATATAGACGCCAAATGCCAGTCTCCATCGCGGCTGATACAGTGCCGCCAGGATTCCGTAGCTGTAGCCCCTGGTGTCTCCAGCATAGTCCCATGCCGTATTGTAGAGGAAATTGTAGTTGAAAAACTGGGTGCGGTTATTGTTTGCATAACGATTCAGGTCGAAATCGTCCGAGACAGCCAACTTTCCAATTTTAAACTCCCACCTGCTGACAGGCTGCTCCCCCGGGAGTTGGTCCATGCACCGTTCCAGTTTCTCGGTTTCGCCGGAGAGCGGGTAATAGTATCGCAGATACAGCCGGGCCAGGTAGGGGATTTTCGGCAGGTTCGACGACCCCGCTCTTATGACATCCCCATTGACAAACCCGGAAAGCCCAATTCCGTTGCTGATCCCGTTTCCCTGAAAAAGCTCGCCATCTGCATATAACTGTAGACCCGGGGCCAATTGTGAACCGAAATAGGCTCCAAACGTCTGGGTGACTTGCTGGCCCAGGCCGTTTTTAAAACTCAGGCTGTTCGTGCCCTGGTATGGGCTGTGAAAGGAGGGCATGTTCTGATATATATTGTTGTATTGAGCTCCCAGGAGCTTGGGAAACCAATCGGGAAAGTTTTGTGGCTTTTCCTCAGAGCAGTCCTTGCAGGAATCAGCGGCAGGACGCTCTGGTTCGGCGGAATCCTCACCCCAGACAGGCCCAACGAGCGCATATAACGATGTCAGCAGGAAAATCAATGAACATAGCCTGTTAGTATCTTTCATGATCGTCTCCGTTACTACAGCCCTTTAATGAATCGCACTAAAAGCAGGGCCAACAGGAAGAGCAGGTAAAACCTCAGGCAATAGAGAGCGACTTTTACCGTTTTTGTAATCTGAACGCGCGGCATATTTGTCTCCTTTTCAGGGCTTTGCGCGGAGCACGATGCCCTTCATGATGTCGTTGTAACAGATCACTCCCAAGATGTGATCCTCGATATCGACAACGGGAATCATGCGGTAATGATACTTGGTAAACATCTCGACCAGGTTCCCGCGGCTGGTATCTTTTTCGGCCGTGACAACCGGCGAGACCATTATGTTGTCGAGCACTTCTTCATCCGGCGCAATGACGAGTTCCCGCAGATCCACGACACCGATCAGGGTCTTGCTGTCGCCATTGACTACGTAGACATACGAAATGCTCCTCGGTTCCCGGCCGGAGTGCCGGAGGCTCATGAGCACCTCAGCCACTCTCGCCTCCTTCGGCATTGCCACATAATCCTGCGACATAATGTCATCGGCCTCGGCTTCCCGCTCGGACAGAATATTGCGCACCCTTTCCCCTACCTGTGCATTGAGCAATTCCAAAAGCTCCTGGACCTCGTCAAAGGGAAGCTCGGCAAAGAGGTCCGCAAGTTGAGGAACGGTCATTTCGGAGAAGATTTCCCGTGCCCTCTCATCGGACAGGTCCTCGATGAGTTGCCTTTGTGCTCTTGGTTCCGCCTCGGCCAGGGTTTCGGCTGCCTTCTCGGAATCTAGCGCTCCGAAGAGCGCCTCCTGCTCCTCGCCCTGCAACTCTTCAAGGACGTCAGCCAGGTCTTCGCTTGGCAATTCAATTACCTGTCTTCGCGTGATTGAGAGCGAGACTTTATCCGTTGCGACCACGTCCTCGACGGAAAGGGGTTGAACGTACTTCCATGGAATCAGGTGGTCCCTGACCCAACTGAATCCCCCCAGGCCAATTCGGCGCAGAAAGCCGTTGAAGGAAGTATCTACGTCGGCGATAACCAACCTGCCCATTCTTTCAACCAGAAGCACGTCGTTGACCACCTCGCACTTTCTGCCGTCCATATCGAGTATAGTGCGCCCCATGAGGTGCTGATCGACAAGTATCCATTCCGGCTGATCGACAAAAGGCGGGTAGGCGCTGCCTTCCGCAGGCTGTATGAAGATCGCATCGTCTTCGATCCGTGCGACCTTCTCCCAGGGCACGAACTCCGTGGGCTTACCCCAGCCGTGCTCGATGTACAACCCGACCACATGCGGGAAAGGCTCGACCAGATGGAACACGAGATCGGTAAGTTTCCCGATGCGGTCCTTTATCTTTCCTGCGCAAACCCGTCTGTTCAAAAGTTCCGAAAAATGGAGGACCCGATAGCTTCCCCCGACCTTTGGAGGTTCGGTACCGTGTGGCGCATGTTGGCTAAAAGTGAACATAACGGCCTCCTTGTCCGATCGATTATTTGAAAAGATCGGGAAATAGCGTTTGAACACCAAGAAGGGTGGACATGATAGAGACGAGGATAACTATCGACCAGTTCATGATGTTTTGAGTAGGTGTGTTTACATGCTTTCCCATGAATTCCGGGTCATTGAGTATCAGCAGCAGGAAGACCAGTGCGGCGGGCAGCAGTGTTACGGCAACGACTTGCACGAACATCGTGATGGTCACCAGGGGCGCCCCGGGAATCAGCACTACTGCCCCGGAGGTGACAAGCATCACGATATAGATACCATAGAACCATTTAGCGTCTTTTACCTTTGTGTTCAGGGAGTGAGCCCACCCGAACACTTCGCCAACCGCCCATGAAGAAGAGAGCGAGATGCACAGCGCGCCCAGAAAGCCGGCATCGAACAGGCCGATAGCAAAAAGTCTTTTGGCCAGCTCTCCCTGGCCCGAGGGCAGAAGTGGAACGAGTGCCTCGGCGGTCTGCATGGCGTCCTCGATGATTACCTGCGGCTGATGATAGTAGAAGACAGCCGCGGTGGTAATGATGATAAACACGGCAACGATGCAGGTTGAAAGCGAGCCGATGAAAGTTTCGGCCTGCCCGAATTTTATGTCGTGAATGTCCAGCCTTTTGTCTACCACCGCGCTTTGCTGAAAAAATATCATCCAGGGGGCGATTGTCGTACCGATATTGGCCATAAGGATGAAAAGAAGATCTCCTGTCATCCCCCCGACAATATGCGGGTGGTAGAAGCCCTTCAAGACCTCGTCCCATCCGGGCGCGTAGGACAGTTTCATGCCCCAGATCGCTGCCGGGATGTATACAAGGTTGAAGAGACAAAAGAAGAGGGTCAACTTCTCAAACGTCCAGTAGCTGCCGGTGATGACGACCGCAAAAAGGATAAAAGTCACGACAACGAATGTAATCCAGGGAGGCATGCCGAACAGGCTCATCGCTGCGGTCATACCGATGTATTCGGTGATCAGGGTAAGCCAGTTCACAATGGCAAGATCGGTAAGCGAAAACCAGCCCCAGAAGGGACCGAAGCCTTCGAATATCGCTTCGGCATGCCCGCGCTTCGTGACTGCCCCCAGCCGAACGGTCATCTCCTGGACGTAATAAGCCATCGGAAGCAAAAGAATGAACATCCAGAGGAGGGAAAATCCGTACTTGGAACCCGTTACCGCATAGGTCGAGATGCCTCCGGCATCATTATCCGCAACCATGACGATAATGCCGGGACCAAGGACCGATAGAAAAATGACAAACTGCTTCCACATGCGGTTCGTCATATGAATGCTCTTGCTGATTGCATACATGGCAATGTCCTCAAATCGGAAGGAGGCAAGGGCTGCATATGTAGAGCATATGCCCTATACAACCCGGATAACCGGTTAGGCCACGCTAACCATTACTAGTCACCCCAAACTGAGTATGTCTTCGATTACAATGAGCGGGGTCCATAAAAGGATGACTTCCCGGAGAACATAGTGGATGCCATTCTCTAGTGGACCCTCATCCAACGTGACTCATAGCACGAGAGCCGTCAACAGGGTTTCGAGGGCAACTCGCACAAGCGTACTACCCCAATCCGAGCCGCCTGCAGATATTGCCTGCAAACCTGCAGCAAAAGATCTGCAGTCCTGCAGATACCCCAACTCATACAAACTCTTGAGGATATCGTATTGAGATATCCGCTGCGGATCATAGGTGATCAGCACATTTCCCGTAGTGGGATTTGGCCTTACGTCGTTAATTCCCCAATAATTGATAATCCTGTCCTTGAGCTCCTGCGCTTTTGCCCAGGAGCCTTTTACCCCCGGGATGCCAAGTCTCATCCGGCCATCGATTGCATGAAAATAATTTGTTGAGATCATGACGATTCCTCCTTCCTTCGTATAATCCGAAATCGCGCCCTGCCTCTACGGGCGGATTTCGCCGTCTTCTTTTCCGCAGCGTGGTAAACCGCCGGCAAAACGCACCGCACCACACCACGGATTGGCTATGATTTACGAATAAACTGCATGGGAGGAGAAAGGGTCTGAAGCGAAAAGTTCATCGCGGGCATGGCCCGCACCTACTGAGACTTTTCGGGGTAGAACGCCTCTCACCTTCCGCTTTTGCCTGTTGTGGAAGAAGCGGTCAGGTGAGGCGACGGGGAGGGGAAACTAAAATTCGCGCATCACAGACACAACTTCCACACTGTTTTTGGGCCGCTGCGACTCGGGGGGCGGCCGTCGTTTTCGTCCATATACTCCAATTCCATTCAAAGGTTTCCGCACAGGCCGTGAGAAATAAAAAAAAACCTCTTTCCCTCAGCCATAAGCGGGGAAGAGGCTCAAGCCACCATTCTCTTCGGTGGTCTATCGCTTAATCCAACATTCCCCACTCGTCCAAGTTTTAGCACCGTGAGCCGTAAGAGGCGTTCTTGCCTCAGCCACCTTAGGTAAACCCTTAATCCGGGAGTGCCTGTTCTACCCTTAATGCCGCATCTTTGGATGCTTGTGGGCAGTGGCCTATGTGCTCACGGGAGCCTCACCTACCGAGGATCGAATATAATCGGTCACTCTTCAACTAGTCTAGTTAAGTTTATTTCAAAGCGATGTCAAGAGAAAAATTCAACAAAATTCAACAAAAAATTCCCGCACATTCTTCCCATAAAGTCCACTAAGCTCTGGATATTCTCCCCGGTTCCAGTTCCGTAATGAAATACTTACAAACATCGGGCATACAGCATCTATAGGAAACGACCCTTAAAAGTTGACGTCCTTCCAGCGCAATACGGAATCCGGACCGCAACTACTGGATGCCGGCCCCCGGACTTGACACTTCCGGGGCAGGCTTCGCTGGCACTACGACTTTACTTATGCCGTTTACTTTAATTTCTTGATTCCTGCCGTTATTTGCTTTAAAGTTGTCGCATAGCCCTACTGGTTTAACCTATCCACAAGGGGAAATCGATGGGAGAGGACATTCGCGAAATTGAGGTAAGAAAAATCAGTCCAAACCGTAGAATCGTCTGCTCGGCCGAATGCATCGAAGAGATTGAGCATGCAATAAAGAGCCGGGGACACCAGGAACCGATCCACATTTGCTTCAAACACGATTCATTCCGAATTCTTGACGGAGAAAAACGCTTCAGGGCCTGCAAGAGGCTCGGGATGAATACGATCAGGGCCGTCGTCATAATCGAAGCTTGATCATGGCGGGCGGACCCATTTGGAGCAGCTTCGAAGGGCACTGAGAAGAGTTGCATTCTCTTTTTTTGCTCCCCGATTCTTTCACTCGTCCTGCCGCCCAAGCGGTGCAACCCGTGATGCGCAAACCTCGGCATGAATCTGAGCCGATCCCGACTGAATCTTGCCAACTTGAAAGCTGATGCTTAAAAACCGAATCGCCTGGTGGAGCGGAGATTTAAAATCTCCGGCAGGCTCTCGCGGAGCCCGGAGTTCTTTTCATAGCCTGATCCCAGGGTGGCGTCCCACCCGTTCAGCAGGCTCAGGGCAAGCTCGGCTCGGGACTGACCTATATTATGCAGCCCCTCTGTTCAGGCAGGAAATCCTGACCACAGGCACTCATTTGCGGGATAACCCATTTTTGTTCGAATTTATGAGAGTTCAGGAAAGGGAAGCCATAAATGCACTTCGTTGTCTGTATCAAGCAGGTGCCAGACACTGCCGAAGTTAAAATCGATCCTGAAACCAATACGCTGGTTCGATCGGGTGTAGAATCCATTGCCAATCCATACGATTTGGCGGCCCTCGAAGAAGCCGTGCGCCTCAAGGAAAGATACGGGGGACACGTTACGGCTGTCTCCATGGGCCCTCCTCAGGCGGAATCGGCGCTGCGACAGGCACTCTCACTGGGCGCAGACGAAGTCGTTCTGCTTTCGGACCGCGCTTTCGCCGGCGCCGACACGCTGGCCACCAGCTACACTCTTTCCAGGGCCGTAATAACCCTGGGAGAGGAAGACCCAGTCGGCCTGGTCCTGTGCGGCAAACAGGCAATTGACGGCGATACGGCTCAAACCGGACCGGGCATCGCCACCAGGCTGAGTTTCACCCAGTTCACTTACGTGGTCGAAGTGGAATGGATCGATCCTGAAAAAAACCGGGTGCAAGTCAGGCGTAAAGTCGAAGGGGGGTTCGAGGTCATTAACGGCCCCCTTCCGGCCCTGCTGTCAGTGGAATTGGAACTTGCAGTGCCGAGGAGGGCCTCATTGCCGATGCTCATCGATTCTCTGCGCGCACCCATTAAGGTTTGGGACGCAAAAGCCATCGGGGCCTCTCTCGAACTGGTCGGCCTCAAGGGTTCCCCGACCTGGGTAAAGGCCATCGCTTCACCGCAGATCCACAGGGCCGGACCTAAGTGGGACGCGGCACAAGGAGTCTCCGAGGCCGTATCCGGAGCGCTCGATGCGTTGTTTGCCGACGAGGATTTTGAGGCGAAATTCCGAAAAGGATGGGAGACCTGAGAGATAATGGCCAAGAACACACGGGGAATTGAAGTTGCCGAGATCATTTCGGATAAATGCATCGCCTGCCAGATATGCATAGGAGAATGTCCGGTCGGCGCAATCGAGCTGAGTCCCGAGGGCGTTGCGCTCATAGACCCCGAAGTGTGCGTGGGGTGCGGCAAATGTTTTGATAGTTGCCCGGTAAGCGCGGTCAAATATCAGAAGAAAAAACGCGCAAAGATTCCTGGAGAAGAACGGAAAGTGCCGGACGCCGGGCTTCCGGGCTACCAGGGTGTGGGGGTCTACATCGAGACGGTTGACGGACGGGGCGCCCCGGTGTCGTGGGAGTTGGCCGGCAAAGCCAGGGAACTGGCGGGGCAACTTGGCGCAAAGGTTCTGGGTTTTCTGCTTGGGAACAATGTCGGGCAGGCAGCCGATGAAGCAATCGAATACGGTTGCGACGAGGTGCACGTGATAGACGATCCGTTGCTATCACACTATCTGCCGGCAACATACGGCAAGGCCCTCTCCGATCTTTGCGACAAACTCCGCCCGGCAATACTCCTCATAGGCGCAACTCCTTTGGGCAGAGACCTCGCAGGAGTTGTGGCAACCCGGCTTGAAACGGGTTTGACCGCCGACTGCACGGGACTCTACATCGAGAAGGAAACAGGCCTGCTTCTGATGACGCGTCCCACTTTTGGCGGTAATATAATGGCTACGATCTTTTGCCAGCGCCACCGCCCGCAGATGAGTTCGGTGCGGCCAAAGGTGTTCAGGATGCCCGATAAAGAAGCGGGCAGAAAGGGTGTTGTCAACCGTCACGAGCTGGAGGCGCCGGCCGTTGAGTTGCCCGCAATCGTTTCGTTCATCCCTTCCGGCGATCTTGCGGGTATGGATATCGTCCGCTATCCCGCGCTTGTAGTGGCCGGACGCGGTGCATGTGACGCGTCTTCGCTTCCTCTTCTCGAGGAATTGGCGCAACTGGTCGGTGGAGTCATCGCCTGTTCAAGACCAGTGGTGCAATCGGGTCTTATGCCCTATGAAAGACAGGTGGGTCAGACCGGTAAAACCGTCGCCCCCAAACTCTACATTGGCGTCGGCGTCTCGGGGGCGGTTCAACACCTGGTGGCCATCCAGGGGGCCGAGAAAATCGTAGCCATCAACTCCGACCCCAACGCACCTATTTTCAGAGTCGCTGATGCAGGGATTGTGGGCAATTACCAGGAGATCGTTCCTGAGCTGATCGCTCAGCTAAAAAAGAAAAAATCCAACGGGAAGAGCGGGTTGTAAACTTTATGGATCAAACGTTCGATGCGGCAATCGTCGGCGCCGGGCCTGCGGGCATTTCGGCGGCCTGTGTTCTGGCGGACAGGGGTGTAAAGGTGGTCGTCCTGGAAAGAGGCGAGTACCCCGGCTCCAAGAATATGTTCGGCGGCGTTCTCTACGGACACCACCTCCGGCAGATAATTCCCGACTTCGTTGAGAGAAATTGTCCGATTGAACGCAACATAGTAGAATCTCGACTCTGGTATCTCAGCGAGGAAGGGGGACTCAGCTTCGGTTATCGGGACACGGCCTTCTTCGAGGAACACCGCAACAATGCCTTTACGGTCGGCAGGGCTAAATTCGATCGTTGGTTTGCCGATCAGGCCAGAGCCAAAGGGGCCGTGATAGTGTGTGCAACCGTTGTGACCGATTTGCTCACAGACGCTGCCGGCAGAGTCACCGGCGTGAAGACGGACCGGGCCGACGGGGACCTGCGCGCCAAAGTTGTTCTTCTGGCCGATGGCGTCAATTCGCCGCTGGCGGCCAAGGCAGGATTTCGCCCCGAGGTAAGACCCGAGGATGTGGCGCTTGCGGTCAAGGAGCAGATCGCACTTCCCGAAGAAGTCATCGACGAGCGTTTTGGCGTATCGCCTGGAAACGGCGTTACCTGCGAAATCCTGGGAAATGTAACGTGGGGAATGAACGGCGTTGCATTTCTTTATACGAACAAAAGTTCCGTATCGATAGGCATAGGGGCCAATCTTGCCGACTTCGCTATTCAAAAGGCCCGTCCCTACGAGATGCTGGAAAGCCTTAAAACACACCCCATGATTGCGCCTCTCATAAAGGACGGCAAACCCAAGGAGTACCTGGCGCACTGGCTTCCCGAAGGCGGCTATGATACTGTGCCCCGGCTGTGCGGGGACGGGTTCCTGATTGCGGGGGATTCCGCCATGATGTTCAATGCGCTGCACCGGGAAGGTTCCAACCTGGCGATGACTTCCGGCAGACTTGCGGCTGAAACCATACTGGAGGCAACAGAAAGAAACGATTTCAGTTCCAGCGGCCTGCAAGGCTATGTTAAACGGATGCAGGATGCTTATGTACTAAAGGATTTAAGAAAATATCGAAAGTTTCCATCATTTCTCGAAACCCACAAAGAACTGTTCACCTCTCTACCCCGTGCAACATGCGCCGCTGCCCGGGAAATTCTCACGGTAGACGAAGTCCCTAAAAAAGCCAGGCAACGCGAGGCCTGGAAGGCAATTCGCGGGCAGGTCCCTCCGCTCCGGTTATTGCGCCTTGCCTGGGACGCATGGAGGAGTGTTCGATGAGCGTCAAGGTCGAAGACAAACTGTTTCTGGATCGATTCAATGTGGACGATGAATCCCACCTGCACCTCCGCGATGGGCAGGTGTGTTTCGACAAGTGCGAGAACCAGCCCTGTCTATATATTTGCCCGGCCAATGTTTACAAACTGGAAAAAGACCGCATAAGCGTTAACTACGAAGGCTGCCTGGAATGCGGCTCCTGCCGGGTCGGCTGCCCTCATTTCAACATCGAGTGGCGCTTTCCCAAAGGCGGTTACGGCGTTCGCCACAAGTTCGGTTGAGAGAGAAGACAGGATTGACAGGATTAGAAGCAGGGAGCAGGGAAGTGTTTGCTCCTTCTTCCTGCTCCACGTTCCTAAATTCTTCAATCCGTTTTGAGGGAACAAAGGAAGAAGTCTTCATCAGTACCTGTTGTTTTCCTGTTAATAAGTGAAATTCTCCTACGTTCCCTGTAAATCAAAATCTCTCCGCTCAGTGGTGCAAATTCCAGCTAATGGATCAGTTCGCCGATCCTTGACCATCTGACCTTGTCCGTTAGATTTTCAGCCGTGCTGTTCCATGAAAAGTAAATGATGAAAGCCTTTCCCAATACGTTATCGAGCGGCAAGACCCCCCAGAAGCGGCTGTCCTCGCTGTTGTTGCGGTTGTCGCCCATAACGAACAGGGAACGGTCGGGAACTACGACAGGGCCGAAATTCTCCACTGACTCTATGAAACCCGGCGGCTCTTTTTTATCGAAGTAACCCCACGGATCAGTAATCGGCATATTATTGATATATATTTTGCCATTAATAATTTGAACAGTTTCTCCCTGCACTCCAATGACTCTTTTAATGAAGTCTTTCGATGGATCTTTGGGGAAAATAAATACGATTACATCTCCTCGTTTCGGTTCTTTAAAGGAAAACATTCTGGCGCCCACGAAAGGTATTCGTATTCCATAAATAAATTTGTTAACCAGAATATAATCTCCAGGGAGTAAAGTGGATTTCATCGATCCTGATGGAATATCGAATGCCTGCACAATAAAAGTCCTGATAAAAAGGGCAATCAGGATTGCAATGACGATGGTCTCAAAAGCTTTTTTGACCTCTTCCTTTTTAAACATTTTCACTCCCTGAGGTTGAATCCCAATGTGTTAGACCTTTATGGAAATGCTTGCGTTTGATGATTCACAAAACCCGCTCAGTGGGCTCCGCCCGCGAGGCTAAAGAGGAGGACTGACAGAACGATAAGAGTCACGCCCACATAAATCCGGTCTCTCTGGATCATGAAGAAAACAACAGTAAACATAACCCTCATCACTGGTGTTGCGATCAGAAGGAGCAGGCCCAATTGGATTATACCCTGGCCGGAGAATGACCATGCGACCTTGACGATTCCCAAAACGCTGCGCAGTTCAGAGGGTTCGCCCCAGAACATCTGGTAATTCGGCAATTCGGTTCCATGTCTTGTTAGATAGAGGCCGCCGCCAATCAAGACAATCAAAGATGAAAGCACCACGCCAACTCTAAGCAGGTCGCCTATGAGTTGATCAATCCAGGCATCTGAAATTACGGACTTTTTATCGTTCATGGCTAAAGCATTCCTGTTATGCCGTTATAAAGCATTTCCACACCCAGGATCAGAATGATAGCTGCAAAAATTATCCGGAGCAGCCGAGTCTTGGAA
>Ga0187862_10002061_pt1 | contig 20753 bp, 20 predicted proteins | sample June2016WEW_10_1_FD_133003 | JGI IMG/M metagenome (GOLD analysis project Ga0187862, IMG submission 133003) | Peatland microbial communities from SPRUCE experiment site at the Marcell Experimental Forest, Minnesota, USA - June2016WEW_10_150 | ecosystem: Environmental > Terrestrial > Soil >...
AAGTGTAGCCGAGGATTGATGGGGAATGTGTTCGGCGAGGCGCCGAACACGGCAGGCGAGGGCGCCCGCGCTCCCCCAGAATCCCGATGTTTGAGCGGCTACAGTTTTCATGGAATTGCTCTAAACCGTAGCGATTATTTTTGGGCCAAATCCACGCAAATAATTTCTTGATCGTTGCGGGCGTACATGCGGCGATTGGCGAAGGCGGGATGCGACCAGACGACCGGACGCCCGGCGTCGCGATTGGCCGGCTCAATGACGTGGGCGCGGCTGATTTCCTCGTAGCCCTTGGGAGTCAGCCGGGCGATGATCAAGTCGCCCTTTTCGTTGAAGAGGAAAAAGCGGTCCTGATTTTTAATGATGAAGGCATTGGCCCAGCGCATGGGCTTGCCGTCGGCGGTGGTGGCGCTAAGAGTTTCCCAAACCCGTTCTCCGGTGCCGGCCTTGAGACAGCGCAACTGGCCGTAGCTGCAAACGCCGTAGATATATCCATCCTGCAGGAAGGGCGTGCTGAGGGTTGAGTGCAACGCGTCGGTGTCCTGTTCGCTCACGCGGCGGCTTTGCCAAAGCGTCGCCGCCGCCGGTTGGGAGGCCTCCAGCCGGAGCATCCAAGAGCCGTTGTAGAAACAAGTCAGGAAAAGCAAATCGTCCATCTGGCGTGGCGTGGCAATGGTCATGCCGACGCGAACCGGCTCCGACGACTTCAAGGACCAATAAACTTTGCCCGTCTCCGGGTCCAGCGAGTTGACCGATTCGGGATGCCAAACGATCAGTTGCCTGACGCCGCCGGCCTGAAAAATCACCGGGGAACAGTAGCCCGGCTCCTTGGCGCTCAAGGCCCGCCAGATTTCCTGGCCGGTGTTTTTGTCCAGAGCGACCACCGTCGAGTTGGAGCCGCCGGCCAGGCAGATCAGTTTGTTGCCGTCCAGCAGCGGGTTTCCCGCGAAGCCCCAGGTCGGGGTCTTGATTTTGTAGTCCGCCTTGAAATCCCGCGACCAGACCACGCTTCCCGTCGCCGCGTCCAGGCAAAACAAATTGCCTTCCGCCCCAAGGGAAAAGACTTTGCCCCCGCTGACGACGGGCGTGGTGCGCGGACCCGCGGGGAAGCTTGCGGTGTAGGGGCAATCGTATTCGCGCCGCCAGAGGACTTTGCCATCGTCGGCATTGAGGCAAAGAATCCGCTCGGCGCCGGGGATGCCCTCGGGCTGCGACCCGTTCGGCGGTTTGTCCGCGGCTTTGGCAAGCTGGCGGTCCAGGACATAGACGCGCCCTTGAGCGACGGCGGGGCCGGAATAGCCGGGGCCAATTGGGGCGCGCCAGACCACCGGCGGACCGCCAGGCGGAAAGGAACTGACAATGACGGTCTCGCGCCAAACGCTGTCCCTTTGCGGCCCAAGCCACTGCGGCCAATCGTCCGCCCGGAGGCCGGCCGCGCAGCCCATCGCCAGCGCGGCCATCCATAATCCACGCATAGAGAGTCCTTTTTTCTGGAGCATAAAATCAGCGGGGCTAAATGGCAAAATCGCCGCCTTGCGAGGTCGGTTTTTGCAATCGCTGGGCGCGGTCGCGCAAATCGGCCAGAGTGACGCGCTCCATGATCTTGACCACCGCTTCGCGGACTTCCTTCATCACGTCGCGAATGGGGCAGGTGGCCTCGTCGGGGCAGGTGCAACGTTCGTAAAACCGGTCGCTGACACAACTCACCGGGGCGAGGGCGCCCTCCACATGGCGCACCACGGAGGCGAGGGTGATGTTTTCCGGCGGGCGGGCGAGGCGATAGCCGCCATTGATGCCGCGTTTGCTTTCCACCGCGCCCAGGTTCTTCAAGTCGTTGAGAATCTGCTCCAGGAATTTTTTGGGAATCCTTTGTTGATCGGAAATGGTCTGGATGCGCACGACCTGGTCGCCATAATTCATGGTCAGGACCAGCAAGGCTCTCAAAGCGTATTCACCACGAAGAGAAAGTTTCATCGGCTCCAAAGTAGTCATCTCTACCGAAATAATCAACAATTCGTTGAATAACTATTTAAATCAATAGAGATTCATATTTTATATTTATAAAAACTCAATAAACTACAAAGATTAACGTTAAAGTAAATATAATAAAATCTCTATTGACATAATATAGTATTATGATAATATTGCTGGCGGTTAATCGAATCCGAATGGAATTTGTGGGGAAACTGAGCTTGCTTGAGCAGGTTTACGGCAGAACACACAAATGCCATGATGAACAATAGTAATCAGCAAAAACGATGAAAACCTACAAATGGATAGTCGCAACAATGATCGGCACGCAATTGGTCGCGGCTGCCGCAATGGCCGATGAGACGGCGGACGCAATTGCGAGTTTGAAGAAACAGATCGAGGCGCTGAGCCGAAAGGTGGATGAATTGGAGAAGCAGCAATCGGCGGCGGGCCAGCCAACGGCGCAAACCGGGCCATTGGAGGCCACCAACGGCGTGGAGGTGCCGAAGGGGCCGGCATTGGTCTCGGCGGGAGCGGACGGATTCTGGATGCAATCGGCGGACACCAATTTCACGCTGCATTTGGGGGCGGTGGGCCAGTTCGACTGGCATTATTACGCCAGCCCGAATCCCGGGGCGAAGGACACGATGACCATTCGCCGGTTGCGCCTGCTCACCTATGGCACGCTTTTCAAGGATTACGATTATTACATCCAGACTGATTTCGGGGCGGGAAACAGCGTCACGGCGACGAACAACAGTTTGTTGCAGGATGCCTACCTGAACATCCATTACTGGCCGTGGTTGCAACTGCAGGCCGGGAAAATGAAGGAGCCGGTGGGTTTGGAGATACAGCCCGCCGACGCGGCACTCTGGTATGTGGAGCGCGGCTACCCGACGGAGCTGGTGCCCAATCGCAATGTCGGGGTGGAGGTTCACGGGAACCTGTTCGATAACGCGCTGACTTATTACGTCGGCGCGTTCAACGGCGTGGCGGACGGGGGCAGCGGGGACATAGAAACCGGCGACAACTGCAAAGACGTGGCGGCGAGAATCTTTGCGGCGCCCTTCACGAACAGCTCCGTGGCGGCCTTGCAGAACTTCGGGTTCGGCGCGGGCGCCAGTTACGGATTCGAGGCCGGGAGCACGCTGCCGAGTTTCGCCACTATTGGGCGGCAGACGTTCTTCAGTTACAACACCGGCGCCGGCACCGCATCCACGAACGCAAACGTGACCGAAGCGGGCCAGCATTTCCGGTTTGTCCCGCAAGGCTACTACTTTTGGGGGCCGGCAGGTTTTTTTGCGGAATACGCCGATTCCTCGGAAAAATTCCAGCTCAACAACGGGAAAGTGAGACAAGATTGGTTTGACAACAAAGGGTCGGATCTCTCGGCTTCCTGGTATTTGACGGGGGAAAAGGACAATTTCTGGGCGCCCCCGGTTCCGCTTCATCCCTTCCGCATTGATGGATCGGGGCTGGGCGCCTGGCAGTTGACGGCGCGGATCGGGGAGCTGGCGCTGGACCCGTCCTCTTTCAGCAAGGGGTACGCCAAGGCCGGCTCGGCCCACGAGGCGACCACCTGGGGCGTCGGATTGGACTGGTACTGGAACAGAAATATAAAGTGGATGTTGGAATACGAACAGACTAGCTTTGGGTTTGAGCCGGGCGACGGGCCGGCCAAAGGCCTGAGCGTGCAGTCCCAGGACGAAACGGTGCTGATGGGCCGGTTGCAGTTCGCGTTCTGACGCGCGGTTTTTTTGAATGTCCAAGGTTGATGCCATACTCGCGCTGGTCCTGGGCCTGGCGACGGGCTGCTCGGAGGCCGGGAAGCAGGTCACGCTGCTCAACGTCTCCTACGACCCGACGCGGGAGTTGTATCAGGACATCAACGCGGCGTTCGGGAGAAGCTGGAAGGAGAAAACGGGGGACACTTTGACGATCCAACAATCGCACGGCGGCTCCAGCAAACAGGCCCGCTCGGTGATTGATGGTTTGGAGGCCGACGTGGTGACGCTGGGGCTGGCGGGGGACATTGACGCGCTGCACGAGAATGGCGGCCTGGTGCCGGCCAACTGGCAGTCGCGGCTGCCGCACAACAGCACGCCTTTCACTTCCACCATTGTGTTCCTGGTGCGGCAGGGAAATCCCAAAGGGATCCAGAACTGGGACGACCTGGTAAAGCCGGGAGTGGCCGTGATCACGCCCAATCCGAAGACCTCCGGCGGGGCGCGCTGGAGCTATTTGGCGGCCTACGGTTACGCCTTGCAAGCCCATCACGGGGACACCAACGCGGCCACGAAGTTCATCGCAAAATTCTACCAAAATGTTCCGGTGCTGGACACGGGCGCGCGCGGCGCCACCACCACCTTCATCCAGCACGGCATCGGCGATGTGCTGGTGGGGTGGGAAAACGAGGCGCTGCTGGCGTTGAACTCGCTGGGCCAGGGGCAGTATCAAATCGTCTATCCGCCCTTGAGCATTCTGGCCGAGCCGCCGGTGTCGGTGGTGGACAAAGTGGTGGACCGGCGCGGGACGCGCGCGGTGGCCGAGGCCTATCTGCGGTTCCTCTACACGCCGGAGGGACAGGAAATCGGGGCGCGGCATTATTTTCGCCCCACCTTGCCGGAAGCGGCCCGCGCTCACGAGAAGACGTTTCCAAAAATCGAGACGTTCACCATCCAGGACGTTTTCGGCGGCTGGGACAAAGCGCAGAAAATCCACTTTGACGAGGGGGGGGTGTTCGACCAAATCTCCGACCGCCGCCGGTAAACATATTGGGCAAACAGCCAGGGTTGACGCGTGGCGTCGGTCTGCTAAATTGCGTCTCTTGAACCGGACTATGAAAAAACTGGATTGGATGGTGTCTGCGCTTGTGCTGTGCGCCGGCGCTCAGGCGCAGGCAGCGGAAGCGATCTCCGACTACGGAGCAGGGATAGCCGGGGGTTACGCGTATGGAGGCGCCGGCTTTGCTTTTACGCCCCTGGAGAACATGGAGGTGACGTCGCTGGGCTATTCGCAAAACATTTTGACCAACTTCACCGACTACTCCGGCGCCGCGCAGGTGAGTCTGTGGGACAGCGCCGGCGACCTCCTGAGCACGGCGCTGGTCAAGGACACCGCCTCCACTTTTAACCAGAGCTACTATCAGACAGTTTCACCCGTGACGCTGGAGGCGGGTGAGACTTACTATATCGGTGGGGTGATACCGGCCAACGGACTTTGGGAGAGCTCTGCAAGTATCGGCACCTTTTCGGTCTCGCCGGACATCACCTATTTGGGCGTGGCCTATGGGACAAGCCTCTGGCAGGGACTCCAGCCAGACACCACCGGCGAACTCACGGAGGGGCCGGATTTCCAATATACCCAGACCGCGGTGCCGGAGCCGTCGGTGTTGGCGCTGGGCGGGTTGGGCCTGGCGACACTGGCGCTGAGCGCGCGGAAGCCGCGCCGTTAAAAAGCTGTCCGATTTGAGGAGGGATTTTCGACTAAATCTCCGACAGCCGGAGGTGAATTCAGAGGCGCCCATACTCAGGGGGCGGGCAAGATTAAGATTAGGGTTTTGCGACGAACCCAAGAAAGTGACATGCACGCCTTTTTCAGTTGCCCATCACTGGCAGGAGGTTTAACACTGACGTCCGTGATCAAAAATGGGATGACGCTCCGCGACAGCGATTAACTGCAACATGCCAACCGACCAATCATCCCCAAAGGTTTTCGCTCGCTGCGTCGAAGCGATTCGAACAAACAAGTTGATCCGCCGTGAAAGCCGCCAGGACAAAGAGTTTCACTTCCAGAATTGGTTTAAGGCGCGACTTGACGAAACGGGCTTGAACTTTGAACAAGGTGGCCGGAACAGCTATCCGGACTTTCGCTTGGTCGCCTCAACCGATGGCTTTGAAGTTAAAGGACTGGCTTACCACGGACGCGAAGCCAACTACGACTGCAACAGCCAGGTTCCTTCCGGCAGTCACAATGGACGCACTATTTTCTACATCTTCGGCCGCTATCCAGCCGAGCCTGACGGCGACTCTTATCCGGTCCTCGATCTTGTGATGTGCCATGGCGACTTCCTCAATGCCGATCACGACTACGTTCACCAGAACAAAAGCGTGAAGGGCTTTGGCAGTTACGGCGACATTATGATTCGCGACCGGAAAATGTATGTCGCTCCCACGCCGTTTGGGCTGACGACCGGCACAGCCCACAACCAAACTCTGATTCTTCCCGCCGACTTTTCTTTGGATTCCCGCTTCCGCGCGGTCGGGAAGCTTGTCCGGCGGGAAGCGCAGAAGTTGATTGTCGGATACACCTTCAACTTGCGAACGAACAACTTGAAGCCCGCGTCGGTGGACAATCCGGCGGCGGGCACGGAGCACAACTTTATTGCCTGTCGTCTCAAAGGTTCAGCGACTGAGCCAGTGGCGATGCGACCGCCGCATGAAGTTGTCGCGGAGGTCGCGGAAGCCGCGGAGGAAGATGATTAGGCATCCCCACTCCAACGGGCCCTCGCGCAAACGCCGGCTGATCGAATCGGATTCATTTCCCTTTGAGTTCATTTCGCAACTGGCGGAGATGGAGAGTTGGCGCAAGGAGGTCTATCGGCCGATTTACCACATTCACAAGTGGTGGGCCACGCGTCTGGGTTCTGTTTTTCGAGGCATCTTGCTCGGCTCAGCATTGCCGGACTCCGAAAATCTTGTCCGAGCGTTCTATCGGCCGCATGACTTTGCAGGTTTGACGGTGTTCGACCCGTTCATGGGGAGCGGGACGACGATTGGTGAAGCACACAAGCTCGGCTTCACGTCGCTGGGGCGCGACATCAATCCGGTCGCGTGTGAATCCGTGCGGGTATCGCTCGGCCCCCTGAAGCGCGATGCGCTGATGAAAGCGTTTGGTCAGCTTGCAGCCGGCGTTGGCGAGCGCATCCGGGCGCTTTACCAAACTGGTGACGCCGAGGGACACATTTGCGACGCGCTCTATTTTTTTTGGGTCAAGACACTTCCCTGTCCCGCTTGCCTGGCAAACGTGGATTTGTTTTCGACATACATTTTTGCTCGAAACGCCTGCCCCGACCGAAAGCCGGAAGTCCGCGCGGTCTGCCCGGAATGTGCCGGGATTTTCTCTGCGGATGCCAAGGACGATCTGGTTCGCTGTCCTCACTGCCAACACGGGTTTGATTTGCATGCCGCCCCAGCCAGCGGCGCGTCGGCGACCTGCCGGAAGTGCCGCCACGTTTTTCCCATCGCGAAAACCGCGCAGGCCATGGGTCATCCGCCCAGGCATCGGATGTTCGCCAAACTCGTTCTCAACAGTTCCGGCGAAAAGCTCTATTTGGCTGCCACTCGCGAAGATGAGCTGGCTTTTCAGAGCTGTTCGGAGGAGTTGAATCGCAGCCCTCTGCCCCTGCCGACGTTAGAATTGAAGGACGGCTACAACACGCGCCAAGTGTTGAATTACGCCTACCGCTCGTGGCGTGAATTCTTCAATGACCGCCAACTCCTCGCCCTCGGATGGCTGCATGCGGAAATCCTCAAACTGCCTGACGACGCGGCGCGGGCCGCCTTGCGAACGGTTTTCTCCGGCGTTTTGGAGTTCAACAATATGTTCGCTTCCTACAAAGGCGAGGGCACAGGAGCGATCCGACATATGTTCGCGCACCACATCTTGAAGCCCGAACGAGTCCCGATTGAAGGCAATGTCTGGGGAACGTCAAAAAGTTCTGGCTCGTTTTCCACACTGTTCAGATCACGACTGGTCCGTGCCATCGAATACCAGTCAGCGCCGTTTGAGTTGGAGATTGAGCGCAGGAATGGCGCCACCACGGGCAAGCGCGTTTTCGGCGCAAGCGTCCCGTTTACGGGGCGCGTGGAAACCAAGTGGCCTCCGCCGCCCAAGCTGGCATGGCGCGGCATTCATCTTTCGTGCGGCAGTTCGACGTCAACAGGTTTGGCCGATGCCAGCGTTGACTTGGTTGTGACGGATCCACCGTTCTTTGATAATGTGCATTACTCGGAACTGGCCGACTTCTTTTTTGCGTGGCAGCAACTCACTCCGTCGCCCTTTTCCGGCAAGCGCATGACGACGCGTCATGCCGACGAAGTTCAGGATGCGAGTGCGGAGAAGTTCGCGGCGAAGCTGCGGGCTGTCTTTGCCGAATGCCGCCGCGTGCTGCGAGAGGACGGTCTGCTCGTCTTTACTTTCCATCATTCTCGAATGACTGGCTGGACCTCATTGGCTGAGGCCATAGTCGGCGCTGGCTTCTCGCTCGTTAACTGCCATCCCGTGAAGTCCGAGATGTCCGTTGCCGCGCCCAAGTCCCAAGCGAAAGAACCAATCCAACTCGACGTTGTTTTGGTCTGCCGGAAGCAAACTGCCGACATCCGAAAGAGGTCTGACACCCAGATTGCCTTGCAACTGGCAGTCGAACGCGCAACAGCAAAGGCGAGGCGATTGAAGGAATGCGGCCTTGCGCTCTCCGTCAATGACCGGCGTGTCATTGTCATTAGCCAGTTTCTGGTCGAAACCTGCGCTGGGCGTTCTGCGGAACAGCTTTCCGACGCTTTGACAAGCAGCGTGACTGATTTGGATTTAGCTTCGATGCGACTACTTGAATGGCCGGCAACCCACCCGGCGAAGCCGGCTAACCGATACGAAAAGCAGCTTGTGTTGCTCGACCAGAAGACGATTAAATGTTTTCCAACGCGAGAATCTTGAGGGCAGAATCCGGGTTGTCGTGACATCAAATTCAAAATGAACCATTACCGCGGACCTGCCCGCTCCAATCCGCTGCCTGGGTTCGGTCTCACGCTGGGGTTCACGGTGCTGTACTTGAGCGTGATTGTGCTGATTCCAATTGCGGCGCTGGCGCTCAAGGCGCTGCATTTGTCGTGGCAGGAATTGTGGCGTCTGGCGACCAACCCGCGGGCGCTGGCGGCCTACGAGTTGAGCCTGGGCGCCGCCTTGGTGGCGGCGTTGCTCAACGCGGGGTTTGGCAGTTTGCTGGCCTGGGTCCTGGTGCGATACCGGTTCCCGGGCCGGCGTTTGTTGGACGGGCTGATTGATTTTCCCTTCGCCCTGCCCACGGCGGTGGCGGGGTTGACGCTGGCCGATTTGTTCTCCGCGCACGGCTGGCTGGGCCGGTTTCTGGTGCCGATGGGATTTCAAGGGGCCTATACCCGGCTGGGCGTGGTGCTGGCCTTGACTTTTGTGGGGCTGCCGTTTTCGGTGCGGACGCTGCAACCGCTGCTGGAGAACCTGGACAAGGGGGTGGAAGAAGCGGCGGCCATGCTGGGGGCCGGGCGGCGGCGGACCTTCGTGAGCGTGATCGCGCCGACGTTGCTGCCGGCCGTGCTGACCGGTTTTGGGCTGGCGTTTGCCCGCGGTCTGGGCGAGTACGGTTCGATCGTCTTCATTTCGGGGAATTTGCCGCGCACGGAAATCGCCCCGACGCTGGTGGTCGCCCGGTTGGAGAACGGGGATTACACGGGGGCCATCGGGGTGGCGCTGGTGCTGATGGTGTTTTCGTTTGTCCTGTTGTTCACGCTCAACTGGCTGCAGGGCTGGTCCTCTAAATTTCAACGGCCATGATATTGCCTCCCTCCACCATCGAGTCGCAGAAGGCGGCCCCGGCCTCCACCCAGGAACCCGGGTGGGTCAAGTGGCTGCTGATCGGAGTGGCCGGTCTGTTCGCCGCGGTTTTTCTCTTGCTGCCGCTGATCAATGTTTTTGTGCAGGCGTTCTCGAGCGGTGTGGGCGCCTACTGGCAGGCGCTGCGCGACAAGGATACCGTGTCGGCCATTGAACTGACGCTGCTGGTGGCGGGCATCAGCGTGCCGATGAACGTGGTTTTTGGGGTGGCGGCTTCATGGGCCATCGCCAAATTCGAGTTTCGCGGCAAAGCGGTGCTGCTGACTTTTATTGACCTGCCGTTTTCCGTGTCGCCGGTGGTGGCGGGCTTGATGTTCGTCCTGCTCTGCGGGGTCAACGGGCTGATGGGGCCTTGGCTGCAGGCGCACCACATCAAGATTATTTTTGCGGTCCCGGGGATTGTCCTTGCGACCATTTTTGTGACCTTTCCATTCGTCGCGCGGGAATTGATACCGATCATGGAGGACCAGGGGAGGGAACAGGAGGAGGCGGCGCTGACGCTGGGGGCCGGCGGCTGGCAGACGTTCTGGCATGTCTCGCTGCCGTCGGTCAAATGGGGGATGCTCTACGGGATCATTTTGTGCAATGCCCGCGCGATGGGGGAGTTTGGGGCCGTCTCCGTGGTGTCGGGCCGAATCACCGGACTGACGGACACGCTGCCGTTGCGGGTGGAAAAGCTGTTCAATTCGTTTGACCCGGCCGCGCCCTTTGCGGTGGCCACGTTGCTGGCGTTGCTGGCGCTGGTGACTTTGGGACTTAAAACGTTCCTGGAATGGAAGAGCCGCGGGGAAGAGGGGCCGGGTTAGGTCGGGTCAAGAGCTGGCGCTGGCGCCGGCGGCGGCGCGGGGGCGCTGGGTCTGCGCCATGCCGGAAGAGTCTCTCCAGTCGCTGACCATGGTTTCCAGGGCGCTGAGCCAAAGCGGGTGCTGGTTCAGGCAGGGAATCAAGGTCAATTGCCGGCCTCCGGCGTGGCAAAAAGTCTCGCGGCCCCGGATGCCAATTTCTTCCAGGGTCTCCAGGCAATCGGCAACGAACGACGGGCAGATGACCAGGAGTTTCTTGACGCCGGCCTTTCCCATGCTCTCGAGGATGACGTCGGTGTGGGGCTTGAGCCACGGTTGGCGGCCGAGGCGGGATTGAAAGGCGATGGAGTAACAGTCTTCGGGGATGGCGGCGGCTTTGACAAATTGGCGCGCGGTGGTGAAACATTGGGCGCGATAACAAGTGGCCAAGGCGGGGCTGGATTTGTCGCAGCAATCCTGGGCGATCAAACAGTGACCCCCCGTCGGATCGGCTTTGCGCAAATGCCGCTCGGGGATGCCGTGGAAACTGAACAGCAGATGGTCGTAGTCCTCTTTCAAGTAATCGGACGCGCTGGCCACCAAGGCCCGCAGGTAGGCGGGATGATCGAAGTATGGAGGCACGACGGTCAAGGCGATGGCGGGGGCCAGATCGGCCAGGACTTCCTGGACGCGCACGACGGCGGTCTGGAAGCTCGACATGGCGTAATGCGGGAAGAGCGGGATGAGGAGCAACTCCTCCACGCCGGCCTCCACCAGTCTGCGCAGGGCCTTTGGGATGGACGGGTTGCGGTAGCGCATCGCCAATTCGACCTTGATGCCGGCCCGGTCCTCAAGTTCCTGGCGCACCTTCTGGCTGGTCGCTACCAGAGGGGAGCCGGCGGGCGTCCAGATTTTTTCGTAGGCCCGGGCGGATTGCGCCGGGCGGCTGGGGAGGATGGAAAGGTGAACGATGGACCAGCGGATCGGATAGGGCGCGTCCAACACCCGGCCGTCCATGAGAAACTCGCGCAGGTAGGCGCGCACGTCTGGAACCGAAGGGGAGTCGGGCGAACCCAGATTGACCAGCAGGACAGCGCGGGACTTCATAGAGCGGCCAATGGATGGATCTGGGCATCCTGCCGCGTCCGACTGGCCAGGAAGGTCTGGATTCTGGCGGCCACGTTGTGGCCCGACACAATGGAATCGCCCAGAGAAACGCCGTCGCGGGCATGGCCGGCCAGAAAAAGGCCGGGGGCCTTTAGCTCCATGTCGTTCATCATCGCCCTGAATTTTCCGAAGCCCAGGTTGTATTGCGGAATGGCTTGAGGATAGACGGTGACGTGCTGGAATGTCGGCTGGCCGCCAACGCCCAGAATGGCGGCCAGGTCCTTCACGGTCAGTTCCCCCAATGTCTTGGGCGGAAGGAGCGGCAATTGGGGGGCGCGCGCGCCGCCGATGTAAGAGGTGATGGTGACTTCGCCCTCGGGGGCGCGATTGGGAAAGAGCGACGAGGAAAAAAGCGCGCCCAGGATGTTAAACTGTTCCTTTTCTGGAATCAGCATGCCAAAGCCGTCGAGGGGATGGGCCACATCGGCCCGGCGAAAGCCCAGCACCACGGAGGCCACGGGTGGATAATGGACTTGCGCAAACGAGGCCGTTTCCAGGGCCGGAGTGGTGCGGATTTCCAGGGTGGCCAGTTTGTGGCTCGGCAGGGCCAGGAGAACAGCCCCGCACTCCACCGGGCTGCCATCCGCGCCGTGTTCCAATTCAATGAACCACCCCTCTTCCGCGCGGCGCAAGGCGTGGACGGGCGCGGAGGTGGCAATGTCTCCGTCCAGGCGGGATTGGAGCGCGTCAATGAGCACGCGCAAGCCGTCATCGAAGGAAAACTTTTTGGCCTCTTGTTTGGAGACCTCGCCGCTGCGCTTGCGCGCGCGGGCGCCCAGGATCTGCCCCAGAATCAGCGAGCCATAGCGTTGCTCCAGGGCGTGGAGCTTGGGAAAGGCCTGCGGCACGGAAAGCAGGCGCGGGTTGCCGGCGTAAACGCCCGCCACCAGGGGATCAATGGCGTAATCCAGGAATTCCTGGCCCAGGCGGCGCAGGACAAATTGCGCCACCGATTCCTCCAAATCTGGCGGGGCCGCGCGGAGGAACGGCTCGGCCAAAAGGCGCAGCTTGGCCCGCGGGGAAAACAGGGGGGTGGCGAGAAAACCCGCCGCGGAATTGGGAATGGCGACGGGCTTTTTGCCGCGGACCACGTAGCGCTTCTCGGCGGATGGATTGGAATAAAGGCGGCGGGATTCCAAACCCAAATCGCGCACCAGTTGCCCAATCACCGGAGAGGTCTCCAGGATGCTGTTCGGCCCGAATTCGGCCAGATGCCCGTCGCGGCGGATGGATTGGATGACGCCGCCAACGTGATCGGCCCCTTCAAAGAGGAGGACCGGGACGCGGCGTTGCTTGAGATAAAACGCGGCGGTCAGGCCGGTAATGCCGCCGCCGACGATGGCGACAGGCTTCATATGGTCTTGGAAAAGCGGCGTTCCTTGGCGGCGGGCAAATAGCGGTCGAAGCGCATGGCGATGTTGCGAATGAAAAGCCGGCCCACGTCGTTGACCACCAGGCCGCCGCCCTCGCGCCGCAAGAGGCCGTCCTGCTCCAGGTCCTTCATGGAATCCAGTTCCGCGGCAAAGAAGGCGGCAAAGTCAATCGCCATATCTTTGGACAAGGCGGCATAGTCCAGGCTCAGATCGCACATCAGTCGCATGATGGTGCGGCGGCGGATCTGGTCGTCGCTGCTCAGAATGTAGCCTTTGGCATAAGGCTCCCGGCCGCCATCCAAGGCCGCGTAGTAATCGGGCAGGTCCTTGAGGTTCTGCCAATAGACGCCGTCGGCCTGCGAAATGGCGGACATGCCGAAAGCATAGATGTCGGCGCCGCCTTTGGTGCTGTATCCCTGGAAATTGCGCTGCAAGGTCTTTTGGCGCTGAGCCGCCGCCAGCTCATCGGCGGGCCGGGCGAAGTGGTCCATGCCGATGTAGGTGTATCGGTCGTTTTCCGTGAGCTTTTCGATGACCAGCTTCAAGATCTCCAGTTTTGTTTCGGCGGTGGGCAGGGCCGCTTCCTTCTCCAGGATTTTTTGGGCCGGCTTGATCCACGGAACATGCGCGTAGCTGAAGACCGCCAGGCGTTCGGGGTTGATCTCCAAAATCCCCTCCAGCGTCCTGGCGAACGACTCCACCGTCTGGTAGGGCAGCCCGTAGATGAGATCAATGTTGACCGACGCGAAGGCCAGCTCGCGCAGCCAGTCAATCACTTTTTCCGTCTCCGCCCGGGGCTGGAGGCGATGCACCGCCTCCTGCACCTTGGGATCGAAATCCTGCACCCCGACCGAAGCGCGGTTGAAGCCCGCCTCGCGCAGCGCCACCAGATGATCCCGGGTCAGCCGCCGGGGATCAACTTCCACGCCCGCCTCCAAATCGGGCGAAAGGGTGAAATATTTCCGCGCGATTTTTCCGAGAAACCGGATTTCATCCGGGGAGAGGAAGGTCGGGGTGCCGCCCCCCAGGTGCATTTGCACCACCTGGCGCCTGGGATTCAGGCGGGCGCTCATGCCCTCCATCTCCTTTTGCAGGTATTGGAGATAAAGGGCGCTTTTTTCGCGCTGGGTGGTGATGACCGTGGTGCAGCCGCAATACCAGCAAAGGGACTCGCAGAACGGGATGTGGAAATAGAGGGAAATGCCCCGCTCCGCCTGCTGCGTGCCGGCGATTTTCCCCGCCACCTCCGGCCAGGTCACCTGATCGGTGAACTGCGGGGCCGGCGGGTAGGAAGTGTAGCGCGGCCCCGGCACGTTGTACTTCTTGACAAGATCCAGATCCACGTTCAGTTTGCTCATAGGAAGTCTTGCACCGCCCCGGCCAGCGCCTGGAGGTTTTCCAGCCTGGCGCCCGGCGGCACGCCGTGGCCGAGATTGAAGATGTAGCCGTTGCGGTCGCGCATCAGTTCGAGCAAGCGCCGCGTTTCGGCCGCCACCGCCGCCGGTTCCGCGCCGGTCAGCAATTCCGGGTCCAGGTTCCCCTGGATGCCCATATCCCGCGGCAGGCGCCGTTCCGCCTCTTCGAGCGCGATCCCGTGGTCAATGCCGATCACGTTCGCCCCGGTTTTCGCCAGCGCGTCCCACGCCCGCGTCCCTTTGGAATACACAATCACCGGCGCCTTCCCATTCAGGCTGGAAACAATCATTTCGATCCACCGCCCCGATGCCGCCTCAAAGTCCGACACCGGCAAAATGCCGCCCACGCTGTCAAAAATCTGCACCGCGTCCACGCCGCAGGCGATCTGCATTTGAAAGAACTCAATCACCGCCGCCGTCAATTTCCCGGCCAGCAGATCATAGGTGCGGCGATCCTGGGCAAAGAGGCGGCGCGCCTTCTGGAAGTCTGTTGAGCTGCCGCCTTCGAGCATGAAATTGGCCAGAGTCCAGGGCGAACCCGCGAACCCCAGCAGCGCGGTGCGATCGTGCAAATTGGGTTTGATCAATTCCAGCGCGCTGGCCACGTAGCGAAGCCGGTCGGACACCCCCGTTCCCAGGAGTCGGCGGATGTCCGCCACATCGCGCAAGGGCGTTTCCATTTGGACGCCCCCGTTGTCGCGAAAGCGGAACGGCTGGCCCATCGCCTCCGGCACGACCAGGATGTCGCTGAAGAGGATGGCGGCGTCGAAGCCAAAGCGGCGGATGGGCTGCAAGGTCACTTCCGCCGCCAGTTCGGGGGTGCGGATCAATTGGCGGAAGGAATGCTTCTGGCGCAAGGCGCGGTATTCGGGCAAACAGCGGCCCGCCTGGCGCATCAGCCAGACGGGAGGACGGTCCACCGGCATGAAGTTCAGGGCGTTGAGCATGCGCTCGCGGCGCGTGGGAAGATGTTCCAGGCCCCGCGCGCGGATCGCGGTATCCACGTCGGCCGCAGCCCGGCCGGCGGCGGTCTCCAAGTTGGTCTTGGCGAGTAATTCCTGCATGGCTTCACATTAAACCCAGCCCCCAGCGCCTGCTCCACCTTTTTTGCCCAACCCTAGCCATCTTTTGCATAGCCGCAAAAGGCGGAACCAGAGCCGCCCCAAAGAGGACAAGTCATGGCGTGACGAGGAGGACCGTTGGAAAATATTTCTCAAATCGCCCTTGATCGCGTGTGGCAATCTTCCAGGCCATGATCTCAGCTTGCGCGCCGATGAAAAAGTCCGGCAGCGGCATCTTGGGTGACAGGCCGCCGCCAGAGTTGCGCCTCGCCATGACATAGCGGCGGTAGGCCCTGCCGCAGGTGGAAGCGGCCGCAGCCGGAATGTCGTACACGGCAAGTCCCCATCGTTTAATCTCTGGTTCCACCTCCAGCGGATTGCGGGCCCCGGCACAAAGCTCCGCCAGCGTTACCGCACTGATCCCGCCGCCCTCCTCCGCGACCGCCAGCTCGATTTGCCTCTTCGCCCACCGGTGGTTCGCCTGACTTTTGTCCAGAGCATCCACAATGACGTTGGTGTCCAACAGGATCATGGCTCACGCGTCAGTTCGCGCAACTGGTCCCACGACATTTCGAACTTCAATCTGGAGTTGGCCACTGCCTTGCGCACCTGCCAACGGGTCTTCCTTTTGGGTGGATCAGGCAGGTTCAAGCGCACCAAATGAAAATGACCGTTCCCATGATCTTCGTAAGCAAAGACGTCCCCCGGATGAGCATCCGGCACCACCACCCGTTTCTTGCTGTCTGCTGTGATCGTCATGGTGGGATGATCCCACATTTCTCCTTCCTTGGCAAGTGACATCGCCAATGTTGTCGCCAATGTGCCGCCAGGCAAACGCCTCGGCAGGCCGTGTTCACGCGCCGGAGGGTGACAACGAAAAGGAATCTCAGCCAGGGCCTCGCCCCCGGAGGCGGCCCCTCACCGCGCGTTCAAGGCGGCGAGCGTCCGCTGGCAGATCTCCTCCGGCGAGCCTTCCGCCGCCACGGTGACCAGCAGACCGCGCTGCTCATAAAAATCAATCAGCGGCTTGGTGCTCCGCTGGTAGGCCGACATCCGCACGCGCACCGATTCGGCCCGGTCATCCTCCCGTTGCGCCAACTTCTCCCCGCAAGCGTCGCAGACGCCCGGCGTCCTGGGCGGGCGCGTCTTCTCGTGGTACACCGCCTTGCAGGCCGGGCAGGTCCGCCGCCCGCTCAACCGGGCCACGATCACGTCCACCGGCAAGTCATAATTGACCACCGCGGTCAGCGCGCACCGCTCCCATTTCAACAGGCTCTCCAGCGCCTCGGCCTGGACCACGGTCCTGGGGAAGCCGTCGAGCAAAAACCCTCCCCGGCAGCGCAGGCAGCGCGCCCGCTCCCGCACCATCGCCAGCACCGTCTCGTCCTGGACCAGCTCGCCCCGGGACATGAAGCTCAGGGCCGTTTGCATGGCCGGGCTGAGCCGCTCCTTGGGGAGGGCTTTGGCGGCGCGGAAAACGTCGCCGGTGGACAGATGGCAGGCCCCAAGCTTTTCCCAGAGCAACTCGGCCTGCGTGCCCTTGCCCACCCCCGGCGCGCCCAGCAAGATCAGCCGGTAAATGTGCGTCGGCGGCGCCGGCAAGGTCGCGCACAGCGCGTCGCCGCCCTTGAGCCAGGCCTCCCGGTCATGTTCGTCAATCATAATGTTCCTGTTCGTTGGATGTTTAAATTCGGGTCAAGAACTGCCAATGAGCATCCCCACCAGAAAGACCAGCAGGCCGCCCAGCACCACTTGCAGCGTCGCGGAGGTCCACGGTGTGTCCATGAACCGGTGGCGTATCCACGAGATGACGCCCAACTCCACGCAGACCACGCTCACCGCCACGGTCGTCGCCACGTTAATGTCCTTGATCAAAAATGGCAGCGTGTGCCCCAGTCCCCCCGCGGTGGTCATGGCCCCGCAGACCCAGCCGCGCGCCCAGGGATGTCCGCGCCCGGTGAGGGTGCCGTCGTCCGACAACGCCTCGGCGAAGCCCATGCTGATGCCCGCGCCCAGGCTGGCGGCCATTCCCACCAGAAATGTTTTCCAATGGTCTCCCGTGGCATATCGGGCGGCGAACAAGGGCGCGAGGGTGGAAACCGAGCCGTCCATCAGCCCGGCCAGCCCCGGTTGAATCACCTGCAAGGCAAAACGGCGCTTCTCATGGGCCACTTCCGCGTTGCTTAGCGAGGTCTGGCCCATCTCCTCGGCCGCGATCGCGTGATGGCGCTCTTCGGCGGCCAGATCGCCCAGCAATTGCCGGATGCCCGCATCGCTCGCGCGCCGGGCCGAGGCCTCATAAAATCGCTCCGTTTCCAGTTCCATCCAGGCGGCCTGCTTGCGCGCCACCTTCAAACTGAGCGGCCGTTCCAGCCAGACCGGGCGCCGCTTGACGAACCCGCGAACGTCCTCGCGCCGCACCAGGGGAAGGTGCTCGCCAAATCGGCGTCGGTAAAGTTCCAGCAGCCGATGGCGATGCCCGTCCTCCTCGCGGCGCATTTCATCAAATTTCTCCGCCTGCGCCGGGTAGTTTTCCCGCAACCCTTCCGCGAAGTTGTCATAGATCTTCGCGTCCTCTTCCTCCAGCGCGATGGCCAGGGATAGAACCTCGGGTTCGCTCAGACTTTCAAAGCTGCGCACGTTTCGTTTCTCCAGGCTCAGTGCTGCCGACGGACGCCGCGGGCGGCGAAGCCCCGCTTGCCGGCGCGTCCGGCTTGGCGCCGTCCAGCGCCGGGTCCAGCGGATGTTCCTCTTCCAGCCATTCCCGCGAGACGCGGCCGTCCAGGACCGAGCGGTTCAAAGGATACACGTCCGGATCAAAGATGACATGATAAAAATGCCAGACCAAAATCGCCAGGCAGGCCAGGATGGCTTCGTAATAATGAATCGTGGTCGCCACCTCCACCGCCCACCGCGGCAGGAATCGGGTCACTCCCATCTTGAACCAGATCATCAGCCCGGTCACTCCCATAATGATAGTTCCCCACACCACCGCCCAATACTCCAGCTTCTCCGCGTAACCGAACCGCCCGAATTTGGGCTTCTCCCCGCCCAGGCCGGCCAGGCGCCTCACATTGGCCACCGCGTCCCGCGCGTCCTGCGCGCGCGGCAGCATATCCTGCATCAGCCGCCGCCCTTCCCGGCTGGCCGCCACATAGCCCAGGTGATACGCCCCCGTCAACAGCAGCGCCACCCCCGCGATGCGATGACACCAGCGCCGGAAGGCCTCGTCCGACCCCAGGGAATGCGCCATCCAGGAATCGGGAAACTTCAAGGCAAATCCCGTCCAGGCCAGCACGATAAAGCTGGCCGCCAGCGCCAAATGCTGGCGCCGCTGCGAGAGATCCATCCGCACCAGCGTGCGCTCGGTGCGGCGATTGAGCGCCGCCGCCTTCCGCCCGAACACCAGCGCGTTGTGCGCCGCCATCAAGCCGATCACCCCGAAAATCAGCGCCAGGTACACCTTGCGCACCCACCAATTGATCCGCTCGCCCAATTGCGCGTCCCCGCCCGCCTCCTCAATATCCACATGCACCTTGCTCTGGGCGAAATTTGCGCTGGAGTCCTCGTGGCATTTCCCGCACGTGGCGGTCAGGTTGTCCTTGTAAATGCTGGAACGCGGGTCCGTGGAAGGCAGGACCAGATGGAAGCCGTGGCAACTGCCGCAATTGGCCGCGCGGGTCGAACCATTCTGCGCCGCCAAGCCGTGGTAACTCTGGAAAAACGTTTTCACCCGGTCCTCGGGCAGATTGTACTTGGTGTTCAGCCGCTCCGAAGCGTGGCACTTGCTGCAAATCTCCCGCGATATCTTCAGCGACGAACTGTCCCGCAACGACTCGATTTTGTGCTCCGAATGACAATCGGTGCAGGCGGCCGCGTCGCGCCGCCCCGCCGCCGTGGCCTTGCCGTGGACGCTCTCCATCACCTCCCGGGCCTCCTGTTCATGGCACTGCCCGCAGGTTTTGGCCAGGTTGGAAAAATACAGCGGCGAGAGCGGCGAACCGGGCGCCAGCACGGCGTGCGACCCGTGGCAGTCCGCGCAAACCGGCGCCGCATTCGTTCCGCTGCGGATGCCATCCCGATGCGCCACTCCGTGCACGCTGGCGGTGTAACTGAGCGAAGGTTGCAAATGGCACCGCGCACAGTCCACCGCCCGCGGGGCGGCCGGGCCGGAAGGATGCTGCCCGGTGATATCGTTGTGGCAACTGGCGCACGAATTGGTGTGATGCACCGAGGCGGCCAGCGTGGCCGGATCAACAAACAGCGAGAACACGCGCCCCGCCGGGTTGGTCGCCGTCAAGGTCTTGTCGCTGTGGCACTCCAGGCAGTCGCTGTCCTTGATCTCGGCGGCCCTCAGGGCCGTGGTTCCCAGAAGCCCCGCCGCCAGGATGATGATCGGACGCAAACCCATGTTTCATTGTGGCTCCCGGCGCGGCCCATCGCTTGACATCGGTTGTTGTTTTCTTAGCAAATCTTGCGCCAGGGCTCCCGCCCCGCCCGGCCCCTTGCCGCAAGGCCGGCGGACTTTGCCCGCCCTGGGCGCGATGCGATGCGCCCGGCTGTTCCAGAGCCGATGCTTTCCGCTTGCATAAAAATAAATTGCATCATACTATTAACTTGAAAGATGAGAATAACAATTGAAATTGATGCAAATGATTTGAGCCGGATTCAGAAAATCACCGGCCAAAAGAAGAAGTCTCCGGCGGTCGCCCGGGCCTTGACCGAGTATCTGAACTGGCGGCGGCGCCACCAGTTCGTCGAACGCGTTCTGGCGGGAAAGACCGATTTCTCCTTGAGCAACGGGGAACTGGAAGCCCGCGACGTGTATGAAGCTCATTGACACCTCCGCCTGGGTGGAGTTCCTATGGCGCCGGGGAGATCGCCAGGCAAAAGCGGCCGTGGCGGCGCTGCTGGAAGACGACCTCACGGCTTACACCTGCCCAATCCGTTTCGAATTGTGGAGCGGAGCGCGACCCGAGGAGGAAGCCGATTTGCGACAGGCCCTGGATTTGAGCCATCATATTCCCTTCGGCGCGGAGGATTGGCGACAGGCGGCTCTTCTGGAGCGCTTGTTGCGCGCCAGGGGACTGCACGTCCCCCGCAACGATCTCTTCGTCGCCGCGGTGGCCAGCCGCACTGGCCTGTCGCTCGTTTGCCGCGACGCTCATTTCACCGCCATCAACAAGGCTCTCGGCCGCAAGATCGAAGTGGATCAAATCTAGAGCGTTTCAACAAAAACTGTAGCTGCATGAGACAAACCAGCCCAAGGCGTCTTGGGGCGTGACGCTGGCCAGAGCCCGGCCGATGGCGGCAATTAAGTCGGCGGGGGTCCGTGCCTCC
>Ga0187862_10002062_pt1 | contig 20748 bp, 18 predicted proteins | sample June2016WEW_10_1_FD_133003 | JGI IMG/M metagenome (GOLD analysis project Ga0187862, IMG submission 133003) | Peatland microbial communities from SPRUCE experiment site at the Marcell Experimental Forest, Minnesota, USA - June2016WEW_10_150 | ecosystem: Environmental > Terrestrial > Soil >...
ATCGGTGCCCGGCTCCGGGCCCTGCTCGGCCGCCTCTCCGCGTCCGCCGCCACTGAAAATGCTGGAGAAGACATCGCGGAACCCGCCGCTCGTGCCGCTCGACGCCTTGCGTCCGCCAGCGCGTGCGCCTTCGAACAGATCGGAAAAGTCAAAGCCGCCGAAATCGACGTTGCTCGGTCCTCCCGGATGGCGCCCTCCCGGGAAGCCTCCGCCAAAGTCGCCGGGCCCAGTCCCGGGCTGTCCGCCGCCGCGTGCGTAGGCCTCCGCCGTCGCCGGATCGATATTGTCGGAGTAGAAGCCCAGTTGGTCGTAAATCTTCCGCTTCTTGGGGTCGCTGAGGACGTCGTTGGCTTCGGAAAGAGTCTTGAACTTTTCTTCCGCCGCTTTGTCGCCAGGATTGACGTCGGGGTGATACTTGCGCGCAAGCTTGCGAAACGCCTTGCGAATGTCGTCGGTGGAGGCCGACTTCTTTACGCCGAGAACGCCGTAATAGTCTTTATCTTTGGTTTGGGTGGCCATGTTCTAGTTGTGGATTCGCACCAGCGTCACAACCTTCAATTCTGTCATCTTGAGCGGAATCATAGTCGTCGGCGAAGCCGATGGCCATGTGGAGTCGAAAGACCCCATGCCAGTCAATACTACCAGCGTCAGCGCAAGGCATTCTCAGCGTGCTGCAATCGACTGTCCCACAAAAGCCATTTCCGCTCCCCACTTCTCGGACAAGTCTTCCCAGCGTTGATTCGTCGACTCGATCAGAGCAATCTTCTTCGCCCGCCGCCATCCCTTGAGCTGCTTCTCCCGATCAATTGCCTTGAGAACCTCATCGAAACTCTCCCAGTAGACGAGCCGATTGCAATGATATTTGCAGGAAAAGCCTTCGATTTCTCCGTTCTTGTGCTGCATGACTCGGACGTACAGATTGTTCGTCATTCCGATGTAGAGAGTGCCGGTGCTACTGGCGACGATATAGACCCAGTACTTCTTATGGTCCGTCATTTTTTCTCTGCTAAGAAATCTGTCATCTTGAGCGGAACAAGGTCATCGGCGAAGCCGACGACCTTGTGGAGTCGAAAGACCACAGCTCCGTTGCTTCCGTCAATGTCGTGTCAGGGCGTCCTCCCCGCGAAGTTGACGTGCGCTCCTCCAGCCAGGATTCCGAATGGATCGAGAGAATGCCTTGCCAGGTTCATCGTAGCTTATGCGGGTATGGGGTCCTTCGACTACGCAAGACCTTCACTTCGTGAAGCTCTCGCTCCGCTCAGGATGACACTGCTGAGCGTGTGTTTGCGACAACAGATCAGTTCACCACTTCCTTCGCCTGCTCATCCACCGCCACGGTGAACGACGCCTCGAATGGCGAGCCATCCATCGAGACCGGAATTTTCTGCAAGCCCGTCGCGGTCGGCGCGTAGCAATACCAGCGCCCCTCTTCGGGGACGAAGTTCACAAAAAACATCTGTCCATTGACTTCGAATCTCAATTCGCTTTCCTCTTTCTGGCGCCCGGAATGACCGCTTTCTAAGTTTGATGCAAATGGGGGCGCATTTCGCGCCCCCACTGAAGTGCCCCCTCGCCAAGCCGAGCTGTGCTCGGCGGACAGCCGAGGGCGGCTGTCCCTACGCCTTACTTCTTGTCCTCTACATCGACGTACTCGGCGTCGATTACGCCTTCGTCTTTCTTCTGGCCAGAGCCGTTGGTGCCGGCCGCGCCGTGCCCATCAGTCGGTCCCGCGCCCGGAGTCGCCTGCGTAGCCTTATACATCTGCTCCGCCAGCTTGTGCGACGCCGTAGTCAGCTTCTCGCGTGCCGAGTCCATCGCCGCCTTGTCGCCGCCTTCGATGGCTTTCTTCGCGTCTGCCAGCGCGTTTTCGACATCTCCACGCTCGGTGCCCGAGATCTTGTCGCCATGCTCCTTGAGCATCTTCTCGATGTTGTAGACCATGGAGTCGAGCTGATTCTTGGCCTCGATCTCTTCGCGCCGCGCCTTGTCTTCGGACGAATGCGCATCGGCTTCCTTCGCCATGCGCTCGACCTCTTCCTTCGACAATCCCGAAGACGAAGTGATCGTGATCTTCTGATCCTTGCTGGTGGCCATATCTTTCGCGGTCACGTTCAGGATGCCATTCGCGTCAATGTCAAACGTCACCTCGATCTGGGGAACGCCCCGAGGCGCCGGCGGCAGTCCCGTCAAATGGAACTTGCCCAAAGTCCGGTTCTGCGCCGCCAACGGACGCTCGCCCTGCAGCACGTGCACTTCAACCGAAGTCTGGCTGTCGGCTGCTGTCGAAAACGTCTCCGTCTTCTTAGTCGGAATCGTAGTGTTCCGCGGAATCATCGCCGTAGCCACGCCGCCCAAAGTCTCGATCGACAGCGTCAAAGGAGTCACGTCCAGGAGCAGCAGGTCCTTCACCTCGCCCCCAAGCACGCCGCCCTGAATCCCCGCGCCAATCGCAACCACTTCGTCCGGATTGACGCCCTTGTGCCCTTCGCGTCCAAAGAGTTCTTTCACGATCGCCTGGATACGAGGCATGCGCGTCTGTCCGCCGACCAGCACAACTTCGTTAATCTTGCTGGCGTCGACGCCCGCGTCTTTCAAGCACTGCCGCGACGGCCCCACCGACCGCTGCAAAATATCTTCGATCATGGTTTCGAGCTTGGCCCGGGTCAGCTTCTTGACCAGATGCTTCGGACCGGACGCATCCGCCGTAATAAACGGCAGATTGATCTCATGCTCCATGGTGGTCGAAAGCTCGATCTTCGCCCGCTCCGCTGCGTCGCGCAGACGCTGCAAAGCCATCTCGTTCCCCTTGCCGCGCAGGTCGAGCCCTTCATCCTTCTTGAACTCGTCAATCAGCCAATCCACCAGCCGCTGATCGATGTTGTCGCCGCCCAGGTGCGTGTCGCCATTGGTGGCCTTCACCTCAATGACGCCCTCACCCACCTCCAGCACCGAAATATCAAACGTGCCGCCGCCAAAGTCGTACACGGCGATCGTCTCGTCCTTGCCCTTATCGAGCCCGTAAGCCAAAGCGGCCGCCGTAGGCTCGTTGATAATCCGCTTCACGTCAAGCCCGGCGATCTTGCCCGCATCCTTGGTAGCCTGCCGTTGCGCGTCGTTAAAATACGCCGGCACGGTGATGACCGCCTCAGTGACTTTCTCGCCGAGATAGTCTTCCGCCGCCTTCTTCAGCTTTTGCAGGATCATTGCCGAGATCTCCGGCGGAGTGAACTTCTTCCCTTGCGCCACGATCACAACATGATCGCCGTCGCGCTCCACTTTGTAAGGGACCATCTTCATCTCTTCATTTACCTCGTCGAAGCGCCGTCCCATGAAGCGCTTGATCGAGTAGACCGTGTTCTCAGGATTGGTAATAGCCTGCCGCTTAGCGACCTGCCCCACCAGCCGTTCGCCCGTTTTTGTGAATCCGACGACCGAAGGCGTAGTCCGTCCACCTTCTTCATTAGCGATAACCTTAGGCTCTCCACCCTCCATAACCGCTACGCAGGAGTTGGTAGTACCCAGGTCAATTCCAATAATCTTCCCCATAACGTATCCTCCAATACAAATAAGTGCTTTAAAATCAGTGCAATGATGATTACGCTCTGGGCCATGCTATAACTTGAGCGAATCATTGTCAAGGTTTAGATGCTGGGAAAGGGCGAAGGGATGCGGCAATCTGGGCCTGAATATAGCGCAAGGGGTGCCCCACTTCTCGCGCTTTTTTTTGCGAATGTGCAGGCGTGCGCATCGCCCCCACTGTAGGGACGGCGCCCATCTATGGCGGGCCCAAATTTTCGGGCAATTCCATCGCGAATTTGCGCCGCACTTCCTCGCGCAGCCAAGCCTCCGCTTCGGGCCTGGAACGGAATGCGCGCGTGGACCATCCCGGACGTTCCGTCAGCATCTCCCACATCCGCGCCATGCCGAAACCAAAGTCGGAGGGAACGACGACGGCCGTGACCAGCTCGGGCAACACGGCCGCAAGGAGATCGTCCTGCTGCTTAATCGTCCGGATTTCCGTCGGTGAGATGTCCAGGGTGGTCTCGGATTCGTCGATGAGCAGCCAGCGCACGCCCTGGTAACTCTTGGAACTCAGGATGCGCTCATTTTGGGCGACGAGGTCCTTCCCGCTGAGGACGCCACGGCAAACCCAGAGCCGCCCCATGCCATCTTGCAGTATATGAACCTCAATCGGCATCAGTGTTCCAAACGGATTATACGCCGACGTTCAGCTTCCGATTACTCAGGCGGGGACTCGACCACGGCTCAGGCCGCTCGGTGTAGTCCTCGTTTGCGGAGGCGAACAGGATGCTGCTGTCGCGCTCGACAACAAAGGTTGCGGGAATCGGCAGCTCCCAGCTGTCGTCTCCGTTGGCGAAGGGCAGATTGACGAAGGTGCTGCGGTAAAGCCTCTGCTGTTCTTCAGGGACGCGGTACACCAGTCCGAACTGCCGGGCAAGCTGGTTGTGAGCGTCCACCAGCAGCGGGAAGGCAAGCTTGTGCTGGTCGCGCATGAAGAAAGCCTGCTTCTCCGTTTGCGGAGAGACCGCAACAATCGAAGCGCCAGCCGCCGCGATCTCGGCGGCGATGTAAGACATGGCCTCCATCTGCCCAACGCAAAATGGACACCAGCGCCCACGGATGAACAAGAGCACAAGCCGTCCTTTGGCAAGAAGCTGGTCCGAGGAAACAAGCGTGCCGTTGTGGTTCGGAAGTTCGAACGAAGGCGACTTGTCGCCGACCTTAAGCGCCCAGGAGGCAATTCCCTGAGCCTTGAGGCCAGCGACGGCGCGGGCATGAACAGCCTGAATCTCATCAGGAACGTACTTGGCGATGGCGTCCTTGCGCTCAGCAAAAATCTCGCGGAGCGGCCGCATGTCGCCGTAGGAGCCAGATTCCTGAAGAGAGCGCCACTTCATGGGAGTTGCAATTGAATCATTGAGACATTGAATCAATGACGCAATGTTTCTTAATGATTCAATGCCTCAATGGTTACATTCCCGGAAACTTCATCCCCGCCATTCGCCGCGCGAAGCTGGGCTTGCCCATCTGCTTGAACATCTTTTTCATCTGCGCGTACTGCCGAAGCAGGTTGTTGACTTCCTGCACGCTGGTTCCGGAGCCGCGGGCAATGCGTTTGCGGCGGCTGCCGTTGATCGCTTCGTGATGGTTGCGTTCGTATCCAGTCATCGAATTGATGATGGCCTCGACGCGGTTGATCTGCTTTTCGTCCACCTTGTCAGCGGCTTTCTGCATGCCGGAAAACGCACCGATATTGGGCAGCATGCCCATGAGACTCTGCAGCGATCCCATCTTGCGAACCTGCCGCAACTGGTCGCGGAAATCTTCGAGCGAAAAGCCGTCGCCAGCCAGCATCTTGGAGGCGAGTTCGTTGGCCTTCTTCTTGTCGATCTGCGATTCGGCTTTCTCGATGAGCGAGAGAATGTCGCCCATGCCAAGAATGCGCGACACAATGCGGTCAGGATGAAAAGGCTCAAGCGCATCGTATTTTTCGCCGATGCCGATGAACTTAATGGGCTGTCCAGTGACCTGGCGAATCGAAAGCGCCGCGCCGCCGCGAGCATCGCCATCCATCTTGGTAAGGACGACGCCGGTAAGCGTGAGCTTCTTGTGGAATTCGTCGGCCGAGTTGACGGCGTCCTGTCCAGTCATCGAATCGGCGACGAACAAGATCTCCTGCGGATTGAGAATCCGCTTAAGTGACTGCATCTCCTCCATGAGCTGGTCGTCGATGTGGAGACGTCCAGCAGTGTCAACGATGAGCACGTCGCAGCCGGAGTTGATAGCTTCGCGCCGAGCTTCCTTGGCAAGGCGCTCGACGGTAGCCGTATTCGCCTCGCCGACCTCGCCTTCATAAAGGTTGGCCTTGATCGCCGCCGCAACCACCTTAAGTTGCTCGCGCGCGGCTGGGCGGTAAACGTCGACCGAGACCAGCAGTGGACGATGTCCGCCATTCTTGAGCCAGTTGGCAAGCTTGCCCGAGGTAGTGGTTTTGCCTGAGCCCTGCAATCCGGCCATGAGCACGACAGTCGGAGGTTGTGAGGCGAACTTTAACTTAGCCGTATCTTTGCCAAGAGTCGCGACCAGTTCGTCGCGGACGATCTTGATGACCTGCTCGCCCGGCGAAAGCGCGGTCAGCACTTCCTGGCCGACAGCCTTCGCTTGAATGCGGTCGATGAGGTCTTTGACAACTTTGAAGTTGACGTCGGCTTCAAGCAGCGCCAGACGAATCTGTTTCAGTGCCTCGGAGATGTTCTCTTCCGTGAGGACAGCTTGTCCGCGAAGAGATTTGAAGGCGCGCTGGAGTTTTTCCTGGAGATTCTCGAACATAGCGTAAGCAGCTATTTTAGCAGTCGCGACGGCACGTCGTTGAGCGTTCGGTATTTGCCGTTTGCAAAACCTTTCGGGGATCTCGATTCCCAGCCTCAGTCTGGGTCTTCGATTCCAAGATAGCGTAAGAACATCCTGGGAAGTTCGCGCGCAAGTCGAGATTCCACGTCAGGCACAAAGCGAGAAAAATCGGTGGGATTGCGGGGCAGGATGAGGATGCCCGTAGCCATAACGCCGACCATGAGCAGGGCGAATCTCACTGCGGAGTCAGGGTCCGGGTGCCGGATTTCGCCGCGCCGCGTAAGCAGCAGCTCAGCGACATCGTGAAACGTTCTCCATTCGAGTTCTTCACTCTTGCGAACGAACGCGGCGTCAGGATGCTGAAGCGTGAATAAGAGAAGCGCGCGCAGCAGGCCGCGATGGAAGTGGTGCCCTTTCAAAGTGAGCGCAATCACAAAGCGCGACAATTCCTTCAGAGACATATTTTCGCATCGCTTCGCGGTTAGCAGCTCCTTGCTTTGCCGGTAATTTACTTCGAGCAGGCGAAGGCACACTTCGCGGAGCAGGGCGTCCTTGTCGGGAAAGCGCCGGTACACGGTGCCTGGAGATAGACCGGCGCGGGCGGCAATGCGAGGAATGGTTGCCCCTTCCAGACCGTCTTTATTCAATACTTCCGCAGCGCCCTTGAGCAGGCGCGCCAAGGACTCGCGGCTGCGAGCCTGGTGGGCGGGGAGCACGGTTTTGGGCATAAGAAGATTTTACAAGAAAGTCTTGACAACATGTAAATGTAAATATACATTCACATAGTACGGAAACCGTGGAGGTGGCGAATGACTCTCGCTCTGGTTCATCTTTTGGCGGCCTACACCGTGCTGGCTGCGCCGTGGCTGGCCTACCTGTGGTACCAAAGAGCTCGAAGGCGGATTGCGAGCGGCGCCCCTGACGCCAAGAGCCGGCTCTATCGGTCCATAGTCTGGGAGCAGATCATAACGGCCGGTGTGGTCCTGACCCTCTGGGGCAGTGGACGAATTCCCGCGGCAAGCCTCGGGCTGGTCGCGCCCCGAATGTGGAGATGGAGCCTGCCTGCGCTATTGCTCATCGTCGGAGCGATTGCATGGTCGAGTCTCCAACTGCGGCCGAAAGCCGTAAAGATCAGAAGAAGCTTGCAGGACAGCATTGGCGCGTTGCTTCCCGACTCGCAACAAGACCGGCTCTGGTGGGGCGCGGTCAGTGTGGGAGCGGGGGTTTCCGAGGAGCTGGTGTTTCGCGGATTCCTTCTGTACTACCTCAGCGCGTACTTACCGTCAATGAATACTTTGGAAAGAGCTTTGTTGACTTCGCTAGTCTTCGGAGTAGGCCACCTTTATCAGGGATGGCGAGCAATCATCGGAACGGGAATTCTAGGGTTGGCTTTTGCCGGCCTTTATCTGATAACTGGAAGTTTGCTGTTGCCGATCGCGATTCACGCTGCCGTGGACTATCGGATGCTGCTGATTTTTCCGCCGGCCACTTTGACAACTGTGGCCGCGGAAGGCAACGCCTAGGCCGCAGGCTTTGGCGGTCTTCACTCCACCTTCGGCCGCGCCATTTCAAACCGCTCAGTGGTCCGTGTGTACTGCATGCCGCCCATGCGCCCGATCAGATCCAGCGAATTCCGATCCAGTCGGCCTTCTTTCAGATGCCGCTCGTCGACGTGAATCGAAACGATTTCACCAATCACCAGGCTACCGCCCTCCGGCGCGGAATTGAAGTCCAGAATCTGATACAGCTTGCATTCAAAGCTCACGGGAGACTCCGCCACGCGCCTCGGACGCACGACTTTCGAAGGCGCTGAGGCGACCTTCGCCAGGTCGAATTCATTGATGGCGGCGTCATAATCGCCGCTGGTCCGGTTCATGGCCTCGGCCAGTTCGAAGGTGACCACGTTGATCACGAACTCTTTGGTCTCGCGAATATTCCGCAGCGTGTCTTTCGGTTCTCCGGCGACCTCGTCTGTCGCGCCGGATTTCTTCGGCGAGCGCATCCCCGGCGCAAACGCCAGCAGCGGAGGCTTGGCGCATACCGCGTTGAAAAACGAAAAGGGCGCCAGGTTGGGTTGTCCGGAAGCGCTGAGGCTCGAAACCCACGCAATCGGCCGTGGCGCCACGGCGCTGATCAGAAGGTTATAGAACTCACGGTGCGCAAGTTGAGAAGGAGTGACGTCCATGGCGTCGAGTATAACTTCTTCGAATCGTTGCGAATCCGTCAACTCGTCCCGCCATACACTTCCTTTGCGGCGACCACCGTGTTGCTGTGGATCGTGATTGTGTCTTCGAGCTTTATGGCGTAGCCGCCCGCGAGTGTGACCATCACCGGGATGCCCTCCGCCTTGGCGATTCGGAACACGATAGCATCTCGTTCCTTCAATCCCTCAATCGTCAACGACAGTCCGCCCAGCTGATCTTCGCAATAAGGATCGGCTCCAGCGAGGTAACAGATGAGGTCCGGTTTGAGCTTGCCCAATCCCAAACTGAGCGCGTCGCCGACGCACGCCAGATATTCGTCGTCGCCGATCCCGTCAGGCAAATTCATATCAAGCGACGAAGGGGGCTTAAACGCCGGGTAGTTGTTTTGCTGATGGAGCGAGATAGTAAAGACGTCCTCGGCATGGACACTGCGCCTCCTGCCTGGGTGATTGGGATGCAGCACCGACCCCCACGCCGAGGGTACCGGAGCGCCGGGGGCGTGCGTGCCGGAAAAAATCACGGCGGTGCCATTGCCTTGATGGACGTCGCAATCGAAGGTCATGGCGGTGCGAATTTTGTCGTCACGCTGCATGCAGCGGATGGCGACGGCCACGTCGTGGATCATGCAGAAACCTTCGCCGTGACCAGGAAACGCGTGATGGAATCCTCCGCCAATGCTGATGGCCACGCCGTCGTTAAGGGCATGATCGGCGGCCAGCACCGAACCGCCTGCCGCGAGCCAGAAGGCGCTGACTAACTCCGGTGAGTATGGGACTTCGAGTTCTAACTCTTCCAGCGCGGTGAGCGTGCCCGTCTTCAATTTGTGGACGTACTGCGGAGTGTGCACGAGCAGCACGTCCTCGTCGGCGGCGGGGGAAGGCGTGACAAAATCGGAAGGCACCGCAATTCCGGACGCGAGCAGCCGGTCACGAATGCATTTGTATTTTTCGGCGGGGAAGACATGGGAGCCGATAGGCAGGTAATAGTCGTCGCTGTAGACGAGCTTGAAAGGCAGCATTCGGCACTCAGTATTCGGCACCCAGCGATTCGAGTGCCCAAAACTTCATATCATACGCGAGTGCCCGGATTCTTAACCACAGAGGACACAGAGGAGCACAGGGGAACTCTGCCGAAGATCGAAGATGCAAATTGCTTTCGATAAACGTGTTTCCCACGATGTTCCTCTGTGCACCTTGTGGTGAAGAATTCGTTAGCTGCTAAACTTGGCTCATTGCCTGCCAAGAAGAAATCGCCGCCAGTGAGTGCCGCACCTGGGCCGCTGCCCGCTTCCGCCCGTAGTCATGGCGAAGGGCAAGGCCGGATTTTCCTGATCGATACGATGTCGTTCATTTTCCGCGCCTATCACGCGATGACGCGGCAGCGTCCGATGACCACGAAGACGGGGGTTCCGACCGCGGCGACATATGTTTTCGTCAACATGTTGCGGAAACTGCGGGACGATTTTTCGCCCGAATATCTGGCGGCTGTGTTCGATGTGGGTGCCCCGACGATCCGCAATCAGCAGGCGGAAGCGATCACAACAATCCGCAAGTTCGACATCAAGACGCAAACGTTCAAGGAAGCGCAGTATGGCGGCTACAAGGCGAACCGTGCTGAGATGCCTGCGGACCTGGCGCAACAGATTCCATACATTCGGCGGGCGCTCGAGGGATATCGCATCCCAATTTTGCAGCTCGAAGGTTATGAAGCGGACGATGTGATTGGAACCCTGGCACGAAAAGCGGCGGCGGAATCGTATCCCGTGTTTGTGGTGTCGAGTGACAAAGACATGCTGCAATTGGTCAGCGACAAGGTGCAGGTGCTGAATCCTCCGAAGGACAACCTGATTTGCGATGCGGCCAAAGTTGAGGAAATTCTCGGAGTGCCTCCGTCGAAAGTGGTAGATGTGATGGCGCTGCGCGGCGACGCGGTGGACAACATTCCGGGAGCGCCGGGGATCGGCGACAAAGGGTCGGTGGAACTTATTCAACGCTTTGGAAGCGTGGAACAGGCGATAGAACATGCCGCTGAAGTCGAGAAAAAAACGTACCGTGAGTCGCTGCAGAACAATCGCGACAATATTCTTTACAGCAAGCAGTTGGTGAGGATTGATTGCGACGTGGCCGTCGAACTGGATGTCGCTGCGATGAGAGTGGGCGAACCGGATGTCGAATCTCTGCGCGCGCTGTTTGCCGAGCTCGAATTTACTTCGTTGTTGAAAGAACTGCTACCCGTAGTTGAAGTGAGAGAGGGCGACTACCGGGAGATCAAGTCGAAGGCTGAATTCGAGGAATATTTGAGAGGCCTGGGCGAGAGCGCGCCGCTCGCTTTCGCGATTCCGACCGAGCACACCGAGAGCATTTATACCGAGGCCACTGTGGAAGATGAGGAACCTCAGCCGGCACAGTCGGGGTTTCTGGCGTTGTAACCGGCGGAGGCGGAGGATCAAAATGCCGGAGGTGTAGAACGCATTGCCGTTTCGAATGCGCCTGGGGCTGGGGCGATGGTAGTGCTGGAAGATGAGGTGCTCACAGATCGAGTGAAAAGCTTGCTCGAAGATGCCGCTGTGCCGAAGACGGTTCACGATCTGAAGTTGGCGCTGCACTATTTCGTAGAGCATTTTCCCGGTGAGGCCATTACGCTGGCCGGAGTGAAGCATGATCCGATGCTGTATTCCTACCTGCTCGACCCGACCTACTCGTCGCATTCGTTGCCGGAGGTTGCGCTGCGTCGATTCAATTTGAAGCTGAGCGGCAATCTGGCTGAAGCGGCGGATATAACGGGTAGGCTGGCGAGCACGCTCCGAAAAGAAGTCGACGAGCGGGGACTGGCGTCAGTGTACGAGGAGATCGACGCGCCGCTGGTGCCCGTGCTGGCGCGCATGGAAGACGCGGGAGTGAAGATTGATCCGGCGGCGCTGGGGCAAATGTCGGTGAAGTTACAGCGCGAGGCCGAAGCCAAGGCGCGGGACATTTATGAGCGTTGCGGCATGGAGTTCAACATCAATTCGCCGAAGCAACTGGGCGATGTGCTCTTCAACAAGCTGGCGCTGCCGATGCCGTCGAAATACGGGAAAGGAAAAAAGATTTCGACGGCGGTGGATGTGCTGGAAGGACTGGCTGCGGATCACGAAGTTCCGCGGCTGGTGCTGGAGTACCGGCAACTGACGAAGTTGAAGTCCACATATGTGGACGCATTGCCCGCGCTCATTCGCAGCCAAAGCGGCCGCGTGCACACGACGTTCGGGCAGACAGGAACAGCGACGGGGAGGCTGTCGTCGACGAATCCGAACCTGCAGAATATTCCGATTCGTACCGAGCTAGGACGGGAGATTCGGGCGGCGTTCATTGCCGAGCCGGGGCACGTATTGCTGGCGGCGGATTATTCGCAGATCGAGCTGCGGCTGCTGGCACACTATTCAAAAGACAAACTGCTGGTGGAAGCGTTTCGGCGCGGAGATGACATTCACACGCTGACCGCGTCGCAGGTGTTTGGCGTGCCGCCGCTGATGGTTACGCCGGACCACCGGCGGCAGGCGAAGGTGGTGAACTTCGGGATCGTCTACGGCTTGTCGGCGTTCGGGCTGTCGCAGCAATTGGGTATTGATCCGGGTGAGGCCAAGAAATTCATTGATGCTTATTTCGAAAAATATGCAGGAGTGCGGGCGTTCATTGATGCAACACTGGAGCAAACGCGGCGCGACCAGAAAGTGAAGACGCTGTTCGGGCGCATTCGCCCCATTCCCGACATCAACAGCAAGAACGCCACCCAGCGTGGGTTCGCGGAGCGCACGGCGGTGAACACTCCGCTGCAGGGAACGGCTGCCGACCTGATCAAGCTGGCGATGATCCGGATTGATGAGGAAATTCGAAAACGCAGGTTGAAGTCGCGGATGACTTTGCAGGTGCACGATGAACTCGTGTTCGAAGTCCCCGAAAGTGAAGTGGACCAAATGCAGCCGTTGGTGAGGGAGCACATGCAGGGGGCACATGCTCTCGCGGTTCCGCTGCTGGTGGAAATCGGAGTAGGACGGAACTGGCGGGACATGGAGTAGGGGGACACTTCGAGGAATGGCCCCTGACGCGAGGAAAACTATCTGAGCTTACCGGTTCCAGCGTTTCCGCTATACTCAATGGAACGATCCTCGCAAGCGCCGCGTTCGTCGTCTTTCCAGCCGCATGACAAAGCTTTGCGATCCTGCGGAGGCAGTCTGATGAGTGCAGCTCCATTGCCGCTGTTCGACGAAACGCCACAACGCGTTTCCCCCCGGCACCCGATCAACGTGCCTTTGGACTTGATCGCGTTGCGATCCGGGATCCCCGAAAATTTGCCAGGGCGCTGCATTGATCTCAGCGAAGCCGGCGTGGGCGCGGTTGTGTCCGGCGAACTGGGCACGGGCCAACAGGTCGCGGTCGAATTGCGGCTTCCGAATGTTGGCGTGCCGGTTCGGGCGCGGGCGCTGGTTCGTTATCAGTCGCGGCTCCGTTGCGGACTTGAGTTTGTGGGACTGTCGGTGGAGCAGCGGGAGATGATTCGATACTGGGCCTACCGCTTCGCTTCACCGCCGGTGGATTTCATAGATTTCAAAAAAGAAGAACAAGCAGCGGCAAAGACTGAAGCACCCGTCGTCGCTGCGCCAGGGGCGGCTGCGCCGAGGCGCAGAGTTCGCATTGGTCGACGCGGATTGTATGTGTTGACCGCTTGCATGTTGGCGCTGGCCGGTCTGGGATGGTGGCAGTGGCAGAGGTCCTGGAGCGATCTGGAAGCGCACGCGCAGGCTGCGGAGCCGGGGTTGCGAGTGTCTCCGGAAACCATGGAGAAGCGGATTGTAACCAAGGTGGAACCGGTTTATCCGGAGGCCGCGCGAACGAAGGGGACCGAAGGGTTGGTGGTGCTGGATGCGGTGATTGCGCCCGATGGCAGCGTGAAACGCTTGCGGCCTGTGTCAGGGCCCGATCTGCTGGTGCAGTCGGCGACGGAAGCGGTACAGTCCTGGAAATTCGAGCCCTACTTGTCCAGCGGCCAGGCGGTTGAGGTTGAAACCACGATTGCGGTTGAATTCCGGCTGCATTGACGCGTCGCTAGTCGAATTTTTCAGCCTGCTCGAACGACACGCCCCGCCGGTCTTTTGCAGAGATGATCGCAGAGACACCCGCGGAGACGATCGGTTCGCGGTCGAGTTGCCAATCAATGTTCAACCGAGGATCGTTCCACGCCACCGTGCGTTCGTGCTCGGGCGCATAGAAATCCGTGGCTTTGTACATGACATGGGCGGTTTGAGACACGACCCGGAAGCCGTGAGCAAACCCGCGCGGAATCCATAAAATGTGTTTGTTCTCGCCGGAAAGTTTGAAAGACTCCCATCTTCCGAAGGCAGGAGAACTTTGGCGGAGGTCGAGCGCGACATCCAGAATCTCGCCGGTGATGACGCGCACAAGCTTTCCCTGGGGCTGCTGAATCTGGTAGTGCAAACCGCGGATGACATTTTTCTCGGAATAGGAATGATTGTCCTGTACGAATGGCTCGGGGATGCCGAGTTCGGCAAACGTGCGCTGGTTGTAGCTTTCCAGAAAGAATCCGCGGTCGTCGCCGAACACACGCGGTTCGAGCAGTAGAAGTCCTGGAAGGTTGGTGGCGATTGTTTTCATCGGACGATCTTCATCAGAAAGTTCTCATCAGTCAGAAGACGCGTTCCCGCAGTAATTGCAGGAGGTAGGCACCGTATCCATTGTTGCGCATCGGCTGCGCCAGCGCTTCCAGTTGCGCGGCGGTGATGTAGCCGGAGCGGTAGGCGATTTCTTCGGGGCAGGCGACCATGAGGCCTTGGCGTTTTTGCAGGGTCTGAATGAATAAAGAGGCTTCCATCAAGGCCTCGTGCGTACCCGTGTCGAGCCAGGCCGTGCCCCGGCCCATCACACAGACGTTGAGTTGATTGCGCTCGAGATACACCCGGTTGACGTCGGTGATTTCCAGTTCGCCACGCTTCGAAGGCTTGAGACTCGCGGCAATCTCTACGACCTGCCGATCGTAAAAGTAAAGTCCGGTGACTGCGTAACGCGATTTCGGCTGCTTCGGTTTCTCTTCAATGCTGAGCGCCTTCCCTTGCGGATCGAACTCGACGACTCCGTAGCGCTCGGGGTCATTGACAGGGTATGCAAAAACGCGCGCGCCTTTGGGCTGGAGCGTCGCGTCGCGTAATTCTTTGACTAGGTCGTGTCCATAGAAAATGTTGTCACCGAGCACGAGCGCGCAACCGCTGGAGCCGATAAATTCCTTGCCGATCAGAAATGCCTGGGCAATGCCTTCTGGTTTCGGCTGAGCTATGTACTGGAAACGGACGCCGTAGCGGGAGCCATCACCGAGCAAGTGTTGAAAGCGGGGCAGATCCTCGGGCGTCGAGATGAGCAGAATTTCGCGAATGCCGGCTAGCATCAGCGTGGAGAGTGGATAGTACACCATCGGTTTGTCGTACACCGGCAGCAGGCTTTTCGGGAGCACTTGGGTGACGGGATAGAGGCGCGTGCCCGATCCGCCCGCGAGAATGATGCCCTTGTAATTCGGTTGCGCGGTTTTGGTCATGTTGTGTTTCAGTCTCTGCTTTTCGTTCTAACGCTCGGTGGCGTAATTTTTCGCCATCCACTGACGATAGCTGCCGCTGGTGACATCGCGGACCCAGTCTTCGTGTTCAAGATACCAGCAAACGGTTTTACGGATGCCACTCTCAAACGTCTCGAGCGGGCACCAGTTCAGTTCATGCTCGATTTTGCGCGTGTCCATCGCGTAGCGGCGGTCGTGGCCGGGACGGTCTTTGACGAACGTCACGAGCTTGCTGTGGGGAACGGCGGGATCGTTGGGGCGCAGTTCGTCGAGCAGTTGGCAAATGGCTCCGATAATCTCCAGGTTCCTTTTTTCGCTGCGCCCACCGATGTTGTAAGTTTCTCCGACGCGGCCGCGGGAGAGCACGGTGCGAATGGCGCGGCAGTGATCCTCGACGTAGAGCCAGTCGCGAACGTTTTGGCCGTCACCATACACCGGGAGAGGCTTGCCGCCGCATGCATTCAGGATCATAAGCGGGATCAGTTTTTCGGGAAACTGGTGCGGCCCGTAATTGTTGGAGCAGTTCGTGGTCAGAACGGGAAGGCCGTAGGTATGGTGATAGGCGCGGACCAGATGATCGGACGCCGCCTTGGACGCGGAGTACGGGCTGTTGGGAGCATAGGGAGTGGTCTCGCTGAAGGCCGGGTCCTTGGGGCCAAGCGATCCGTAGACTTCATCAGTGGAAACGTGCAGGAAGCGAAAGGATGCGCGATCGAGTTCCGGCAACGCCGACCAGTAGGCTCGCGTTTCTTCGAGCAGGCTGAATGTGCCGTTGACGTTGGTGCGGACGAAATCATCGGGGCCATGGATGGATCGATCGACGTGGCTCTCGGCGGCGAAGTGAACGATTGCGCCGGGTTGTTCGCGCCGTAGCAACTTGCGCAACAGTTCGCGATCGACGATGTCGCCCTGCCCGAAGCAATAGCGCGGGTGGGCTTCGACGGCGCGCAAGTTGTTGAGATTGCCCGCGTAGGTGAGCTTGTCGAGATTCAGGATGCGCGCGCGTTCAGAGGCAATCCATTGGAGAACGAAGTTCGAGCCAATAAAGCCGGCGCCACCGGTGACGAGGATGAGATCTTCCATGCTTGGTATGCGTCGCGCAAATGCGCCGCATTCTGATTCTAATCATAATTACTGCCAGGCGCGAAGTCGTGGCCACGTCGTTCGGTGGCGGGTGTCCTGATCAGGTCGGCACGGTTTGGCTGGAGCCACGCCGGACGGGGTTTGTGCGGCGCTACCGAGCCGCAGAAGTGCGGGTCTGGATCTGGTCACTTGGCATCCAGCCCAGTACGTTGTAATAGGCTTTTTCGATGGAACGTGCGATTTCGGGCCACAAATACTGCCCATGGATACGCTCGCGCTCACGGGCGGCGGACTCACGGCGAAGTTCGGGATTGTGTATGAGCAAGTCGAGCATGCGCTCAAGATCTGCCTGGTCGCCTCGATGGAAGGTAAAGCCAGCGCCCTCGACCACCTCGTTATTTTCGGGAATATCGCTGGCGAGCACGCAGACGCCGGCCGCCATAGCATCGAGAAGAGCCAGCGACAAGCCCTCAATTTCGGACGGAAGCACGAACAGAGCGGCATGGGAAAGAAGCTCTTCTAGATTGCTTCCCGAGACCCAGGGAAGAAAACGGATCTGGTCCGATTCGTGACGGCGCAAGCCCGCGGCGTAGGAATCGGAGTGACTCGACCCTCCGGCGAGCACCAGTTTCATGCCGGTGTGGAGGGTCTCGAAGGCATTGATCAGGAGATGGCAGTTTTTTTCCGGCGAGAACCTGCCTAAGAAAAGGACGTAGTTGTCCGGGAGGAGATCCCACTCGATCAGCTGCCGCGGCAGGCGCCGGGGCGCCAGCGTGGCTCCGTTGGGGACGTAGATCGTGTCGCGCTTGTACTGCTGGCGGTAATGCTGTTGCAGGGTGCGCGAGACGACCATGGTGGCGTCGGGCGAGGAAACCGCAGCCGCTTCTCCCCAGCGCAGTATGCGCGACGCGATGCGGCCCCACTTGCCGCGTTGCCAATCGAGACCCTGCACGGTGACTACTGTCTTCTTGCCGGCAAGCCGTGGAAGAAAAGAAAACAACGCCGGTCCCAGGCAGTGGTAATGGATGACATCGTAGTCCGAAGTCATCGCGTGCACGGTGCTCAACAGAGTGTGGACGACGGTTTCCAGATGCTTGGAGCGGATGGTCGGCAACCGCCGCACCCGCATGCCGTTGTGCGTGTTGATGGGAGGAGTGAAATAGCTGCGGCAATATACGGTGACTTCGTGCCCCAGGCGGGCCAGTTCGTGGCCAACCTGCTCGTAGTAGGATTCGATGCCGCTGTACTTGGAGACCACACCCCGGCCGCCGATGAATGCGACGCGGACGCTGCGGCGTGGGAGCGGGGGCTCCGGCGCAACTGGGAAGGGCACAAGCTTTTTGCTGGATGTGAGACGGTGATAGAGTTCGAGTAACTTCTCCATGTGTTGATCGGGGTCGTGTTTTGCTTGCACGCGAGCACGGGCTGCGGCGCCCATTTTTTCGATCAGATCGGGGCGGTCAAACAGGAATCCGATGGACTGAGCGAGCTGTTCGCGGTCCCCGTCGGGATAAAGCAGGCCGGTGACGCCATGTTGGACGAGTTCCCGGCGCGAGCCCAGATCGGAGGCGATGACGGGCCGCCCCCAAGCATAAGACTCTAAAATGGATTTTCCCAAGGTCTCGTAGGCGTGGGACGGAAACACGGAGAAACTGCAACCGGCGATGAGTCTCTGGAGTGGCTCGCCATGGACCATGCCCGCGAACAGGACCTGGTGCAAGTTCAATTCTTGGGCGAGCGCCTCGAGTCGCGGGCGTTCCGGACCGTCTCCCGCGATGACGAGAGCAGTCTGGGGCAGTCGCACCATGGCATGCAAGAGCTCATTGACGCCTTTCTCTGGAGACAGCCGGCCGAAGTAAAGTAAATATCCTTCATCGGCGGTCAGCTGTTCAGCACGGGGCAGAGTCTGGAAGTGGGGCAGGACTTCGATGCGTTGTGCAGGGAAACCGTTGGCGATCAACTTATTGCGCACGAATTCGCTGGGAGCCAGGAACATATCCACGCAGCGTTCGTAAGTTCGCAACCATTTGTGAAGGTAGGCTTCGGCGGCAAGAACCACCGCGCTCGAACGCGGGCCGGAATAGCAACCCTTCGTGGCGGCGTGGTGAAAGGCGCCGTGACTGCAGAGCTCGCAAGCCCGCCCATTGGCGACAAAATTGTAGGTAGGGCACAAAATCTTGAAATCGTTCAGGTGGTAGAGCACGGGGATCCCCTGGCGCTTCAATTCCCAGAGAATCGACGGCGACAAGTGGTGGTAGATGCTGCGAACGTGCGCCAGGTCGGGCGAAAAATCAGCCAGACAACTGCGCATAGCGCGCCGCGCTGATCGGGAATAGATGGCGTGCGCCGCCATCTTGACCTTCTTCAGGAAACCGGCGTTCGGATCCTTGAAGTCGATGTGCGGAATGCGATAACTGCGGCCCGCGAAAGCGGGAGTACGGCCGTGGTCCATGCTGAACAGCGCCGTTTCCTGGCCGCGTTGATCCATCTGGCGGATGAGGTCGAAGAGGTACGCTTCCGTGCCGCTAAACGGATAGTCGTACTTGTTGCAATACAGGATGCGCATGGTTACCTTCCGATTGAGGAATACGGGCCAGGAATTGTTCTGCAAACGCGCGTAGATTTCGCTGGCGGTTGTAGGAAGCGGCGATGCTGGCCGCGGCCGCCCGCTGGATTCCGGCCAGGGAAGCCCTGTTGGCCTGAATCCAACTTACGGCGCTGACGAAATCCGGCAAAGAGCCGGGTTGGTAAAGAAATCCGGTACGCTGGTGCTCGACCAATTCAGGAATGCCTGTGATGGCTGGGGCCAGCACGAGTTTTTCGTGAGCCATGGCCTCCATCAGGACTACCGGGATTCCTTCGCTCTTACTGGTCATTACAACCAGGTCGGCGTAGCGGTAATAGCCGGGAAGGTTGGTGCGAGGCACGTGGCCGATCAGGTAAACGCGCCCTTGGAGCCCCAACGCCGCAATTTGGCTCTCGAGAGCCGGGCGCTCCGGTCCCTCGCCTACGATCCAGCAGATAAAGTCGAGGCCCTGGTCGCGAAGCGTGGCGCAAGCCTGGATGAGAAAGCGATAGTCCTTCACGCGATGCAGTCGTCCGACAGAGAGGAGACAGAACCTCCGCTGTTTCGCTTCGATTTCCGCGTCGACTAGAGGTATGGGCGCGGGCCATGAAGGCACGCGATCGACCCCAAGGCGCTGTATGACGACTTTCTCGGCGGGCGTGGAGGGGTAGTTGAGGAGAATGTACTGGCGGTTGAAATCGGAGACGGTTACACAGAACTGGCAAGCGCGCAACTTGGCCGACAGCAAGTCCGCGCGCTGCAGCAGATCGGAGCCGTGCAGAGTGAAGCTGAAGTTGATTCCGAGCAGACGGGCAGCGGTCAGCGCCATCCATGAGGCGAAGTAGCCGTGGTGAGCATGGATGTGTTCGACCTGGAGTGGCGCCAATTGCTCGGCCAGTGCGGCACCCATCACCGTGTGGCCTAGCGTACGAATGCGGCGTGTGGGGGAAACTCCGCGTTCCCACAACAAAGGCTGCAACAGCTGCCAGAGGTGGTGACGATCGGAGGCGAGCCGGTGCACTGCCCTCACAAGTTGATCGTCAGAGAGCGGCTGGAAAAAGCGAGTCTCTTTCCAGAAAGCGCGTTCCGCCAAGCTGAAATCATTTGGCGAGACGCGTTTGCCGCTGCAGCAGATCACTTGCGCGCCGCGACGGCGCAGTTCCGTGATTTCATCGATCACATACGGTTCCAGAGGTGAAGGAAACTCGTTGGCGATATAGGCGATGGTGGTCACGCAACGGACTCCTCGGACGCGCAGAGCATCCCGGCAACGGTGAACACGAGTCCGATGACGAACTGGTACGCCATGTCGACGAAGAAGGCGTTGAACAAATAAACACCGAGCAACACGGGCCACACCTTGCGCAGGGAAGCGACCGGACCGGACTCGCCGGGCGGACGGCGCCAAGCAAGACGAAAGAGGTTTAAGAAAAGAATGGCGTACAGTGCCAACCCGGGCACACCGAACTCAACCAGCAAGGCGAGATAGGTGTTGTGCACGTAGAAGGTGCGGAGATGGTAGCCCTCCATGCGGCGGGCAAGCTCGGCGTACATACCTCCGGCAGTCCAACCTGTGAGGGGTCGCTCCTTGAACATCGCCCAGCCGGCGTCGTACACGGCCATGCGTGCCGCCACTGGGCCGCGTTCACCGGTGCGGTCCCAAAGAGCAGTCTTCAGCGAATGGTTGCTGAAACCGATTGCCAAGCCAACCGTCAGGCCCGCAACCGCCAACAAGGCGCACACCGCTTGCAGACGGCGTTCGACCAGGCGGAATCCGAGAACGATGGTGGACAGGGCGAACGAAATCCAAACGGCGCGCGTCATGGTTGCGAGCACGGCCAGGGGCAGAGCCAGCCACAGCAAACGGACGGCGGCTTTGTGCCATTGCGGCAGCGCAATGACAAGAATCCCAAGGATGTTCAACGA
>Ga0187862_10002064_pt1 | contig 20739 bp, 21 predicted proteins | sample June2016WEW_10_1_FD_133003 | JGI IMG/M metagenome (GOLD analysis project Ga0187862, IMG submission 133003) | Peatland microbial communities from SPRUCE experiment site at the Marcell Experimental Forest, Minnesota, USA - June2016WEW_10_150 | ecosystem: Environmental > Terrestrial > Soil >...
CCTGCCCGTAGGGGACCCCGCATGCCGTTAACGGGCGCCGGAAGTTCAGTATCACTTGAGTGCAACGCTTGTTGGCCAACAAGAACAGACTAGCAGCGGAGCCTGGCGCCACAGTCCTGACTTAAGTATGGAGGGTACGTCAAGGGTTTTGAGAGCTAAGTGATTGGATTAGTGGGGGAGACAGCTTGTGACTGGGGTAAGACAGACGACCGGTTTTTGTCGTCTGTCGACGTTTCGCGCTTTGGCGAGCGATAACAGACCACGAAAGGCGATGGTCCGTCCTACTTGCCGGGCGAGCGGGCGGCCCCTACAAGGTGGGCAAGGATTTTACGAGGGCGTCGATTGCCTGGAGGCTGCGCCAGAATTGCGGCAGCAGGTCGAGGCGCAGGGCGTTGGGGCCGTCGGAAAGCGCACGCTCCGGCGCGTCGTGGACTTCGACGAAAATGCCGCTCACGCCGACCGCGACGGCGGCGCGCGCCAGCGGCTCGATGAACTGCGGCTGACCGCCGGAGACCGCGCCGGCGCCACCCGGCACTTGCACGCTGTGGGTGGCATCGAACACCACCGGCCAACCGGCATCGCGCACGATCTTGAGCCCGCGCATATCGACCACCAGGTTGTTATAGCCGAACGAGGAGCCGCGCTCGGTGATCACCACCTGGGAGTTCCCGGTGGAGGCCACTTTTTCCGCGGCGCGATGAATATCGTGCGGCGCCACGAACTGTCCCTTCTTGATGTTGACGATGCGGCCGGTGCGGCCCGCCGCCAGCAGCAGATCGGTTTGCCGGCATAGGAACGCGGGAATTTGCAGGATATCGGCCACCGCGGCCGCCGGCGAGGCCTGCGCCGGCTCATGGATATCGGTGAGGATCGAAAAACCCTCTGCCTTGAGGCCGGCCAATATGCGCAGTCCTTCGACGAGGCCCGGTCCGCGATACGCGTTCAGGCTGGTGCGGTTGGCTTTGTCAAACGAGGCCTTGAAGACGAAGCCGCCGCCCACGGCGTCGCGAATCGCGCGCGCCATGCGGTGGACGTGCTCCTCGCTTTCGATCACGCAAGGTCCGGCGATCAAGACCAGCGGCTGGGCCGGGCCGAACGCGCTGAACTCAATCGCCATGGGAATAGGTGGTTTCGGCGCGATCCCGGCTCTCGGCGCCCGGCTGCAACCGGTGCTGGCGGTATTCGTAGGCGGCGCCGATGAAGGCCTTGAACAACGGGTGCGGCTCCATCGGCTTGGACTTGAACTCGGGGTGGAACTGGCAGCCGAGGTACCAGGGATGATCGGCGATCTCGCAAATCTCGACGTAGGTGTTGTCGGGCGTTTCGCCGGTGATGCGCAGGCCGGCCGCCTTCAGCCGGTCTTCGTACTCGCGGTTGAATTCGTAGCGATGGCGGTGGCGCTCTTGAATTTCACGCGCGCCGTAAGCGCGGAAGGCGAAGCTCGATTCGGCCAGCTTGCAGGGCCAGCTTCCCAGCCGCATGGTGCCGCCGAGCTCATCCACGCCCTTGAGCTCGCGCAGCTTGAAAATGACCCGGTGCGGCGTGCCCGGGTTGAACTCGGTGGAATCCGCGGCGTCCAGACCGCACACGTTGCGGGCGTATTCGATCACCATGGTCTGCATGCCCAGGCAGATGCCGAAGTACGGCACCTTGCGCTCGCGCGCGTAGCGAATGGAGTTGATCATGCCCTCGATGCCGCGCTTGCCGAAGCCGCCGGGCACCAGGATGCCGTCGTAGCCTTCGAGCTGTTTCTCCCAGTCCGGGCCGAACACGCCTTCGGCTTCGATCCAGTGAATGTTGACTTTCAAACGGTGCGCCAATCCGCCGTGCAGCAGAGCCTCCTTGAGGCTCTTGTAGGAATCTTCGTATTCGACGTACTTGCCCACCAGGCCGATGGTGACTTCGTCGCGCGGATTCTGCATGCGCTCGAGCATGGCGGTCCAGCGGTCCAGGTTGCGTTCGCCGGTATTGAGGTGCAAGAGGCGGCAGACGATGTCGTCGACGCCTTCGCGGGCGAACATGAGCGGCACTTCGTAAACGCTCTTGACGTCGCGCGCGGTCACCACCGCTTCCACATCCACGTCGCAGAACAGGGCGATCTTCTCTTTCATCTCCTGCGAGATGAAGCGTTCGGAGCGGCACACGAGGATATCGGGCTGGATACCGATGCCGCGCAGTTCCTTGACGCTGTGCTGGGTGGGCTTGGTCTTGAGTTCCTGCGCGGCCGCGATCCAGGGGACGAGCGTGACGTGGACGAACAGGCAGTTGCCGCGGCCCTGTTCGTGGCGCATCTGGCGAAGGGCTTCGAGGAACGGCAGCGATTCGATATCGCCGACGGTGCCGCCGATTTCGGCGATCACCACGTCCACGTCCTGCGCTACGCGTTTCAACCCGGCCTTGATTTCGTTGGTGACGTGGGGGATCACCTGGACGGTCTTGCCGAGATAATCGCCGCGGCGCTCGCGGGCGATGATCTGCTCATAGATGCGGCCGGAGGTGAGGTTGTTGCTCTGGGTGAGCTTGGCGTGGGTGAAGCGCTCATAGTGGCCGAGGTCGAGATCGGTTTCGGCGCCGTCGTCGGTGACGAAGACCTCGCCGTGCTGGAAGGGGCTCATGGTGCCCGGATCGACGTTGAGGTACGGATCGAATTTCTGGCAGGTGACCTTCAACCCGCGGCTTTCGAGCAGACACCCGATGGAAGCGGCGGCAATTCCCTTGCCCAGCGACGAGACCACGCCGCCCGTTACGAAAATGTATTTCGCCATATCAATTCACCCTCGGCATGATGGAAGCTTCGAAGAGGCGCGAGACCCGTTCGAGGTCTTCGGGCGTATCGACGCCCAGCGACTCGTAGTCGGTTTCGACCACCCGTATGGGATAGCCGTTTTCGAGCGCGCGCAGTTGTTCGAGGCGCTCGGCGCGTTCGAGCGGGCCCACCGGCAGGCGCGAGTATCCGAGCAGGAAATCGCGCCGGTACACGTAAAGCCCGATATGTTTGAACCAGGCGCCGCCCTCTTCCCGCGCATAGGGAATGGCGCAGCGCGAAAAGTAAATCGCGTCTCCGGCGTGGCTGGTAACCACCTTGACTACGTTGGGATCGGCGATTTCCCGGCGGTCTTCGATCTTTTTCTTCAGCGTCGCCATCTCCACTTTCGGGTCGTTAAACAGGGCCAGAATGGCGGCGTCGATGGCGGCGGGATCGATCAGCGGTTCGTCGCCTTGAATGTTGACCACCACGTCGGACTGTCCGGTCAAGGCCACTTCGGCGACGCGGTCGGTGCCGGAGGCGTGGTCGGCGCGCGTCATGCGCACGGAGGCTCCGAAACCGCGGGCGGCCTCATAAACCCGCTCGTCATCGGTGGCGATGATGGTGTTCGACAGGTAACGGGACTGGCAGGCGCGCTCATAGACGTGCTGCAAAACGGTTTTGGAGGAGAGAAGCGCCAGAACCTTGCCCGGAAAACGTGTAGAGGCAAATCGCGCAGGGATAACGCCCAGAATTTTACGGGGCACACGCGATCATACCATAAAATCCCTGTGATAGACTTGGTGTAGAAATGCTGGCCTGACGGCTATGCTCCTGTCCCGGTGTAAGCTGCCCATCGTCCTCGCCGCCTTCCTGGGGTTGTCATCGAATGCGCAAGCTCAGGAACCCGGTGGCTCACCGGCTACCATCGCGCCGAGGCCCAAGGCTCCCGGCAAGGAGCAGGTTCTTCCCAAGTCGAACATCCGCGTGGATACCACGCTGGTGCTGATCCCGGTCACCGTAACCGACCCGATGAACCGCTTTGTGACCGGCCTGGAAAAAGAGAATTTCAAGGTGTTCGAAGACAAGAAGGAGCAGGACATCAGCCAGTTTTCGAGCGAGGACGCGCCGCTTTCGGCGGGCGTGATCTTCGATTGCAGCGGCAGCATGGGCCACAAGCTGGAAAAATCGCGGCTGGCGGTTTCCGAGTTCTTCAAAACGGCCAACCCGGAGGACGAGTTTTTCCTGATCCAGTTCAACGATACGGCCAACCTGGTGCAGCCCTTCACGCAGAATCTGGAGGAAATTCAGAACCGGCTGACGTTCACATTCTCGAGAGGAAGGACGGCGCTGCTGGATGCCGTGTTCCTCGGTCTGCACACCATGAAGAGGGCGAAGAATCCGCGAAAAGCGCTGTTGATCATCTCCGACGGCGGCGACAACAACAGCCGGTACACGGAAGCAGAAATAAAGAACCTGGTGAAGGAAGCGGACGTCCAAATCTATGCGATCGGGATTTACGAGGAAGGCCCGGCGCGGGCGCGGACCCCGGAAGAGAGCGCGGGACCGGCGCTGCTGTCCACCATCGCCGAGCAGACCGGCGGGCGGCAGTATGAAGTGGACAACTTGAACGAACTTCCGGACGTGGCGGCGAAAATCGGCGTGGAATTGCGGAACCAGTATGTGCTGGGATATAGCCCGCAAAATCTCGATCGCGACGGCAAGTACCGCCATGTGGTTGTGAAGGTGATTCCGCCGCGCGGCCTGCCGCTGCTGCGGCCCTTCTGGAGACTGGGATATTATGCTCCTTCGCAATAGCTGGCGGGCGCCGGCGCTGATCGTCGCGCTGACCGCCTTCGGCCAGGAGAAACCCGCGATTCCTCCCGCCGCGGACGATTCGGCCGTGGTGTTCCGCGCCGAGACACGCCTGGTGGTGTGTCACACGACGGTGGTGGACAAGAGCGGCCACCTGGTGACGGACCTGCCGGCATCGGCGTTTTCGGTCAGCGAAAACGGGGCGCCGCAGACCATCAAGGTGTTCAAGCGGGAGGACGTGCCGGTCTCGCTGGGGCTGATCATCGACAACAGCGGCAGCATGCGCGAGAAGCGGGCCAAGGTGGCGGCGGCGGCGCTGGACCTGGTGAAGGCCTCCAACAAGGAGGACGAGGTCTTCGTCGTCAATTTCAACGACGACGCTTACCTGGATCTGCCCCACGGCAAGGACTTCACCAACAACATGACCGAAATGGAAGAGGCGCTGTCGCACATCGATTCGCGCGGCGGCACGGCCATGCGGGATGCCATTCGCATGTCCATCGACCACGTCAAGCAGAAGGGTCACCACGACAAAAAGGTGCTGGTGGTGGTGACGGACGGCAACGACAATTCGAGCATCATCAGCCTGGAGAACCTGGTCAAAGCCGCGCAGCAGAGCGAAGTGCTGATTTACTCGGTGGGCTTGTTGAGCGAGGAGGAGCGGCGCGAAGCCGTGCGCGCCAAGCGGGCGCTGGAGGAGCTGGCGACGGCGACCGGCGGCGAGACCTTCTTCCCCAAGGATCTGAGCGAGGTGGACCGCTATGCGGAGGACGTGGCGCGCGACATCCGCAGCCAGTACACCATCGAGTACTCGCCGAGCAACACCGCCATGGACGGCTCGTACCGCATGATCAAGGTGGCGGTGAATGCGCCGGGGCACCCGTCGGTGCGGACGCGCAGCGGCTATTTCGCCACTCCCGACCAGGGGTCGGCGCCGCCCAAGGTATCCAACTCGCTGAAATCGAAATAATGCTCGGTCTTCTCTGGCGCATGACCCGCGGCTACCGCCTGCACCCATGGCGCAGCCCGTACCTGCGCTGGCGGGTGGAAACTTACTCGGGGCTGCACGCCGAGAGCATCACACCAGCCGATTTTTGGCGCTTCGCCTGGCGCCAGCGGCGGGAGCTGGCCGGCTACCTGCGCTGGGCCGGGAAGATGCGGCGGAAGACGCGCGCGGCGGGGTGAAAAGCGCCGGGGCTGCCCCAAGTCCTGGCGAACGACGTGGCGCACGTACTCGTACGTGCCGTGTCGAGACTGACTCTTCTCGACGCCTGCTGGCGCATGAGAAGCCAGCGCCAAACGTCCACCCCCCGGTGAGGGCTAGCTCATCTCCAACATGCGCTGGATGGGGCGCAGGGCACGCCGGCGCAGATCTTCGTCCAGAGTGATTTCCGGCGTGCGATCCCGCATCGCCACGTAGAGCTTCTCCATCGTGTTGAGCTTCATATGCGGGCATTCGCTGCACGCGCCGCCCTCGCCCCACGCGCAGCCGCCTTCAGTGGGAGCGGAGATGAATTTCTTGTCGGGGCAAGCCTTCTCCATCTGGTGAAGGATGCCGCTTTCGGTGGCGATAATGAATTCGGCGGCCGGGCTCTGGCGGGCGCAATTCAGAATCCCGGTTGTCGAGCCGATGTAATCGGCGTGGCGCAGCACGGCTTCCCGGCACTCGGGATGCGCCAGGACCTGGGCCTGGGGATGCTGCTCCTTGAGTTCGAGCAGCCGGCGCTCGGAGAATATTTCGTGGACCATACAGCTTCCCGGCCAGAGCCGCATTTCGCGTCCCGTGTTCCTGATCAGGAAGCGGCCCAGATGCTGGTCGGGCGCGAACAGGATGGGCTGATCGGGCGGAATCTGCCGGATGATTTTCTCCGCATTGCTGGAGGTGCAGATGATATCGCTAAGCGCCTTGACCTCAGCGCTGCAGTTGATATAGGTGATGGCGACGTGATCGGGGTAGCGCGCGCGAAACGCCCGGAACTCATCCGCCGGACAGCCGTCGGCCAGCGAACAGCCCGCTTCCAGGTCGGGGAGCAGGACAAGCTTGCCCGGGTTGAGGATCTTAGCCGTCTCGGCCATGAACAGCACGCCGCAGAAAACGATCGCGTCCGCGGAGGTGGCCGCGGCCTTCTGCGAGAGTTGCAGGCTGTCTCCGACGAAGTCGGCCAGGTCCTGGATTTCCGGATCCTGATAGAAGTGCGCCAGAATGACGGCATTCATCTCGCGCCGGAGCCGCGTGATTTCCGTCGCGAAATCGGCGTGCGCCAGAGGCGGCTGGCTCGCGGTCAGGGACGGCGTGGTCATCAGGCCCATCTACGCATACTTGTGGAGGGAAAAGCAACTTGACGGGTCATGCGCGTTACAAAGACACCGGCGGCAAGACCGCCGGCGCTACGGGACCAATCAGACGCGCAGGTCGTAGCCCAGGGCGCGCATACCGTCGATGATGCGGGTGCGGATGGCGCTGGTTTCGTCGTTCGAGAGCGTGCGTTCGGGCGAGCCGGCGGTCAGGCGGAAGGAGACGCTCTTCTGCCCGTCGGCGAGCGGCGGCCCGGAATACTGGCGCAGGAACTCGATCGATTCCACCAGCGGACCGGCGAAGGAGCGCACTTTGCTCTGCAGTTCGCCGGCATGCTCGCGCAAGCCGGCAATCACCGACAGATCGAAGGCCGAGGAGGGATAGCGGCGGATGGGCGTGTAGCGGAGCTCGGCGGCGGCGAGCGCGCGCACGCGGTCCAGATCGAGATCGAGCACAGCCGCGCGGCCGGTCTCGATCAGCGATGGGTGCAGCTCAAAGACGCGGCCCACTGGCTCGCCCTTCCAGAGGACGTTGGCGGCGCGGGCGGGATGCTCGTACGATGCCGCGGCGGCCGGTTGCGCCTGCGCTCCCGGCATCAGACATTCGGCGGCGTGGCGGATCTCATCCAGGCCCGCCGCGCCGTCGCCCTGCCGCGCGAACACCGCCGCCACCAGGTGCGGCACTTCCTCGGGTAAGCCCTGCGGACGTCTGTGGATCTCCAGCCCGATTTCGAAGATGCGGAACAGTTCGCGGTGCTTGCCGTTTTCTTGAATGTTGTGCCACAGGCCCGGCAACAGGGAGGCGCGCATGAGAGCCTGGTCGCTGGCGATGGGGTTCGAAACGCGCACCTGCGCGGCCGGATCGAAGCCGAACGCGCGCACGGCTTCCTCGCTGACGAACGAGTAATTGTAGACCTCGGTGAAGCCGAGATCCACCAGTACGTCGCGCACTTCGTGCTGGAACTTGCGCTCGGGATTGGCGGGCGGCACGGCGGCGGCCACCAGCGGAGCCACCGGCGCGATGGAATCGTAACCCACCATGCGGCCGACTTCTTCGACGAGGTCATCGGCGAGCGAAACATCCTTGGTGGCGCGCCAGGAAGGCACGGAAACCGAGAACACACCGGGCTTCGATTCGGCGACGCCGAACTCGAGACGTTCGAGGATGCGGCGGACTTGGGCGGGCTCGATGGCGCGGCCCAGCTTGCGGCCCAGCCACTCGAGCCGCAACTCGATGGGCGGCGGCGCGGGCAGCTCTTTCCTTTGATCCGCCACGCCGCCCACCACGCACACACCCGGCGAAATCTCGCGCAGCAGTTCCACGGCGCGGGCCAGGGCGCGCACGGTAGTGGCGGGGTCCTGGGCTTTTTCGAAACGGATGGAGGCGTCGGTGCGCAGCTTCAGCGCCGACGAGGTCTTGCGCACGGAGGCGGCCTGGAAGTTGGCGCTTTCGAGCACCACTCGAGTGGTCTTATCGCTGATGGCGGTGGACGCGCCGCCGATCACGCCGGCCAGCGCGATGGCGCCGGAAGCGTCGGCGATCACCAGATTGCTCGGGTCGAGCGTGTAGTCCTCATTGTTCAAGCCGCGGAACCGTTCGCCCGGATGCGCGTTCCGGATGAAGATGGTATCACCGGAAAGTTTGTCGGCGTCGAAAGCGTGCGTCGGCTGGGGCAATTCCGCCATCAGCAGGTTGCTCATATCGACGATGTTACTAATGGCATTCAGCCCGAGCGCGCTCAGCCGGTATTCGAGCCAGGCCGGCGACGGCTGCACGGTTACGTGATCGAACTCGAGCGCGCTGTAACGCGGGCACAGGTCCAGATCTTCGATGGCGATGCGGACGCGGCTGGCGGTGCGCGGCAGCAGGTCCGGCTTGACGGGATCGATCAGTTTGCATCCGAGGATGGCCGCCACTTCGCGCGCCATCCCCAGGTGGCCCCACAGGTCCGGCCGGTGAGTGAGCGACTTGTTGTCGATTTCGATGATGCTGTCGGGGGCGCAGCCGGGCACCGGATCGCCGGGCGCGCCGGCGATTTCGATAATGCCGGAGTGGTCCTTGTTGATGCCGAGCTCGGCGCCGCTGGCGAGCATGCCATCGCTTTCGACGCCATCGACGGTTTTCTTGCCGACCGGCGCCCAAACGCCGGTCACGCCGGGCCGGCAATTGGGGGCGGCGCAGACCACCACTCGCCGGCCGAGCGGCCCCAGGTCCACGACGGCTTTGACGTTGTGGCCGGCGCCGATGGGCTCCGCCGTGTCCACGCGCGCAAGCGCCGCGCCCTCGAGCAGTGCGCCGGCCGGTTCGATGCCTTCGCACTCGGCGGTCTTCATGGTGATGAGCCGCTCGAGCTGCGGCGGCGCGCAATTCAGGTTGTCCACCAGCTCGCGAATCCAGTTGTAAGAGAATTTCAAGATCGCCCCGTCAAAACTGTTCCAAGAATCGCAAATCGCCGCCCTGCAAATGGCGGATGTCGTCAATCCCATAGCGCATCATGGCCAGGCGCGTGAGGCCGAGGCCGAAGGCGAAGCCGTTCCACTCGGCGGGATCGATGCCGCTCATCCGCAGCACGTTGGGATTCACCAGGCCGCAGGGCAGCAGCTCCACCCAGCCGCTCTGCTTGCAGACCGGGCAGCCTGGGCCGCCGCAGATCAGGCATTGAATATCCAGCTCGAAGCCCGGCTCGACGAAAGGGAAATATCCCGGCCGCAGCCGCACGGTGACTTCGCGGTGGAAGATGGCGGCCAGCAGGGTTCGCATGAAATAGAGCAGGTGGGCGACGGAAACGTCGCGATCGATCATCATGCCTTCGAGTTGGTAGAAGGTGTGCTCATGCGAGGCGTCCACGCTCTCGTTGCGGAAGACGCGGCCGGGCGCGATCATGCGCAGCGGCGGGCCCAGCCGCTCCATGCCGCGCACCTGCACCGGCGAAGTGTGGGTGCGGAGCAGGTTGCCGCCTTCGAGCCAGAAGGTGTCCTGCATGTCGCGCGCCGGGTGGGTGGACGGAATGTTGAGCGCGTCGAAATTGTGATATTCGGTTTCGACTTCGGGCCCATCGAGCACCGCGAAACCGAGCGAGCGGAACAGCTCTTCGAGCTCGCGCTGGATGCGGGTGATGGGATGCAGGTGGCCGCGGCGCGGGCCGGGAGCGGGCAGCGTGAGATCGAGCCATTCGGCGTCCAGGCGGCGGGCCAGCGCCGCTTCGTCGAAGCTGCGCTTGCGGGCTTCGTAGGCCTGTTCGAGCGACTGCTTGGCGTCGTTGAGCAGCTTGCCGAAGGCCGCGCGCGAGGCTGGCGGCAGCTTGCCCATTTCCCTGCCGGCGAGAGCGAGCGAGCCCTTGCGGCCCAGCACCTCGACGCGCGCCGATTCCAGTTCCTCGAGATTGCGCGCGCCGCGAATCCGGTCGAGACAAGCGGCCAGTTCCCGTATGAAATCGTCAGACATGCGTGTTGAACTTCTGATTGTAGCAAGCAGGGGCGGAGAGGCCGGCCCTGGTGAAACTCCGGAGAAGAAAAGGACCGATTGACAATCGGTCCGCAGGTTGGAAACTGTTGGCAACCTGCCCCACAAGCGTGCAATGACGGGGCGGTGACTACTGGGCGGGCTCGAACACGCCGACGCGGACGACGTTTTGATTGAGGATGGGCCTGCCCCACCGGGAAAAACGGCAAGCTAAAGCATGCCCCACCATGGGTACAATGTAGGCATGGTGAGAGCCGAACACGTTATCGATTCCTGGAAGAACGTCCGGCAGGATACGATCGCCGCCGTGGAGGAGTTTCCGGCCGGCGAATTCGGATTCAGCCCGGCTGCCGGCTTGCAGACCTTTGGCCAGATCGCCCGCCACATCCTGGTGTCCACTCACGGGCTGACCGGCATGCTGCTTGAGGGCGACAGCGATTTCGCGGACCCCGAGATTCGCAAGGCGCGCATCGGCGCACAGGTGGCCCAAATTCCGGAGACCCTGGAGCCGGCCGAGTTGGTGCGCCGGTTGGGCGAATCGGTGGACGAGCGCGCCCCGCAACTGGCCGCCCAGACGCCCGGGTTCTGGGCCGGGATGGTGAAGCGCGTGGATGGCGTGATGGTGACGCGCCTGGAGATGTTGCAATTCGTGAAGGAGCATGAACTGACCCATCGCCAGCAGTTGTTTACGTATCTGCGGATGAAAGGCATGATGCCGGCCACCACCCGACGGCGGCTGGCGCGCCAGGCCGGCAAATAGGGCCCGATAGCCGGAAACGCAATTTCCATGGCGGCAATCTATCGTATAACAGTAGTTTTGGGAGGCATGGATCGATGGTCAAGTGTCCGGAATGCAAAGGCGAGATCGACGTCGAGGAAGAAGACCTCGACGAGGGCGACCCACTCAGTTGCGATGAGTGCGGCGCGGATCTCCGGGTAGTCGGCACCGATCCTCTGGAACTGCAATCGGCCGAGGAGTTGGCCGAGGATGAAGAGGATGCGGAACTCTTCGAAGACGAAGACGAGGAAGAAGCCGAAGACGAGGATTGGAAATAGGATGCTATCGAGGATCGCATTGGCTCACGGACGCGCGCGCGGATTTTCGGGCGCCGGCATGGTGTTGCTGGCAGCCGCCCTGCTGCTGGCTGCCATCGCCGGTTTCGCGGCGGATAAGGATAACAAAACCCGCAGCGTGCAAGGCTCGGTCGCCGCGGTGGACGATAGCCTGGTCAACGGCGCGGTGGTCTATCTGAAGAACACCAAGAGCCTGCAGATTCGCACATTCTTCACGCAAAAAGACGGCAGCTACTATTTTCACGACCTCAGCCCCGATATCGACTATGAGTTAAAGGCCGAATACAACGGGGCCTCGAGCGGCGCGCACACGCTGAGCTCGTTCGACACGCGCAAGCTGGCGACCATCAATCTGAAGCTGAAGCCGAAGCAATAGGTGGACAGACCATCGCCTTTCGCGGTCTGTCGCGCGTCGCCCAAAACACGACGCCTCGACAAGCGACAAAAATCGATCGCCTGTCCTACCACCGGCGCTATTTCTTCAGCAGGCGGTCGATGTCGGTGAAGAGGGCCTTGCCTTCGAAGACATCGCGCGTCAGGAGGCCGTATTCATAGTCGGCGCGGATGTAGCCGCGGGCATCGATGACGTAGACGTGGGGAAGGTCGCCCTTAGGGGTACGCACGTAGGAGAACATCATCTGTCCCTCGTCGAGCGCCACCGGGTAGGTCAGATTGTGGCCGGCTATGTACTGGGCGATGTTTTGCGGCGTGTCGGTCTTAATGTTGGCCACCGCCAGCACGGCAACGGCGTCGCCATACTTCGGTTGTATCTGGGCCAGGACTTCGGCAAAAGCGGCGCAGTGTGGGCAGTCGGTCTTCAGAAATTCCAGGACCAGCACCTTGCCGCGATAGTCGGCCAGGTCGTGAAACTCGAGTTTCAGGTCGGGGAGGTCAAAGCCGGGAGCGCGCCGGTCGGCAGCCGCCAGCGTCAGGGCACAAAGAAGAGTAATCAGGATGGTTCGCATTTTCACTTTTTCAACTTACCAGTTTTTTGAGGGATTCTTCAAAGGGGGCGCGGGCCACGCCCTTTTCGGTGACGATGGCGGCGACGTAGCGCGCCGGCGTGACGTCGAAGGCCGGGTTCTCGACCAGGGTTCCTTCCGGGGCGATGCGAGTACCGAAGACGTGGGTCACTTCCTCGGCGGCGCGCTGTTCGATGGGGATGGCATCGCCCGAAGCGAGGCTCAGGTCGAGCGTCGAAATGGGCGCGGCGACAAAAAACGGCACGCCGTTCTCCTTGGCCAGCACCGCGACCGTGTACGTTCCCACCTTGTTGGCCACGTCTCCATTGGCGGCGATGCGGTCGGCGCCCACCACCACGCAGCCGATGCGGCCGGATTTGAGGAAGTGGCCGGCCATGTTGTCGGTGATGAGGGTGGTCCGGATGCCGTCCTGCTGGAGTTCCCAGACGGTGAGCCGCGCGCCTTGCAGGAACGGGCGGGTCTCGTCGGCGAAGACATCGATCTGCTTGCCGTCTTCCACGGCGGCTCGAATCACGCCCAGCGCGGTTCCGTAGCCGGCGGTCGCCAGCGCGCCGGCGTTGCAATGGGTGAGCACGGTTTTCCGGTCCGGCACCAGCGGGGCGCCGTTGCGGCCGATGGCGCGGCAGATGGCGATGTCCTCCTCGCGCACCAGCAGCGCTTCTTCCACCAAACGCCGGCGGATTTCCGCGATCGGCTGGCCGGCCACGCTCGAGTACACCCGCTTCATGCGGTCGATCGCCCAAAAGAGGTTGACCGCGGTGGGACGGGTGGCCGCGAGCGTGGCGCAGATCTCCTCCATTTGCGCGTCGAGGCCGGGTTCGGCAGCGTGCAGCACGCCGAGCGCTACGCCCATCGCCGCCGCCACTCCGATGGCCGGCGCGCCGCGAATGGTCATGTCGCGGATGGCGGTGGCCACTTCCCGGTAGCCGCGGCAGGTGACGTACTTTTCTTCGAGCGGCAGCCGCGTCTGGTCGATCATCACTACCGCGCCGTCGATCCACTGAATGGTCTCGATCATAGGTGGGGGAGAATCCTTTTTTCCGTCAAGAGCGCGATCAAGAAGAGCGAATTGTAAGCCGCGTGCATGATGGCGGCGGCCTTGGTGGAACCGGTGGCCTGGCGCATGCATCCGAAGGCCACGCCGGCCATCGCGATGATCAGGGCATGACGCCACGAGTTGCCGTATTCCTGAAAATGGAGCAGCCCGAACGGTACGGCGGCCAGCAAAATACCAGGCACCGCGCCCAGGCTGCGCACCAGCAGCGGCTGCAGAAACCCGCGAAAGGCCAATTCCTCGCAAAGCGGCGCCATGGTGATGCTGAGCGCGCCGATCACCAGCAGGTCGGTGGGCGTCTCCATCAGTTGAGTCATCGGGTTTTCGCCGGTCGGGGTGTGGATCACGCGGCTCGCCAGTCCCACCAGGACTGCGGTGGCCATGCCGCAAATCATCACCCACATCACGGGGAGGCGTACCGGCGTCCACCCTAGCGAGCGCCAGAACGGGCGACCGTACACCACCCGAAACATCAGGTGCAGCGAGCCGAACAAGAGGCCGTACATGACGAGCATCCCGGCGGCCAAGCTCACCGTTTCCAATTTGAGCCACTTGATGGCGATCCATTCGACGGCCCAGCCTGCCAGCATGCCGGTAATCGCCATGCAGAGGAACCAGAGCAAGTCGGAGTAGCCCCAGAACGGATCGCGCTCCGGCGGCGGCGCGGCGAGAAACTCGGGCGCGGCTGGGACCTCCGGCGAGGCGGCGGCTGGATCGGGATTCACGGGGGGCTCTTCCGGCGTCATGAATCCTTCTCGATCAGCGCGGCGGCCAGCAACGGAATCATCAGCTCATGATGGCCGGTGATGGCATAGCCGGCGCCGCCGGAGCCCGCGTGGGGCCGCTCGACTACATTCATCCGCGGCCGGTAGTGTTGCAGAAAATCGAAATTGGCGGTGGTGAAACCGCTCAGCGGGTGGCCCAGATTGCGCACGGCGGAAACGGCCTTGAGGAAAACTTCGGGCAGCACCACCGCCGATCCCACGTTCAGATACACGCCGCCATCGTCGAGGTCCGCGACATAAGAACAGAGGAGGCGAAAATCGTGGTGGGAGCCGGCGCCGATGGCCGCCCCATCGGCAGCCGGATGGGTGTGCGGAGTGTCGGTGCCAATCGCCACGTGGACGGTGACGGGCACCGCGGCGCGGTAAGCTTGCAGCACCAGGCTGAACGGGGCGCAGGCCGGGCCGGCCAGAGTTTCCAGGCGGCGGCCGAGGGCTTCGCCGATTCCGAGCGAGTCGCGCACACCTTCGGCGATGGCAGCGTTCATTTCGCGGCCGGTTTCTTCCGCCGATCCGAAGCGGCCGTCCGGCAACGCCGCCTCGACGTCCTCGCTGGTGTGCCCGGCCAGGGCGATTTCGAAATCGTGAATGGCCGCTGCGCCATTGAGCGCGAACGCGGTGGCGTAGCCGCGATGCATCAGGTCGATCAGCACCGGCGCCAGGCCGCATTTGACGACGTGGCCGCCCAAGCCCCAGACGATGGCGCGCTTGCGGGCGCGCGCGGCGGCGATAGCGTCGGCCACTTTGCGCAGGTCCGCGCCGGCCAGGATGCGAGGCAGGGAATCGAGAAACCCGCCCATGCCGGATCCCTGGCGGTAAGGCGAGGCGAAATCCGCAATCCCGATTTTGCCGCCGCGCTCGCGCAGCCCCACCGTGTGCAGCCCGGCGAAATCGAGCGGTTGCTTGCGGTACCGGCTCATGCCGCCCTCCCGTTCCCCAACACTTTGCGCAAGGCCTCCGCGGTGTAGCTTTTCTTGGAGCGCGCCACCTGTTCGGGCGTGCCGCAGGCCACCACGCGGCCTCCGTATTCGCCGCCGTCGGGGCCCAGATCGACGATCCAGTCGGCGGTCTTGATGACGTCCAGATTGTGCTCGATCACCACCACCGTGTTGCCCAATCCGACCAGCCGCTGCAGCACGTCCAGCAGTTTGCGCACGTCGTCGAAGTGCAAGCCGGTGGTGGGCTCGTCGAGCAGGTAAAAAGTGCGGCCGGTCTGCCGCTTGCTCAATTCCTTGGCCAGCTTGATGCGCTGCGCTTCGCCGCCGGACAGCGTGGTGGAGGACTGGCCGAGATGCACGTAGCCGAGCCCCACGTCGTGCAGGGTTTCGAGCTTGGCGCGAATCTGCGGCAGGTTCTCCATCAGCGGGAGAGCGTCCTCCACGGTCGCGTCCAGCAGGTCGGCGATCGAATGGCCCTTGAATTTCACCTGCAAGGTTTCGCGGTTGTAGCGGCGGCCGCGGCAGACGTCGCAGGTGACGTACACGTCCGGCAGGAAATTCATTTCGATGCGCTTGAGCCCGTCGCCCTGGCAAGCCTCGCAGCGCCCGCCCTTGACGTTGAAGCTGAAGCGGCCGGGCTTGTAGCCGCGCTCGCGCGATTCCGGCAGCATGGCGTAGAGATCGCGGATGGGGGTGAACAGCCCGGTGTAAGTGGCGGGATTGGAGCGCGGCGAGCGGCCGATGGGCGCCTGGTCGATGCGGATCACTTTGTCGAGCAGCCCGATGCCCTCGATGGAATCGTGCTCGCCCGGTTCCTCGTGCGAGCCATAAATCTCGCGGGCCAGCGAGCGGTAGAGGATCTCATTGATGAGGGTCGACTTGCCGCTGCCCGAAACGCCGGTCACCACGGTGAGCAGGCCCAGCGGGATGGCGACATCGAGATTCTTGAGGTTGTGCTGGCGGGCGCCGCGAATGCGCAACTGGTTCTCGCCGGGCGCCCGCCGCGTCTGCGGCACGGGGATTTCGAGCGCGCCCGAAAGGTACTGGCCGGTGAGCGATTTTGGATTGCGGGCGATGGCGGCCGGATCGCCGGCGGCCACCAGGAGCCCGCCCAGGCGGCCGGCGCCGGGGCCGAGGTCGATCACGTAGTCGGCGCGTTGGATGGTTTCGGCGTCGTGCTCGACCACCAGCACGGTGTTGCCCATGTCGCGCAAATGGGCCAGCGTTTCGAGCAGGCGGCCGTTGTCGCGCGGGTGGAGGCCGATGGAAGGCTCGTCCAGCACGTACAGCACGCCGCGCAGTTTGGAGCCGATCTGGGTGGCGAGCCGGATGCGCTGCGCTTCGCCGCCGGACAGAGTGGCGGCGGAGCGCTCGAGGCTGATGTAATCCAGGCCCACCGAGGAAAGAAACTCGAGGCGCCGGCGGATCTCGTCGAGCACGCGGCCGGCGATCTGCATCTCGCGCTCGCCGAATTCCCAGTTCCGCACCGTCACCAGCGCGCGCGCAATCGGCAGCGCGGTGAATTCCGAGATCGAAAAATTCTTCACCTGCACCGCCAGGCTGGCCGGCCGCAGGCGCTTGCCGCCGCACGCCGCGCATTCCACCGGCGACATATATTCGGTCAGCCATTCGCGATAGGATTCGACCGAGTTGTCGTAGGCCTGCTGCAGAATGCCGAGGATCCCCGGCGCGCCGCCGGCGCCGTTCAACAAGACCGCGCGCGCAGGTTTGGGCAGGCTCTCGAAGGGCGTTTTCAAATCGATTTTGGCGCGGCGCGCCAGGACTTCCAGCTCCTGCTGCATGGTCCAGGAACCGGCGCCGGGGCCAAGCCCGCCGTCGAGCAGCGGCTTGGAAGCGTCGGCGATCACCTTGGCGGGATCGAACGTCCATCGGCTGCCCAGCCCGTGGCATTCCTCGCAGGCGCCGTAGGGACTGTTGAAGGAGAACGATCGCGGCTCGAGCTGCGGAATGCTGGCGCCGCACACGGTGCAGGCCAGTTTCTGCGAGTACAGCCGCTCTTCGCCGTTCACCACCACCACCAGCACCAGCCCATTGGCCAGCCTGGTGGAGATCTCGATGGCGGCTTCCAGGCGCTTCTCGATTCCCGGCTTCACCAGCAGCCGGTCCACCACCACTTCGATGGTATGATTGCGCCGCTTGTCGAGCCGGATTTCGTCGTCGAGCGAGCGCAATATGCCATCCACGCGCGCCCTCACGAAGCCTTGCCGCGCCAGCTTCTCGAGGTCTTTCTTGTATTCGCCCTTCCGACCGCGGACCACCGGCGCCATCACCATGATGCGGTCTTCCGGCTTGAGCGCCAGCACGTGCTGCAGAATCTGCTCGGTGGTCTGGCGCGAAATCTCGTTCCCGCACACGGGGCAGTGCGGCACGCCGATGGAGGAGTAGAGCAGCCGCAGGTAATCGTAGATTTCGGTGATGGTGCCCACCGTCGAGCGGGGGCTGCGGCTGGTGGTTTTTTGTTCGATGGAAATCGCCGGGCTGAGGCCGTCCACCGAATCCACGTCCGGCCGCTCCATCTGGTCGAGGAACTGGCGGGCGTAGGTGGAGAGCGTCTCGACGTAGCGGCGCTGGCCCTCGGCGTAGATGGTGTCAAAGGCCAGCGACGATTTTCCCGACCCGCTCAGACCGGTGATCACCGTCAGCGCGTTGCGCGGAATTTCCACGTCGATATTCTTCAGATTGTGCTGGCGCGCACCGTGGACGGTGATTCTGTCGAGCATAAGGACTTGATTCGGGTGGAAAGGGCGAACTTCTTATTGTGACGCCAGTTGTGCCGGTTCCGCAAATTGAGCTACAACATAGTTGGCGGAATCGAGTGCGAAAGTGCATACACTGCGGAGGGAAGGTGCGGCGGATCCACCGCACGGCGCTCGAGCGGTTTGCTTATCTGGCGATCTATCAATGCTGCCTGTGCGAGCGCGAGCAGCATCTGCCGCGGCCGTTCCGGCTGCATTTCGGGCCCCACGCGCGCTGCCCGCAGTGCGCCACATACCGGTTAACGCGACTGGGCGAGCCCGATGCGGTGGACACCATGCAAGGCGGCTTGTGGAACCTGCTCGAGCGATGGTTCGGCGGGAACCTGTACCACTGCAGATTCTGCCGGGTGCAGTTTTACGATCGCCGGCCGCTACTGTCGCAGTCCTCGGTGCCGCCGCCGGAACCTGAGGCGGTGGCCGGAAGCACTTCCGTCTAGGAGCTTATGGCGGACTTCACCGCCGATCGCGGCGAGGCTGGCCGGCGCCTCGATCTTGTCCTGCATGGCCGATTGCCGCAGTACAGCCGCGCCCGCATTCAGCAGTGGATCCGCAATGGCAGCGTGCTGGTGAATGGCGCTGCGGCGCGCGCTTCCTACACGGTCCGCGGCGGCGAAGCCATCCAGGTGGAACCAGCCGAGCCGCCGCCGCTGCGCGCCGAGCCGGAAGCAATTCCGCTCACCATCCTTTACGAAGACGACGATGTGGTGGCGGTGGATAAGCCCGCCGGGATGGTGGTCCACGCCGGCGCAGGGGTGCATTCCGGGACGCTGGTGAACGCGCTGCTGCACCGTTTCGGCGCGCTCTCCGCGGTGGGCGGCGAAATGCGGCCGGGCATCGTCCACCGTCTCGACCGTTACACGAGCGGGGTGATCCTGGTGGCCAAGCACGATGCCGCGCACCGAAAACTGGCCGTCCAGTTTTCCAGCCGCCGCGTGGAGAAGGTCTACCTGGCGCTGGTGCACGGCGCGATGAAGCAGGAAAGCGGCAGCATCGACAAGCCGATCGCGCGCGATCCCATCCACCGCACCCGGATGACGGCGCGGCTCCGCGACGGACGCGCGGCGCACACCGAATACCGCGTCACGGCGCGCCTACCCGGCTTCACGTTTCTCGAAGTGAAAATCGGCACCGGCCGCACTCATCAAATTCGCGTACATCTGGCCAGCATCGGCCACCCCGTCGCCGGCGACACGCTCTACGGCGCACCCGCCCAAGTGCCCGGCCGCGCCCCGTTAGGCCGCTATTTCCTGCACGCCCACCGGATCCGCTTCTTCCGGCCGGCGGATGGAGAGGCCGTAACGGTGGTGTCGCCGCTGCCGCGGGAGTTGGAAGAGTGGATGCGTGGGGCGGCGGGTGAGCCGCAGCCGTAGTTGCCGCGGTATTCTTAGGTAGGTGAGCGGGCGGGCCTTTGCGGCTGAGTTTCTTTGCCCGATTGACGCGCTCCGGCAGCTCTTGAACGGGGATTTCTCCCCAGAGTCCATTGAAGAGGCCGGAGAGCACTTTGGAGTGTCGGAACTCGCCGTGAAGAGTGTTCTTGCTAACCACCGCGAAATCCCCTTTGATTGGGTGACCGTTTAGAGTCGACCCTGGTGGGACAACATAAGGATGCGACTGTCGAATCGTTGCTACGCGGTTACCGGGCTGGGATATTCGGCGCCCTGGTGCGTGAATGCTGGCTTTGTGGTTGGGGACAATGTGACGCTGGTGGTAGACACGGGCGGGAACGCGTTAGCGGCGCAAACCGTCCACGGATACGCTTCCGCCGCCAGGCCGGGAAACCAGCTGCGCGTCGTTAATATCGAGAAGCATTTCGATCACATTGGCGGGAACGGCTTCTTTCGCGAGCAGGGGATCGACGTATGGGGCCACGTCGGAGTCGTGCGAACGGGCGATGAATTTCAAGCCGAAATCGCGGAGTTCAACGAGACCATCCCGAACCAGGCTCGGCGTGCACGGGGTGAAGCGCGCGCGTTTTTTCATGGAACGCACCTGCAAAATCCGAACCGCCAGATCGATAGCGACACGCACTTCGACGTGGGCGGGTGTACGGTGGAGATCCTGCTTACGCCTGGGCACACGGCGACCAATCTTTCGGTTTGGGTGCCCGAGGACGGAGTCTTGTTCACTGGCGACTGCCTGATTAACGAGTATCTGCCGAACCTGGACGCAGGAACGCCCGCCGATTGGCGGGTGTGGCTCGAATCACTCAAGCGGATTGAAGCGCTCAAGCCCGCCATCGTTGTCGCGGGCCACGGCCCGGTTGCCCGGGGCGATGAGGTCCAGCTAATCGTGGATAAGGTGCGGCAAGTGCTTGAGGAATCCATTGCCCGAGGTTACTCGCCAACGGCGGAGTGAGATAGAAGCGGAGAAACGGGTGATCCGGACGCTTATTCCCCCGCTATAATCAACTCGATGCGGCTCATTCCCCTGGCGGCAGCCCTCTGGATGGCGGCTACGGCATCCGCGCAGGACGCGCGGTTGGAGGCGCTACGCGCGACGCTGGTAACCCTGCACTCGCACGCCTAGAGCCAGGGATAGACATGCGCGACGCCAAGCACCAGCTCCGGGACTGGATCGAGACGCAGCTCGCCTCGCTGAATGACAACGGTGACGAGAAGGCCCTCTCCGATAGGATCAACCAATCGCTGAAGGCGGTAAGCGTGGCGAGCGCGACAGACGATCAGAACCTGCTAGGTCTTTGACCGCTTAGAAACGTTCTTCTTGTAGCCGAACTTGCGACGGGCAGCCTTGCGGTCGAATTTCCAGTTGATCTTGGTGCGGGCGCGATTCATCCGGCGATTCCAGGCTCGGC
>Ga0187862_10002067_pt1 | contig 20732 bp, 18 predicted proteins | sample June2016WEW_10_1_FD_133003 | JGI IMG/M metagenome (GOLD analysis project Ga0187862, IMG submission 133003) | Peatland microbial communities from SPRUCE experiment site at the Marcell Experimental Forest, Minnesota, USA - June2016WEW_10_150 | ecosystem: Environmental > Terrestrial > Soil >...
GGCGAAGTCGTCATAATTTTTCTCCGGGACTTTGAGGCCATAGCCCACGAAAACCAGCGGCGCTTCGACCTCGGGCGCGGGCATGACGCGCGTGCTAATGAAGGCATCTTCGCCGAGCGTGAGCGGTTCGCATTTGCCGTCTTGGGTCGTACTATTTTGGATGAGGGTAAGGCTGCAATCCTTTTCGACAATTTGGCGGGAGACGAACTTCACGGGTTGGTAGAAGCCGTTTACGCCCGCGGGTTCCGCGCCCGCGTTCTTCAGTTGCTCAACCGCGTAGGCTTGCGCGGCGCGTTCGCCACGGCTACCAGTGTCGCGGCCTTCGAGTTTGTCGTCGGCGAGGACTTTGATGTGATTCCACCAGGTCTGGCCGTCGAAATGAAGAGCAGTTTGGGCCGCAGCGGAAATCGCAAATAATAACGCGAACAGGAAAGTGGATGACTTGATTTTCATGGCGTCCCTTATGGGAAGGTTTCTAGGATAGCAGGAAGCGGCGTGGAGGGAGGTTACTCGGAGTGCGAATATCGATAGCGAGACCAGAGATGTTGTGAGCGCAGGCAGTTGCCGAGCTGGCGCTCGGCTTGGACGGGCGAGGGCGCCCGTCCCCACACGATATCCTACTGCAGCGCGTTACCGTATGTCGGCACTCCCTGCTGGACCATGAAGAGGAGGGTTTGTCCGCGGGACGACCAGTCGCTCTGCGGGTATTGCGAGACTAACTGCTGGGCGAGCGAAATGGCCAGGCTCTTGGATTGGTCGGACTTCTTCGATTGATCTTCTGTCTTATAGATCTCGATCAGCGCGGCGCGGCGAGTAGCGGCATTGTAGAGCGCCTCGGGAGCAGCCGGAGATTGCGGATGTTCCTTTACATATTTTTCGTAGATGTCGGCTTCCTTGTCGGGGCACTTCGACGATCCCTGCCAGTCTCCGCAGAGTTTGTTGTCGATCAGGTGGAAAGCGGCGAGTTGGGCCCACTTTGAGTCAGGAAATTTTTTCATCACCAGCTTCATGAACTGCTCGTCGATGCCTTGGCGAAGGTTGGGATCCCGCTCGCGCGCGGAGGGGCGGGACAGCATGTCGGATTTCTCGATCTGCCAATTAATGTCGGCGGCGCGGTAGAGGGCTTCGCCGGCCACGGGAGCGGCCGGGAAGATATCGTAGACGCGGCGATAAAGGCGCAAAGCGTCCTGGGCCGCGCCGCGGCGTCCGTGGCTGCGGCTGGCCTCGTCTTCGGAATCGACGGCGGCGCCGAACAGGATGCGGTCGCCGTTCGGAGTGGATGCCCAGACGATGCCGGCATCGAGAATCCAGCCGCTGATGGTCTTGCCCTCGTCCTCTTCCTCTAAAACAAACGCGCGGTCGCGAGCTAACGCCGAGCCGAGCATAGCTTCGACGTGCAGCCAGCCGTGGGTCTTGTCGAGGAGGATCAGTTCCCGTCCTCTTTCCACCTGGCCGAGCTTGCTGGAGGTTGTATCAGGAGAGATGTAGATGACGGCCTCGCGGACCAGCGTGCCGCGATCGGCGGCCAGTAGCAGCGAATTTCCCAGCACGATCAGAGCGGTCAAATGCAGAAGCTTGGTAATCGGTTTCACGGTCGAGTTCGTCTCCGGTTCGAGGGTAGCACGTAGGGTAAGATGCGTGGAACGGGGCTGCAAGGGCGGAGAAGGCACATGAGGCCAAGCGACATCGACCGGGAGGCTTCATCTTCAAAATACTCGAGGTCAAGCTCACCAATTGCCAGACTTTGATTCATGTTGACAAGGATGGAATCGGTGCTGTACACGTTTGTGTTTCTTCAGCGCCGGACTTTTGGGGAGATTCTGCACCGAGATTGCCATGCACGGGGAACAAAAATCGAAGCGCGCAAAGGCCCGCCCATGATGTCCCTCGGTGTCGCGCAGCAGATTGGGATTCGCGATCTCAAGAGCATCGACGACCTCAGCCAACTGAGGGCGGTGGAAAAAGAAGTCTGGGGGATGACGGATGACGACACCCTACCCCTGACCCTCGCCATTGCCCTGAAGGCATCGGGCAATATTTTCGTCGGGGCCTTTGATAAAGATAAAGACAAAGATAAGGATAACGACAAGGACAAAGATAAGATGGTCGGGTTCGCCTTCGGATTTCTCGGCCGTGAGCACGGACAAACCACGCTGCACTCCCACATGCTGGCCGTGCTCGAAGGCTATCGGCACCTGGATCTGGGCTCGCGACTGAAGCAGGCGCAGCGGGAGCGGGCCATGGCGATGGGTGTTCATGAGATGACCTGGACCTTCGATCCACTGCAAAGTCGAAACGCCCACTTCAATTTTTCCAAGCTGGGCGTGGTTTCCGACACTTACAAGGTGGATTTCTACGGGCCGGAAACTTCCAGCATGCTGCATCGCAACGGAACCGACCGGCTGTGGGTGCGCTGGATACTGAATTCGCGGCGCGTACGGGATCGCCTGGCGGGTAAGAGTACGAATGCGCGAGTGGAAACTCTCGATGCCCTGCGCCTGCTAGCTCCGCTGGTACGCTTTGAACCCAGCGGCAAGCCGGGACGGGCCGATCTGGGGGAGTCACTGGCCAGGCAGCGCGTGAGCATTGAAATCCCGGGCGATATTCTGGCGGTCGAGCGAACCGACATGGGATTGGCCCGGGAGTGGCGCGAGGCGACGCGGTGGGCGTTCCGCGAGTCCATGAAAGCGGGGTTCTTTGTGACTGAGTTCTGCCGTTCGGTTCGCGGTCAGCAGGGCCCGGGAGCGTATTTGCTGCAACGTGGGACATTGAGCGAGCTGATTCCCGAAGCGTGAAAAGAAGGAAGTGTAAAAGAAAAAAGAGGATCAGCGGTTTGCCATCAGCAGTTAACCTTTAGCTCAACCGGAAGGGATGTCCCTGAGAACTGAGAACTGGGAACTGAGAACTGAGATCTGCGCCCCTCAGCTGGGCTGCGACTCGACTGACTGGCGCTGTTCGCGCATTTGCTCCAGGAAGGTTTCGACCGGCACCTGAAACTTGTTCCGGAACAGATCGACGAGCGCGTCTTCGCTTCCGGAGACTTCGGCGGAGGCCCGGAACGAAGCCAAGCCATCGTCCAACGGCGTTTCCAGTCCGTCGGGTTCGACCTGAAGCTCAGGAGACTTGTCTCCGTTTTCGCGCAGAGTCGTGATCATGCGGAGAACCTGATCCCGTTGCTCGCCCGTGGTCTGGAGAAACTCCACACCCATGCCGAATTCCGGATGCGCGACCAGTACGACGCCTCCGGCGCGGAGTTCGAGGTCGGCGGTCTTGATCGCAAGGATGACGCGCGTACCCCTGGGGAAGGGTGAACCGGTCGTGAGATAACAACCGCCGAGGCTCATGTCGCTGAGACGGCAGTTTACGGGTGGGTCGTCCTGCTCGGGCTCGGGAAGCTGGCCGTTCAACCACTGGCGCAGGATGCTGCGCTGCTCGTCGGTGGTGTCCTTGAAGCGGACACCGGCCTGTCGGCCGTTGCCTTCCCAGGCCAACTCGCCCTGGATTTCGAGTTTCTTGTTCATTCCCGGCAATTCGAGCGAGAAGCGAAGGGAGCTTTCTTTGGCGACGCGGCCCGAAAACTGAAGCGCCATGCCGCCTTCGCAGAGGTCGAGGGTTTTGGCGTTATACTGGCCCGCCCCGTGGCACTCGACCGGAATTTGCACTGGGACGCGCAGCTTCACCCGCCGTTCGCGCTTCATCAGGGCTCGAACCGCGCGAAAGCTGGCTTTGGCGCGCTCCACCGCGAAAGGTTTGTGGAGGACGAAATGGGCCCCCATTTCGAAACCGCCGCGGAGTCCGACGGAAGATTCCACCAGCACGATGGTGAGCGCTCGCTTGTTGACGGGAGCGGCTTTGGCCCCGCGCAACACGCTGCTGGCTTCCTCCGGATTCGCCGCATCTACGATGATGGCTTCGAAACGCTGGCGAGTGATGCGGCGGATGGCATCGTCCGCGACGGAGCAGTGCTCGACGCCAATTTCCAGGTCGCTTAGGACCCGGCGCAGGATGCGTACCGTCTTCTCGTCAGAACTCAGTAGCAGAGACTTTAAGTTCATACTTCCAATCACGATTGGGACCGGTGCCGCGCCCCGTCCCGGCTTTGCCGAGGCGGAACATCCCCCTTCGCACTCTAAGTGTATGAGATTCCGTGGTCAACGCCATGGCCCGCTCTTCCGGTTACTGTGGTCATTTCGTGTTACGGAGCCTCTCCCGGTTGGCTGCCCATTATGGCGCGCCTATAAGAAGCCTATAAGAAATGGAGCGCCTTAAGTCGTTATCGGCAGGGAAACGGGCTTTCACCAGCGTGGGGGTGCCAAGAGTCTGGGGGACAGGGCCATGTTCCCGCGCGGGGGCCAATTGCAAGTTGCTGTGCATAAAGGGGATACGTAACAGGTCCGAAGCGGGTCATCTTTTCTATTGACTTACATATAAAAACCTATTATTATCAATAGCTTCCATAGGGGCCGAGGGGCTAGAATCTGCGGTGCCGGTTTTCCTTCCGGCGAGTGAATCTCCTGGGCACTTCTTGGAATCAAAACAGATAGAGACTTAATAGAAAAAGTCCTTATCCCACCAACAAGAGGGTATATTTTTCATGGCTAAGCGACGCGGAAACCCCAACTGGGGCAAGCCCGAACCTATCGGGCCGGTTATCCCCACAGTCACGGAATTCGAGCAGGTTGTGCACGAGTATAAACTCTCTCCCGACCAGTATTTGCGGTCTACACGGCTGCGGGAATGGGCACGCCGGAACAAGAATTCTAAGTACATTCCCGAGCCTTTGCTGGAAGCTTGGGGTTTTGAGATTGAATCCACCCTGTAACGCAGGGGACCAGTTTTACCGGTAGAGGTTTACGGGGAGGGTCGCCGCAGGCGACCCTCCCCTTTTTATACTGTAATTTTGGGCTACTTAGTGGAGGCCGAGTCCGGATATGCTGGCAGGCATGATATTTGGCGGCTCTGAACTGGTAGCTCTGATCGTGGCCATAAGCTTCGCCGCCGGGCTCAACGTGTATGCCACCGTGGCCACGCTTGGACTTCTGGCCCATGCCGGCCTGCTCGATTTGCCTTCCGGGCTGCATCTTATTTCCAGTTGGTGGGTGATTGCGGCCTCCGGCGTACTTTTTGCCATTGAGTTTTTCGCCGACAAGATCCCAGCTTTCGATTTGTTTTGGAATGCTCTGCATACCTTTGTGCGAGTTCCCGTGGCGGCCTTGATTGCCTACGGCGCCACCTCCCAGCTTTCGCCGGAAAAGCAACTGCTGGCGGCTCTGGCAGGCGGGGCGATTGCCTTAGCCGCCCACGGTGGTAAGACGGCGGCGCGTGTCGCCGTGACGGCGTCTCCGGAGCCATTGTCGAATTTCGCGCTCAGCGCGGGAGAAGACGCGCTCGCCGTGTTGCTGACCTGGCTTGCCACGCGACATCCAATTGCCGCTGCGCTGATTGTGGCTGCCTTCCTGTCCGTGATCGTGGCCGCGACGCGCTGGGTGTTTCGAGCTACGACGCGGGCTTTGAAGAGCCTGTTTACCGATGCGGAGAACGATCTCGTGCCGTCGAAGCGGCGCGACTTGAACGCTGCGTGATGATTATGACTGCTAATTCACCGTTTACCGATGTTCCCACTGCGATCGCAGAGATCCGCGCCGGGCGAATGATCGTTGTGGTTGACGACGAAGACCGCGAAAATGAAGGCGATCTCACGCTCGCCGCGGAAAAGGTTACGCCCGAAGCGATCAACTTCATGGCCAAGCACGGACGCGGCCTGGTCTGCCTGGCTATGACCGAAGAAAGGCTCGAACACCTGCGCATCGGTCCCATGACCAGCGAGAACACATCGCAATATGGGACGGCTTTTTGCGAGGCGATTGACGCTCGCGATGGCGTAACCACGGGAATCTCGGCGCACGATCGCGCCCACACGATCAAAGTCGCAATCGATCCAAAAACGCGGCCGTCGGATCTGGCGCGGCCGGGGCACATGTTCCCGTTGCGAGCGCGGAGGGGAGGAGTGCTGGTGCGCGCCGGGCAGACCGAAGCATCGGTCGATCTGGCTCGGCTAGCCGGCATGGTCCCGGCGGGAATCATCTGCGAGATCATGAAAGACGATGGCACCATGGCGCGGGTGCCCGACCTGATCGGCTTCTGCCGCGCCCATGAAATGAAAATGCTCACGGTGGCGGAGTTGATCCGTTACCGGATGCAGCATGAGCGCTACGTGCATCGCGTGGGCGAGGCGATGGTTGAAACCAAACATGGAGAGTTCCGCCTGATCGCCTACGAGAGCGAAGTGGACGGTGGCGGATCCCACATGGCGCTTATCCGTGGCGATATCGGTAGTGCCGAAAACAAGGATTCGTCCGAGCCGGTCCTGGTCCGCATGCACGCGCACTGCCTGCTGGGCGACGTCTTCGGAGCCACCGGCTGCGATTGCCATCAGACCCTCGAAGCTTCGCTCAAGATTATTGCCGAGGAAGAACGAGGCGCGTTGATCTACCTCCACCAGACGTCCAAAGGATTCACCGCAGAAAAAATCGGGGAACAGTCGTTCCTGACATTTCATCGGGAACGGCGTTTGCCGTCGCTCCCCGAAAGCGAGCGAAAAACTCATCGCGAGATCGGACTGGGAGCGCAAATCCTTTTCGATCTGAATCTGAAGCGCATTCGCCTCTTGACCAATCACCCAAGAAGGGTGGCCGCTCTGGAAGGATTTGATATCGAGATAGTCGAGCAAGTCCCGGTGAGGCTGTCGGCACCGAAGACGTAGGGCAACTCTGAACGGGGCGAAGCCCCGTCACCACACGGGTAGCACGGACAGCCGCCCTCGGCTGTCCAAGTCGAGCGCGGCTAGAACGGCTTCCGCGGCGTAATCTCTTCCTCCTTAATAAAGAACTGCGCCGAGCAAATAGAAGAGCCGCAGATTGTCGGCAGGAGTCCGGCCATTTGCTTGCGGGTAATCAAGCCCAGCGTGCCGCACGAAGGGCAGGAAAGCACCGCCCAATAGGGGTCCTCTTTTTCTCCCACTTCGCCTGCATTCTCCAGCACGAACACGGTACCGGGTTCCATCTGCTCGGGAATCCATTCGTTGATAATGCTCAATTCACCGATCATCATGCCTCCCCCGCTTTTCCGTTTGCGCTCTTCATTACGCCCACTGACTTACGCCCTCCGACTCCGGCGTAAAGGCCGCACTCGTTCCGAGACCGCAGTCTTCTTGCGCGACTGAATTTCTCCCCGAACCCGCCGGACTTCGTCGCTCAGGCATATGTCGAACATGGGTTGCCGGGCGTTTTTTAACAGATCCACAACCTGTCGCGCCGAAGTTCGCAGATAAAGATGAGTGCCGTCGGTCAGAAGGTGATACTCGGACGACGCACTGACCGTCGCGGCCAGAGTGGTGCCGAATTCCTGGTGCAGGAACGCAATCACTTTGCGCATGCGTTGCAGCGAAAACCCCCGCCGGCGAAGCTGGCAGATGACGGTCACGGTGACGAGTTCGTCCCAGTTGTAAATGCGGCGGTGCCCCTCACGTCCGGGCGCTACGATGCCCCGTTCGTCCCACCATTGCAACTGGCGGGCGGTGATTCCGGTCAGCGCGATCACGTCGCTGGATGTGAACTGTTGTTGCATCTTGAGTACGTTCTGTTTCAAACAAGAAAACAGAGAAATGTTTGAAACATTCTAGGAGCGGAGGACATGAATCAACCAACCTTTCGTTCTTCTGCGTGTTGACTATGCGGGTACGTCGGCGGACGCTCGCGGGTTCCGGTCCCAAGTTCGATCTCAAAGCCGAGGACAGGAGCAATGGCGAGCAGCGTGGCAGTGTCGAAGAAAATCTTCACCACAGGGGGCACAGAGGCACACAGGGGAATTCAACCCGGAAGGCCGCAGGATTGTGCGTTCCCGCTGCAGGCAGTAACATTAACGGCAGATAAATTCTTTTCTCGGGGCCATTCGATTGATGATCCAGTTCATGATCCAAAAAGTGCATGTGCGCACCGCCATGCTTGCGTTGTTCGTCCTGTTTTCGGTCACGCCAACTTTCTCCCAGCAAAAGGAGCGGAATCGCAAGTTGGATGCCGCACAGAAATCCGCATCCGCCGCGTCTGCGCCGTCGGCGAAAGACGACAAAGACGAAAAGAACGAAGGTGACCCGCTGTTCAAAGGCATGAAGTACCGTTTGATCGGCCCTTTTCGTGGCGGCCGCTCGCTTACGGCAGCTGGGATTCCCGGCGACCCGACTACCTATTACTTCGGCGCGACCGGTGGCGGCGTTTGGAAGTCGACCGACGGCGCGAACACATGGTCCCCGATTTTTGACAAGGATGGAGCTCCTTCGATCGGCAGTATCGCCGTCGCCGTGTCCGATCCGAACGTCGTTTATGTAGGCACCGGTGAAGCTTGCATTCGCGGAAATATCTCGCAGGGTGACGGCGTCTGGAAGTCGGTGGACGCGGGAAAATCCTGGAAGAGCGTTGGCCTGAAGGATTCGCGTGCGATTGGCAGGGTGATCGTGAATCCGCACAATCCCGATATCGTTTTCGTCGCCGCGCTCGGCCACCCGTATGGTCCGAATACGGAACGAGGCGTTTTCCGCACCACCGATGGCGGCAAGAAGTGGGACAGGGTTCTCTACAAAGACGAGAACACGGGAGCGATCGACGTGGCGTTCGATCCGCAGAATCCCAACATCCTATTTGCCTCGCTGTGGGAGGCACGGCGGACTCCGTGGACACTTTCAAGCGGCGGACCTGGCAGCGGCGTCTATCGGTCAACCGATGGCGGCACCACCTGGAAGCAACTGCAGGAGCACGGCCTTCCGAAGGGGCCCTACGGGCGCATCGGGCTGGCCGTGGCGGCAAACTCCGAGCGCGTGTACGCGATTATCGAGGCTAAGGAAGCGGGCGGGCTCTATCGCTCCGACGATGGCGGCGACACTTGGGATCTCGTAAATGGCAGCCACTCGCTCTTTCAGCGGGCGTGGTACTACATGCACGTGATCGCCGATCCGCAGGATGCGAATACCGTCTACGTGGCGGATGTGGAGTTCTTCAAGTCCACCGACGGTGGGCGCAACTTCAATAAGGTGAAAGTTCCGCACGGCGATAACCACGGGCTTTGGATCGATCCCAAAGATACGAAACGCATGATCGCCTCGAACGACGGTGGCGTCACAGTCAGCCTGGATGGCGGCAAGTCGTGGACACGCGAGGACAACCAGCCGACCGCGCAGTTCTACCACGTCATCACCGACACGCGGACTCCTTACTACGTGTACGGCTCGCAGCAGGATAGTTCCACCGTCGCGATTGCCAGCCGCAGCGATGACGGCGCCATTGGCCGTGACAATTGGTACCCGGTCGGGGGCGGAGAAGCGGGATATATTGCGCCCAATCCCGCCGACCCGAACATCGTGTATGCCGGCGACTATCAGGGCAACATCACGCGCTTCGACCGGCGCACCAACCAGGTCAAGAGCATTGCCATATGGCCGGAACTCACAGACGCGCGCGGCGCGGCTCCGCTCGAACACCGTTTTCAGTGGACGGCGCCCATCGTCACTTCTCCGCAGGACCCGAACACGATTTACTACGGAGGCGAGCGCATTTTCAAAACCTCCGACGGTGGAATGCACTGGGAAGCGATCAGCGGCGACCTGACGCGCAACGACAAATCGAAGCAGCAGCCCTCAGGCGGCCCGGTCACGATTGACGACACCGGCACTGAGTATTACGACACCGTGTTTTCGATTGCTCCCTCGCCGCTCACGAAAGGCCTGATCTGGGCGGGGACGGACGACGGCCTGATCCAGATCACACGCGATGAAGGGAAGAATTGGACCAACGTGACGCCCAAGAACATCGATCTTGCGGAATGGAGCCGCATCAGTCTGATTGAAGCTTCGCCGCATGATGCCGGTACCGCGTACGTCGCGGTTGACCGCCATCAGAATGACGATCTCGCGCCCTACATCTACAAGACGACCGATTACGGAGCGACTTGGAGCCGGATTACCACTGGCATTCCAGATGGAGATTTTGTGCGCGCCGTTCGCGAAGACCCGAAGAAGAAAGGTTTGCTCTATGCGGGAACCGAGCGCGGCGTCTTTGTCTCTTTCGATGACGGGGCACACTGGCGCTCGCTGCAAATCAATCTGCCGATCACGCCGGTCCACGACCTGGTCATTAAGAACGATGATCTGGTATTGGCAACCCACGGGCGCTCGTTCTGGATCCTGGATGATGTTTCGCCGCTGCGCCAGTTCGCCGATTCGGTGGCTAACGAGGACATGCATCTCTACCAGCCCGCCACGGCGTATCGAGTGCACTCCGGCGAGGCTCCGGCGCAATTGTTCTTTGGCGGGAAGAACCCGCCAAACGGCGCGGTGATTTATTTCTACTTGAAGGCGGCGCCGAAGCCGGAAATGAAGCAAGATGTGAAAATCGAAATCCTGGACGCGGCGGGCAGTGTAATCCGCAAGTACTCAAGTAACAAAACCGAACCTCTCGAGGAACCGCTCGACCCCGACGACAAGAAACCGGAGAAGCAGATCAAGCTCGAAGACGGTCTGAATCGTTTCGTGTGGGACCTGCATTACGACGAGGCGAACCGCGTCCCCGGTTATTTCCTGTGGGAATACAACGAAGGTGCGAAAGGGCCGCTGGCGCTGCCGGGCAACTATCAGGCGCGGTTAACGGCCAATGGCAAGACTGTAACCGCTCCGTTCGAGGTGAAAATCGATCCGCGAGTCACCACTTCGCAAAGCGATCTGGAGGAACAGTTCAAGCTCGAGATGGACGTGCGCGAGCAGTTGAATCGCGTCTATTACGCGGTCAACCAGATACAGGACGTCCGGGAGCAGTTGGATGGGCTGAAGAAGCGCCTGGTGCCGGGCGATTCCACGAAAGCCTTGTTCGATGGCGCCGGTGCGCTGGATGCCAAGCTGATTGCGGTTCGCGATCCGCTGATTAATTTCCAAATCAGCGCCAGCGAAGATTCCCTCGCCTACGCGCCGGGAATCGACGCGAAGCTGGCGTTTCTTTCCATGGGAGTGGCGGGGTTCGCCGATTCTGCTCCCACCGAAGCCCAGTACCAGGAATTCGACAAGCTGAAGAAGCAGACCGATGAATTACTGGCGCGCTGGGAGCAGGTGCGGAATGCGGATATCACGAGCTTTCAGAAATTGGCGGCTGAGCAAAACGTCCACTCGATTTACGTGCCCGATGTGAGAAGCGAGCGGGTGCAGGGTCGCGCCGAAGAATAAAGAATTGTGTGGAAGCGGGGCTTCGCCCCGCTTGGACGGGGCGAAGCCCCGTCCCCACACAACACCGCTAGATGAACATCTCGTCCTGCGGGACGCCCGCGCCGTTTTTCGGATGGCGTCTCTTCTGGCCGAGGAAGACTTCGACCCCGGTGCTGATCGCGGTCATCAGTCCGTTGACCTGACGCAGCGGAGAGATCACGGTTTTGTGCACGACTTCGCTGGTCTCCTCCACTTTATCCATCGTCCGATTCAGCAATTCATCGGCCCGGATGACTTGCAACCGGGTGCGGTCGAGGGCATCGGTGAGCGTGGCGTCGATGCGGCCAAGCTGATTGCGCATCAGGTTGCTGGACTCCGAGAGGTTGACGCTGATGACGTCGAGCCTCGGGCGCAGTTCCACCAGCATGCTCTGCAGGGTTTCCACCGTGGGCAGAGTCTTGCTCGTCACTTCCGTGGCGAGAGCTTCCATCTTGGCCGAACTTTTGCGGACCGAGAAGTAAAGGGCCACCAGAATTCCTGCCTGCACCAAGACCGCAATAGAGGTCACCGCAATGAAAATTCTCAGGAGGTTGTCATCCATAATCGCCCCTCGGCCGCTTTTGCTGCCTGCCGCTAGATGTTCTTGGACGGTTCGGCCGTGGCCGCGGTGGTTTCGTTATATGCCTGACGGCCGGCCTCGTAAGCGTTGCGGAACTGCTCTTTCTGCTGGTTGAGCACGTCGCGTCCGCGATCCATCCAGTCACTTGCCTGTTCGCGCGCCCGCCGAGCGTGCTGACGCGCTCGCTCGGATCCTTCCTGCGCCTTGGAGCGAATTGCGTCGCGTGTTTCATCGCCGGAGCGCGGCGCGTACAACACGCCAACTACGGCTCCAACACCGAGCCCCGCCAGGAACCACAAGAAGCTGTTGCCATCCCGATCCGCCATAACTGCCTCCTCTAGCTTTCTTTCTATACCTTCGGATGGTAGCACCCTGATATGTGAAAGACAATTCACCGGGCTCCGGCTGGCAAGCCATGGAGATGACGTTCCCCGCGGCAGGGTTGTCCCCAGCTGGGCTAAAGAAACTCTTGTGCCCAGCGCGCCAAAGGCGGACAATGAAGCGTTTTTCAGGAGGCACGGTTTGTCCGACCGCAAGTATCGGCAACGCGGATACCAGGATTCCGGTGGCGGAGCGAAGAAAGAATTCGAGCAGAAGCCAACTGCTCCGAAGAAAGAGAATACCTTCGGGCCTCGGCCGATCAACATGCCGGGGACGCGGACCGTCTCCCGCTGTGCGGAATGCGGCGCGCTGCTGCAGAATCTCTCGGATCCGGTGGGGCAGTGCCCGAAGTGCGGCTTCGACCTGCACGCCTGCAAACAGTGCGAACATTTTGACCCGTCCAGCCGCTTCGAATGCAATCAGCCGATTCCCGCCAGAATCTCGCCCAAAGACAAGCGCAACGACTGCCCGCTGTATTCCATACGCGTGATGATCGAAAAAGAAACTTCCAGCAAATCCAGCCAGCGCCCCAATGACGCGCGGCAAGCGTTTGAGAATCTATTCAAGAAGTGAACAGCGAAAGCCTGACTCGGTTTGCGCGGCCGCACCCGAGGATTTTCCCGCGCACGCCGGAAAATGCTTTTCCCAAAGCCGCATAATCCGTATAATTGAATCGTTTTAATACCAGCCGATTTCCTGGATATCTGGAGGCGCTTGCGTGAAAATTCCGGCCACCCTTGTCGCCGTCGTCACTATCCTCACTATTTTCTCCGCCGCTCAAACCATCACCGTTGACGTCTCGCACTCCTCCAACCACTTCATCCCCAATGAAACTCTGGGCGCGGGCGTTGACCGCATTCCCGTCGACGCCATCGACAAAGATCTGCTTCCGGCCTCGCTGCAGGTAACGCAGTCTTCCGGCTGGCAGCCGGTGTCTTTCCGCCAGAGTACCGAGTTGGCCATCGAAGCCTGGCACTGGAATCCCAATGGAACGTGGAGCGACAAAAGTGATCCCGCGGGCAAAGGCTATTTCACGGGCGCTTCCGTGCCCACCGAAAGCCTGCGCTACTCCTATGGATATTCGCTTCCCCGCCGCGGTTTCACCCGCAACGACGGCACCGGCAACGCGGGTTTCTCGCGCCTCACCGATGGCGACCTCAACACTTTCTGGAAGAGCAATCCGTATCTCGCCCAACATTTCACTGGCGAAAATGACGCGCTCCATCCGCAGTGGGTGGTCCTCGATCTGGCGCAGTCGCAGCCCGTCGACAGCATTCGCATCGCCTGGGGAGAGCCCTACGCTACTCACTACCTCGTCCAGTACTGGATCGGCGACGATCCCATCAGATTCCCCACTCGCGGCGTGTGGCAGGCCTTTTCGCAAGGTACGGTCACCGCCGGCAAAGGCCAAACAGAAACCGTTCGCCTTGTCTCCGCCCCGGTAGCTGTGCGCTTCGTTCGCATCTGGATGACCGAGTCTTCGAATACTTGCGATGCCGACGGCTCCGCCGATCCCCGCAACTGCGTCGGCTACTCTATCCGCGAACTCTACCTCGGAACCACAACCAACGACGGAGAGTTCCACGATTCGCTACGCCACACGCCCGATCAGGAGCAGACAACCACCTATGTCTCTTCCATCGATCCATGGCATGAGGCTTCCGATCTCGGCTCGACTCGTCAGGCCCATGTCGGTTTTGACCTTTTTTTCACCAGCGGCGTGACTCGCGGACTGCCCGCCATGATCCCGGTCGCGCTGCTCTACGACACTCCCGAGAACGCGGTTGCCGAGATCGCGTACATCGAGAACCGCCATTACCCGATCTCCTACGTTGAGATGGGTGAGGAGGCCGACGGACAGTTCATGCTCCCCGAGGATTACGCCGCGCTCTACGTGGAGTGGGCGACCGCGCTGCATCGCCTCGATCCCACGCTCAAATTGGGCGGGCCTTCCTTCACCGGCGAAAACAAGGACATCGAAGTCTGGCCCGACGCGAGCGGCCGAGTCTCGTGGACGGGGCGCTTCGTCGACTATCTCAAACAGCATGGGCGCATCAAGGATCTCGCCTTCTTCTCCTTCGAGCATTATCCCTACGACCCGTGCAAAACTCCGTGGGGCGTTCTTTATGATGAGCCCGAACTCATGCGCCACATCATTCAGGTGTGGCGCGAAGATGGTGTTCCCGCCGACGTGCCGATGTTCGTCACCGAGGGGAACCTTTCTTCCGCCGCCAGCGAAACTTATCAGGACATTTTCTCCGGCATCTGGCTGGCGGATTACGTCGGATCGCTGCTCGACGCGAGCGGCAAGGGGGTTTATTACTTTCACTACCTGCCCTTGCAGATGGAGCCCGGCTGCAACGGTTCTCCGGGCACGTTCGGCATGTTCACGATTGACGCTTCCTACAAAATTCAGCAGCCGCTGGCGCAGTTCTTTGTGGCGCAACTGATTAACCTGGAGTGGGTTCAGCCCGGCGGCGGAGACCATCAGGTCTATTCGGCCAAGGCCGATATCGATGACGGCGCGGGCCGCCAACTGGTCACCGCCTACGCTTTGAAGCGTCCCGATGGCGAATGGTCGCTGCTGGTTGTCAATCGCGATCAACAGAACGCTCACCGCGTTCGCATTGCGTTTCGCGGGGACGCCGGTTCGGCCACAAGTTTTGTCGGACCGGTCGAGATGGCAACCTTTGGCAGCGCGCAATACAAGTGGAATCCGCCGCTGACTCGCTTTATGGCGCACGCCGAAGAAGCCGCCAAGCCCACCATCGTCGCCTATACGAACGGCAAGGCTGATCCCGACGGGCCGATTTTGCGTTCGACGCAGGAAGGCAACAAAGAGGCGGTCTACGATCTGCCGGCCGCGTCAGTGGTGGTGCTTCGCGGAAAGGTTGCTCTGCCCTGAGTTGGTTTCGGTGGCCGGCGAACGCTCGCGGCCGAGCGGCCTCGCCAGGCCTTAAGCAGCGGCGACCGTCGAATTAAGACAAAACAAGAAAGACAAAACAAATGCCGAAGGTGCAGAGATTTGCACTTCTCGAGAAAAGTCTCGCAGCACCGGATTTTTTCTGTACAGCGGAGCGGATCTTCGTATATAAATTGCTGCCATCGGCCGATGCGAGAGTTCGCGTCAGCTTGGCTAGGCTGCTTCTTCCGCGAGAGTGAGTCTGCTCGGACGAAGTCTTCCACGGGCCCTACATTCCATGTGGTTTCACTTGTACTCAGATTGCATAAGGAGAAAATCATGACCCAAAGATCGCTCAGAAAGATGTCTGTAATTTTGCTGATCGCGCTCGTCGCTGTGGGAACCTCTTCAGCGTTTGCGCAGCGGTCGGAAACCAATGTGCCCGCCGGCATTCGAATTTCGCAGGACCTCGGGCGTTCCGCTCCATCGACCGAGATCAATATCACGGTCCGCCTCAAGCTTAATGACAAGGCCGCATTCGACAGAGCCGTCGATGCACTCTACGATCATGGGTCGCCGAGTTTCCACAAGTGGATGACCCGCGCCGATCTCGGGAAGTATGCGCCCACGGAAGAGCAGCGGCAGGCAGTCCGCCAGGAGCTCCAGAGCCACGGACTCACGATTCTCTCCACAGACCCGATCGGCTTCAGTGTCCGCGCCCGCGGCACCATCGCCAATGTTGAGAGCGCTTTCAACACTGAAATCCACCAGTTCCAATACAACGGCCGAGTCTACCGCGCCAACGTCAAGGATGCCCGGCTCAGCGGTGAGGCGGGAAACTATGTTTCCACTGTCGCCGGTCTGGAGAGCCATCAGGTGCGTCCGCTCATTGCGCGCGCTGTTAACATGCGCACCGGGAAGCCCTTCGCTCCATTGCCGCTCAGCCGGCTCGCCAGCGCTTCCAGTTTCCCACCAGGATTTATTACCAACCAGTGTCTCTCCGCGCCGCAAACCGTCACCCTCGAGTACGGTGGCGTTCTGCCAGAAGCCGTCTACAGCGGCACCGTATATGAAGGATCCGGCATACCCTGCGCCTATCAGCCGCAGGAGTTGCAGACAGCTTACGGCCTCAACGCGGTTTACGAACAGGGACTCGACGGCTCCGGCCAAACGATCGTTCTGGTTGAGGGCTACGGGTATCCCACCATCGAGAAGGATGCCAATGCCTACTTCAAGTTGACGGGCCTGCCGCTGCTCAATAAGAACAACTTCAAGATCATTTACCCCGAGGGCAAACCTTCCGATCCGAACGCAGGGATACTGGAAGGCTGGGAAGTTGAGATCGCTATGGACGTACAATCGGCGCACACCATCGCCCCTCAGGCCAGTATCCTTGTCGTCGCCACCAATGGCCAGGACAGCGAGGACTTTCAGTACTCGATTGATTATGTGGCCAACAATGGTCTCGGCAACTCGCTCTCCAATAGCTACGAAGAAGACGTCGACATCGTCTCCGGGGCGCTCGAACAAGAGTCATGGGACGATGCGCTTGAAGTCGCAACCGCCCAAGGCGTCTCCGTCAATTTCTCCACTGGCGACAGTGGCGACCAGGGTCTGGGCACTCCTGTGGGCGCGCCCGGTGTGCCTTCGGTTGCTCCTCATGCCACCGCTGTCGGGGGCACTTCCATCCTGAACGACGTCAGCCATCCTGGATCGACCATCACCACGTCATGGGGCGACACGCTTTCGTTCCTGGCATTCCCCGGCACGGTTCTCGATCCGCCGGAAGCGTACGGCTTCCTCGGCGGCGGCGGCGGCGGCGAGAGCATCTTCTGGCCCAAGCCATCGTGGCAGGCGTCACTCCACGGCAAAGGCCGGCAAACGCCCGATGTCTCCGCACTGGCTGACCCCAACACCGGCGTTACGATTGTGGTGACGGAGGGCGGGGTCCAGGAACTGCAATGCTGCTGGGGCGGCACTAGCTTGTCCAGCCCCATCTTCACCGCTATCTGGGCCATCGCTAACCAGGCAGCCGGCGCCGCTCTCGGTCAGGCGGCGCCTGCTGTCGCCGCTCTGCCCTACGGCGGCATTCAGGACGTGCTTCCCAAAACCGACAGCTCAGCGAACAATGTGTCGGGGACGATTACGGACACGAACGGCACTACGGCGTACTCGGCTTCCGCGATCTTTACCGGATTGCTCTACGGCAACAAGAACTTCACCAGTGCATTCTTGCCGGTGGATGGCGAGCTTCTGGACTGGGGGTTCGGGCTGGACACTTCCTTCACCGTCACGCACGGCTGGGACAACGCAACCGGGTACGGTACGCCTAATGGCCTCACCTTCATCTATGCTGTAACGGCGCCGTAACCGGGGAGAAATAAGCCTACGGTAGTCACCGATTGGTGCCCTCGTCCAAGCGAAGATTGGACGGGGGCACCGATAGGTGTGCGGCTGCCCCTTCTGTGTGCCATGACCGACGTAACCCCGCATTGCGTCTTCTTCTGCTATACTGTCGTTAACGCTTTTGCTACGGTTTGCTCGTCACGCGGGGATCCTGTTGGATCCGATACACTTCCGCCATTTCCTGCCCGCCGTTTGGTTCCAGCGCCAATTTCAAATAGAGCGGCATGCGAACTCTCGACACGAGTCTGTGAACACGAGTCTGAGAAATAGACATTAGGCCCCTCCAGAAAGAAAACAATCGAATGACCACATTTACGGAACTGCCCTTGTCTGCTGCGTTGCAGCAGAAGTTGGCGGCAGCTCAATTCATTACCCTTACACCCATCCAGGCACGCGCCATTACTCCCGCCCTTGAAGGCAAGGACGTGATTGGCACGGCCCAAACCGGCACCGGCAAGACGCTCGCGTTCCTGATTCCGATCATCGAGATGCTGCGCGCCGAATCGTCGAAACCTGAAGCATCCAAGAACGTCAAGGCTCTGGTCCTGTTGCCTACGCGCGAATTGGCCATGCAGGTTCACGAGCAGTACGAACAACTGCGCGACAAGAACATGCCCAAGGCGGCGCTGGTGATCGGCGGCGTAGCGGAGAAGGCGCAGATTAACAGCCTCCGATCCGGCTGCGAATTTGTTATCGCGACTCCAGGACGCTTGCAGGATTTCATTACGCGCAAGTTCGCGGATCTGCGTCACGTGAAAATACTCGTGCTCGACGAGGCCGACCGCATGCTGGATATGGGTTTTCTTCCGGCCATCCGGCGCATCCTGCAGATTCTGCCGCAACGCCGGCAGACGCTGTGTTTCTCCGCCACCATGGAGCAGTCCGTGGCCTCGCTGGTGAATGACTATACGCGCGAGCCGGTGCGGGTCGCGTTGGGCTCAGTGCTGAAGCCGGCGGAGAGCGTGTCGCTCGAAGCCTATGAAGTACGCCCGTCCGAGAAATTGGACGTGCTCCGGCAGTTGCTTTATGAAGAAAAGGGGCAGACCCTGATCTTCACGCGCACCAAGCGCGGCGCGCAAAGGCTGGCCAAGGAACTCGAACGCGATGGCTTCTCGGCGGCCATGATTCATGGCGATCGCACGCAGTCGCAGCGCAACGCCGCCTTGAGCGGATTCCAGGAAGGGCGCCATCAGGTGCTGGTTGCCACCGATATTGCATCGCGCGGCTTGCACTGCGATGACGTGGCGCACGTGATTAACTACGACTTGCCGAAAATGGCGGAAGACTTCATTCACCGCGTCGGGCGAACGGGACGGGCCGGCTCGCAAGGCCGAGCTTCGACCCTGGTCACGGGCGTGGAGGTTCTGGATCTTCGCAATATCGAGCGCACCTTGAAGCTGCGCATCGAACGCAAGCAGGTGAATGGATCGGCTGGCGATCGTCCGAAGCGGTTTGTGGAAAACACGCTGGCATCACGGACGCTGACGGCTTTGCCGGGTGAGGTTTTCGTTTAAAGTTTAGAGATGGGACGGGTTCGCCGGAGCATTGCGCTCCGGCGAATCTGCCCAGTGTTTAGTGGTTTGCTTGCTTGCCGTGCGGTGTGAGTAGTTCGACAGGATCAGTCTCGTCGTCGTTGCCAATGCCGAACAGCGCTGCCTGCTCCGCCGCGTGCTCACGCATCTGACGCAATTCTTCCGCTTCGTCCACCACGACGGTGCCTTCCGGTTGATCCTGCTTGCGCTGGGTCTTGCGCTCGTTCTTGTCCCGCTGTTTCTGCTGGCGCGCTTGTTCTTTCTGACGTTTGGTGAAGGTTGATCGGCCTCGTGGCATATGAATCTCCCCGTATTTCTAATTTCTATAATGACTGGCTACACGCAGAGCCTGTAGGGATGGCCCAGCTTGTGTCCCTGGATAAAACGGAGGATTGTTACATCCGTCGTTTATTTCGAGTCTTAGCCACATTATAACCTCGATTCGAGTTCTCAGTTCCCAGTTCTCGGTTCTCAGTAGCGCAGGGACGATTCTGTGGTTTTTCGGAGAACTGAGAACCGGGAACTGAGAACTGACGTCGGTTTGCCACCTTCGACAGCAGCGTGTTACCATCGAACACGTTACGAAAACGAGAAGAGACAGGAGTGCAACAGGTTAGTGCTAGCCAGAGAGCAAAAACAATCCGTCGTTGACACGTATCGTACGCACGCTACCGATACCGGCAGTCCCGAAGTTCAAATCGCGTTGTTGAGCGAACGCATTGGTCAGTTGACGGAACACTTCAAGACGCACCAGAAAGATCACGGCTCGCGCCGCGGACTTCTCATGATGGTGAGCCGGCGCCGTAGCCTGCTCGACTACTTGAAGAAGTACGACTCGGAACGGTACAAAACCGTTATTTCCAAGCTCGGCATCCGCAAGTAAGAGCGCGACTGGCTCCGCGTGGAGCCGGTTCCAGACTGGTTTTCCAGACTTGGGTTTCCAGATCACGAGAGCCTTAGCAAAGTGCGTTCCCAACCGCCGCCTGGCATCCGCCTGCTCACGCGAACTCCGTGCCCGCGCATGCCCTTCTGCCCAAAAAGGATGATCTATGAAGCCTGAAGTCAGCAAAGTAACCGTCGAAATCGCCGGCGGGAAACAACTCTCCATTGAAACTGGAAAACTTGCCAAGCAGGCCGGCGGCGCTGCCGTCGTGCGCTTCGGCGAAAACGTAGTCCTCGCCGCCGCTACCGCCAATCCCGAGCCCCGCACCGGCATCGACTTTTTCCCGCTCACCGTCGACTACCGCGAATACACCTATGCTGGCGGACGCATCCCCGGCGGCTTTATCAAACGCGAAGGGCGCATGAGCGAGCGCGAGACCCTGACCTGCCGCCAGATTGACCGGCCGATCCGTCCGATGTTTGCGGAAGGCTTCCAGTGCGAGACCCAGGTCATCGCCTTCGTTTTGTCCGCCGATACCGAAAACGATCCCGATGTCTGCGGCATCAACGCCGCATCCGCTGCCTTGACCCTCTCCGATATTCCGTTTCTCGGCCCGATTGGCGCGGTGCGCGTCGGCCTCGTGGAGGGCCGGTTCATTGCCAATCCCACCTACACCGAAATGCGTGATGGCCTGCTCAACATCATGGTCGTAGGTACCGCCGATGCGATTGTCATGATCGAGTCCGGCGCGAAAGAAGTAAAAGAAGAGA
>Ga0187862_10002068_pt1 | contig 20729 bp, 16 predicted proteins | sample June2016WEW_10_1_FD_133003 | JGI IMG/M metagenome (GOLD analysis project Ga0187862, IMG submission 133003) | Peatland microbial communities from SPRUCE experiment site at the Marcell Experimental Forest, Minnesota, USA - June2016WEW_10_150 | ecosystem: Environmental > Terrestrial > Soil >...
CAGGCCGAGCGCGGCGAACGCGGCGTTGTGCATCGCGGGCGACGCGGAATGGCGGATGGGAAAGCCATAGACCGCGCAGCAGCGCGTGGCGGCATTGATGGCAGGTTGAACCGGTTGAGACACGCGCAATTTATATGCGGCAGCGGCGCGGGTTAAAAGCGCAAAGTCCGCCCGCCAACGAATTTTAAAACGCTTCCGCTTTGCGCCGACGAGGTTGTTCGGTAACATAACGCGATAATGAAATGTACGGGCACAGTTTATCTTGTCGGCGCGGGGCCGGGCGACACAGGCTTGCTTACGTTGCGCGGCGCGGAATTGCTCCGGCGCGCGGACGTGGTGATTTTCGATCTGCTGGTCAATCCCGGTTTGCTCCGGCTGGCGCCGGCAGGCGCGGAATTGATTTCGCGCGGCAAGCAGAAGAGTGCGGACGCGTCATCGCAGGCTGAACTCATTGAGTTGATGTTGACGAAGGCGCGCCAGGGCAAATGCGTCGTGCGGCTCCAGGGCGGCGATCCTTACATTTTTGGCCAAGGTGGCGAGGAAGCCGAGGCGCTCGCGGCGGCGAAAATCCATTTTGAAGTTGTGCCCGGCGTTTCGTCCATCGTGGCGGCGCCGAATTACGCCGGCATTCCCCTCACCCATCGCGACCATTGCTCCAGTTTCACCGTCTTCAACGGCCACGAAGATCCCGATGACGCCAAAACGGATTTGCGCCATGACCAAATCGCCAAAATCCCCGGCACCAAGGTCGTGCTCATGGGCACCGACCGCCTGGGCGAATGGACGGCGTCGCTCATCAAGCACGGCATGTCGCCGGATATGCCCGTGGCCATGGTTCGCTGGGGCGCGACGGGACGGCAACAGGCCGTTGCCGGTACGCTGGCCACCATTGCCGGTCTAGCCGCTGAGAAAAAACTGTTGCCACCGGTGCTGACAATCATCGGCGGCGTTGTGAAATTGCGAGGGAAGCTCAATTGGTTCGAGAATCTTCCGTTATTTGGCCAGCGCGTCGTCGTTACCCGCAATCTCAAGCAAGCCGGGGATTTTTCGCGAAAACTCGCCGAACTCGGCGCGGACGTGCTGGAAATTCCGGCCATCAAAATCGTCCAGCCGGCTAACAAACGGGACATTGTGGATGCGCTGCTCGGATTGAACAGTTACGACTGGCTTGTGTTCACGAGCGCGAACGGCGTAACGGCGTTTTTTGACCTGTTCTTCAAACGGTTCCAGGATATGCGCGACATCGGCGGCGTGCGCATCGCGGCGGTCGGCCCGGCAACGGCGGCGAAACTGCGGGAATTGCATTTGCAGGTGGATGTGATGCCGGATGAGTTCGTCGGAAGAAAAATTGCCGGGGCGCTTGCCAAATTTGAGAGCATTGAAAATCTGAAAATCTGCCTGCTGCGCGCCGAGGCGGCGAACCCCGATTTGCCGCGCGCGCTGGAAGAACTCGGCGCCATCGTGGACGACATCGCCGTTTACAAAACCGTGGCCGAAACCGAAGACCCGGCCGGTGCGGGGGCGACACTGCTCGAAAGCGGCGCGGATTGGATCACCTTCACGAGCGGCTCGACTCTTGAACATTTTCACGCACGATTTGACCTGCCAAAACTGCTGAAGAAATTTCCGCAAATGAAATTGGCGTCCATTGGCCCGGAAACGAGCAAAGCCATCCGTGCCCTGGGGTTGGAACCCGCGCTGGAAGCGAAGGAACATACAACAGAAGGTTTGATCGCCACGCTGCTAAAGGCGGTTTGAAGAGTGGATATTGTATTGTTGCGCATTTGAATCACCGCCGGAAACTGCTTGAAGCAGCGCTGACGAAGTTGTAACACAACCGCAGCAACCATGAAAAAAGACCAACCCAGCGAGTTTGAAACAGCGGCAGCCACTCAATCCAACAAGAGCTTTCTGAGCGAATTGTGGGGCTTTCTCAAGTCCAACAAGAAATGGTGGCTGATACCAATCATCGTGGTTTTTCTGATTCTCGGACTGCTCATTCTCCTGTCGAGCACCGGACTGGCACCGTTCATCTACACATTGTTTTAGCCCTATAAATCCAGTTTTTGATGCATTTGTTCCGAAAGCAATCAGGCAACGGAGGAAAGAAGGATGTTGTGGCCAGGGCACCGACGGCCAAAGACGGGGAACCTCACAACGACAAGTTGTCAAAGCGGCGGCTTTGGCTGTTTCGATTGCTGGCCGTCAGTTTCCCATTCGTTGTTCTGTTGCTGGCAGAGATCGCCTTCCGGGTCATCCCGGGTCTGAACGAAGACCGTGATCCCTTTGTCAACATCTCGCCGGTTTCGATTTTCTCGCGCACGACCAATCTCGCAGGCGAGGAGTATTACAATATCACTCACCCATCGATCCTGGGTGGCAACAACGTTCACATCCTCGTCAAGAAACCGGCAAATACGATTCGCATCTTTTGTCTGGGCTCTTCCGCCTGCGCCAGCTGGCCACATCCGCCAGCTGAGACTTTTAGCGCCTATTTGCAGCAGGCATTGGAGGCGGCTTATCCCGGAAAGCAAATCGAGGTTATCAATGCGGCGGCGCATGGTTTTGCGGCCTATCGAACGCGGCGCGTCCTGGATGAAGTGCTCCAGATGGAGTCGGATGCAGTCATCGTCTGGGAAGGCAACAACGAGTTTCTGGAGGATCGCAATTATGACCCGCCGAGCGCCGGGATTATTTCCCTGGTACGACACCTGCGAACTTTCCAGTGCTTGCAATCCGCCTTTGCCAGCCGGAACAAAATGAGCGGGGAGGATCTGAAGGATGTCGCACAGTTCTTCTGGAAGAAAACACGGCAGCAATCGTTGCGGCTGCGTGAAGACCCGGTGCAATTTACCCAAGTCCAGGAGCACTTCCGCATAAGCTTCGAGCACATGGTCAGCCAGTCGCAGCGTTATCGGGTTCCAATTATCTTATGCACCGTACCGGTGAACTTGCGCGACTGGCTCCCGACGGTGTCATATAACCGACTCGGCGGCGAACAACGCGAACAATGGCAGAAGCTCTACAATCAGGCCCGCCGTTGCCTGATTGAAGGCAAATATCATGACGGCATTCAGGCGATGAATCAGGCCATTGCCATGGAGAGCGAACATGCCGAGTCTTACTTCTGGCTCGGCCGGCTCCTGGAGGCTGACGGACAAAAGACGGCGGCTGGGGAAGCCTTCAGCAAAGCGCGCGACCTGGATTACAACCCGTTCCGGGCCATCAGCAGCTTCAATGAATCAATTCGGGTTCTGGCCAGGGAGAACCAGCATCGGGGCGCATACCTGCTGGACCTGGATCACATCTTTGCCGGTGCCTCCCGGTATGCCGCACCAGGCTTCGACTTATTCCTGGACTATGTGCATCCAACCAAGCCGGGGAATCTGCTGGTGGCGCAAAACGCGTTTGAACTGATCATCCGAGACGAAGTGCTGAAAGAAAAACCTGTGGCGGATCAATTCATTTATCACGACCTCCCCACCGGGCCGGACGGAAAGCCTTACCGCGATGAAACCGACCTGCATTTGCAGATGACGGAACTTTCGATGGCCACGGAAAACCGCCAATTTGAGACGGTCATCCGTAAAATTGAGGATTCGCTGGGACATCATTTGACCGGTCCAGATGACCCCGCATTGGCACACTTTTCGCCGGAGAACGCCGAGCGTTACCGCGTTTTCTGGAACTACCTGGATGTGCAGCGGCGGATAATCATGGGTCTGCCGGTGGGTGAGACGGAGTTACAGGAAGCAAATCGCCGGGTGGATGATTACTACGAGAAATGGTATCCGCTTGGAAAGTTCTGATTGAAGTTCTCCATTCGCTGGTGTTGCTTTGCTCCGCATTCACATCACGATGTCGCGCCAGTTGGCGCGCTTCACAACGCAGGTGTTGGTTCTGTGCTTGGTTGTTTTTTTGAACCAACAAACAAAAATTACCAACCCAGGTCCGGCCATGATTTGTGTCGGAAATCAGGTTTTCATTTTATTTGAACTACGCGCTTCGCTTCCGAACCTGACGGGTGCAAAAAATCTGTGTTTCATCCGCGTATAGCGGCGTGGCCGCCACGCGGCTTTACGCCGTGCTTCATCTGTGGCTAAATGTGCCGCGTGAAAATTGTTGGCATCATTCCCGTGCATGGTTGCAACGCGACCGGATTGCCGGGCGAAGTCATTGTGGCGACGGACGGCATGCGCATCTGACGGTCTTTTTTCTGAATTTTGTGAACAGTTTTTGAAGTCTTATTGTCTATTTTCTGAATTTTGTGAACAGTTTTTGAAAAATGGAAGGCCGGCTGAAAAACAAATTTTTGCACGGTGTGATTTTGGTTTTGGCCGGGTTGAACCTCGGCGTCGCCCCAATTCACGCCGCCACGTTCACGGCGTCGCTCGACCGCGATACTATTGCGCTGGGCGAAAGCGCCACCCTGTCGCTGGCGTTTGAGGACGGGTCGCCACGGAACGTCCCCATGCCGCCGAATGTCGCCGGTTTGCAAATCGCCTACGTCGGGCCGTCGAGCCAGTTCAGCTTCGTCAATGGTGAAACCAAATCCACGGTCACGTACAATTTCACGCTGACACCGCGGCAGGCCGGTGATTTCGCCATCCCGTCGCTGGCCGCCGACGTTGGCGGACAACGGCTAAGTTCACAGCCGCTGAGATTGAAGGTGCTGCCGCCGAATTCGCCGCCACCGGCAGCCGTCAACTCCGGTTCGGAACTCGCGTTCATGAAACTTACGCTGCCGGAAAAGGAGGTTTACCCCGGTGAAGTTCTGCCTGCCCGGCTGGATATCTATCTGCGCGACGATGTGCAAAATTTCGGCAATTTCCAGTTTACCGGCACACCCGCCAATGGGTTCACCGTAGGCAAAATGGTTCAAGGCCCCAAGCAACGGGTTCAGATCGGCAACCGGATTTATACGGATATTCCCCTTTCGCTGGCCCTGACCACGGTCAAGACCGGGCCGGTAAGCGTCGGGCCATTTACCGCCAGCATGGTGGTCGTTGTCCCCTCCTCCAATCCGCAGCGCGACTCGTTTTTCGGACAATTTCGCGACCCGTTCGGAATGTTCGGCGGCGGCGAACAAAAACAAGCCTCGCTCGCCACGGAAACACTCAGTGTGGAATCGCTGCCGTTGCCCGCCGAAGGCGCGCCGCCGAATTTCAACGGCGCGGTCGGTGATTACACCATGATCGTCAACGCCGGCCCGACCAATGTCGCCGTCGGCGATCCCATCACCGTGCGCGTCCAGATTTCCGGCCACGGCGCGCTGGATGCGCTCACCTTGCCCGATCAGCCCGCGTGGCGCGATTTCAAAACCTATCCGCCCACGTCCAAAGTCGCAACCAGCGACCAACTCGGTTTGCAAGGCACAAAAACGTTCGAGCAAATCGTCACGCCGCAAAACACGGACGTTCATGAATTGCCGGCGTTTTCGTTCAGTTTTTTTGATCCCGGCGCAAAAACCTATCGCACGCTCACGCAGGCGCCGGTGCAACTCACCGTGCATTCCGGCGGCACAACGCCCGCGCCGGTGATTGCCGCCACGAAAACCGCCAACTCGCAGGCGCCGCTGCCGCCACAGGACATTCTGCCCATCAAAGAGCAAATCGGCGCGCTTACGCAAGTTGGCCCGCCGGTGTTGACGCGACCGGTGTTTCTGACCGCGCAAAGCCTGCCCGTGCTGGCATGGCTCGCCGCCTTTGTGTGGCGCAAGCGCACGGACAGTCTGGCGAACAATCCCCGTTTGCGACGGCAGCGGCGCGTCGCCCAACTCGTCCGTGAGGGATTGAACGATTTGCATCGCCTCGCGGCGGAAAACGACTCGGACGAATTCTTTGCCACACTGTTCCGGCTCCTGCAGGAACAGCTTGGCGAACGGCTGGATTGTCCCGCGTCGTCCATCACCGAAGCCGTGATTGACGAGCGTCTGGTTTTGCTGGGCACGCCGGAAACGACACTTGCCGGCCTGCGCGAATTGTTTCAACTCTGCAACCAGGCGCGTTACGCGCCCATGCGAACGAGCGGGGAACTGGCCGCGGTGATTCCACAATTTGACAACGCCGTTCGCGAACTGCAACAGGTGAGCGCATGAAAATGGATTTCTCAACGTTTTCAGTGGAATTACCGTTTACGCTCGCCCTCACCCCAGCCCTCTCCCCCGGGGAGAGGGTGAGCAGCGTCACATCGCCGGATAATTTCTCGATCCTTGGCACCGTCACCGATTTTGTGTCATCGGCAGTGAGACGCACGGTAACCCAGCCTGTCGCACGGCTCAAAACGCGGCGAATGATTCCCCCTCTCCTGGGGGAGAGGGCCGGGGTGAGGGCGGACGTCACCACTGATTTCATGGTCGCACCCGAAGCATCCTGTTTCACATCATGTCATCCACTGAAAATATCGAGGAACCTGAAAGTGTTTCCGCGCATTTTGCTGGCGGCGGCAGCCGCTGCCTGGATTTTCACCGGCAGCGCGCTGGCCGCCGACAATTCGACTGAATTTAACGCCGCGAACAAATTTTATGCCGAAGGCAAATTTGCCGTCGCCGCCGCCGCCTACGAAAAAATCCTTCAATCCGGCGCGACCGCCCCGGCGCTCTATTTCAATTACGGCAACGCGGAATTCAAATCCGGCAATTTGGGCCGCGCGATTGCCGCATATCGCCGGGCGGTGCAATTGTCACCGCGCGACGCGGAGGTCCGGGCCAATCTGGAATTCGCGCGCAACCAGGTGCAAGGCCCGATGCTCCGTGAAAGCCGCTGGGCCGACTGGCTCGGCACACTCACTTTGAATGAGTGGACGGGATTGGCCGTTGTCGCATTTTGGCTGATGTTTGCATTGCTGGTAGCGAGGCAAATCCGGCCGTCGCTCAAAACGGCGTTGGGCGGTTTTACCCGGGGCGCGGTGGCGGTTACCATTTTGTCGTGTGCGTGCCTCGGCGTGAACGCCGCAATCCATTTTTCAAAGCAAACCGCCGTGGTCATCGCGCAAGATGCAACCGCGCGCAGCGGGCCGTTTGACGAGGCGCAGAGCGCGTTTACCGCCCACGACGGCGCGGAACTGGCAGTGTTGGATCGCCGCGACAACTGGCTGCAAGTCACCGATGGTTCCGGAAGAATCGGCTGGCTCCAGCGCCAGCAGGTGGAAATTTTGCCCGGCAGTTGAAATCAAAACCGCTGTTCGGCTTGTTCTTGCCAGTCAACATTTTCCTGCTACTGTATTAAGCATCGTGATGCAGACCTTTAAAAAAGCTTCCACCACCGCCTGGAGACGAAGTGTTTATTGTGGTATCGCAGTGACCGTTTGCGGCTTGCTGGTCTCGGAGAGTAACGAGGCGCAGAGCATCCGGTTTCCGTGGAGCGGTTACGGTCATGAGTCACAACACGACGCCATCGCGTCGGTGGCTTCCCAGCCGCTCAATCGCATTCTGTGGCATACGCCGGTGGACTTGAACCCGCAATACAGCGGCAGCGAATTGTTCATCCACTACGGCTCGCCTTTGATCACGCGTTCCAACACGGTCATCGTGCCGGTGAAAACGGGCGCAGCGGGCGGTTTCGAAGTCGAGGCACTGACCGGTGCCACCGGCGCGACGAATTGGGTGCAATCCACGGACTACATCCTGCCGCCTCACGGCTGGACTCCCAGCTTTTCGCCCACGCTGACTCCAAAGAACCGGCTTTATTTTGCGGGCGGCGGCGGGACGGTTTATTATTACGACACCCCCGACGCGACGAACATTTCCCCGGCCATCGGGCAGATCGCCTTTTTCGGGCTGACCAACTACACCGCCAATACGAATGCATACCTGAACAATGTGTTTATCGACACGCCTATCACCTCGGACCGGTATGGGAACATTTTTTTTGGCTTTCAAGTCACCGGCCCCACGCCGTTGAATCTCCAGAGCGGCATTGCCCGCATTGATTACAACGGAACCGGCACCTGGGTTGCTGCCACCAATGCCGCAGGCGATACCGGAATCATCAAGGTTTCCCAGAACTGCGCTCCCGCGTTGAGCAACGATCACAAGACGCTTTATGTTGCGGTCAACAACAGCAATCCCTACGGTGATTTTTATAATTACGGTTATCTCGTCGCATTGGACAGCCGGACGCTCGCGCCACTCGCCCGCGTCCGGCTCAAAGATGCGGAGTACCCCGCTGATGACGCTTATGTGCCTGACGATGCGACGGCTTCACCAACCGTCGGCCCTGATGGTGACGTTTATTACGGCGTGCTGGAGAATCCGCCGGGATCCAATCATTATCGCGGCTGGCTGCTGCATTTCGACAGCACGCTCGCCCAACCCAAGGTGCCGGGCGCGTTCGGTTGGGACGACAGCGCTTCCATTGTATCCGCCTCGCTGGTTTCTTCTTACCATGGCAGTTCGCCATATTTGCTGATGACCAAGTATAACAATTACGCCGATACCGGCGGCAACGGCGTCAATAAAATCGCCATCCTTGATCCGCGGAACAGCATGACGGACCCCATCTCCGGAGCCACCGTGATGAATGAAGTCCTCACCATTGCCGGGACCACACCGGATTCGAGCTTCACCAATACCTATCCCAATGCCGTGCACGAGTGGTGCATCAATTCAGCGGCCGTGGATCCATTCACCAAATCCGTGCTGGCCAACAACGAAGACGGCAAGCTCTACCGCTGGGACCTGACTTCCAACACACTTTCGGAAACGAACACGCTGACCTCGGGCCTCGGCGAAGCCTACACCCCCACCCTCGTCGGCGTGGACGGAATTGTTTACGCGATCAACAACGCCACGTTGTATGCGGTGGGCCATTGACGGACACGAACCATGCGCCTGAAACCATTCATGTTTTTGTCCGGCCTGCTGCTGCTGCTGCCCATCGCACCGGCACGGGCGGACCTGGCCTTCGTCCTGACCCCCGCAGTGCAGTCGGGTGTCGGGAGCAACGAATTCTTCTTCACCGGCACGCTGATCAACACGAGCCTGACCGATAATCTGTTCCTGAACGACATCCAGTTCGATTTCATCGACGAGGCGGCCGGCTACCTCGCGGCGGACACGAACGTGTTCTTTGCGAACGTTCCCGGCATTCTGTTGCCCTTTGAAACTTACAGCGACGTCGTCTTTGGCGTCACGATCGACCCGGCGACCCCGCCGGGCCAATATTTCGGCGTCGTCACCATTCAGGGTGGCACGAACATTTTTGCGGCGACCAATCTGGCGAGCCCGATATTCGAGGTCTCCCTGCCCCCGGCGGTGTTGGGCATTGCGCCCTCCGGCACCAATGTGGTCCTTTCGTGGGCATCGCCTCCCGGAGGTTTCGAGCTGCAAAAAAATTCCAATTTGACCACGACCAACTGGCTGACCGTAACGAACATCCCGACAGTCACGAACGGGCAGAATCAAGTGACGCTTTCGCAGTCCAACAGCAGCCAGTTCTTCCGGCTCAAATATCCGTGATGCAGGTAAAATCGGGGTGAGAAACCGCCCTGAAAGCCGGAGCGCAGTGGCATTCTTTGCTGACACCATCTATTTTTGCCGCGATGAAATCTCAAATAAAGCTGGCTGCGGGAACTGTTGGGATGTTATTTGCAGTTGCTTTTATTCACGCTCCGGCAATGGCAGATAATCCGGTGGTACCGGCAGGCACAAATTCATTGGTTGCGCCGGACTCACACTTCGGACTTTTTAACTGGCTTGATCATCGCAGTGCTTACTATCGGGACTTTTTTCCCCAACCGCTTCTGGTGGAGGATACGGGTTTGGAGGAAGACGGTGAGTTCGAGTTTGGTTCTTTGCACACGGAAGCAAACAGTCAGCGAAACGACATCATCACGGCGGGAGTCCAAAAGAGTTTTGGCCTGCTGACTTTGGAATTGGAAGTTCCTTACGAGCGCAATTCAGATGCAGACGACGTTTCCCAAGGCATCGGCAACATTGATTTGAGTGCGCGTTGTCCGCTGTATCAATTTGTCTCGGCCAATGGATGTTTCGACACCACTTTGGGTGTGGCAATGGAAGTCGGCATACCGGTCAATTCGGCAGCAAGCAAAAATACAGAATTTGCCCCCAAGATTTTCAATGACCTCAAGCTGGGTGGTTATTTCACACTTCAGTCTGTCTTCGGCTGTTCCACACTTTTTGGCGGCGGAGATAACGGCGGTTTGCAGACTTTTGAATACGGTTTTGATCTCGGCCATACGATTCCACACAACGAATTGCCATTGCCCGGCGTGCAACAATTTATTCCCATGTTTGAACTGTCCGGAGAAACGGAATTAAACAAGGCTGACTCCGGTCAAAACGGTCTTCTTGGAAGCATCGGATTTCGCATGAACCTCAAACCCATTGGAGAGGTGCAATCCAGTTTTGGACTTGGCTTTGTATTTCCAATTGATAATACAGCACGCGCGGAAGTCCATTGGGGTATCGTCACAAGTCTGACATTGGAATTTTGAAACTGTGTCCGACGGAAACCCCCCAAAAACTTGTTGATTATCTTGTGGCGGATGATGTCGAATGCCTCCCCGATGATGAATTCTCAATACCCGCACCTGTTTGTCGCTTGTGCCAAGGCAACGCTGTTCGCGGGTCTTATTGTTCTGAATGTAATAGTTCGCTCGATTTTTTCGTCTGAACATTCGATATGCTTTTTTCACGGTTTCTCCCATGTAATAAGGATACGTGAAATATACGAACTGCTCGTTAGAGAGCCGTGGGCGGGTCGGCTGGTGTTAGCACGAATTGTTGCCGAGTGATTCGACAAATCAATTTTTGCTGACAATTTTGCTGACAATCGCCTTCAAAACTGCCTACCCGCCTTGAAAAGGCCCTTGAAAAGATTCGGCTTTTTAAATGGCTCCCTTGCCCATTCCATAGAAAGAACTTTCAAAATCACAGTTTTGCTTGGCAATTCGAGGCGCGGGAAATCTTATGGGGTAACGATCCAAAGTTGAGCCGCGCCAAAACCAATCTTGGCAACGGCCTAGCACCGCGCTTGCCCCTAACCTGCCTCATTGCTATTATCGCCCCGGATGTCAGCGAACCAAATGACTGCCGCCGAATTCAAAAAGAAGTGGCAACGCTTCACGGGCAAGGAAACATCCGCCTATCAGAAACATTTCAACGACCTTTGCCGCTTGCTCGGCCAGCCGACGCCCGCCGAAGCCGACCCGTCCGGCACGGATTTTTTCTGTTTCCAAAAGCGCGTGGTCAAAGATGCGGAGCTTTTCGAGTTACACGAAACACCCGACGCCAGCGAACCGACGGAGCGCGGCTTTGCCGACGTTTGGGAAAAAGCTGCTTCGCATGGGAATACAAAGGCAAAAAGAAAAATCTCGGCGATCTAAAATGAGAAAACCATTCACAAAGGAAATGGCTAATTTGCCAAAAGTATGGGAGGACTGGTGTAAGAAAGGAAAATACTCTGTAGGTGTCAAAAGACGGCCAGCAAAAGAGCAACTGGACAAAAACAAAAAAGTGCGGGGATTCTACAGCGACTTTATTCTTAAACCAACACTTGCACATACAGATTCGCTTTATCCGTCTATGGAGCACGTCATTCCCAAAAGCAATGATGGAACACTGGTTGTTGAGGCGCGAATTATCAATGATATGAAATCACACCTCGGAGAGAATGAGTTTTGGATGGCGATTGAACATCTCTACGCAGTTGGACTTGAAAAGGGCAAAGTGTCACACCCGGCTAGCAGAAAAGACAGTGCGTTCAGACCGAAAAACAATTATTCAAAACCCAAAGATAAAAATAAAGACCAGCCGGATGAATCTAAGTTTTAGTCCACTTTCTGTTTTGCTGGCGGCTTTTGCTCCACTTTTGGTTTTGATTCTGGTGATGGTTTGGGATTGCCGCCAAAGGAAGCGAACGGAAAAACCACCGCAAACCGGAAAACTTCTGCGTCCGCCGGGTTATTCGCTTTCCATCCGCCTTGAAAGAACTTTTGACTCGGTTTTGGATTGTCTAATTAACAGCATCGGTTCTTTCCGCTTTTTCCGGCGTTGGTGTGGTTTCTCTCGCTGGTTTACTTGGTTCAAAGCCGGACGGTAAACCGATGCTGAACTTGAAAACCGTATGCCGGAAACGGAAAACCGAACGGAAAACTGTATGCCGGACGCCGGAAATCTGCGTCGCGTTAAGGGAATTATTGGCCGTTTTGTTAAGTCTTGCCGTTCCACGTTTTTTCATCTAATAACTGAGCGTTCGGTAAATTATGTAAAAACAAAAAACTAAAACTTTAGCGCAGCTTTGGCTGCGGTCTCACTGAAAAACCGCGAATTTTTTTGTCGAGAGACCGACCTAGCGCGCGCCCAACCGGGGCGCGGCTTGGCGTATCTCTCGACGGGCGCTTCGCGGTGCCTTCAGTGGGGTGCGTTAGGTTCGCGCCCTTTGTGTTCCGTAGCGGAGTTGTGCTGAAAAAAGCACAAACCATGAAAAATATAACTGCACTCTTACTTGTCTTTGTTTCGGTGGTTATCAGTGGTTGCAAGCCAAATACGCAGCCTGCGGACACACACCCTGCAAACCTTGTTGGAAAATGGAAAGCGGAGTTCACAACGAAAATCCGTTCTAAACTCTTTAATGAAGAAGAAAGAGAAGCGAATGTCACAATCGGAATAACGACAGAAACGAATGGCTCGGCTAACTTTGAGGAAATAGAAGTAATTCAACATTTCACTCCTCAAACTGAAACCATATCGGGGTCTTGGAAGCAGACAGGTGATTATCTGATCATTGAGCGACCCAATGGCGGGTTTGTTGCGTTCCGCATCTCTTCTCAATCTACAAACCAATTAACAGTTTTTGCCCGAACGGGACAGACGATTCAATTCAATCGAATTCCTTAAATTATTTGGAAAACCTAATAGCAGGCCGAGGTTGGAAAGGAATTCTTTATGAAATTAAAAAAACTGCCGCTTGCCGCATTTGCCTTTTGCGGTTTCTTCACTGCCGTTAATCCCGTCTTCGCTCAAAACTGGATTGGCACAAGTGCGCCCGGCGCGAATTGGGCTTCTGTCGCTTCTTCGGCGGATGGAACCAAATTGGTCGCGGCGGATCGTTCTGGCGAGGGGATTTTCAACTCGACTAATTCGGGAGCGACTTGGACAAAGACTAGCGCGCCGTATGATTATTGGGCTTCTGTGGCTTGCTCAACGAACGGAACCAAATTAGTCGCGGTGGCTGTTTCTGACACAAGTTTTACAAATCCCGGCTCAATTTATATTTCGACAGATTCGGGAACTACTTGGACACAAACCAGCGCGCCTAGTAATAATTGGACTTCGGTTGCATCGTCGGCAGATGGAACCAAATTAGTCGCGGCGGCTGTTTCTTACACAAGCTTTAATCCCGGCTCAATTTATATCTCGACAGATTCGGGAACTACTTGGACACAAACCAGCGCGGCCAGTAATTTTTGGGTGGCTGTGGCTTCTTCAACAGATGGAACCAAGCTGGCGGCGATTAGTAGCTTAGGACAGATTTATACTTCGACCAATTCAGGAGCCGCGTGGACGGCAACCAGTGCGCCCAATAATAGTTGGACGGCTATTGCTTGTTCAGCGGATGGAACTAAATTAGTGGCGACAGCATCGGGTTCCGCACTGATTTACGTTTCTACCAATTCGGGAACAATGTGGACGGCAACCAGCGCGCCGATTGACACTTGGCAGGCGGTTGCCTCATCGTCGGACGGAACCAAATTCGTTGCCGTTAGTTATGACGGCCTGATCTACACCTCGACCAATTCGGGAACGACTTGGGAACAAATGAACGCACCCGCTTTGATTTGGTCGTCCGTTGCTTGTTCTGTGGATGGAACCAAATTGGTGGCGGCTGTCACTGGCGGCGGAATTTACACGTCGCCTTATTCGGGAGCAACTTGGATGGCTGCTGGCCTGCCCAGTGAAGGTTGGAATTCTGTTAGTATATCAGCGGATGGGACTAAATTGGCAGCGGTTGAAAGCGGCTGGGCCTATATCTCGACTAATTCAGGAACGACTTGGGTGGCTGCTGGCCTGCCCAGTGAAGGTTGTAATTGTATTAGTATATCAGCGGATGGGACTAAATTGGCAGCGGATGTAGGCTGCTTTACCTATACCTCGACTAATTCAGGATTGGACTGGGCGGCCTCATCTTCGTTAAATCCGGGTTTAACTTCGATTGCATCGTCAGCAGATGGAACTAAATTAGTGGCGACAACAGACGGCAATTCCATTTACACCTCGACAAATTCAGGAGCAACATGGACGGCGACACCCACATTACAAGGGCGTTGGTCGTCCGTTGCTTCTTCGGCTGACGGAACCAAATTAGTGGCCAGTTTAATCGAAGTTCCCGGCACCGGCTACGGTGCGATATACACCTCGACAGATTCCGGTGCAAGTTGGACTCAAATCACCAATCTGCCGCCGGAATGTTGTTGGACTTCCGTCTCGTCCTCAGCAGACGGAACAAAATTGGCGGCAGTATGCTATTTCTACATTTGCATTTCAACGAATTCAGGAACAACTTGGACAGCAAATGAAGTGCAACCAGCAGCTTTGCCTTCCGTCGCTTCATCGGCAGACGGAACCAAATTGGTAGCAGGGTTAGGTTGGATTTACACTTCGGCGGATTCGGGAGTTAATTGGACATATACTAATTCCATCAGCTCATATATGTGGTCGGTTGCTTGTTCGGCGGACGGAGCCAGACTGGTAGCGGCGGCTGAAGGCGGTTTGGTTTATACTTCATATTCCATTCCAACCCCACAAATGAGCATCACGCCAGCATCTAACAGCCTCACCCTTTCTTGGATTATCCCTTCATGCAATTTCGCATTGCAGCAGAATTCTGATTTAACGACGGCGAACTGGATAAATGTGACAAACACGCCGGTTTTGAATCTTACGAATTTACAAAATCAAACGACTTTGCCATCACCCGCAAGCAACTGCTTTTTCCGGCTCAAATCTCAATAGAAAAGCCGAATGGAAAACCGGACGCTGGAACCGGAAAGCCAGACGGAAACCTGATGCTGGAACCTGAAAACCGGACGGCAAACCGAACGCCGGAACCGTGAAGCCAGACGGAAAACCGGATACTGGAACCGAAAAACCGGACGGAAATGCCGGACATCGGCGTTTTAAGGGTAAAAACGGAAGGGATTTGAGGCGGAAGATCGGAAGCGGGTTTGCGTGTCTGGCCTCGTAAGTCTCTACGGTTTCTGCGTTCTAGCTGGTTGCAATGGCAAAGGCTGTTCTATCTCCGGTTGCTGCGAAACTGACAAAACCTCGCTAAAAAGTGATTTCGCCCTTGTTTTATATGGGTTTGCTCAAGTTCTGTCAGTTGCCGCGAAACCCTGACAAAACCCTGCGAAACCTGCCAAAACCCAAAGGGGTTTCGCAGGGTTTCGCGGAGGTTTCGCGGTATGGTGTAAAATGAAAAAATCACTTGTAAACAAAGAGGATTCTTTATTTTACAGAGGGGTTTTGTCAATTTCGCGGCAAGGTGTCGCATTTTCGGATTGGGCGGGAAATGTTTTCAGCCGGAAATGACGGGTTGGCCGTCCGCCTTTGGGCTGCTCTGGCGTGTGCCATTCAGCCATGCCAGCCGCCACCAGCCCGGCCATTAGCTTTTCGACCGTCTTTGGGTCGCGTCCGCCTGCACCAGCGCGCGCCGCGTCGCGGGCGGTGATTGTTCCGCCGTTGCGCCGGGCGAAAGCAATCAACTTGTCGGCCTGCCGTGCGTCGCCCTTGTGCGTCAATGTGTAGTAGATGCGGCGGGTTTCGTTTTTCAACCATTCAATCCAAACAAGGGCGGCGTCGAGCGTGTCGGCTGAAATCGTGTTGGCATTTTCGCCGGGGCTTGGAAGGTAGGTTTCGCGGACACAGTGAAACACAAGGGCGAGCCTGGCGGCCTGTCCTTCCAATTTCGACCATGCACTTTTGAGCCGGTCGGATTTGAAGCCGCGCATTTCCGCGCCGTGTGAGTTCACGAAGTCCACGAAGCGAGCTTTGGCTTGTGGCGTCCAAGTCAACGTCACCGGCTCGCGGCGTCCGGTTTCGGTGTCAATCTGCGGTGTGAGCTTCAGCAAGTCAGAGAACAAATCCGCATACTGCCGCATTAGCGCGGGCGGCGTGATGGCCTCGCGCCACTGTCGCGCACGCTCTGGCGGCATCGCCATGATAAAGCGGGCGGCAAGTCCGTTGTCAAAATGCTTGGCATCGTCGCCGGTCAAAAGATTTCGCAAAACCGGCTCTTGAATTGTGCCGGTGACGCTGACAAGGGCGCGCGGAATGTAAATCGTTTTTTTCTCGCCGCCTTTGCGGTCAATGCGGACGGCGTTGCCGGAATGAAACTCCAGCCATTGCGCGGCTTCGTTGCCTTCGCTGTATTTGTCGAAACCGCCAAGCCAGCCGGAAAGTTCATCTCGCTTTTGGAGCAAGCCGCGCGGGTTGGCGTCCAGCAAAACACCAACCGCTTCAAGTGTCGCGTCGCCGATGTAGTAACTTGCGAGCAGGGGCGGCACCGGCTCTGCGCCGTTCCTGTCGTGTTTAATCCAATCGGCAACGGCGGCCTTGTGCTGCGCCTCGGCACGCCGGAAAACTTCAAAAGATTTTTTCTGCGCTTCTTCCAAGCCGTGCATGGCGGCTTTCATCGCGGGCGTTTTGAGTGCGCCGGATGGCGCAATGGCGAGCGTCCACAAAATCGGGAATTCAATCCAACCGGCTTTCACTTGGACGGCGCGGGCGTCGCCGATGGCGGCGGCACACGCGGCGAGCGCGAGCATGGCGACAAGGCACGGGTCGCAACCGATGGCCTCGGCGCTCTTGGCGACATATTCGGCGAGCGGCGGTGGCAGCCTGTCAATCGGCGGCGGCGAGTATTGAAGAATTGGTTTGGCGTTATCGCCGTCCTCAGAATCTTCCGGCATGATGGATTCTGGCACAAATGCGCCGGGCTGTTCGGTCGTGGTTGATTCACTGGTGGAATTCATGGAAGCAAATTCCAAAGGCAACGGTGGTTTTCAAAGTCGTCCGCGTGGACGCGGGCGCAGTCGTTCAAATCCTCAACCGGCGAGCCGTCCGCTTGGCGAATTCCGGCAAAGTTAAAAGCGTCAACGTCCGCTCCGGCGTCGGCAATTTGTTTCGCCCAACGGTTCGTTGCCGCGTCGCCAGTGGCGTCAACGTGCCGGAAAATCCGCACGCGCTTGCCTTCAAACAATCGGAGTGCGTCGGCGTGAATGTTCGCGCCGCCAAAAATTGCCACTGCCGCGCAATCATGTTCGCGGTTTTCCGCCCAAATGAAATGATGAGCGGCGAGCAAGTCCGGGCTTCCCTCGCAAAAGGCGACGGTCGCAAACGGCGCGGACTCCTCGACACCTACCGGCCAAGCCGCTTGCGAGCCGCGCAACGTCCATGCCTTCGCGTTCGCTGTCCACGGTCTGCCGTCCATCCGTCGCGCTTGTGCGACGCGGCGCGAGCCGTCCAAGATGAACCAAGCCACGCGCCCCTGATGCTGTCCGAATCGGAGCAAGCCGCGTTCGTAAGCGAGCCTGACGCCTTCAATTGAAATCCCGCGTAGTGACGCCAGCGCGGAAAATTGGCGTTCGGCGGGCAATTGGTCAAAAAACGACGCGCTAAAATCGGCTGTGGCGCGTTTTGTTTGGGCGTCCGCTGTCGTCACCCTCGGATTTTTCCACCGTGCCGGGACGTTATCCTTTTGCGACAAGCCGGGCGATTTCGGCGGCTGGTTGAACTGCTCTTTGGGCGTCGTGGCGCGGCGCGCATCTGCGAGTTTGTGACGCAATTCGTTTACCGTCCACTGCGGTTGGCAGTGCGTCACATTCCATTCGCAAAGGAGTTCCCAAGCGGCGGATTCATTCAAGCCAAACTCGACCGCCACACAAGCGGCTTTGAACGTGGCGGCGTGTCCGCCGCTGCCAGCAATCGCGGGCGGCAGCTTGGCGAGATAGGCGCGGGCGCGGTCAATGGCATTCATGGCACGCGCGGCAATAGGAAAAACAAGCGGCACGCGCAGAGGTGCGTTTGCGCGTGCCGTGCCGCCGCCCGTCGCTACACTCGCCAACGGACAGCGAAAATTGTTTGTCGCACCTCGTCATGGAAAAATCAGCCGCCCAAAAAAGTTTCCCAAAAACCTTTGGGCTTTTCTGCGACGTTAAGTTTTGGGCGATATTCCGCGATCATGGCGTTTTGTAGGTCGAGCGCGCGGGCGGCGGGGCAACGCACTACGGCGACTTCGACTTTTGACACCGGGAACGTCGGTCCCGCCGTTTTGCCCGTCCAATGTTGGAAGTGGCGAAGCATGGTTGAATAAAGCCTGTCCGAGTGCGACTCGCCGCAATACAGCACTTCACCCAAGAAGCCCGGCTCGCGGATGACATACACGCCGGACTTGCCTTTCAATGCCTTCACCCACTCGGCGACGGCGCGGCCTTCCTTCACTGGTCGAAATTCAAGGCTCATTACGCGCCTTCCTTTGTGTCTGCGATCTGATCTTCGCGCTTCCGCCGGATTGCGCTGGCAATGAATTTCGCCAGAAGACGCAAACCCGCGTCTAAAGACTCGGCTTCTTCGCGTGTGCAAGGCGCGACGCAATTACTTCCGTTGACGAATGACAAAAATTTCATTGAATTGAACCCCGTTAAGGGCTTTCAGAATTTTTTGGCGCGTATCGGGTGAAACATTCCGCTTGCCGCTGATAAGTTGAGAAACGTGTCCGCCCTGAAGTCCGGCAAAACGCCCAAAACTGTTTTGAGACATATTTTCCCGTGCTAGAATTGTCAGCAAAGCCTTCTGCTTGATTTGAACTTTAAGTTTCATTGTTAATTTCAACGCTCATTACGTTTGCAGTTTTATACCACTCAATCGCTAATTTGCAATATCATTTCGCTTGCAATTATTAACAGACTCCGTTAGACTCCATTTTGTTATGAGTGAAACCGAATTAAAAAATCTGACTTTTGGTGAATACCTGAAGCGTTTGCGTGAAAGTAGAAAACTTTCGCAAAGAGAAGCTGCTAAAAAAGCGGGCATTTCATACGCCTACCTTTCGCAAATTGAAGGCAGCAAACGCGGAAAGAGAAAGAAGGGCGAAGACCATTTTGGCCCGCACCCGCAAATGCTAAAAAAACTCGCGGATGCTTATGAAGTATCAGCGGGACATCTTTTTGAACGGGCGGGTTATCTCGACAATGACCAAAAAAACATTTACGGATTTTCTGAAAGAAGTGAGATTGACAGAATCTTTGATTTCGTCATTCACGATCCTGCTTTGAACCAGATTTTTACCATTCTCGACAAGCGGGCAATCATTAGCCGGTTCGAGTCTCTCGCCGGGAAAAAACTGATTACTTGGGCAGGAGAACCGGACAAAAATCCGTCCGCGAGCAAACCAGAATTTTCAGGACTGCGTTGCCAAAATGAAACGCTTTATGCGGACACAACAAACGCAAACCTTACGCTTCAAGAGGTCGCTCAAGAGCTTGAGTGTGAGGTAGCGGATGTTGAAAAGATGATTCAGTATGGCCAACTCCAAGATATAGAAAATGAATTCAAACAAAAGTTTGTTGAAAAAAAGGAACTGCAAAAATTCAAACATGGCGCAATTCGCCATTGGATTTACACAACGGCTACTCGAATACCAGTAGCCAAGCCACCGCGCACGCTGGCGGAGCAAAATCAGTTATTTCAACAACTTGCAGAATGGGAAAACAGCGATGATGAGCATATCGAAGTAATTGCCTCACCAGCGAAAGAGCTTCCCAAAAAGAAAAAAAACAAATCACGAAAATGAAAGTCGCCCTTTACGCCAGAGTGTCTTCGGAGCAACAAGCCGAAAAGGACTTGTCCATTCCAGCACAGTTGAAGGCGCTTAAAACCAATGTCCTCAAACGCGGCTGGGATGTCGCACGCGAATTTGTGGACAAAGCGGAAAGCGCCCGCTCTGCAAATCGTCCCGCTTTTCAAGAGATGATTGATTGCACAAAACAAAAGCCGCTCCCCTTTCAAGCCATTCTTGTTTGGAAACTTTCCCGGTTTGCCCGCAATCGTGAGGATTCAATTTTATACAAGTCGCTTCTTCGCAAGCGCGGCGTGCAAGTGATCTCAATAAACGAGCAAATTGACGAATCCCCCACAGGCCGTTTGCTCGAAGGCATGATTGAATCTATTGACGAATTTTATTCAGCCAATCTTGGACAAGACACCCGGCGCGGAATGAAGGAAAACGCACAAAGGGGATTTTTGAATGGCGCGCCAGTGTCTTTCGGCTACCGGGCAACCTTCAAAGATATTAACGGCGTGAAAAAGCGAGTGATTGAAGTGAACGAGAATGAAGCGCCAATCGTGAAGCGGGCATTTGATCTTTTTCTTAAAGGTGAAGGGGCAAAAAACATTGCTCAACAACTCAACGCAGACGGCTTTCGCAACCGGCAAGGCAAACCGTGGAATAAAAATTTAATCTTCTATTTGCTAAAAAATGAGACCTACACCGGCACTTATATTTGGAACCGCTTCAATAAAACCAACGGCTTAAAAGTGCTAAACCCGGAATCCGAAATTGTGCGAATTCCCAATCACCACACACCACTGGTTGAGCAAACGGTATTTGAACACGTCCAGCGGATATTGAAAGAGCGCGCACCGGAAGCGAAATCGCACCCGCGCGCCGTCGCCAGTCAGCATCTTTTGAGCGGACTGGTTTATTGTGCTC
>Ga0187862_10002072_pt1 | contig 20703 bp, 16 predicted proteins | sample June2016WEW_10_1_FD_133003 | JGI IMG/M metagenome (GOLD analysis project Ga0187862, IMG submission 133003) | Peatland microbial communities from SPRUCE experiment site at the Marcell Experimental Forest, Minnesota, USA - June2016WEW_10_150 | ecosystem: Environmental > Terrestrial > Soil >...
GTGCCGGCCTCGTTCTTTGAAATGGCATTTTTCCCTCCTCCGTCTAAGTTTAACCTCCGGAGTGGGAAAATTACATGAAAAGCAAATTATTGCAACATTAATTTGGAATCACTCTACTAGTATGCGCATCGACAATCGTTCAACGATGGAGGGGGGAATCCTCCAGTTCATTGCCGGATCTCCCAAACAGGACATTCTCAACGCGTTCATCCCCGGTAAGACATATCAGCTCGATCTTTGGCTCAAGCAGCGGAACGTGGCAGCTGGAAAAGTCCGTGTCTCGCTCTTTCCTTATCGAGAGAACATTCAACATACCTTCACCGTTTCAGCTGATTGGGTTAAGTACAGTTTCAGGTTCAAAGGCCCGCGCCGCTTACCGCGGTCCGGTATCAGCCGGCTCAACATCACCTTCAAAGGGCCGGGGACCCTGTGGGTGGATAATGTGCATCTTTTCGACACACGCCAGCCACCCTACGCCATTCGCCCTGAAATGGTTGAAGCCTTGAAGGAGTACCGGCCAGGCGCGCTCCGAATCTGGAGCGGTCAGACTAATACCGCCTGGGGGACGTCGCTCGACAACTGGATCGCACCCGAGGGGGAGGGCATGCGATTCTGGAGCCCGGATCGGGGGCCGACACCCGGCACCTTGTTCAGCCTCCCTTCAGCTCTGGCCTTTGCACGATCAAGTGGGGCGAGACCTTGGCTCATTGTTCACCCGTCATTCAGTGAAGTGGAATGGTCTCACCTTATCGAATACCTCGCCGGCCCTCCCACCTCCCCTTACGGGGCGCGCCGCGCCGCATGCGGACAGACAAGCCCCTGGACTGACGAGTTCGACCGCATCCACATCGAATATGGTAACGAAACATGGAATCGTCTCTTCAGGCCCTGGACGTTCGAGAATGGCACACAGTACGGACAGTTTGCAGAATATTTTTTTCAAGTTGCCAAGTCCAGCCCCTATTATTTTCACGGGAAGATTGACTTCGTACTCGGCGGCTGCTTCCTTTCGGCCGGACCTCGCGGGTATGGTGCACGAGCGCGCCAGGCAAGCCCCTCGTCGTCGACAGTCGGTTTCACAACGTATCTCGCGAGCTGGGATGACAACCAGATTCCATCGATTACGGCCGATGAGCGGTTTAAGAACACGCTGCTCTGCGCGCCTTGGATCATGCACCGGCTGACCGAGCGCCTGATTGCGACGAGTAGTCTGCTCACCAAGATGGGCTTTCCACACACGCTCACGACCACCGAGGGTGGTCCCGACTACACACTGCCCTCCGCCCAAAAGGCTGTTGATGCCATGGAAGAGATGTTTGGCAAATCGCTGGCCGCCGCCGTCAGCGTTCTCGACGCTTTCCTTTATAACAGCGCCAAGGGCTACGGCACGCAGGCCTACCACAGGTTTGGGGTTGGCCCTCGATGGGCTTCTCACACTGGCTGGAACAAGGGGTTTCGGCCTCATCCGGCCTGGTTGGCCTTGCAGATGCGGAACCAGTATGCTGAAGGTGACATGGTCAGGACGACTGTTATGGGTGGAACAACCATAAACCTGCCAGAAATTCACAATGGGCGCTATCGGATTTCCGCCCAGCCAGATGTCCCGCTGATCGCCGCTTATGCTTTCCGACAGGCTGGCCGCTACATGATCTTCGTGCTGTCTCGGCAGCTTGCACTATCAACGCCGGTCAATCTCCATTTGCCGGTCATGCCTTCCAAGGCAATTCTCTACACCCTCAGCGGCAATCCTCGGGCAAACAATCTCGACAGGTTCAAAGTCACAATTCGCCGGAGAAGAGTCCGTCATTTCACTCAGAACTATACTCTCATGATGCCTCCTGGGTCCGTCTACCTGTTTATGGTCGAATCGAGTGAAGAGACCCATCCGTTGCCCGAGGCGCATCAGAGTCAGGAGACTAAATCTGCTGACCGGATAATTTCAAAACATTCCCTTCAGTAATGGGTTTGCCGCAATTGCTAATGGGACACAAGTAGTGTAGCCTGTATTGGGGAAAATCGATTAAAACATCTCTAAGGTTATCGTGTACGTTCCCATGGCCTGACAGAATAACAATTTCCATTTTAGGATATGCGTTCTATGTTAAACAATGCGGTAAATTGCACATCCGACGACCTGGCAAAAGAGCAGCCTGTTATTCGCCGGCAGGCTCGCCCCGGCTGGGTAGCAATTGATTTTGCGGAGCTGTGGCGATATCGTGAGTTGGTTGTTTTTTATGCAGTTCGTGACATAAGGGTCAGGTACAAGCAAACTCTGCTTGGTGTTGCCTGGGCTGTGCTGCAACCGGTGCTGACAATGTTGGTCTTCAGCATCTTCTTCGGCACTTTGGCAAGGGTGCCCTCAGATGGTATTCCTTACCCGATATTTTCCTACTGTGGACTTGTGCCGTGGCAACTCTTCGCATACGCCCTTACGCAATCGAGCAATAGGATTGTTGAAGATGCGGGCGTGATAACCAAGGTATATTTTCCGAGGTTAATTGTTCCTCTCGCATCGGTGATCGCCGGCTTGGTAGATTTCTCAATCGCTTTCGCTGTGTTGATGGCGATGATGTTCTACTATGGCATCCCCCTGAGTATTACTATCCTGACACTGCCCTTATTCACCTTAATCGGGCTGGTGGCAGCCTTGGCAGTTGGGCTGTGGCTGTCTGCGTTAAACGTCAGGTATCGTGATGTGCGCTATACGATCCCTTTCTTGGCGCAATTCTGGCTCTTCGTAACACCGGTCGCCTATTCGAGTTCTTTGGTGCCTGCCAAGTGGCAGGCACTATATGCGATTAATCCCATGGTAGGAGTGGTAAACGGGTTTCGCTGGGCTTTATTGGGTAAAACATGCCCAAACCCGATGGTATCTGTGTCTCTAGCAGCGACGGCGGTGTTGCTGATCGGTGGGCTATACTACTTCCGAAGGATGGAAAAATCATTCGCCGACATCATATGATAGTAAGATGAGTAAATTAGCCATACAAATCTCCGGATTATCAAAACGCTACCGGATTGGAATCCGTGAGCGGTATCCGACACTTCGCGACGCTCTGGCGCGTGCTGTGTCGGCCTCTATGCGGACAGTACGATCGTGGTCATCCGATCACAATAGTGAAGGCGGGGGCGGCTGGATCTGGGCCTTGCGCGATGTCGACTTGGAGGTGAACCGAGGCGAGATTCTCGGAATTGTAGGCCGCAACGGTGCAGGTAAAAGCACTCTTTTGAAGATTCTAACAGGCATCACAGAACCAACAAAAGGATATGCCGACATCTATGGAAATTTAGGGAGCCTCTTAGAAGTGGGTACGGGGTTTCATATGGAACTGACCGGTCGAGAAAATGTTTTTATCAACGGTATGCTCCTTGGGATGAAACGGCAAGAGATAAAGCGCAAGTTCGACGAAATCGTCGCCTTTTCCGGAGTGGAAGAATTTCTTGACACACCGGTCAAGCGATATTCGAGTGGAATGTTCATGCGTTTGGCGTTCTCTATAGCAGCACACCTCGACCCGGAAATCCTGCTGGTGGACGAAGTGCTGGCGGTGGGCGACGCTGCGTTTCAAAAGAAATGTTTGGGCAAGATAGGTGACGTTGCAGGGGAAGGCAGAACTGTCTTGTTTGTTAGTCACGATATGCATGCAGTTCAGACAATTTGTCAAAAGACGGTTTGGCTGGATGCCGGCGGTGTGAAGGAGGTCGGGCCAACAGCGGAAGTGGTGCAAGATTATCTTAGGTCTGTGTTGCTTGAGGATTCAGCTCCCTTAGCAGACCGCACCGATCGTCACGGCGATGGGACCATAAGGCTGCGCTCAATTCTCATTGAGTCTAGAGAGAAGTCTCGGGTCATAAGTAGTAGAAGTGGGCTTCGAATTGAAATCGAATACACGAGCGAAAGACCCTTGCTGCACCCACGTTTTCTTGCCACATTGACGGATCAGCACGGTACAGTGATTTACTTGCTGGATACCGGGTGTACTCCTGACTTCCCGAGTTCCCTACCTCCCAGTGGCACAGTTGTTTGTGAAACTGAAGCAATAAGCGTCTCACCGGGACGCTGTTGCTTTGACCTGGCCGTCTACAATGGTGGTGTAATTGCAGATCTGGTCTACGATGTCGCTCGTTTCGAAGTAGTGGCTGAGCACTCTTATATTGCTGGACATATTCCCGGTCGTGATCGTGTAACATGCGTAGTCCTGCACAAGTGGTCTGCAGCCAAAGAAAAATAGTAGGCAACACTCCAGGGGCATTCATGTTTTTGGCAACTAACTGGCTGTTCATAAAGGGAGGGCAGTTTGGAGGCGACCCATTTACTCCACTGGTTGTAACCACATCAGCCTTCACGGAGGTTTGCATGGAGCGGCAATGTCTCTATCGCGTCTGAAGCGCAGCTTCAAATTAGAGTGTCTCAAGACTGCCGCAACGGACTGGCTCCATTTCGATAGAAGCACCAGCCCGCTCTGGCAGATCCTTGTCATTTGTCTGGCATGGCTCTACCTGTGCAGCCTGCATTGGCACAATGACGGTCTTTGGTTTCAGGGCGATTCGCCTCGTCATGCCTCCAATGCCATCTTCTGGAAGGACTTTCTCCTCAGCGTGCCAGTCAACCCCAAGGAGTTTGCCCTCAGCTTCTATGCCCGGTATCCCGTCATCGACCCTATCTTTTATCCTCCTTTCTTTTACTTACTGGAAGGGACTTTATTTGGGCTCTTTGGTGCATCACCATTTCTGGCAAAGGGCCTTGTGCTGTGTTTTGCTCTCGTCGCGGCGCTGTATACAAGCGCTTGGATAAGGAGATGGATTGCGCTGGAAGCAGGTTGGGCAGGGGCGCTCGTTCTTCTTTCACCAGGTATTGTGACTTGGTCGCATGCGGTGATGCTCAATGTGCCGGCGTATGCATTGACCGTAGCATATCTTTACCACACTAGAGAATGGTTCGAATCGCAGTTGCCTAGACAGTTCCATCTTATGCTACTCTTGGGCTTGCTGGCTATACTAACATACTATCAGGCTGGGGTGATAGTGTTCATCACTTGTGTGTGGTTGATTGCACTCAGACGCTGGCATTTACTGAAGAATCGCCGCGTATTTCTGCCTATTGCAGTCATTGCCATCCTGCTGCTTCCCTCCTTCGTCCTGGTTTTCAAATGGGCACCTATAATCCTGGGATGGCTCACTCCAAAAGCTACACTATTTTGGTCGATGCGCCAGTGGGCATTTTATCCGAATGAGTTACCTCGGCTGTTAGGCTTGCCTATCGCAATTCTGGCGATAGCGGGAGCTTGTTGTGGCTTGCGAAAACCCAGATGGCGTCATGAGACTGTCTTGTTGACCATCTGGATTGCGACAACCTACTTCCTTTTTTCAACCATTAAAGTACTGGATGCCCGCTACATTCTCGCGCTTACGACACCATTTGTGTGCTTGTCCATAATTTTTGTCCTATCCACAATGGAGTGGCTCAAAGAACGCTTCTGTGGGCGGAAAACCTCAGTGCAGGCAGGAGCAGCCGTGGCAATTTGCTCCATTGTGGTAGTGCAGGCCTGGCTGGCATCGGAGGTGAAAATTCACAACGTCAAAGGTTTTGAGGAGGTGGCCGTATTCCTCGAACACGCTGCATCTGATGAGCTCGTTCTTTATGATGGAAGATACGATGGCATCTTCACTTTCAACGTTCTTGCAAGGGATCGAGATTTCCAGAGAGGGGTCGTTCTGGCGGACAAGCTGCTGGATGGAGTCAGGTTTGAGAGGGTAAACAACGGGCAACCATACGATTTATCACCCCAGTCCGTTTTGGAAGTACTCAAAACAAGGGCAGGTTGTGAATGGCTGGCTGTAATGGTGGACGATCAATCGGAAATGTCTTTTGAGTCACGGTGCCTGCGCGATGCGCTTGGTGGGCCGCAGTTTAAGTTGGTGAAGTCCTTCCCGATCATCTCCCCCAGACGGACGGCGCGCGTGGATTTATATCATCTACTTATTCCTGTCGAGAAGCCGGGCTACATCGATATTCCATTTAAGAAGATTGGGAACAAAGCAATTTATCGCATTCGGCCTATATCAAAGAAAGACCGGTGAATGGACGGAAAGCTTTTTGTGTCGGTGATCGTTCCTGCTTACAATGCCGGCCCATATCTGGACAGATGTCTTGCCGCTTTAGGCGAGTCCTCCTAAACGGATTGTGAGGTGATTGTAGTTGACTATTCGTCCTCTGACAACTTGTGTCAGGTCTGTGCCGCGAGGGAAGTAAAGGTGATCAGGTTCCCAAAAAGCTCTGGGCCTGCCGCAGCCCGTAACCGCGGAGCTGCTGAGGCGAGAGGGGATATCCTTTTATTCGTGGACTCGGATGTGGTGATTCGCAGGGATTCCGTTGCGCGGGTAGTCGATTCTTTTGTTTTAAATCCGGATATCGCTGCGGTATTCGGTTCTTACGATGACGATCCTGCGGAAAAGGATTTCTTCTCGCAGTACAAGAACCTTGTGCACCTTCGGCAACGGCTCACAGTCACGCTAAGTAATGAAGATATATATTATACAAACCGTATTGGGTATATGTATTACCCTTTAACTCCCCCTGAAAGTACCCCTTTACAACTTGTCAATACTGGCGCATACAGCACCAAATTATACCCCGTTGCTTTGCCCAATTTCACCAAAAGTGCAAAGGAGCCCAAATTAATTTATTGCCGCCGTTGACATCATTCTGAATCGATAATATCTCTTATCGGCACAAAGGTGCTTCGGCCTCAGGCAGTGCCACTGGATAGGTTGGGATGGCGTCGTGGGCTACGTACAAAGCGCCATAGCATTGTAAAACTCATGGTGCTTGTCGGGCTGTGGATGGTTTAAGTTTGAGATCATTTCTAACAATCTTTCGAAGTGTATGGTCTTGTGCCGACAACATGGGCAGGCTCTGGTGTACTCTGCAATAATGGAGGTTCTCTAGTGGGTCTGCAGCCGTTTGTTACAGTCATCATTCCCGTTTATAACGTGGCTGAGCAGCTTAGCGAGTGTCTTAGGGCTATCGGAAAGTCGTCCTACTCAGCCTATGAAGTAATTGTAGTAGATGATGCCTCTTCGGACGGGTCATTGGATGTAGCTCGCACGAGCGGAATCATCGCATACGGACTTCCCCGAAAATCCGGACCAGCAGCGGCTCGCAACCTAGGTGCCAGATATGCCAGAGGCGACATACTATTTTTTATAGATTCAGACGTTCTAATTCAAAGGGATACCATAGAACGTCTTATGCGTAATTTTACAGAAGGAGAAACCATTGCGGCGGTCTTTGGTTCTTATGACGATGACCCGCCACAGAAAAATTTCTTTTCTCAGTACAAGAACCTCTTGCACCATTTTATCCATCAGTCGTCGTGTAAAGAAGCTGGGACGTTTTGGGCCGGGTGTGGCGCCATTCGGAAGTCGTTATTTACTCGCCTGGGAGGTTTCAATGAGAAAGCATACCAAAAACCCTGTATCGAAGATATCGAGCTTGGATACCGTATCAAGGCTGCAGGCTACAGAATAATTCTGGATAAAGACCTGCAGGTGAAGCACCTCAAGAGATGGAGTTTCAAATCGCTCATTCTCACGGACATCTTCGCACGAGCTATACCGTGGACCAAACTGATCCGGGACCGTCATGTGATGGTGGATGATCTCAATTTGCAAATGAGCCAAAAAGCAAGCGCTGCGCTTGCCTGCCTGGTCGCCCTTATCCTTCCCGTGCTGCCTTTCCACCCCATTTTGATCCTACTTGCGTTAGCTTGTCTTGCTATTGTCCTTGGCATAAACCATGGTCTCTTCAGACTTTTTCTTAATCGCAACGGATGGAAATTCGCAGCTTGTGCCTTCGGAATGCATCTTTTATACTACTTATATAGTACGGCTGCTTTCGCCCTGTACTCTGCGTTCTATTGGAATTCGCGAGATTGTCGTTGAAGATCTGGGCTACGGGTCATCAGCATTGAATTGTCTGAGACAGGAGCTAGAGACTGATAATTTCACGTTGAAGAAGCGAATACCTATTGTATCCAGTAGTCGAATGTTGAACGGAATAGATTTACTGGTCTACGAATACAAAGGGTGGAAGGAAGCCAGACCTGATGCCACAGTGTCTATGGATATACCGCTCATAGGTGAAAACATCGTCGTGCCTCTTAAAGATTTGGCTTCAGAACACACCAACTGACAATGCTTTGCTGGAAGAGAGTCGATGCCTGAAGATAAAAAAAATGACAGAGAAGTTCTCATTATCGGAGCAGGGCCGGCCGGTCTAACCGCCGCATATGAACTCTCCAAGGCGGATATCCCGTGCATTGTTGTTGAAAAGGATGATGCAGTAGGCGGCATTTCGAGAACAGTCAGCTATAAGAGCTATTATTTCGACATCGGTGGCCATCGATTCTTCACGAAAATAGACAGGGTTGACAGTTTATGGAGGACTCTTCTCGGGAACGATCTGCTCAGGAGAAAGCGGTCATCAAGAATCTACTACGACAAGAAGTTCTTTTTTTACCCGTTGAAGCCTCTCAATACCCTTCATGGTCTGGGATTGTGGAACAGTTTTTTTATCCTGCTCAGCCATCTCTACGCTCACCTGTTGCCCTCGAAGAGTGAAAAGACCTTTGAACAATGGGTTTGCAACCGTTTTGGCCAACGGTTGTATAGAATTTTTTTCAAGACGTACACCGAAAAAGTCTGGGGCATTCCATGCAGCGAAATTCGAGCCGAATGGGCTGCTCAAAGAATTAAGGGGCTTTCCCTCCTCTCAATCCTAAGACATGCGATTTTGATTTCTCGGAACGGTAACGGGAACAAACGGCGCACTATTAAGACGCTCATCGATGAGTTCGATTATCCCAGGTTGGGCCCTGGTATGATGTGGCAGAAGATGGCGGATGCTTCGAAGCAAAATCACACCCGACTCTGGTTGGAATCAGAAGTGGAAGGGATACTATGGAGTGGTAGCAGGGTATATGCACTGGAGGTGAAGCGCAAGGGACAGATCCAAACAGTCAGTGCTACAGATTTCATCAGCAGCATGCCATTACGAGAGGCGATACTGAAACTTAAACCCAGTGCGCCTGAGGAAGTTTGTGAGGCGGCCGGTGGTCTAAGGTACAGGGACTTCATCATTGTGGCTCTGATTGTCAACCGACAGGAAGTGTTCCCGGACAATTGGATCTATGTGCATGACCCGGCCGTTAAGATGGGGCGCATTCAAAACTTCAAGAACTGGAGTCCTGAAATGGTTCCCGACCCTGGTAAGACATGCCTGGGGCTGGAGTATTTTTGTTTCGAGGGGGATTCCCTTTGGACAGCGCAAGACAATGATTTAATCGAGCTGGGGAAAAGGGAACTGCAATCCTTAGGACTGGTCAATGCAAACGAGGTAGAAGACGGTTGTGTGGTTCGCATGCCTAAGGCATACCCCATATACGATTCCACATACGAGCATTCGCTCCAGGTCATTCGCAGGTATCTGGCAGGATTGGAAAATTTCCAGGTAATGGGCCGGAATGGAATGCACAGGTACAATAATCAGGATCACTCGATGTTGATGGCAATGCTTGCGGTAGAAAACATTTCGGGTGCCAGCCACAATCTTTGGACAGTTAATGAAGAACAAGAGTACTGCGAGGAGGTAAAAACAGAAAAAACTGACAAATTAGCCCTTGAAGAATTTGTGACGAATGCTTTTGCAAGGATGGATAAGCTGGGGTTTGCCACCGCGGTTGGGTCTGCCTGTGCAATGCTGATCTTACTTATCACTCTGCTTCTTGTTTTCAGACAAACAGAGGACGGTGGAGCAACGGTTCAGTTCATCGGGCAGTACCTTCCATGGTACACGGTCACAATGGAGGGAGCTTTCATTGGAATGGCCTGCATTTTTCTATGGGGATTCCTCTTCGGGTGGCTTTTTGCCTATTTAAGGAACCTTTTCACTGCACTCCATATTTACCTGGTTAGAAGAAAACTGGAAATGATAACGTTTAGGGACTTTTTGGATCACTTTTGATTTGCCAGAGGCCGCTTACCTTCAGGAAAAGAGTAAAGATACCCTTATTAGCGATCGGAAGAGGACAAGACGATGAATGGCAAGAAGACTGATGAGGAGAGGCTTTTTCAGGGCATTCTCATTCTAAAGGCAAAAGTTCTTGGGCTCGTACTCGGCCTTCTCTTTGGACTTGCTGTCTTTATTGCAACCAATTGGCTTCTCATCAAAGGCGGTCATCTAACTCCTGAGGGAAAATACGTGGTGGGTCCGCATTTACAGCTATTGAGCCAGTTTTTTATCGGATATCGGGTCTCGTTCATCGGAAGCATTATAGGATTTGCCTACGGCTTTGCGGTCGGAACCTTGTGCGGCGCAACTATTGGATGGATCTACAACAAAATAGTCTACTTCAGAAATTGAGAATTACCAGTCGTTCTTGTCCGCCATGATCTCGAAGCCTAAGACTTTTTGGCGGACGGCCCCAGCAAGGTCATGGCATAATGGGCTTTGATTCGAACGAATCAATATTGCAATAGCATCCACAGCACTTCCCATCTTCCTGGAACGCTTCCACTGAACAGCTCTACATCCGCTGTTCGGATGGTCACATGCCAGCTCACTTTGTGCAGATCAATCCCGACAAAGAGTGCTTCCGCAGAATCCAAACCCTTTACTTGTGGCTTCATTTCCTGCCTCCTTCTATCCTTAGTTTGGAAGGAGAATAGCACTCAAAATCCGGATATCTCAGGTCCTCTTTGCATCATAGTTACTTGCCAACAGGTGAATTTTGCGATTTTTCAACATATGATTTGCTTATGGAACCTTAACTGAGAAGCGGCAGAGGGCAGACGTGAAGACCCGATCAAGCCCCTGCTTGAGCATTCGGGGCTTAGCATTCGGGGTCGGACCGGTCGGACCTTGCCAAATCATTCCTGCTCGGGGAAAGAGTGGCCATAACCGACCATTTTTTACTCTCAAAATGCAGCCCTTGGCCATGAAATTGCCTTCGTAAGACGGGTTCTCTCACACAGCCTTCGAGTGGGGCGACGCTAAAGCTCTGCCGCTAAACGAAAGATCGGCCCCGATTGGCCAAGGTCTCGGAGATAGTATTCCTGCTTTGCTTCCCCGCTCCTCAGTTCATCTGCTTTTGTCCCATTCACCCATTTGCCTGTTCGCCTACTCACCTGCTTTTTTTCTTTTTTCCTCTTCTGGTTGCCGCTTCTATTGCCACATCTATTGCCGCTTCTGGTTGCCGTTTTGCAAAGCAAAACCACTCTGCAGTACAATATGGCCAACCAGATGTCGAAAGTATCGGAGAGTTGAAATTGGTTTTTCACTGGTCACTGTTCACTGGTCACTGTTCACTGCTCACTGTTCACTGCTCACTGTTCACTGCGAAGCCGTTGCCGTTTTGCACGACCTTTCAGAGTGTGCCAGACTATTCGGGAAACCAGTAGATCCACCGCAGACGCAAGGGCTACTCTCACCGCAGAGGCGCAGAGCCGCAGAAAGAACACAAAATCTAACAAGATCGACAGAGACTCTCAAGACTTAGAAGTAGCGATTCCTGTTAATCCTGTCTAAAAAGCTTTTCTCTGTGTCCTTTCCATGACCTGTCTATGACCAGCCTCTGCGGTGGATCTTGTATGGAAACAGTCTCCCAAAAGTTTCCCATATGCTTCCAAGGTGTTTCCATATGTTTCCATATGTTTCCATGGCAGAGAAAAGGATTGAGGGCATCGGCTGGGGGCAGCTAATCGAGATGGCAAGCCGCTTTCTTCGGCTTTCGCCCTCCTTCCCCGCACTGCCGGCTAAGTTTCTCGAGCGCCTTTCGCGGCCCGCGTCGTCGAGTGGAAAATGTTTGTGGTCCTCATTTTGAGGCTCAATTGGGCTATGACGGCAGTAAACCAAAAATTCCCATGATGTTTCCAGGATGTATCCATGGCAAAGAAAAAGATTAATGATGACACACTCTTAGAATTGATCCGGGATGGAAACAGCCCGGCCGGGGCAGCGCGCCGGCTTGGAGCAGGTCGGGCGGCGGTCTCCAAGCGCTTGGAAAATTACCTTAAGATCACATGTTTAAAGTCCGATTAACTACGGAAGGTTTAGTTTAAAGACCACCAACTGCGGGGATGGCGGTCTGGTGACCCGATAGCATTAACGTACTTGCCAACATGGAGGGTGGCTATGAGGAATTCCGTTTTTTCGACTGCATTGCTGGTAATGGTTCTTGCCTGCGGCCCCGCATGGGCCGCCGCTCCTGCAACCGCCCCCTATAACTGGACGGGGTTTTACGCGGGGCTGAACACTGGCATGGCCATAAACGACTCGGGATATACCCTGAGTCCATCGGGTAGTTTTTTGACGAATCCTCTGTACATTCCGACTAACGGGCTGATAACGGATTCGGGCAACTTGGGCAACGTCGCTTTCACCATTGGCGCGCAGCTCGGCTACAATTACCAGGTCGGCTGTTTCGTCTACGGCCTCGAAACGGACTTCAACTACGACGGCACCGATAATACGAGCTACGTCAATCGCCCGCTGGCTTCCCCGCTCTCCGGTAATATCGTCCACACTGTCCAGCAGAAGGTAGATTTCTTCGGCACCCTGCGGGCGCGCTTTGGCTACACGCCTGCCGATCGCTTCCTGGTTTACGGAACCGGCGGTCTCGCCTATGGAAACGTCTCGTCGAGCAGTAACGTCGCATTCACAAGCTCAGGCGACAATTACAGCGGTTCCTCGTCGGGGCTGCAGGCCGGATGGACACTCGGCGCCGGCAGCGAATATGCGCTCACCAAGTGTTGGAGCGTCAAGCTCGAATATCTCTATATCGACCTCGGCTCGCGCTCTTACACCTACGCAGCTCAGCCGCGTTTTGGAAGCTCATTTACGTATACGACAGACCTCGATACGACCCAGCACATTGTGCGGGTGGGGTTGAACTACAAATTCTAACATCGGCGGGGCGCCGTCGGGGCGGGCCTTCAATAGCGCGAGACGCCGCGTTCTTTCTCCTTCCTGGTTTTTTGACAGGATTGACTTTAATTGAAGCGAAATCGTTCTCACCCTGTAAGTTTAGGCATCATCCAGTGGTGCCGGCAAAGAGGGCCACGCGTGGAAGCATATCATACGATAGCTACAACCGTCGGCGTCAAGAGATCCGAGGCGAAGTTCGTATTCAGGGCGCTCGGCTCAAGAAACTACAGGTTGTTCTTCATGGGGCAATGCGTCTCCCTCATTGGAACATGGACACAGCAGGCGGCCCTTAGCTGGCTTGTCTATCGTATTACCGGTTCGACTCTTTTACTCGGCGCGGTGGCTTTTTCCAACCAGATTCCCACACTTTTTCTCGGTCCGTTCACCGGCGTTGCCGCCGACAGGTTCGACCGCAAGCACCTGCTGCTTTTGACGCAGGGGCTGTCAATGGTCCAAGCGCTCGTTCTCGCGCTCCTGGTTTGGACGGAGACTATCGCACCTTGGCACATCATCGTTCTCAGCGTTTTTATCGGAGCGGTGAATGCTTTGGATAATCCGGTGCGGCAAGCGTTCGTGGTCGAGATGGTGGAAAAAAGAGAGGACCTGGCAAATGCCATCCCGTTGAATTCGGCGCTTACCAACGGTGCGCGGTTCATCGGACCTTCGCTTGCCGGAATTATCATCTACCTGCGGGGAGAAGGTTTCTGTTTTCTTGTGAACGCGTTCAGCTACCTGGCGGTGCTTGCAGCTCTTCTGGCTATCGATGCGGCTGGCAAGCAGAAAATCGGGGGAAAATGTCCGGTATGGGTCGCATTTCGCGAGGAACTGGAATATGTGTATAATTTCAAGCCGATTTTGGCTGTTCTCGGCCTTATTTCCCTCTTCAGCATAGCCGGTGCGCCCTATGCGGTGCTCATGCCCGCGTATGTGAAGGATGTTCTACGGGGAGGGGCGCACACTTTCGGGTTCCTGATGTCAGCGGAGGCCATCGGAGCACTTTCAGCCACCATTTATCTTGCTTCGCGCAGCAGCGCCGACGGGCTGATAAAGCTGATTCCGGCCGCTGCCGGCACCTGCGGACTATGTATTGCGGCATTCGCCCTTTCAGGCAGCTTTACGTTGTGTCTTTTTTTCCTTTTCATTGCCGGTTTTTCGATGACGTGTCACTTAGCCTCTAGCAACACGATTATCCAGACTGTCGTCGACGAGGACAAGCGCGGCCGCGTGATGAGCCTTTACACAATGTCCTTCCTGGCCGTAATGCCGTTTGGAAGCCTGCTTGCGGGAAGCGTGGCCGGGAAGATAGGTGTCCAGACCACTATGTTTCTCGGCGCGGTAACGTGTATAGCCGGGGCTTCGATTTTCGCAATGAAGCTCACGAGGCTCTGCGAACTTCTCAGGCCGGTTTTCGCAGATATTGGGAGCTATCAAGAGGAGCGGTCGAAAAGCAAGTGGTGAAATTTACGGCCTGACACATCTATGACATAATATCAGTTCCAAACGCCGGAGATGGATCATGCCTGCTTGCTGAACGCCACCTCGACCATGAAACTACCTTGAGACGTTTGGAATGGAACAGCAAGGCACGGTCCGCTTGCAATATGCGTTATCGTGTGGCCCCTTCCCCCAACTATTGCCGGTATTCCAGCCTGGAGAACGAATCCCTCTTCGGCGAGCCGCCTTCGGGCATCTCCGCAGATCATGTTGGTAAGTTCCCCTACGGCATCCCTCACCTCATGGTTCAGCTCAGTGCAAGGCTCTCCTAAGAGGTTCGCTGCAATGTCCTTGATACATGGCTCAGTGAAAATAAAAGCCATAGACCCCTGGGCCGCGCCGGTGATTCCGATTGATACGTTTTTGCGATGCTGGTGAGGATTCCGGGGGATACTTGCCAGAGTGAAAGAACCAAGCCGGGACCATAATGCGATTTAACAAAAAGGGGCAACCGCTCCAGAGTTTTCAAAAGCAGCATGCCCTGAAACGTAAACACAGGCTAGACCCAATTGGGTCCAGCCTTGAGTAGCATGCATTCCTTTGTCGCCGTCCCTAATTAGTGCCCATCCGGGAAACCGGATGAACGTAGGAGAATTTCACCTTATAAGTCACTAGCAGTTTCCGAGTCGGAAAGGAGGCATTTTTCGTACTGGCAAGGAAATCAAGGGGTTGCGCGGAGGCGTACCTATGTACGCCGCACAAGAAACCCCAAAGATTGACGCCACCAGGACGGAAAAGGACCCTTTCCGGACGGAAACTGACTAACCGGCCAGCCCTCCGCGTATACTGTCGCTAACAACCGCGGATTCCTTCCCCGATCCGTCCATAACCTGGAAGTAGACGGTTTTGGCTCCAGGGGTCGAACTCAGGGTAAAGGATGGGGCCTGCGAGTAGGGCAGCCAGCCGCCATTGCCGCTGAAGGGGGATTCACCGGCCCTGTACTGAGTGGGTGTGCTGCCCACTACCGTGTTGTTCAGAGTGACAACGTGGCTTGTGGCAGAACCCGCATTGCCGCTGATTTCGAAAGAACTGACCACCGGTGAAATGTTCGTGATCTTACTCCGCAGTTTTTGGCTCAGTTGCCCCAATTGCGTGACAAGCTCCGCATTGTAAACACAGGTGGCGGGATCCATATTAGGTCCCTGCTGGCCGGCATTCGCGAATATCTGCTGGGCTCCGATCGCACACTGGCGCGATTTCAACGCGGGCGATGGCGACCCGTCCTCAAGAGGGGCGGCCCCATGATCGACACTGAGCACAAAGGTTGAAATATTCCCTTCAGGGTTGCGGACGATCTGGATGTGCCGGAACTGCTGAGGGAAGTCCCTTAACGATGGGGTCTCGACCGTCCAGAAGCCGTAGTCGGGATTCTCAGCGTAGGGATTGGGTTGTGGAGTAATGGTATTGCGGTGCATATGCCCCGCGACCCATAAGATGAGGTTTGGATAGCTCCAAAGTGTAGCGAGCAACTCCTGTTGGCTGATCGGGGACTTCGTGTCCCAATTCGATAGATATTGGTAAGGACCACCATCAGTTGGGTTCCACTGTGCATAAGGGTTTAACGGGACATGCGCACAGACGATCATGAGCTCGTCCGCGTTCTGACCTTCCTCGAGTTCATTTTGGAGCCAAAAGAAGCGTGCATTGTCGAGAGCCCCGTCTGCGCAATTAGCGCCGCTCTTGTCGGTATCGTCGAGAACGATGACCTTTACCGGAACATCAGACTTCGGATAGAAGGAATAGCACGCGGCTCCGGCCGCAGCCATTGACGGCGGGACCAACTGGAATCCGTGACCGGCCGGTTGCGACGTTGTGTTAAAGAACTCGTTCATCCATTGGCCGATCGAGAGCGAACGCCGGTTCGGGTCGGCGGCGACTATCGGAGGGGGATTTGGAGGCTCGAATTCCGCTTGCGGCCCTGCAAATTTGATTTTCCCGTACGGATCGCTGCCGTCAACTACACCCATAAAGTAACCGCGTGGGGGGTCCAGGATCTTGTCAGGAGCGGCTATTTGAATGTTGAGGACTTTGGGTCCGACGAGGGTGTTTCGGACGTAATCGTTCACAAGAGCAGCGCCCATCCAGAACTGATCGTGGTTGCCGACGGCCTGATACCATTTGATCGACTTGTCGAGCCCGGCCGCCTGGTATGGTTGCTGATAATCAATGGGGCCATTGGGATCATTGGGGCTGACTCCAAGGTGTTTGCCGGAACTGGGGACGATCTTCTTGCCGTCCATAACGTCGATATACCATCTGAGCTCGTTATACTGAGTGTTGTCGGCCGCATCGCCCAAAGCGATGCCGAAATCAAACGGCGCCTTTTTGTGCAGGGCGTTGATTGTCTGGACGGCGGCATCAAGGACCTGGGTCGTATAAAGGATAATCCCTGAATAGCACGACGAAGTAGCCAAAGCTAAGGGTATATAAGATATAGAATTATAATCATAACCGAAAAAGAGAGACCGGGCCGGGCTTTCTTTGTCGGCGAGATGTACGTCGCTCATTGAGAAGAAAGTCAAAAGCGTCGCGCACTGATTTGGATCGGTGGTTGACGCCGTAACGTTTGGCGGGTTCTGCGTCGGGGTCTGTATGTCGGGGAGAAGGTAAGGGACAACAGGCACATCGCCGTCAGCATCCACATAGTTCCATTCACCATAGCTGTTTGCCTCGTATTGCTCGATCTCATACGGCGGAATCGTCGGATAGTATGAAGGAGTATTAGGTGGCGAAGGAGGTGGTGGCAAAGCAGGAAACGAGCCCGGAGGCGAGTCAAAGGGATTGACCGTCTGCTGGAGTGTCGTGTAAACTGGCCCGATCGGGTACGTTGGCACGGTGGGGGACCCTCCGGCAGCAAGCAGTTTCCTACCCAGGGGGCCGAGAGTCGAAAAATCCACCCCGAGAGCTGCTGCAGAACCGATACAGTACTTCAAAAAGTCTCTTCTTAAAATTCTCATTGGTGCTCCTTGCTCAAATGCTATTGATCCACGTCTGCAGTCCAGAGCTCAGTTGACCTGCTTGTATGACAAGCTCCGCATTATAAATACAGGAATGGGGATCCATACCGGGTCCCTGCTGCCACGGGTTCCCGAATATGTACTGGGCTGCGATCGCATAGGAGAGAGATGTCAACGCGGGCGACGCCAACCCGTCCGGGAGAGGGGCGGTATTGGCCGCAGGATCGACAGTGTAGACAAAGATCGAAATATTCCCTTGGGGGTTTTTGGTGATATTGAAGCGGCGGATCCCCCGGGGGAAGTCCCGCAACGATGGTGTCTCGACTGTCCAGAAGCCGTAGTCGGGATTCTCGCTATAAGGTGACGACGGTTGTGCGGTAATGGTGTTGCGGTGCACATGTCCCGAGATCCACAAGACGAGGTTTGGATAGGTCCAGAGTGTTCCGAGCAACATCTCCTGGGTGACCTCGGCATAGGGCGCCCAAATTGGCAGATATGAACAAGGTTTGTTGTTTGGCGGCGCCGGCTCTTGCGCGTAGGGGTTCACCGGGATATGCGCACACACGATCATTAGCTCATCGTTGGCCTGACCTTCCTGGAGTTCATTTAAGAGCCAATAGTAGCGGGTATAGTCGAGGGCGCCAAATGCGCTGCCGGCCTTGTCCGTATCGTCCAGGACGATGACCTTGATCGGCATATCCTCGTTCGGATAGAAGGAATAACAGGCGGCCGGGGTTGAGCCGTCGATCATTGCCTCGGTGAATCCGTGACCGACCGGTTGCGACGTGGTGGTGAAGAATTCGTTCATCCAATTGCTGATCGAGAGCGAGTAGCGGTGCGAATCAGCGGCAACTGCAGGAGCGGGTTTGAATTTATTGACCGGCCCTGCATATATGATGTCCCCATACTTTGTCGTGCCGTCAACTACACCCATATAGACACCGGTGCTGTTCATGACACTCGACCAATTAACAATGGGCTTTACTGAAGTTACCTGACCGATGTTGAGGACGCCGGTTCCGGTATAAGCATTCAGGGGTTTACCGTTTGCGATGCTTGTGAGGCAAGAGCCCATCCAGAACTGATCGTGGTTTCCAACGGCCGCGTACCATGGGATCGAGCTGGCGAGCCCGGCTGCCTGGTACGGTTGCTGATAATCAATGGGGCCATTCGGATCATTGGGGCTGACTCCGAGGTTAGCACCGGAACTGGGGATGATCCACTGGCCATCGAGGACGTTGATAAACCATCTGAGCTCGTTGTACTGAGTGTTGTCGGCCATATCGCCTAAAGCGATGCCGAAATCGAACGGCTCCGTTTGGTGCAGGACATTGATTGTCTGGACAGCGGCATCGAGGACCTGGGTCGTATAGAGTATGATCGCTGAATAGGCCGAAGAATTACCTTGAGGTTGCGGGGGTTTTTCCTTTGTTGTGTAAGGCTCCGGATATTGGTAACCGTAGTAAGGACACCGAACCGGGCTTTCTTTGTCGCTGATATGTATGTCGCTCATGGCGAAGAAATTCAAAAGCGTCGTGCACTGCGATGGAGAGTTCGCAGTCCCGAAGTTTGGCGGGTTCTGCATGTCGGGGCATTTGAAAGGAAAGCCTTGCGGATCCACAGTCCATTTACCGTAGCCGTATGTCGAGAATAAAGAGACCTGACTCGGCAAGAGCCTCTTGCCGGCACGCAGCAGAGGCGGGGCCGTGGGAACGAGCGTCCGCTGGATTGTCGTGGTAACCGGGCTGCCGATCGGGTAAGTCGGAATGGAGGGGGCTCCATCGCCGGCAAGCAGTTTTTTCCCCAGGGGGCCGAGAGTCGAAAAATCCAGCCCGAGGGCGGCTGCGGAACCGATGCAGTACTTCAAAAAGTCTCTTCTTAAAACGTTCATTGGTGCTCCTTGCTTAACAGGTGCTATGGGGTAATCCACAAAAGACGACTCTCCATCCGGTAGCAGAAGCATCCGCAGACGAATTTCGTAGCCGGATGCTTGGCGTTACATGTTGCTATTCGGAACTATGGTTATTTTTCATGAGCAAAAATATGAGCAAAAATTCAAAATAGGCGGGCCTGTAAGCAGGACGGGAAACGGATGACGGAATTCAGTCTCCCGACGCGGCGGGCCTTGAGCGGATCTGCATAAAAGTGGAAGCCAAATACCTTCCGCAATTCGCAGTTAAAGCCTGCCGATGTTTATTTCGTCCCCGGTTGAGCATATCTTTAGTCTTGAAGGTTTTAGAAAGGAAACAAACCAGATGGCTCATGACCAGAGAAAACTGACCCGATTGAATCCACAGCTCGCAATCACCACTCTCGAACCGAAGAAAAGAGTCGGCCTCGTGGTCGTTCTCACCGGGTATGGAAAAGGCAAGACTTCCTCGGCCCTGGGCATGGTCGTCCGCGCGTGCGGCCACGGCATGAAGGTCTGCATGCTCCAGTTCATGAAGGGCGACATCTTCACCGGAGAATGGGAAGCGGTAAAGAAAATGGACTGCGACGTGGAAATAGTCTCTACGGGCATGGGGTTTTGCGGAATCCAGGGAAACCCTTATTCGCAGGCCCAGCATCGCGAAGCTGCCCAACGAGCCCTGCCGATGGCAAAGGAACGAATCACTTCAGGAAAATATGACCTGATCGTCCTCGATGAGATCAATAACGCCGTCCATCTCAAGCTGGTGGACCTGGAACAGGTTATCGACCTGCTTCGCAGCAAGCCCCCTCTTCTGCACCTCGTTTTGACTGGCCGCGACGCGGCCCCCGAGGTTATCTCGCTGGCCGATACGGTGAGCGAAGTCAGGGAGATAACCCATGCCTACCGCAAAGGCATAGAACCGCAGCCCGGCGTGGATTTTTGAGACGCCGCAAGCCATTTTGATCAGCCCGGCAACTCATGTCCCGTTGGGACACCCGACACGATGAAAAGACCCGTAGGATCGGTGGAGCTAAGCGCAACCCATCAGGCCTTTTCGAGACAGAGGCTGATCATAGACAGGTCATGGAGAGGGCACAGAAGAGCACTAAACGGTGAGCAGCAAAATGCCGCTTTCACCTGCTGCCTATCCTGCCTGCCGCATTTGTTCTTTTCTATTCACTACTCCTCGCGTAGCGATGCGGCCTCACAAAGCGCCCTCACAAGGGATCGGGCGCGAACTTGAAGCATGAACCGTGCTTCCACTGTGTACAGCGCGAACCCGAAGCGCAGTGAGGGTTCCGTGCCCGGACTGGGCACTCACAAGAGATCGTGCCCGGACTGAAGGCACCAACTAA
>Ga0187862_10002080_pt1 | contig 20643 bp, 16 predicted proteins | sample June2016WEW_10_1_FD_133003 | JGI IMG/M metagenome (GOLD analysis project Ga0187862, IMG submission 133003) | Peatland microbial communities from SPRUCE experiment site at the Marcell Experimental Forest, Minnesota, USA - June2016WEW_10_150 | ecosystem: Environmental > Terrestrial > Soil >...
TGATGCTCTGTATAATTTGCTCGAATTTCTTTTTGTCCCGAGGTCTCGGGTTCAGGACACGAATTCGTTCGATGGGGATCATTATTATTTCATTATTCATGCTGCCTCCTGGAGTTTTACGCGCTTCGCCATGCCGAAAAAATATTCCAGCGTTCCAAACCGGTACGCATCCAGATAGACGCCGTTTTCCTCGGCAAGGCGCAAGTTTTCCCAAGTCATGTCAATGCCTGGCAGTAAATAGTAATCGCGGATGCCCTCGTTCGTGGCATCCATCCGCGCCGCAATCGTAATATCCGGTTTCAACCCTTCGTCCAGTCGCACCAGCCACCGCGAGGCGCCTGCGTCGGTGGCGATGTGCCGGCAAAGCACGATGGAGACTCGCAACTCCTGGTTCAGGTGCAGCAAACCGGTTTTCTCATCCAACGTCGCAACCGAACCGAGTTCCTGGATCTGGCGAACCACCGACGCGACAATCTCCGGGTGCTGCTTGCGCAGCTTGCGGTTGGTTTCGATAAAGCTGTAGTCGATCTCCGGGTCATAGCCAATCAGCCGGTAAGCCGACACCAGGCTGCCAAAGCGGTGACGGAACGCCGTGCTGGAAGGGAGGTCGTCCGCCTCGTCGATGATGAAGCCGCTGATGCGGCCGTGCTGCTCCAGCAGGATGCGCAACTTGTCCAGCATTTCCGCGTCGGTAAATTTCTGGCTGCGGGCCAGGATAATCTCCCGCACCTGGGAGAATATTCCGGGTTCAATGATGCCCGCGAACGCTCTTTCCGCTCGGATCCATTGCTCCGGCGGATTTGTCACATGCTTTTTCTTCAGTTTGAAGGAGGTGCGGTGATAAACATTGTTGCCGACATATTTCTCATTGGTAAGCACCTGGTGAACGGTCCCTCTCGTCCAGGCACGCCCGAAGTCTGTCAGAACCCCCTGGGCGTTCAGCGCCGCCGCGATTTCCGATTCCGGTTTTTCCTCCTCCAGGAACACCTGGTAGATCCAGCGAACCATCTTCACCTCGTCCTCCGGCCCCGGGACCAGAATTACCCGGTCCGTCTGCAGGCTCTTCTGCTCGCCCATCTTGAGCATGGCCTTCTGCTGCCCGGCTTGGTCGACGAGCATCCGGCGGAGCCCGAACCCGGCAGTACCGCCCTGTTTGAAGCCCATGTGGATTAAACGGCAGGCGCCCTGGAACACCTTGCCCGAAAGTTCCCGGCTGTATTCCCCCGCCATGGCGCGCTTGACGCCCTTCACTATTGTGGAAATCGGACTCCCATCGTTTTCGAACTGCTCCGCGCAATAATGGACCGAGACCCCCGCCAGCCGGCAAATGTACTCGTAATAGGCGCTTTCGTCAGCATCCTGGAACCGGCCCCATCGGCTGACATCGTACACCAGAATGCAGGAGTATTGCGGCCCTCCACTCTGGACATCCTTGAGCATTTGCGCCAGAGAGTCTCGCCCCTGGATATTCAGACCGCTCTTCCCCTCATCGGAATAGAGCGTCACGATCTCCAAACCGCGGCGTTTGGCGTATTCCCGAATCACGTCCGTTTGGTTGCTGGTGGAGTACTGCTGGTGCTCCGTGGACATCCTCACGTAAGCGGCGGCATTGTTGGGTGGCAAGACTGTTCGGCTGGTGCTCATGGAGAATAAAGCTCCTTGTCACGAGTGCCGAAGGCAAAATCGCGGCTTTCCCGTTCCCTGGTCCTGAAGCGGGTGCCTTCGGGGGTGCGGTGTTTCTCAATCGGAGATAATTCACTGACCATTTTCATTTGCGCGGATGGATTTTTTTGAGGCGTTTGACAATCGTGGAAACGACGATGCCTCCGCTTTCATGGTCCTCGTCGCAATAATGAACCGAGACTCCGGCACGGCGGCAGATGTATTCATAATAGGCGCTCTCATCGGCATCCTGAAGTCGGCCCCACCGGCTGACATCGTACAAGAGGACGGCTGAGAAATTGATTTGCCCATTTTGGACCTTCCGAATCATCTGCGCCAAAGATTTGCGGGCCTGGATATTCACACCACTCTTGCCCACGTCAGAATATTTTTTGACGATTTGCATTCCATGGCGTTTGGCATACTCCCTGATGACGTCCATTTGGTTGCTGGCCAAGTGCGGCACCTGCCTGGCCGTTCTCACGTAAGCGGCGGCACGGATCGGTGGTAAGATTGTTTGGCCGGTGACAATCTCCGGGTGCTGCTTGCGCCGCTTGCGGTGGGTTGTTCGGGCCGACTCAACGATTCTTGTTGGCCGTTCCGGGTTCCCTCCGCCCTTTAATGGAGGATTTCCACGTTTGGACTTCATTGCTTTAGATCGATTTTTCATTTCGCGCAATGGTGGGGACTGCGCGGGAACTTAAAAGTCCAATCCGGTATACCGGATTGGGAGAATCCTGCCGCTCTTCCCTCAAGCCGGCGGGAGACCCCCGGTCCCGCCCATTCAGGCCCGGAATCTCCAGGCGCGTTCCTAGCCAAAATGAGTGCATGAAACCTACAAAATTGGCTCAGCAGAACTTTCAGTCCTCAAATGGACTCCTCCTTGCACCGGCGTATCACAAATCCGGCAGCGCAGTCGTTCGCACCCTCAAGCAAGCCCTGGATCGCGCAGAATGCTCCCCAGGGCAGCAACTCGAGCAAAAACAGGTCGGGCACATGGTCGGTGTTGCCAAGAGCACCATTCATGACTGGTTCCACGGCAAACTTGCTGGTTCACTTCAGAATTTCCTGTGTGTGTTCGAACGTCTCACGGAAACAGAGCGCATTCTCATTTTGCGGGAAATCTGCCGCCCCTGCCCCAGGCTGGAGCACCCCAGGCTGGCCCACGACGCGGAGGCGCTAAGCCGTCTCAAGGCCTCCCTGAACCAACCAGCGGGTTTAACCTTCGTGGTCGGCGCCCCAGAACCCCGCACGTTCCTGGTGACGGCTTTGGGCCATTCAATCACCCGGGTGAAGCCCACAAGGCGCGTTTGCGGCCTGGACATCCACCGCCCCGACTCCTTTGTCCCGGTGGCTGGCGTGTATTACTGCCAACGCTCGCCAAACCTGGAACTGGCGCAACATCTCGCCGCCCATATCATGGCCGAGGTGGAGGTTTCCAAAGCGGAATTGGTAATCTTCAACGGCATTTGGTCGGAAATTTCACAATTTCTGAAGGCTATCCAGCGGTTGGCGGCAACTCGACATTTGATTGTGGCCGACGATTTCGATCCCGCCTTTGACGGGCTTGCGAGGGTTGGCCCGAATCCAGTCCAAGTTATGGCCGTTTCGCAAATCCCAGGGAAGCAGGGTTTAATTCATGTCGATTTTCGGCCGCCGGACCCGTTTGGAGGGAAAAGGTGACGTCGGTCTTCACGAAATGGTGCAAATGCCGGCCAATAGGTATGGCAGGAGATGGGCCAAGATCAAAGACACAGAAGCAACGCCTTCCAAGCCAGCAAAGAGGGCGAGAGGCGATTGAGCGCGGCTGGAAGGGGGGCCAGCGTCACTGGCCCGCGCCTCCATTCCACGCCGTTTCACCGTCTCAAATCGTCGAAGACAGGCAGGCCCCGGCGGCGTGAGCGCGAAAGCTTTCACCAAGTCCCACCAGCCGGCAGGCCGCGCATCATGGCCTTGCCGGAACTTCCGCCCTCAAGACGCCCTGAGCATCAGGCCGATCTCTGCCGCTCCTGGTAAGCCGCTGGCCTAACGCCTGCCCGCCAGCAACCAGGCGACGGCCTCCGTCTCACCCGGCCGTCAAAAAGTCAGTCAGCCTGGCCCCCCTCCCGACCAGGTTGGGATCATTCCGTAACGCTTCATTATGGGCAAATCGTCCGTGTCGTGGCAAAACACCCATCGCGCCACAGCCGATATGCCAGCGATTGCCGAAACAAAATCAGCAGTCGCCAAGGCCAATTCTAAGCAGCCGACATTTTTGGCTGTAATTCACGGCGCAACTTGCGATGATTTCCGGGACAATGGCAAAACTGGAAGACCTCACAACCGGAACGCTCGTCAAAGGCATTCTCCCGGATGCCTTGACCGAATTGGTCAATTCCAAGTGGCACGGCTCAGACGTGCTGGAGGTCTTTTACAAGGACAGCTCAGGCCGCGTCGGAACAGAAATCCTTTTTCGTGACCGAGAGCCGACCCTGCAGATTGTCACTGCTGGGCGTCCTTGGAGTTTTGATGGCGACGGCAGGCTTTTCCGGCTCGTGTCGGAGGCCCACAGGATCCGCCTGGCACATCTTTTTGACCCGTTGGTCGCAGTCCACACGTCGCTGGTCGAACCACTGCCGCACCAAATCACCGCTGTTTATGAGACGATGTTGCCGCGTCAACCCCTCCGGTTTCTCCTTGCGGACGACCCCGGCGCGGGCAAGACGATCATGGCGGGCCTGCTGATGAAGGAGCTTTTGATTCGTGGCGACCTGATGCGCTGTTTGGTTGTCTGCCCCGGCAATCTCGTCGAGCAATGGCAGGACGAACTCTGGCGCAAGTTTCACATGCCATTTGAAATCGCCACGAATGACAAACTGGAGGCAGCGCGCACCGGAAATTGGTTTCGTGAGAATTCACTGTGCATTGCCCGGCTGGACAAACTGAGCCGGAACGAGGATGTCCAAGCCAAGCTCAAGGACACCGATTGGGACCTGATTGTTTGTGACGAAGCGCACAAAATGTCGGCCAGCGTCTTTGGCGGTGAGCCAAAATATACCAAGCGCTATCATTTGGGACGCCTGCTTTCCGGCCTCTCCCGCCACTTTCTTTTGATGACAGCCACGCCCCACAACGGCAAAGAAGAGGATTTCCAGCTTTTTATGGCGCTGCTTGATGGCGACAGGTTTGAGGGGAAATTCCGTGACGGAGTGCATACGACCGACGTTAGCGACCTTATGCGCCGAATGGTCAAAGAGCGCCTGCTCAAGTTTGATGGCACGCCGCTCTTCCCGGAACGCATAGCGTCCACTGTCAACTACCGTCTCTCCGATGGCGAGGCACGCCTCTACAAGGAGGTCACGGAATATGTCCAGGAGCAATTCAACCTGGCAGACCAGCTTACGAGCGAAGGCCGTCGTGGCACCGTTGGCTTCGCGTTGACTTCCCTACAGCGCCGCCTCGCCTCCTCACCCGAAGCGATTTATCAATCACTCCGCCGCCGCCGTGAACGGCTTGAGAAGCGGCTGCGTGAGGAGGAGCTGCTCCGTCGTGGCGCGAGCGTTCCGATAGAGACCACGGGCCCAACGCTTTCGTTGGACGACTTGGCCGATCTTGATGACGCGCCAAGTTCCGAAATCGAAGAAGCCGAAGAGGAATTCACCGACCAGGCGACAGCGGCCCAGACTATCGCCGAATTGGAGAAGGAGATCGGCATTCTCCGTTCATTGGAATCTTTCGCTCTGGAGGTCCGTCGCAGTGGCAAGGATCGAAAATGGGAGGAACTCTCCACCCTGCTCCAGGACAACGCAGACATGTTTGACGCCCACGGTCACCGCCTCAAACTCGTTCTCTTCACCGAGCACCGCGACACCTTGAATTATCTGGCGGGAAATCTCCGCACTTTGCTGGGCAAGCCGGAATCCGTCGTCATTATCCACGGCGGCATTGGCCGTGAGGAACGCACCAAGAACCAGGAACTCTTCACCCAGGACAAGGATGTCCAAATTCTCGTGGCCACTGACGCCGCGGGCGAGGGCATCAATCTCCAGCGTGCTCACCTCATGGTGAATTACGACCTGCCATGGAATCCGAATCGGATCGAACAACGATTCGGGCGCATCCATCGCATCGGCCAGACTGAGGTGTGCCATCTTTGGAATCTTGTCGCCCCGGAGACCCGCGAGGGCGCCGTCTATCAACTCCTCCTGACGAAGCTCTCCCAGGAGCGTGAAGCCTTGGGTGGGGAGGTGTTTGACGTTTTGGGCAAAGTCACTTTTAACGACCGCCCGCTCCGCGAAATTCTCACGGAAGCCGTTCGTTACGGCAATCTCCCGGAAGTCCGCGCGCGCCTCTTTCAGGTTGTGGAAAACGCGCTGGACCGGGAAAGACTGCGTGATTTGATCGAAGAGCGCGCCCTGGCCCACGACTCGATGGACGCATCGAAGGTCCGCCGCATCCGCGAAACGATGGAACGGATTGAAACCCGCCGCCTCCAGCCTCATTTCATCGAAGCCTATTTCATTGCCGCCTTCAAGGAACTCGGCGGGGCGATCCGTGAGCGCGAACCGCGCCGATACGAAATTACTTACGTTCCAGCTGTTTTGCGGCAACGCGATCGGCAAACCGGACTCGGCGACCCTGTTTTGCTCCGCTACGAACGTGTCACTTTCGAAAAGGGTCTGATTGCGGTCGCTGGCAAACCTGTCGCCGAGTTTATCAGTCCAGGGCATCCCCTTCTGCAAGCCGTGTCCGACGTCCTGCTTGAACGCCAGCGTGATCTGCTAAAGCGTGGCGCCGTTTTGGTTGACGACCGCGAAGATGCTCCGGGGCCTCGCGCACTGCTTTGTCTGGAACACGCCATTCAGGATGCACGAACCGACCGTTCCGGCAACCGCCACCTCATTTCCCGGCAGATGCAATTCGTTGAAATCGACCCCAATGGTCAGTGCCGCCCTGCCGGGAATGCCCCTTATCTTGACTACCGCCCATTGAAAGAGGAGGAACTCCCCGCCCTTCAGCAGTTGTTCCGGGAGCCTTGGCTCAGCAAAAAACTGGAATTCCAAGCCGTCTCCTATGCGATCACCCAATTGCTGCCCAGGCACATCATGCAAGTCCGCGATCAACGAACGGACCTGATTGAGCGCACCCGCGCTGCTGTGCGCGAACGTTTGACCAAGGAAGTCAATTATTGGGATCACCGGAGCCAGCAACTTCGTCTCGAGGAAAGCGCCGGCCACGTCAATGCCAAACTCAACTCTGGAAAAGCCCAAGAGCGGGCAGACGAACTCCAGGCCCGCCTGCAAAATCGAGAAAAGGAGCTCGACTTGGAAGCCCAACTGTCCCCACTTCCCCCGGTGGTTTTGGGCGGGGCGGTCATTGTCTCTGCCAAATATCTTAAGGAAATCTCCGGGATGCGGCTGGCCGAGGACGCTCCATTCAACGCCACCGACAGCGAGGCTCGCCGCCGAATTGAGAAATTGGCAATGGACGCGGTAATGCGTGCCGAACGGCAGCTTGGATTCGAGCCGTCAGACGTAAGCGCGGAAAACCGCGGTTACGACATCGAATCCCGCATTGTCGGCACCGGCAGACTGCGATTCCTTGAAGTAAAAGGGCGCACGATGGGGGCGGGGACGCTTACCATCACTCGCAACGAGATTATGACCGCCATGAACAAGCCGGACGGCTTCATTCTTGCCATCGTGACAGTGGAGGGCGACAAGCCCGACGCGCGTTACGTCCGTCAACCCTTCCAGCGCGAGCCGGACTTTGCCGTCACCAGCGTCAATTACGACCTTCCCGATTTGCTCGCCCGCTCCAGCGCGCCAAACTGACGATCCATGAGCCAACCACCCTCAGACCCGATGGAGCTATCGCCTTTGGAGATCAAGATTGGCGTCTTCAGGGACTGGCTGCACAAAAAAGCGAGCCGCCTCATTACCCAGAACGATGGTCAGGTCTTCGCCAGTTGGGAAAAACGCCTCTCTGCTCTTCTCAATGACGTTCGCACAAAACCACAGATTCCCATCGCGCTCGTTGGTTCGACCGGCTCGGGCAAATCCACACTTTTGAACGCCCTCCTTGGCGTCGAGGTCTTGCCTGTCAGCAACATGAAGCCTTGCACGGCTGTCGTCACTAGCGTCCAATACTCGCAGTCCCCTGTCTTTCAGGCCACCGTCACTTTCCTTTCTCGTCAGGCGTGGGATGAGGAACTCCGCAAGCTCAAGGACACGTTCAAAGACGGCGACAAGGACGACGACACAGAGGGCGCGGACGAATGGCTGGTCATCAGCCGCTCCACCAAGGACAAAATCTGCGCCGTCTATGGCCTAGACAAAGAATCGGTTGAGAAGATGCCAGACCTCAACACGCTCCGGCTCGATCCCCAGATGGCGGCTTGTTTGGAGGGCGAAGGCAGCAGGGTCTTTTTGGAAGCCGCAACGGCGAAGGAATTGAAACAGAAGCTCCGAGGTTACTTGAGCAGCGAGGAACGCTTCTGGCCGCTCATCAAGACTGTAGAGATTTCCGGCTCATTCGACGCGCTTCGCCACGGCGCGGTGCTGATTGATTTGCCCGGTGTAAACGATCCCAATCAGGCTCGCGAGGAGGTCACGCGCTCCTTCTTGCGCGATGCGCCCTTCATTTGGATTGCGTTCAACACTAAGCGCGGCATGACGCGCGACATCCATCAACTTCTCGTAAAGCAGGATTTGCTTCGACAGTTCCTGATGCACGGCAAACACGACGCTGTGACATTTATCGGAACGCACGCTGACGACTTTGATCCAGAGCAGGCCATTGACGAGTTTAATCTGGACATCGACGCCTCCAACGCCGAAATCATCCGCGAACGCACCCGGAGGGTCGTCACGCAGGTCCGCGCCGACCTGGAGGACATTTCCACGGAATTGGCCCACGTCGCAAATGCCAAATTCGACGATTTGGAACGTCTCAAGCACACGCTCGCCCAGACGAAGGTCTTCGTCGTCTCGACGCGCGCCTATATGCAAATCCAGAGAATATCCCAAGGACGCAAGGACTATGGCATTGAGCGCATTGACGATTCCGGCGTTCCGGCAGTCATCCGGCATCTCTCCGAAGTTTGCCGCAAACAGGATGTCCGCGCACATCACGAAGACATTGAACAGCGGCTCGGCTTCGTCGTCGACGAGGTCAGGAGTTTTTTTTTAGCCCGAATCAGTCAGATCGAACTTCAACAGGGCGCACTCCGGCAGAAGGCGGACGAACTCAAATCTCGCCTCGCCGGTCCGCGGACCACGCTCGCAGCTGAGACTGACCGCATTCGCGACCACGCCTCCGTTCGCTTCGACAACCGCCGCGAACAGTTCGAGTCGGGTGTCAAACTTGCCGCTGACCGCGCCAGGCGTGGTCTCGAAGACCGCTTTGACCGATGGGGATCAATGCACCACATGACCCTTCGCGCCTGCATGGTCCGCGACGGTGAGTTCCAAAGCAGCAACGGCAACTATTACGACTTCAATAAAGACATCGCGCTCCCGCTGCTCGAATCCATCCCGTTCACTTGGGACGACTTCTTCGGCCAACACCTTCGAGATTCGCTCACCGAAGTACGCGAACAGTTGAAGGCGCGCGGCGAGGTGTTTTTGGAGCGCCTGAAAAGCGAGGCGTCCCAATCCGGCGTATTCGCCGCGGAGCGAATTGCTTCCCTGTCCAGCGACATCGAATTGTCCCAGCGCAACATTGAGTTTCATGTCGACGAAAAGACCAAAGGTGTATTGCGCACGATTCAGCGTGTCCGCAGCAAGCTGGGAGATGGAATCACCGATACGGTTCGCAACTCAATGCTCCCCGCTTACGCCGCTGCAAAAGATGAATCCGGCCCCGGCATGAAACGGCGAATGCTCAACATCATTACCCGCCACGCCGACCAGTCTTGCAACCAGCTTTTCGACAACATCCTCGCCGAGTTGACCGATGGCGTCGTCGAATTAGGTCTCCAGTTTAACCATGACCTCCGAGAACTCGCGGACATTGTGGGTCAGCAGGCTGATCGCGTCTCCGGCAACCTCGGGCTTGGCGCGGTTCAGCACCAGGCCCAAAGCGTTGAGACCGCCCGGCACGCGCTGGGCGAGCTCATCGCCGAACTGGCCGGGATGCAACCACTACCCCAACCATCGGCCCTCCAACCGCCGGCATGATCTACTACCTGCCCAACATCAGCAGCGACGCGACCGGGTTCAGCGAACTTGCCCTTTTGTCGGCACGATCCCTGGCCGACGAATCTTCGCAGCTTGAGGTCAACCTGTCCCGCCTCGCCTGGTTTGAGGCCAACATGGCCGCCCCCCTGGGCGTCGTATTGAACAAACTCACCGACGCCCTCAAAGTCGTCACCATCGTCGCCGTGCCTGCGCCCACGGAAGCAATCCTGCGCCGGAACGGATTGCTCACGGCTTTTGGCTATCCCCCGGCGACCACCAAAAGCCGAACCGCGCTACCCTTCCAGCGATTCAAGCTCCAGGACTCCTCCTTGTTCGCCCAATACTTGCAGGAACATCTTCCCGGCAAGGGCATCCCCACCATGTCCACAGGTCTGGGAAAACTTTTTCAACAAAGCCTCTTTGAGGTTTTCGAGAATGCCATCTTCCATTCCGGCTCGTCCATCGGCGTCTTCGTCTGCGGCCAGTTCTTCCCCTTGAAGCAGCGCGTGGACATCACCATCGCCGACGCCGGGATCACCATACCGCGCAAGGTGAACGAAACATTCACCTGGAATCTTAGCCCGACCGACGCCCTCGCGTGGGCGCTCAAGGAAGGCAGCACCACCAAACGAGAGGGTAAACCCGGCGGTGTCGGCCTCAAATTGTTGCGGGATTTTCTCGCGCTCAATAGGGGTCGTTTGCAAATTGCCAGCGGTGGGGCGTATTGGGAATTCAATGCCGGCGCAGATTTCATACAATCGCTGGCCAGCCCGTTTCCCGGCACGGTCGTTAATCTGGAGGTCAACACGGCGGACAGCAAGTCCTACCGGCTGGCGAATGAAGTCTCGCCAGAGAACGTATTTTGATATATGCCTAATCCAATGCCTGAACCTGTCATTATCCGCGTCTTCGATGTTGTCGGCACACCGCTCTGCGTGTCCTCCGCCGACGGCCAGCTCGTTTACGATAAACTTGCACCACTCCTCCGGGAAGGTCGCCAGGTCGCCATTTCGTTCGCCCAGGTCGAAACGCTCATTTCTGCCTTCCTCAATACCGCCATCGGCCAGATTTACGGCGAATTGAGTGAGGAGCGTGTGCGCGAACTCCTCTCCATTCGCGACATGCTGCCGGAAGATGTCGCCTTGCTCAAGCGCGTCGTCGAAAACGCCAAGGCTTATTTCCGCGATCCCGAGCGTTTCAAGAGAGTCACCGAACAGGAGGGCGACCATGATTCCGAATAAGGCCTTCCACGCACTCCGGCGTCCCTACACCGCCGCCGACCGGATCGTTTTCGACGCCAACATCCTGGTTTCGCTCTTCTCCGGTCTTGAGCCGCCCGGTTCGCCAATCGTTGCCAATTACTCCGCGACGCTGAAAAATATCCGCACCGGCGGGGCCACCGTTCTGCTTGATGTGCTCGTTTTGAGCGAATTTGTCAACGTCTGCGCCCGCAAGGAGTATGACCTCGCCTGTCCGCCGGGACCTAGCCGTCTGCCTTTCAAAAAGTTTCGAGATTCCGCTGATTTCGTTCCCATCGCGCAGGCTATTTCTCGTGCCGCCGACCAAATCGCCTCGTTCGCCGTCGCCGTGGACCACGCCTTTTCCAAGTGGCCGCTCAAAGATTTGTTGAAGGACTACGCCACCGGGCAGCATGACGTGAACGACCAATGCCTCGTCCAGCTTTGTCGGCAGGAAAAAGCGTTCCTCCTCACCAATGACCGCGATTTCATCCAGGGCGGCATCACGCTGTTGACCACCAACCCAACACTCCTCCGTTCCTGTCCCGGATGACTTTTTATCGCCTGGCCTATGCCTGCCCTGCTCACAGACAATCAGATTGCCGTGCTGATCACGGAGGCCAAAACGCTCCCGCCTGACTATCGCTCACGCGTTCTGACCAAGCCCAAGCGCGGCCATCGGGAGCGCGAACTTGATGTGGACGGCGCACAGGGAAGCAGATTTCGCATCATCCTTCGCCAGTCCTTATTCAATTCGCTCGATTTCTCCGCCATCCTTTCGTGGCTGCCGCCGCAATCCACAACCCCGTTCCGCCTCTGCCGCTTTAATGGCAAAAGCCACGAGCACACCAACAGCATTGAGGGCAAGACCTTTTATGATTTCCACATCCACCGCGCCACGGAACGTTACCAGGAATTCGGTTCGCGCGAGGACACATTTGCCGAGCCGACCAGCCGCTATCAGGACCTCGCTGGCGCGCTCCGTTGCCTGTTCGCGGACTGCGGTTTCCAGCTTCCCCCCGGCGACCAATCTGAGCTATTTTGATGATGTCTTGAAACTATGAGCGTTGAAGCCATCGAATCTGATTTCCGCCGCAAAGTTGGCGAGCGAATTCGCCTCGCGGGCGAGGGGGTGGACCGTTACCGCGTGTTCACGCCTTTCCTCTTTGAGGATGGCGACCATATTGCCATCGTGCTCAAACGCGAGGGCAATGGCTGGGTGTTGTCCGACGAGGGGCATACCTACATGCACCTCACCTACGATCTCGACGAGAAAGACCTCCAGCGCGGCAGCCGCCAGAAGATCATCACCAACACATTGTCTATTTTCTCCGTGCAGGATTGTGAAGGCGAACTCCGCATTGCGATCCCCGAGGAGCAATACGGCGACGCGCTTTTCAGTTTCGTGCAGGCGTTGTTGAAGGTCACGGACGTGACGTATCTCTCCCGTGAGCGCGTCAAATCCACCTTCATGGAGGATTTTCACAGCTTCATGGAGGCGACCGTGCCGGAAGATCGCCGGACGTTCGACTGGCACGACCCGCAACACGACCCGGACGGCAAATACCTCGTGGACTGCCGCATCAATGGTTTGCCCAAGCCCATCATGGTGTTCGCCGTACCCAGCGACGACAAGGTGCGCGACGCGACCATTTCCCTGCTCCAGTTTGAACGGTGGAACATGCCGCACCGCTCGCTCGGCATTTTTGAAGATCAGGAGGAAACCAATCGCAAGGTGCTCGCCCGGTTCAGCGACATGTGCGAAAAACAGTTCAGCAGCCTCGGCGCGAACAAAGACCGCATCGCCTCCTACTTGCAGGAGGCCATGCAGAAATGAGTTCCGCCCAACCGAAAAAACTCATTGAGGTCGCGCTGCCGTTGCCGGAAATCAACGATGCTTCCGCCTACGACAAAATGCCCGGTATTGGGCCACACCCGAAAGGCATCCACCAATGGTGGGCGCGCCTGCCGTTGCCTTGCGCGCGGGCGGTGCTCTTTGCTTCCGTCGTCACCGATCCGTCCGATGACCCAACTTGGAAGGACAAGAGCGATCATAAGCAGGACGCTGAGCGTGAACGGCTTTTTGGCATCGTGCGGCGGCTCATGGGCCAGAAACTTCACGAGCACCCGGAGGTCTATGCCGAGGCGCGCACGGAAATGTTGAAGCACTGCGGCGGAAAACTGCCGCCCATGCTCGATCCTTTTTCCGGCGGCGGCTCGATTCCGCTGGAAGCGGCGCGGTTGGGATTTGAGGCGACCGCCGCCGACCTGAATCCCGTTGCGGTCCTGTTAAACAAGTGCAATCTGGAACTTGCGCCGCGCTGGGCTGGCCACGCGCCGGTCAACCCGGAGGACCGACACCGCATTGGCGGTGCGCAAAGCTGGCCCGGCACGCATGGACTGGCGGCAGATGTGCGCTACTACGGACGCCTTATTCGCGCCCGCACACAGGAGAAAATAGGCCATCTCTATCCGAAGATGCGACTTCCCAAGGAACACGGCGGCGGCGAGGCCAACATCGTCGCGTGGCTCTGGGCACGCACAGTCGCCAGTCCAGACCCGGCGGCTCGCGGCGCTCATGTGCCGCTCGTTCGGTCGTTCACGCTTTCAAGTGCGAAGGGGAAGCGTGTTTGGGTGGAACCACTCGTTGATAAGGCGAACCGCTCATTCCGTTTCGAGGTGCGGACAACCGGCCAGCAGTCGGTGAAGGGCACGGTCGAGCGTAAGGGCGCTCACTGTCTGCTTTCGGATGCGCCAATCCCTTTCGAGCACATTCGGTCGGAAGGGCGCTCTGGCAAACTCGGTACGCGATTGCTCGCGGTCGTCGCTGAGGCGAAACGCGGAAAAATCTACTTGTCGCCAACACCCCAACAGGAAGCCCTAGCCCGCGTTGATTTGCCCGACGACTACCCGGACACGGATTTGCCAGACGAAGCACTTGGGTTTCGCGTTCAGAAATACGGGATTCGCAAGCACTGGCAGATGTTCACACCACGCCAACTCACCTCGCTCGTGATGCTGAGCGACTTGGCGCGACAAGTCCGAGCGGACGTCAAGCGCGATGCTGAAGCTGCAAAGCTGAGATATGCTGACAGCGACAGCTATGCCGAATCGGTGATAACGTTTCTTGCGCTCGCTTGTGACCGCTGCGCTGATTTCGGCAATGCGCTGACGCGGTGGAGCCAGACAAACCAAAAGGTAATGAACCTTTTCGGTCGTCAGGCGATTCCGATGGTGTGGGATTTTGCCGAAGCCAACACGCTCGGCGATGCTGTGGGCGCATGGGGCACTTGCAGCGACTACGTCGCTGATTGCATCGAGGTTCTCGGAGACACCGAAACAAGGTCGCATGGGAAGCAGGAAAACGCTGCGGACTCGAAAGAAACCGGTTACGCGCTCCTCGTCAGCACCGACCCGCCCTACTACGACAACATTGGCTATGCGGTGCTCAGCGATTTTTTCTACATCTGGCTCCGCCGGACAATCGGCGATCTGCACAAGCCGCTTTTCGACACAGTTCTGGTGCCGAAGTTGCCGGAACTCACTGCTTCGCCCGAAATGTTCGGCGGCGACAAGGACAAGGCCAAGGAGCATTTCGAGTCCGGCTTTCGCCAGACTTTTTCCAGACTTCGCGACCGGCTCGACCTGCGTTTTCCGCTCACGGTTTATTACGCCTTCAAACAAGACGACGAGGAGCCGGGAGGCGGAGACGACCACGGGGAAAACAATGGCGGCGTTGATCTTACCACCGGCTGGGAGACACTGCTCGAGGCGCTGATTTCCAGCACCTTCACCATTACCGCCACATGGCCGGTGCGGGCTTCGCAGACGTGGAGAATGCGCTCAATGGGATCGAACGCGCTCGCATCTTACATCGTGCTCGCGTGTCGCCCGCGTTCATCCGATGCACGACGTGTTGGGCGCAATGAATTTGTCGCTGAGTTGAAACGCGAGTTGCCGCCCGCGTTGCGCCATTTGCAACAGGGCAATGTTGCACCAGTGGACTTCGCCCAAGCCGCCATTGGGCCGGGCATGGCGGTGTTCTCCCGTTATGCTGCCGTGCTGGAAAGCACCGGCAAGCCCATGAGTGTCCGCAAGGCGCTCGCGTTAATCAACGGCCTCAAGGACGAGGTGCTAGGCGAATCCATCGAGGAACTCGACAAGGACACACGCTGGGCCGTCCAATGGTTTGGCGAGGATCGCTTCAATTGGGGTAAAGCAGGCAAAGCCAACCTTCTGGCGAACGCCCAGGCTACGGCCGTCAACGGCCTTGTCGCCGCTGGCATTCTTGAAGTGGAGGGCGACCGAGTCCGCCTCATCAGCCCGGAAAAGCTTTCTGCCGATTGGAATCCCGCGACCGACCGGCGGCTTACGGTTTGGGAAATGACGCATCAGTTGTTGCGAATTTATTATTACGAGAAGCAAGGCGACGCCGCAACCGCCGAACTTCTCCGCAAACTTGGCGCGAAAGCGGACGTGGCGCGCGACCTCGCTTACAAGCTTTTCACCGTCTGCGAAAAGCAAAAATGGAGCGCCGAAGCCCAAGGCTACAATGCGCTCGTCCTCGGCTGGCCTGATCTGGTAAAGTTGGCCCAGGACCGTCCGGCAGCCCGTGTGCCGGAGCAGCAAGTATTTGTTCAAAGCTAAACGGTTATGGCCATCACCAATCACGAACGAGTCGGCAAGGCGCTGGGCATGTTGACCAGCGGCCTGAAGCCGTTTGTCGAACGCGAACTCAAGAACACTTATCAGCAAGCCTGGTTCGAGGAGACGCGAAAAACGATGGCTGCCAGCCAAATGCAGTTTCTTGGCAACGCCGAGACGCCGCAATGGGATGCCCAATCCTTGCTGCTCACGCTTTGGAATCAGTGGAATGAGGTTTTCCGCAAAACGCTTGGACAGGCGGAGCGCACCCTCGTCAGCGAGTTGCGCGAAGTCCGCAACCGCTGGGCGCACGAACGCCCGTTCAGCACCGACGACGCCTACCGCGCCCTCGACAGCATTGCCCGCCTGCTCACCGCCGTCTCCGCCGCAGAAGCGTCGGAGGTGGAGAAGATCAAGTTGGAATTGCTCCGCGTCCGCTTCGATGAACAGGTTCGCACGGAAAAACGGAAATCCGCCAGCGGGGCGATTGAGGGCGAAGCGGTCGCCGGACTTAAACCCTGGCGCGAAGTCATCACGCCCCATAAGGACGTGGCGAGCGGCAAATACCAGCAGGCCGAGTTCGCCGCCGACTTGTGGCAGGTTCACATGGGCGAGGGTTCTGACGAATATCGCAACCCCGTGGAATTTTTCCGCCGCACATTCCTGACGCAAGGTCTGCGTGATTTGCTTTCCGGCGCCTTACTGCGCCTTTCCGGCCAGGGCAGCGATCCCGTTATCGAATTGCAGACGAATTTCGGCGGCGGCAAAACGCATTCCATGCTGGCGCTCTATCACCTGTTCTGCGGAATGCCGGCTGCTGAATTGCCGGGACTTGAGCCGGTGTTCGAGAAAGCCGGCGTGAACAAGATTCCCGCTGCCAAGCGCGTCGTCATTGTGGGCAACAAGATTTCTCCCGGCTCACCCAGCCGGAAACCGGACGGCACAATTGTTCGCACCCTTTGGGGTGAACTCGCATGGCAACTTGGCGGCAAGGAAGGCTACGCGATGGTGAAGGAAGACGACGAGCACGCCACCAGCCCAGGCGATACACTGCGCCTTCTCTTCAACAAATACTCCCCCTGCCTGATTCTGATTGACGAATGGGTGGCCTACGCACGCCAGTTGCACGAGGCAGCCGACTTGCCCGGCGGGCGGTTTGAGACGCACTTCACTTTCGCGCAGACCTTGAGCGAAGCGGCGAAGGCGGCGAAGAACACCTTGCTTGTTGTAAGCATCCCGGCAAGTGAAAGCGGTGTCGTCAGCCCGCACGGCAGCGAAATCGAGGACGTCGAAGTCGGCGGCGAACGCGGACGCCACGCCTTGGAGCGATTGAAGAACGCCATCGGTCGTGTGGAATCTTCTTGGCGACCGGCCAGCGCGGAGGAAGGCTTCGAGATTGTCCGCCGCCGTTTGTTTGAGTCCATCAGCGGCGAGTCGCATGTCGCTCGTGACCTCACGGCCAAGGCGTTCATGGAACTTTACCGGACGCAACAGCAGGAGTTCCCACCCGAATGCCGCGACTCGGATTATGAAAAACGTCTTAAAGCCGCGTATCCCATCCACCCGGAGGTGTTCGACCGGCTCTATTCCGATTGGTCAACACTGGTGAAATTCCAGCGCACGCGCGGCGTGCTGCGGCTCATGGCCGCTGTGATTCATTCGTTGTGGGAAAAGCAGGACCGCAACCCGCTCATCCTCCCGGCAAACATTCCAATTGACGACCCACGCGTGCAGTTCGAACTCACGCGCTATCTGCCCGACAATTGGGTGCCGGTCATCGAAAAGGACGTGGACGGCCCAAATTCACTCCCGCTCCGCATTGACGGCGAAAAGCCGAATCTCGGCCGCTACTCCGCTTGCCGCCGCGTGGCGCGCACGGTTTATCTTGGCTCCGCTCCGACTGCGAAAGCTGCCAACCGGGGCGTGGAGGATCGGCGTGTCAAACTCGGCTGCGTGCAGCCAGGTGAGGCTCCGGCAATCTTTGGCGACGCTCTCCGGTATCTCAGCCAGCAGGCAACTTACCTTTACGCGGACGGCGCGCGGTATTGGTATTCCACGCAGCCCACAGTCACCAAGCTCGCCGAAGACCGCGCCGAGCAGTTGAAGTCCGACCCCGACGCCGTTGCCGATGAAGTCAAGAAGCGTGTCATACAAGACGCCAAACAAAGAGGCGACTTCAGCCGTTTGCATCCGTTTCCGCCCACAAATGCGGACGTACCCGACGATTCGGACGCGCGCCTCGTGATTCTTGGCGTCGAGTATCCTCACATTAAGGACCAGGAAAGCCAAGCATTGGTTGCCGCTAAAGCCATGCTGGACAGTCGCGGGAGCGCCCCGCGCCTTTACCGCAATTCACTGGTTTTTCTCGCCGTCGACCGCACCCGGCTCACGGACTTGGACCAGGCTGTCCGATATTATCTGGCCTGGAATTCCATCGTGCAGGAATCCGAAGGGGACGAGCCGCCCTTAAATCTCGACGCGCACCAGCGGCGGCAGGCTCGGAACCAGCGCGACAACGCGAACACCACCGTCAGCGCCCGCATTCCGGAAACCTACCAATGGCTTCTTGTGCCGACCCAATCCAAGCCACAAGACGCCGTCCAATGGCAGCCGTTTCGCCTGCAAGGACAGGAGAACCTGGCCGTGCGCGCGAGCCGCAAGCTGAAGAATGACGAGTTGCTTGTGTCCAAGCTCGCCGCTTCGCGCCTTCGTCTTGAATTAGACAATATTCCCCTTTGGCGCGGCGACCATGTGCCAGTCAAACAACTGTCAGAGGACTTCGCGCGTTACCTATATCTCCCCCGTTTGCGCAATCCCCAGGTATTGGCGGACGCCGTTCACGAAGGCATTGCGCTCTTGAGTTGGCAGCAGGATTCCTTCGCGTACGCCGACAGCTTTGACGAAGCAGCCAAGAGGTATCGCGGCCTGTGCCTTCCCCCGCAAATCCCGAAGGGTCATGGCGAACTGTCCGGCATCCTGGTAAGACCGGAGGCGGCCATGAAGCAGTTCCAAGCCGAGCAAGCCGCCGCCGCCACAGCCATCGCCGCAATGCCCGCGCCGCAACTTGGCAAGTCAGGCCAGCCGATCCCGACGGAAATCGAAACCGACCACCGCAAACCAGCCCCGCCGCCCAAACCAAAACGCTTCTACGGTTCAGTTCAACTGAATCCGCAACGCGTCGGCAAGGACGCCGGCAAAATTGCGGAAGAGATCGTCCAGCATCTGGCGTTACAGCCCGGCGCCACCGTTGAAGTCACGCTCGAAATCCAAGCGCAGATGCCCGAAGGCGCTCCTGAAAACATCGTCCGCATCGTGACTGAAAACGCCCGCACCCTGAAATTCACCAGCCAAGGATTTGAGGAGCAATAAGAAATCACATCCCAGCAAAAGTCACAGAGGCGGGTTCCGTTTCGCTCGCTCCACAATTTGCGGCGGTTGCACCGCCGCTGTCGATTCACTGGCCCTTGGCGCGGCCTCCATCTCCGCGCGTTTTATAAGCGTATCCTGAGTGTGCAGACGGCGGCGGCGACCGGGCGGCCGGAGGAGGAATCGCTGCTGGGGACGGGGCCGGATAAGGAAATTGCGGCGCGGCTGAATTGCAAAGTCAATGCTGTCAAACATCGGTGTTTGCTCAAGGGCATCGGGGCATGGCCCACCTCCCTGTCTTCTGAAAGGTGAACTCTGGACGAAAAAAAGCCAATGCTGGCAGGATCGCGTTCGACAGAGCCGGAGATTTCCGGGTTAGGCAGGGTTAGGTGTGGTATGTAATGTGGCATCTTCGATGCCTTTGACCAGTGGCCAAACCACCTTGAACGCCATGCCCAAGTGGTGAATAGCTGCATCAAAATTTCTATCCTTGTTCTTCGGATCAGCTTTCCCGCCAAAAAGCACCTTGTCTAAATCGGGAAACATATCCTTGGCAATGTCCTTTCCAAGTTTCCACCATTCCTCCTTCCAGGTGTGCTCCGACAGGGGATTCAAGCCTGAACAGGCCTCCGACCACCCGGCGAATCGGGGATTGGATATCAGCCCCCGTTTCGCGAGCACCATGAACGTCAACAACTTGAATGCGCACGCGTTCACAGGCACGTCCAGATTTCCCTTCAACTTGCGGAATTTCAGGAAAAGTGCGGCAATTCCGAGCAGTTTTTCGAAATCCTTGAGCAAACCACCCAAACCGGAAAATGGGGACCGGGGCAGAAACCAGAAAATGCTGTGCTTGGAAGCGCGCTGTAGAAGTTTGGATTCCTTGGAGAGCTGCCAAAGCTCCAGTTGCGCGGCTGCCCCCATGATGAACAGCCGCAACAGCGCGTCATGGTCGTTTTCGTGTGCGCGTCTGGCCAGCGCCTTTGCGGTGCCAACCAGCGAAACTTCATAGCCAGTCAACTCATTTGAAGTCTTCGATTCCTTGTCCTTGTCAGCGGCCCGCTTGCTGACCGGAAACCAGGGAACCGTGGCCAATTGGCATATCTCTTCAATAGTTTCGGAGCGGAAGTCGGTAGCGCCCAACTCCCTCGCCATTGCGTTTTGAGCCCCTGCGCCCTCCTTCAAGGATTCGTCGTCCGCGGTCATAAAGCGATTAGAACAGCACAGGGGGAAGTGATTGTCAACCGAGCGTTGGGCCATGTCCTCGCTCGGTTTCCTGGCCCGTCACCATCGGCGAGGTTATGGCGTGATGATCGAACGCGAATTTCAAATTGCCGTGAGACCGGCCAGTTCCGAGTCCCAGATACTCAAAATTGATATGGGGGCCCTCGTCAACTCCGGGGGATTGAGCGGGAATGACGCTACCCGTTGCTCGCCGAGGAAGGAAGGCGGAGCCACATGAATGAACAGTCCGTATCGGTGGTTTCCCTCACCGTCAGGGAATTCCTCACGTTGCGCCATCTGCCCGGCCGGCTTTCGGCGTGGCAGACGGCGACCCTGCTGGGAATGGACAA
>Ga0187862_10002082_pt1 | contig 20634 bp, 18 predicted proteins | sample June2016WEW_10_1_FD_133003 | JGI IMG/M metagenome (GOLD analysis project Ga0187862, IMG submission 133003) | Peatland microbial communities from SPRUCE experiment site at the Marcell Experimental Forest, Minnesota, USA - June2016WEW_10_150 | ecosystem: Environmental > Terrestrial > Soil >...
GGGAGGCGTCCGCGTTGCTCAACGCCATAGTGGGGAAAAGAGCAAACCCGATAAAGCCGCCTCAGTATTCGACCGAGTAGGGCCTCTGGGTCAAGCCGACGGTTGTGAATAGTGTGGAAACCCTGGCCACTGTCCCTCATATCATGCGCAACGGTCCCGAGTCGTTGAAAGGGCTGAGCGCGACCCCTGACGGGGCCGGCACGAAAATATACTGCATAAGTGGTAGAGTGAAGGTTCCAGGCCCAGTCGAGCTGCCGATGGGAACCCGGCTGAGCGAAATAATCGATGAACACTGCGGAGGAATGACTCCGGGTTCTGAATTCAAGGCATGCCTTCCGGGAGGCGCTTCGACCCGGTTCATGACCAGGGAGCACTACGATATCCGGATGGATTTTGAGGATCTCAAGAGCATTGGAAACCGTCTCGGTACAGCCGCCATTATGGTTTTCGATCAAAAAACCTGCCTTGTGGGCGCCACTCTGAACCTCATGGAATTCTTCGCTCGAGAGTCCTGCGGGTGGTGTACGCCCTGCCGGGAAGGGTTGCCCTACATGCGCGACCTGCTGTGGAGAATCGAAAATGGAGAAGGGGAAGAAGAATTCATCCCCAATTTGAGGGCACTGTGCAAAGAGGTTTGGAACTCCTATTGCGCTCTTGCTCCCGGGGCAGCCGAGCCGGTAATCAGTCTTCTGGATTTTTTCGAAGACGAAGTCCGCCAACACATTAGCCAAAAAGGATGTCCTTTCCATGCCGAGGCTGGTCATTGACGATCTTGAAGTAGAGGTCCCGGAGGGCAGCAAAGTCATCGACGCCGCTGAACGGTTGGGCATTGTAATTCCGCGCTTCTGCTATCATGAGGCATTGGGATCGGTTGGAGCATGCCGGATGTGTGCGGTCAAGTTTGTCCAGGGTCCCTTCAAGGGCGTGCAGATGAGCTGTATGGTCGATGCCCGGGATGGGATGGTCGTTTCGACAACCGACGAAGAGGCGGTTCAATTTCGTAAAAGAGTAATCGAACTGTTGATGATGAACCATCCCCTGGATTGTCCGGTATGCGACGAGGGGGGACAATGTCTGCTGCAGGATGAAACAGTGTCCGGCGGGCACGGCATTCGCAGGTATCGGGGCACGAAGCGAACGTATCGGGACCAATACCTGGGACCTTACATTCAGCATGAGATGAACCGCTGTATCCATTGCTACCGCTGTTCCAGGTTTTACCAGGAGTTTGCCGGATACAGAGACCTTGGCCCCATGCAGATCGGGGACCGTCTCTACTTCGGCAGGTTTTCGGACGGTGAGCTCGAGAGCCCCTTTTCAGGAAACCTGGTGGATATCTGCCCTACAGGCGTCTACACCGACAAGACCTCCCGGTTCAAAGTGCGCAGATGGGACCTCGAGAGAGCGCCCTCCCTTTGCAACCACTGCTCGCTGGGGTGCAATACGGTCGGGAACGCCCATTACCGCGGGGTCATGCGCGTGGAGGCACGCTACAACCACGACGTGAACGGGTACTTTATATGCGACGCCGGAAGATTCGGATTTTCCTACTCGAATGGCGGCTCCGGCCACAAAAAGCGCCCCTGGGTAGCGCGAGTTGGAGAAAGCGCCGTTTCCGCGCAGACCGCATTTACAAGAGCGCGAGAGTCTCTGGGCAATATTGCTGAAAAATACGGTCCCAATGCCATTGCAGCGGTCGGCTCGACTCGAAACAGCCTCGAGTCACAGTGCATGCTCAACCAGATATGCAGAACACGAGACTGGCGGGGCCCCGTATTTTTTGCCGATCCCGCAAAGCTTCGGAAGACCCGTTCAGCCCTTGAAGGGCTTGATGGCGAAATCGCCGTATCGATGCGGGAAATCGAAAAAGCGGATTTTGTTATCATTGCAGGGGCCGATCTGCTCAACGAAGCAGGGATGGCCGCGCTTGCAGTCAGGCAGGCCTCCAGGAGGCAAGCTACCATTGTGACGATCGACCCACGCCCGGTCTTCCTGCCCTGCGATTTCGAACATATCCCGGCGGCGCCCGGCGAGATTGAGCTGTACTTGGGAATGCTCGCCGGTAAGGCGGTCGAAAAGGATTCGGCGGGGTTCGAAAAAGATGCGAAAGATTTTTATCGAGCGCTGATCGCAGAACATGGAGATTCCAAGCTTCAAACCAGGATTGCCCCACTTGCCGAACAACTCGCTTTGAGTAAAAGGCCGGTAATCATTTGCGGAACGGACGTGACCCGCGAAACTACTCCTGCGTTTGCCGCCGATTGCGTCCGGTTACTGCGCCTGGCTGGAAGACAGGCAGGCCTTTTTTATCTGCTGCCGGGGGCGGGCGCCTTCAGCTCGGCCCTTCTTTCCGGAGCGGATGGGCAAGCGTTTGCGGACCTTGTCGGCGATATCGAAAATGGTCTTGTTCGAGCGCTGGTCGTTGTCGAGAGCGATCCTTTTCACTATTATCCGGACCGGTCGAGGCTCGATCTGGCCATGTCAAAACTCGAACTTCTTATAGCGTTAGATTACTTTCCGACGGAAACGGTCAATCGAGCTTCCATTTTTTATCCGGTTTCCACCATATTTGAGACCGGTTCTACATATATAAGCCAGGAAGGAAGGGCCCAGTTTGCGCAGCGGGTCCACTACGGAGGCCTGCCAATCTGGGGAGGAGAACATCCGCCGCGTCTTTACCGTGATTTTGTCCCCGGAGGGGACCACCTGCCGGCCTGGAAAGCGCTTTGGAAAATTGCGGGCGTTCCGATGCCGGATACCGGACCGGGCGATATATCCCCTGGAGAGTTTATTCCAACAGAGCACACGGCCTTTGAGGGGTTCAATGCGAACAATTATCCGGTTGATGGGATAAGGATACTTCAAGGCAAATCCGGTAACGGAAATCTAAATGCCCCTCGAGGCGCAGGGTCCCTGGAAAAACCAAAAAGCTCCGAAGGCCTTGAACTTTTGATGGTCGAATGGATGTTCGGCACAACGGAATTCTCGGCCTGGTCGGATTCGCTCGACGCAGGCGTCACTGGGCCATATATGTCGATGCACTCGAGAGATGCTGAGCGTGCGGGGCTTTCCGACGGTGACAGGGCATCTGTTGAACTCGACAATGGGACCCTGGAAATCATTGTTTCGGTTTCGGATCGCACGGCCGAAGGAGTATTGGTCATTCCTCGCCACCAGTCGCTGGATTGGCGCAAGATGAAAGGTTTCTCTGCACGCGTTTTGCCGGAAAAAATCCGGAAAGCTTGATTCAGAGAGCCCCCACTAACAGGATTACACGGGTGTTACACCTGGTCCGAGGCGCTTATGGGTATCAAGAAATGTGCTGTAGGTATCGATCTGGGGGGCACCAAGATAGCTCTGGGCACAGTCGATGACCAGGGACGGTTGCTGGAGTTGCTTCGCTTTGACACTGAAACGCGGGGCGGCTACAGTGCGGTGTTAAATCAGGTTGTCACAGGAGTTGAGCACCTCAAGGGCGCGTCCGGGATTTCAATGTCGGGGATCGGTATCGGCGTCGCCGGACAGGTGGACCCGGGGACCGGGGCCGTCGTTTTCGCGCCCAACCTGGACTGGCATAACGTGCCGCTTCAGGCTGAATTGCAAAAGGCATGCGCAATTCCGGTAGTAGTAACCAACGACGTTCGCGCCGCACTGTGGGGCGAATGGCTTTTCGGGGCTGGTCAGGGCGCAGGCGATCTGTTGTGTATCTTTATCGGGACGGGGATCGGCGGGGGGATCGTCTGCGGAGGCAGGGTGCTTGAAGGGTGCAGCAACACAGCGGGGGAGATCGGGCATATAACGGTGGACCTTCGCGGTCCGCCTTGCAATTGCGGCAACAGGGGATGCATGGAAGCACTGGCCGGCGGATGGGCCATAGCTCGCAGAGCACATGAGGGTGTGAAGGCCGACCCGGTCTTTGGCAGCGCAATTTTGAAGATGGCGGGAGGCAAAGTCGAAGACATCACGGCAAGAACCGTGGTGCAGGCCTTTCACGCCGGAGACGCGCTGGCGTTGGAGATAATCGACGAGGTTACCGAAGCTCTGGCCGCGGGTGTCGCTGCCCTGGTAAACGCAATAAATCCCTGTCAGATAATATTGGGCGGAGGCATTATAGAAGGCATGCCCGAGATGGTCTTGCGAATAGACCAGGGGGTGCGCCGCCGCGCATTGAGTGCGGCAACCGGCCGCCTTGCCATCAGTGCTGCAAAACTGGGAAACGAAGCAGGAATCATCGGGGCTGCGGCGCTCGCAATGAATACCTTCTAAATAATTGCGCAAAATCTGCAGTGATTCAGGTAAAAGATGATAACAACAGGTGTACGGAAACAGGACGCTTTCCCTAAGCCTTTCAGGAGGTCTCTGTATGAAGCTGGCCGGTATCGATTTTGATCTGACCGGGTTCGAACCTGCAGTAATGGAAAGGCTGAAAGATCTTGAGGAAGCCGATTTCTGCGCCCGACTCTGGAAAAAGGACCCTACGCTCTGGAAAATGGATCCTGAGCCGCAGAAAATAATTGCAAACTCAATGGGATGGCTGGATTGTCCCGTGAAGATAAGGCAGGCTGTACCCGATCTTGCTGAATTTGCCGCCGAATTGAAAAGAGCGGGCTTTCGCCACGTGCTCCTTATGGGCATGGGAGGAAGCAGCCTTGCGCCGCTGGTTTTTAGAGAAACTTTCGGCAGGCATGCTCCCGGCTTGCCGCTGACGGTGCTCGACACTACCGATCCGGCCACTGTCATTCGGCTCGAGCGAGGTCTTCCCCTCGCCAACACTTTTTTCATCGAGGCCAGCAAGTCCGGTACTACCGTCGAGAGCCGTTCTTTCGGCGAGTATTTTTTTGAAAGAGTCAAAAGCATAAAGGCAAACCTCGCAGGCGAAAACTTTGGGGTGATAACAGACCCTGGCTCCACGCTCGAAAGATTGGCCGCCGAGCGATCCTACCGCAAAGTTTTGCTCAACTATCCGGATATCGGCGGACGCTATTCGGCGCTTTCTTGTTTCGGGTTGGCGCCGGCCTCGCTGATGGGCATCGATTTAAACGAGTTGCTCCTCAGGGCTTCAAAGATGCAGGGAGAATGCCGGATTCAGAAGCCCCTTTCCCAAAATCCCGGAGTAGCGCTCGGGGTTGCTATCGGCGTCCTCGCGGCAGGGGGCCGGGACAAGCTGACCTTTCTTCTCCCCGGGTCGATTTCCTCGTTTGCAATGTGGTTGGAACAGCTTATCGCCGAAAGCACGGGAAAAGATGGGACAGGAGTGATACCGGTATCGGGCGATCCGGTTGAAAACCGGCAAAACTACGGAGAAGACCGGCAGTTTGTTGAATTCAGAATAAAAGACGAACCGGACGAGGCCCTCGAGGCCAAAGCCAATTCTTTGCGAAAAGCCGGCCATCCGGTCATCACTGTTTATATGCGAGACCGGCTCGATCTCGGAGAGCAGTTCTTCCTCTGGGAGATTGCCACCGCAACCGCTGGGGCTTTGCTCCGCATAAGTCCGTTCGATCAACCGAACGTTGAGGAAACCAAGGAGTTTACAGCTAAAATTCTCGATGAGGTCAGGCAGGAGGGCAGGGTGCCCGAGGCCAGGATGCAAATGGTGCATGGTCCGCTGCAGCTTTACCTTGCCGGTGGAGCTTCCAGCGTCCCCCAGGCGTTGGCCTTGTTTTTCGATGGCGCTGCCCGGGAGGATTATCTGGGCATTCTCGCCTACCTGAGCGAAAATGAAACGAACGAGAGGGGACTGCGGCGGATTCGTATACTTGTGAGGGACAGGATGCGAATCGCCACGACGGCAGGCTACGGTCCGCGTTACCTGCACTCGACCGGTCAGCTTCACAAAGGGGGAACGAACAAGGGATTTTTTCTTCTGCTTACTTCGGACATTGCTGAGGATATAGGGATTCCCGGTCAGCCGTATACCTTCGGTATGTTGATGCGCGCCCAGGCCCTGGGTGATTTCGAAGCATTGCGCAAACACCGGCGCAGAGTCTTGAGGGTCCATTTGAGAGGTGAGGCTTCGATAGGGCTTGCCGCCCTGGAGGAGGTCCTCAGAGCTGTGATTTCGTCTGCTTGAAATCTGCAGCATTGGTTAATTCGAATCAGAACTGAAGGGAAACAATGAAAAAACTGCTCTCCGCATCCATTCTGTCTGCCAACTTCGGCAGGCTTGCAGAAGAGGTCAAAGCTGTCGAAGCAGCAGGGGCCGACTGGATACATGTCGATGTCATGGACGGTCATTTCGTGCCCAACATAACCATGGGGCCAAATGTGGTGAAAGCGCTGAGCGAGGTGACGCGCCTCCCTCTGGACGTTCACCTGATGATAGAAAAACCTGGCCGCTATCTGGAAGATTTCGTCCAAGCGGGGGCCAAGTGGCTGGGAGTCCATGCCGAGGCCTGTGTTCATCTTCACAGGGTGATCCAGAGAATAAAAGAGCTTGGGGTCATGGCTGTCGTTGCGCTCAATCCGGCCACACCACTCTGCATGATCGATCTGGTGCTGCCGGATGTCGATATGGTTTTGCTTATGACTGTTAATCCCGGGTTCGGCGGCCAGGCGTTCATTCCGAACATGCTGCCCAAAATCCGACAATGCCGAAGGATGATAGATGATGGAGGGCTTTCGACACTGCTCCAGGTTGACGGAGGAGTAAACCCTGAAACTGCCGGGAAACTTGCGGAAGCAGGCGTTGATGTCTTCGTTGCCGGTTCGGCGGTTTTCAGGGGTGATTACTCGCAAAATATCAGAAATCTGAAAGGCCCGATGAATCAACAGTGAAAGCGCCCCGCTGACAGCCCCGCCTCTGGTCATTGACACATCATGGAGAGCGTGGAGAATGGCGGCGGGGTGCCTTCCGCGCTACGCGGGAACCATCGCTAAGGGGTGTGCAATAGAAATGATATTCTTCTGCTTAGTGTTGGATACAGTCTCTCATACGAGGCCTAAATCTTGATATTCAGCTCCTCCAGCATCCGCTCGGCATAGTCCATTATATAATCCCTCTGCTTCCTGTCGGCGTAGCTAATGCAAGCGCACCGCAGAATACTGCGGCTGCGGGTCAGCAGCTCAAAATCTACCTGGTTAAACGACAGGTTTACGGCGAAGCAGAAGGGATGGCATTGTTTATGTTCCCTTTGGATATCCGAGTAGAGTTCTACCGGCAGCATAACCCAGAATATGTCTCCGAATTCCGATGCTTCAGCATTCTTCTTCAGGAATTCAAGGATCTTCTCGTAGTCGGATTCCCTTAGCTGATCAATTACGTACTGCTTCATCTTTTTGTCCTGGTTTGAAGTTGTCCGCAGTTCAGCGCCGAGTTCCGCGTTGCTGCAGGTAACTTAGCGCAGTCATAATGAAAAAGGAGAGCAATAGGAGGATGATGCTCAGTGCGGCAGCCAGTTTGAATGTTCCCTTCGAGACTTCGAGCACGGTGGCCGTGGTAAGCACTCTGGTATACCCGCGAATATTGCCCCCCACCATCATCGATGCCCCCACCTCGCCCAGGTCGCGTCCAAATCCTGCAATGATTGCGGCCAGTATGCCGGGCCTGGACTCCCAGAGCAGCAGCAAAAGATACTGCAGGCGGGTCGTTCCAAGAGACAGTATCTGCAGGCGGAGCTTCGGATCTATGGACTGCACGGCCGCAAGGGTGAATCCGGTCACAATTGGAGACGCGATTACTGCCTGTGCGATTATCATGGCTGTCGGCGAGTAGAGAAGTCCCAACGCTCCCAAAGGGCCGTAGCGCAACAGAAGCAGCCAGGTAACGAATCCCACGACCACGGGCGGAAGTCCCATCCCGAAGTTTACGACGCTTACCAGGAGTCCCCGGCCGAAAAATCGGGTAAGCGCAAGCGCGGTGCCCAAGGGAAGGCCTATCAGAACGCTGATGAAAGTTGCTATCCCCGAAACCTGAAGTGTTCTGGACGAAATTTCCAGGACCTCGGGGTCAAGAGTCACCAGGAGTCGAAAGGCTTCAATAAAGCCGCTTGATATCGATTCCATGTCATTCGCTCCGCGCTGCAAACCATCAAGACTGCCGGTCCCTGATATGCTCCCGGTTAGTGATCTCCTGTCATGATTGCAAGTTCACATGATTATCTGACATTTGCGTGGAACTGGAAACCCAAAATAACCCCTTTCGATTGCTCCCTTTCAAAATTAAGGGCGCAATGTGAAAACAAAACAGGGTTTTCCTGAGAGAAACTGAAAGTAAGCATTTGACTTATTGTCTTCTAACTCCTATAGGTCCGGTTGCGGCTTGTTTGCAGTACCCGGTGGGAGGTTTGGATGACGCAGTATGTTATATTGAGGAAGTTCGGAACCGAAATGTATAATCCCTCTAAATCGGGGCTTTTTGTATTGACATAAGCCTCGATGATGTTGAGTTTAACCGAACCGGTGTTCGAATCCATGAAAGGTCACGAAATCAGCCCCGCAATGCGGGCGGTGCTCGGGCAGGTTTTTATTAACATGCCTTGGCGCTACCTGGGACGATATATTGACCTGGTTCTCGAAAACGGAATAAATATCGAGATCGGGTTTGGGGCCGGCGATCTGGAAAGCGCTTCGGCCGGCGCTGTCTGCTCCGTCATTGGGCGAATGCGTGAAAAAGGGGTCCGAATTACCTTTCATGGGCCTTTTTGGGACCTATGTTCCGGAAGCATTGATCCCGAGATAAGAAATGTTACCCTGTCGAGGCTGGGCAGCCTGTTCGACTTGGTGGAGAAAATCCAGCCGCAACAGGTCGTCTGCCATACCGGTTTTGATCCGCGGCATCATCAGGGGCATCGCAAGGCGTGGATTGAGAACAGCCTTGCTACATGGGCGCCTTTTGTCCGGCGAGCGGAAATCCTTGGGACGCCGCTGGTTCTGGAGAATGTCTGGGAGGAAGATCCGGAGCTGCACCTGGAGTTATTGGAGGGGCTAAAATCCCCGTGGTTTGGTTTTTGCCTCGACCTTGGGCACCAGCACTCGTTTTCCAGGACAACCCTGGACAAATGGCTCCATGCGACCTGGCCGTACTTGAAGGAAGTTCACCTTCATGATAATGATGGCTCTTCTGACGCACATTTTCCTGTAGGGTCGGGTACGATAGATTTTGATTATCTTTTTTATTTCTTGAGCAAAAAGAAAATTTCGCCCGTGCTGACCATGGAACCTCATACAATTGAGCACATGTACGAGACTTTGGCGGGATTAGCCGCAATGGCCTCATTCAATGAGTTTGTAAAAAGTCGAACGGGCGGATCTGGCAGGTAAAGGCGGCGCGCATGGCAATTGTGGAGCTTAGCATTGTTCCAATCGGTATTGAAAGCACGAGCATGAGTGCTTATGTGGCAGGGGCGATCAAGGTGCTTGAGAAGACCGCCCTGCAATATGAACTGACCGCAATGGGTACAATTATCTCAGGCGATTTGGACGGCATTCTTAAAGCCATACGGCAGATGCATGAGAGCTGTTTTGATGCCGGTGCGATGCGGGTGCTTACCCGGATCAGCATTGATGACCGGCGGGACAAAAAAGGGAGCACGGAACAGAAAATTCGGTCAGTCCAGGAGAAGCTCGGACGGGACCGGATTACCGGAGGATAATGTGGCCATCAAAGACTTGGCGGAATATCTCGTAAAATCGCTTGTCGATCATCCGGAAAAAGTAGAACTCGTAGAGCGTGAGGAGGATGACACGGTGCTTATCGAGCTTAAAATATCACCTGACGACGTCGGCAAGCTTATAGGGAAAAACGGAAACACGATAAACGCAATCCGGACCGTTTTACAGACAGCAGCATCGAGCCACAAGAAACGCGCTAAGCTGGAGATGATGAACCAGGGTGAATTGCCTCTCGAAGAAAACATCGATGAGTGATACGGATCCCTGCTCTTGGAAATTGAAAATCGGCGGTTGGGAATCGAGTGTCGGATGGGATCGCAAATGCTGTCCGGCCGAAGAGAGATATCCCTGCCGAATCGATGGACCTGACGACGATACGAAGGAGCCAAACTTATGTCTGAGATAGCCCAGGGACTTCCTGCAAATGAATTGCGAGCACATTTCGAGGACGACCTGCTTGCGTTTGATACTACCGCTTCTCTGGAGGACGTGGCAGACAGGGTTGTGGGACAGGAACGCGCGATCGACGCCATCCAATTCGGGATGGGGATGAAGGAGCCGGGGTATAACATCTTTATCGCAGGGCCGTCGAAAGCCGGCATGACCTACACAGCCAGGACCTTCATCGAAGATCAGGCCAGGCAGGAACCCACGCCGCCCGACTGGTGCTATGTTTTCAATTTCAAGGAGCAGGACAAGCCCAAGGGCCTCAAAATCTCCGCCGGCACAGGGAAATTGCTCAAGAAAGATATGAATGATTTCATAGCAACGCTGCAGGCGAAAATCCCCGAGGTTTTCGACAGCGACGACTACCGCGCCAAAGAAGGCGAAGTGCACCAGGACTTCGAGAAGCGAAGGAGGGAGTATATCGACGAACTCTCCCAGGAGGCTCGCGAGCAGGGATTCATTCTTCAATTCTCGCAGGTAGGTATGGTCATCATTCCCGCCAACAAAGAAGGCGAGCCGATGACTCAGGAGGATCTGCGCCACCTGAGCGAGGAAGAACGCCAATTCCTGCGCAGCAAGAGCGATGAGCTGCATGAGAGAATGAAGGACACCATCAAGAAAATTCGCGAGGCTGAAAACGAATTCAAGGAAAAGCACACAAAGCTTGACAACGAGATTGCTCTGTTCGTGGTTGGGCAGTTAATGGATTCTTACGAGGAAAAATACAAGGACGACCAGCAGGTGCTCGACTACCTCAAGGAGGTCCAAGAGGACATTCTCGAAAACATAGACGATTTCAAGAAGAAGCCAGAAGCCCAGCAGCAGATGCCGGGACAGCCCGTAGCACCGTTTGCCGTACCTCCCAAGGAGGCGAATCTGCGCAAGTACGATGTTAACGTGCTCATCGATAACTCGGAAACCAAGGGCGCTCCGGTTGTCATCGAATCAAATCCGGCCTATCCCAACCTCTTCGGCTCCATAGAGAGACAGGCCTGGTTTGGGGCGTTGTTTACCGACCATACAATGATAAAACCCGGATCGCTCCACAAGGCCAACGGCGGCTATCTGGTGATGAAGGCGCTCGACCTGCTTAAATGGTATATCTCTTATGAAGCTTTAAAAAGGGCGTTGCGTGACAAAGAAATCAGGATCGAAGATCTGGGCGAGCTCTATGGAATTTTCAGCACACGCACGATCCGGCCCGAGCCAATTCCGCTTAATCTAAAGATCGTCCTTACCGGGGACCCCTATATCTACCAGTTGCTCTACAGCCTTGACGATCGCTTCCAGAAGCTCTTCAAGGTCAAGGCCCACATGAGCGACCAGATGGACAGAAAACCGGCCAAGGTCCTCGAATGCTCGAGGATGATCGCCCGCTACTGCAACGACCACCATATAAGGCACCTGGACAAATCGGGAGTCGCCCGTGTGCTCGAGTACAGTGTGGAGCTTACCGAGGACAGGGATAAGCTCACCCTTGAACTTGGGACCATCGCCGACCTGCTTCGGGAATCCAATTATTTTGCCGGTCTCGATGGCAGCGAAATTATTCAGAGAAAGCACGTCGATGAGGCGACAAAAAAGCGTATCTATCGCTCCAACCTTATCGAAGAGCGTGTCAAGGAGATAATAGAAAAAGATATTATATGGGTCGAAACCGAAGGTGAAAAGGCCGGGCAGGTTAACGGCCTTGCCGTGCTGATGACCGGTGATCACGTTTTTGGCAGGCCGAACCGGATCACGGCAACCGTTTCGGTTGGACGCGAGGGGATGGTGTCTATCGACCGTGAATCGAAAATGAGCGGTCCCACGCATACAAAGGGGCTGATGATTTTAAGCAGCCTCTTCAGGGGCCGGTTTGCCCACAACAAGCCCATAGCTTTCTCCGCCTCGGTGTGCTTTGAGCAAAGCTACGGAATGATTGATGGAGACAGCGCATCGAGCACGGAATTCTATGTCCTTGCCAGCGCAATCAGTGGAGTGCCCTTGAAACAGGGTATCGCTGTAACGGGATCAGTCAGCCAGAGGGGTGAGGTACAGCCGATCGGGGGCGTGAACTATAAGATTAAGGGCTTTTTCGACATTTGCAAAGCCAAAGGACTCACAGGCGAACAGGGCGTCATGATTCCGCATAAAAACATCCGCAACCTGATGCTTGACCAGGAAGTAGTAGACGCAGTCGCCGAAGGCAAGTTCCACATCTGGCCCGTCGCCACGGTCGAGGAAGGCCTTAAAATCCTTACGGGAATTGATGCGGGCAATCTTCAGGAGGATGGAAGTTATCCGGAGGGCACCGTCTACAGGAAAGTTGACGACCGGCTGAAGGAGATTTCTGAAATCGTGCGCAAGTTCTCCAAAGAATTGGAAGACGGGGGCAAAAAGTCCGAAGAGGATGAAGGTGGCGCTACTTGCCCTCATGGCGGGCATTGAAGAAGCTGTTTTTCGTACGTCAGGAAAACGCCGCAGGCTCCTTGGGGAATCAGCTTAAAGCCTACCCCGGCGAAAGCTGGATTCCATTTTCTAAAGGAGGAGCAAGGGGATGGGGCGATGAGCAGTCCCATGGCTGAACATAATGATTGGCGGCCGCACTTGAGGCAGAAGGCGAGCCAGATTCTCGCTTCGCTCTCCGCTGAGGAGCGGGAATCGTTGCTTGTCAAATGCTGGATGTCCCACGATGCCCGCTGGTATATGACAGTTGCCCACGAGTTCGGGCTCCATGCCGCCAACAAGCTCAATCAGCTTGCGGCCCATGAAATAGGCAAGGTCGAAGCAACGCGCATCACGCGGGCCCTGGGGCTCGCGCCCGTTTCGACTCTGGACGATTACGTCACCGTTCAGGAGGTCATCATAGGGCTTGTGGGGCCCGACCTCATCGACTACGATCTGCTCGCCGTCGGTGACGGCGCGTGGCAGGTTCGCGTCAAGCGGTGCTTTGCGCACGAGAACGTGACGCGGGTCGGAATCGGCGAGGCCTACGAGTGCGGCGTCTTCGCGCGCGTAACGGGATGGATGGACGCCTTTGGCCTGAACTATGAAATGACGCCGGCGCTCGGCAAGTGTCGAAGAGCGCATGGGCGCGAGTGTGCGTACACGTTCAAACTTCAGGGCGGAATTGAACTCACCCGGGGGGATGCTTAGTGTCCCTGGAACGAGACCCAAAGGGCGGCTGATCACCGCCCTTTTTTGGCGCCTTATGGCAAGCCCCAAACAGCCTCTGATCTGGATTATCGACAGCAATCACTGGGAGAGGGTAAACTTACGGGCAGTTCTGATCGAGCGGGGCTGCGAAGTGGAAGGCTTTGTGAGCATCTTCCGCGCCGTTGTCATGCTCTACCGGGAAATTGTCGAAAAGCCCGACGCAATCGTTCTCGAAATCAAAAACCTTGTATATCAAAGCCAGGAACTGGACGAACTTGCTCGTATCGGAGCGCCGGTCGTCCTGCTTACCGGCGTTTATGAAAGCAGGAAATTAGCCGATGAACACAAGTGGGCGGCCGTCCTGCGGAGGCCTTTTACCATCGGGCAAGTTGCACGGACTGTCGAGCGTCTGGTCGGACATGGGCCGCGTTGAAGGGCGCCGCGCAGTCAAAGCCATTTGGTTGCAATACTAACTAACGAGAGAGCAAACGTGAACAGTGCATTGGCCCTTTCCATTCTAGTTGTCGATGACGAACCCAACATTCGGAAGACCCTTCGTATCTCCCTGGAGGCCGAGGGCCATCATGTTGCCTCTGCAAGCAACCCCAAAGATGCGCTGGCTGTGGTCAACGAGCGCTATTTCGACCTTGCCCTGGTGGACCTCCGCCTGGGTTCGGAGTCGGGAATAGACTTGATCGGCGATCTGCTGGCGATCTGCCCGTGGATTAAGTGCATCGTCATTACGGCTTATGCTTCGATTGATACCGCTGTTGAAGCAATGCGGCGCGGCGCCTTTGATTACCTGCCCAAGCCTTTCACCCATGACCAGGTATCGGTTCTTGTCAGCAAGGTTTCTGAGGTCAGAACCCTGGAGCAAAAGGTGGCGTCCCTTCAGGAAAGGTTGAGAGAATCCGTTCCCGAGGCCGTCATCGAGAGCCGCAGCCCTGCGATGCAGCGGGCTTTGGCCATGGCCAGGCAAGTGGCCGACAGTGAAGCCACCATCCTGATTCGTGGCGAGAGCGGGACCGGCAAGACCATTCTGGCTCATGCAATACACTCATGGAGCGGCCGCTCGTCAAAACCTTTCGGGACTATATCGTGTCCTTCTCTATCCGCCGAACTGCTTGAAAGCGAGCTTTTCGGGCATGCGAAAGGGTCTTTTACCGGTGCTTTGCGCGATTATAGCGGACGCATCGCAGCCTGCGACGGGGGAACGCTTTTTTTGGATGAAATCGGTGATTTGCCGCTGTCCATCCAGGCCAAGTTGTTGCGGGTACTCCAGGAAAAAGCCTACGAGCGTCTGGGGGATTTGGAAACGAGAAAGGCCAACATTAGAGTCTTGGCGGCGACCAATATCGATCTTGAATCGGCTGTAAAGACCGGGCGGTTCCGTGAGGACCTTTTCTACAGGCTTGATGTCGTCGAGATTGTGATTCCTCCGCTTAGAGACCGCCGGGAGGACATTGTGCCGCTGGCCGAGGGACTTCTGGCGTTTTTTGCCAGGCAGAACCACCGTCGGATACTGGGATTTGCCGAGGAAGCGTCTGAAGCCCTCAAAAATTACGAATGGCCCGGCAATGTGAGGGAACTCCGAAATGCGATCGAACGTGCGGTCCTGTTGTGTACTGACGATAGAGTCGGAATCCACCACTTTCCGCTCAAGCTCAAGCCTTTGGAGCGCGTGCCGGGCGCCGGCGACCTGGTGACAATGGAAGAGCTTGAAAGAACGCACATCCGGCGCGTACTCGCTTTGAGTGCATCCATTGAAGAAGCATGCCGGATTCTGGGAATGGATTCCGTGACTCTTTGGCGAAAGCGAAAGAAATATGCTCTATGAAGAGGGAAGCGGGGAGCGAGAAGCAGGAAGCGAGAAGCGGGGAAATGCTTTTGGCGTGCTTCCCGCTCCCCCTCTATTTCATTTTGCAATGCATGAAATGAACTAATCCTTCAATTTGAAATCTTCCGGGCTGTCCACCCCTGCCATTTTTTAGCTAATCCATTGAATTTACGTAACTTGGTTTTACATTCTCATTTGGCACGTGATTTGCCATACCGGGTTAACGAAGGGTAGCGTGCATGAGCTTGAAAACAAAGCTGTTCCTGGCTTCCTGTGGACCTCTGCTGATTCTTCTGGTGGTAGGCCTTATAAGCATCAGAACGATTACGGAGTCCAGCAAGACGCTTGAGCGGATTTTCAGGGAGAACTTCGACAGCGTGGCCGCCGGCTTGGCCATGAAACAGGCAATCCTGCAAATTGAGCGTGGCGCCGAGCCGCTTCTTTACGAAGAAAGCGCCGACAAAACGATTATTGACTCTGCCGTTCGGAGGTTTTCGCAAAGCCTGAAACACCAGCAGGGCAATGTCACTCTGCCCGGCGAACAGGAACTAATGAATAAGCTGGCGGAATCGTGGAAAACTTATCTGAGCGAACTGGAAACTTTTTTGCAAATGCAGGAGGGCGGCTCTGCGCGCCGGGATTTTTACAGGACCAGATTGTTGCCGCAGTCAGACGCGGTTCTCGATGCCGCACAGCAAATAATCGACATCAACTTGAACAATATGATCTCTACCGACGGCCAGGTGCGGCGCCAGGCAGAAGCAACAAATCGCAACGTAATCGCGCTGGTGCTGGCGGGAATAGTGCTGGCGCTGGTCTTCGTTATCGTTATAGGACCGTCCATGCTAAGGCCGATATCCTACCTCACCCGTTCTGTGAAAGAGATTCAGCGGGGAAACCTCGATCTTGTCGTACAGGCCAGGTCGGGAGATGAAATCGGCCAACTGGCTTCTGCTTTCAACGATATGACAAAAAGCCTGCGTGAATTCAGACGAACGAACCGCGCGAGGCTGATTCGCACCCAGAAGGCGACCCTGTCTGCGCTTAACTCTCTTTCCGACGCCGTCATTATCTGCAATGCGGAGGGCATTATCGAGCTTTCAAACGATACGGCCCAGCGCCTGTTTGGCCTTCGGGCGGAGACAACCATACAGTCGGTAGAAAATGACAAGTTAGGCCAACTCTTCGAACGTGCAAGGCTGGAGATGCGGCCTATCCGGCTGAAAACCTATGATTGGGCTATCCAGGTTTTCATGGATGGAGAAGAACATTTCTTTTTGCCGGAGGCAGTCCCAATTCTGGACGAGGAAAGACGGCTCATCGGCGTGACGCTTATTCTCTCGGATGTGACCAGGCTGCGCAAGCTTGATGAAGTAAAGAGCGGTCTTATTTCGACTGTTTCACACGAACTGAAGACCCCTCTGACTTCCATCAGACTTGCGGCCCATGCGCTTTTGAATGAAAAACTCGGCCCGCTTAACCCCAAACAGACCGAACTCGTCATTGCCGCTCGAGATGACAGCGACCGGCTCAACCGCATTATCGAGAACCTGCTGGACATCGGTCAATTGGAGTCGGGAGGGTCCACTGTGGAGCTTGTTCCAGTGAGCCCCGAACAGGTCCTTCTCAACGTTGTGGAGGAGATGCGGCCTTCGTACGTGGATCGAGGAGTTTCCCTTGTACTCGACCTGCCCGGAGATATCCCATGGGTCCTTGCTGACAGGATGAGACTGGAAATCGTCTTTACAAACCTCCTTAGCAATGGGCTGAAATTTACCCCTCCGGGGGGAGAAGTGAAAGTGTCGGCGCGCTTGGAGAAGGGCACGGTGCTTTTTGCCGTTGAGGATACCGGTTCGGGAATACCCGAGGAGTCGCTGCCGCATATTTTTGAAAAATTTTTCAGGGTGCCCGGCCGCGGCGGGCAGCCGAGCAACACGGGACTGGGACTGGCCATAGTGAAGGAGATCATAGAGGCCCACGGCAGCAAGGTGGAAGTTAGCAGCCAACCCGGCAGGGGCACCAGATTTACTTTCAGGTTGAATGCCGCAGAACGGTTTGCAAACGAGGTGAAGGCAGTGTGACGTTCAGGCGCTGCATTAAACGTCGAAGAATATCGAGGAGAAAGACACCAGGATACGATTTAAGAACTTTTCTCGAAAGGAGAAATAAAAGATGGATTTAGCAATTTGGCTGCCTGGGATGTTTTTCCTGGGCATCGTGTGCATGGTGGTCTGCTTTTTGTTCGTAAAAGGTTGCGAGAAAATATGAGGTAAAGGAGTTCAAACGATGATCTACATTACAGCGGCTGTCGCAGTTTTTCTTTTTGTTTATCTCACCGTTGCCATGATACGGCCGGAATGGTTTTAGGCAAGCCACGGCGATTTACCGATCCTGAAAGGAAAAACAAATGACGTTTATTCAAATATGGTTACTTCCCTTAGCACTCCTTGTAACGGCCACCATCATTGCTTTCCCGTTGAGCCGTTACATGGCGTGGATCATGGAAGGAAAATACCGCCCCTGGGCGGTTTTCCGCTGGTTCGAAGAGCGCCTGGACAGCGGTGAACAAAACTGGAAACAGTATCTATTCGCGCTGCTCCTGTTCAATACCCTGATGTTCGTGTACACCTTCCTGGTTCTGGCGGTCCAGCCCTATACCCCGCTAAACCCAAGAGGGCTTACGATGCTGGCGCCGAGCACCATTTTTAACACCGTCGCATCATTTATTACGAACACCAACCTCCAGCATTATTCCGGCGAGCAGCACCTGTCGAACTTCACCCAGATTTTTTTCGGGATTTTCAATCTTTTTTTCTCGGCGGCTGTAGGCCTGTGCGGGCTGGTTGCCATCATCCGCGCCCTGCGGGGCCAATCAAAGGTCGGCAACTTCTTCGTCGATATGTGGCGGGTTGTGGTCTACATGTTCGTGCCTGCCGCGCTCATATTCGGCCTCATTTTCATAACCCAGGGCAGCCCGATGACCTTCGAAACCTCGCACGATGTTTCGACACTTGAAGCAGGGGCGATGGGCACGACCGACACGGGCGAGGCGAAACCGCAGACGATTATCGTTGGGCCGGTCGCCGCCTGGGAATCTATGAAAATGTTGGGCACCAACGGGGGCGGGTTCTTCGGTATGAACTCCGCGCACCCGTTCGAAAATTCCACCGGCTTGTCGAATTTCTTCAACACCTATGCGATGATGATGTTCCCGTTTGCCCTGGTGTTGATGTATGGCCGAATGCTGAACAAGTTCCGGCACTCCCTTGTGGTTTTTTCTGTCATGATGGTCATGATGGCCGGCACGGTCGTCTGGTCGATCTATTTCGATACACTCAAACCTAATCCCGGACTAACCGGACAATCTGTGGCACAGAAGTTCGAAGTCCCCAATGCGGCATCTCCGGGTGGAAAGCTGGCAATAAGTCTGCCGGCAGTTCCGAGGTTGCCCGTCGAGCAGCATCTGGGCAATCTCGAAGGCAAGGAGATGCGTTTTGGGACATCTGCGGGCGCAGCTTTCGATGCCCTGACCACCGACGTGACATGCGGCGCCGTAAATGCGGAGGAGGACAGCCTGAACCCTGTATCGGCAGCTTCGCCTTTAGCCGGAATGTGGCTGAACTGCGTATACGGCGGCAAAGGCGTGGGCATGATCAACATGTTGACTTTCATCATCGTCGGGATATTCATCGCAGGCATGATGGTTGGAAGAACTCCGGAATATCTTGGGAAAAAAATCGGCGCTCGCGAGGTGACGTTCGCAATGATCGCCATACTGGTTCATCCCGTCTTTATTCTGTGGCCCACGGGGCTTTTTGCCGGGACAACCCTGGGGATGCAGGCGATAAGCAACCCCGGCGCGCACGGCTTCTCGCAAATCCTTTACCAGTTCTCTTCGGCTGTCGCCAACAATGGGTCGGCCTTCGACGGCCTGGGGGTTACCTACGGGTTCTGGAATGCAGCGAACCCAGGGCCGAGCGCCGCTGCGTTCGACATCGCAGCCGGCCTGTGCATGCTTTTCGGCCGCTATCTCCCGATTATCGCGCCCGTTGCCATGGCGGCGTCCCTGGGCGCAAAAAAATCGAGCCCGTTTGGTCTCGGCACGCTTCGGGATGACACCATAACGTTCGGTTTTCTCCTGCTGGGGACCGTGGTTATCATTGCGGGTTTGCTCTTTTTGCCCGCTGTCGTGCTGGGACCTGTAGCGGAGCAGTTTGGCCCGATTCCTTTTGGGGGATAACGGTCAGGAACGCTCATGAAAACCGATATTAAGATACGGCGTGAAAAAGACTCACTCAAAGGAGTTCCGGATATGAGCAAGGAAGTTACCGATATTAAAGGACCGGGAGGGGAAGCCCTCCCTGGTCCGGACCAGTTTCAGTCGATTCGCCGGGTTAAAGCGCGGAAACTGCTGGAAAAGGAGACCGCAATGGTCGCCTTGAAGCAGGCGTTTGTCATGCTTCGGCCCGACCTCCAGTGGAATAATCCCGTCATGTTCGTGGTTCTGGTCGGGGCTGTTCTTACCCTTCTGTATATTGTCGAAGCTGCATTGGGCGCCAGGACGAGCCAGGTGTCCATCAGTTACTTTATAGCCCTTGACGTATGGCTTTTTTTGACGGTGCTTTTCGCCAATTTCGCCACCTCCCTTGCCGAGGCCCGCGGCAAGGCGCAAGCCGAATCGCTCAAGAAAGCCCGCCATGACACTGTTGCCTACCGGCTGAACGCAAAAGGCGTCATAGAAGAAGTCTCCTCGGCTAATCTAAAACAAGGGGACCGGGTCGTAATAAAAGCGGGACAGGCAATTCCAGGGGACGGAGAAATCATCGAGGGAATAGCCTCGGTTGACGAATCGGCGATAACCGGCGAATCTGCGCCTGTTATTCGCGAGGCGGGCGGTGACCGGTCTGGAGTTACCGGAGGTACAGTCGTTCTCTCGGACCGTATCGTGATCGAGATAACGAGCAGCGCCGGCGAATCCTTTCTGGATCGCATGATCGCCCTGGTCGAGGGCGCCATCCGCCAGCGCTCTCCAAACGAGATCGCCCTTACCCTCGTCCTCTCAGCCTTTACACTGGTCTTTCTCATCGTGGTGATCCCTCTTTTGCCCATGGCCCGCAATGCCGAGCTATACATGCAGAGCTACCTTGGCATTCAGGAGCCTCTGAAAAGTCTTGGGACCGACGTCCCGACCCTTATCGCCCTTCTTGTGTGCCTCATTCCGACCACTATCGGCGCACTGCTCGCAGCGATCGGCATAGCGGGCATGGACCGCGCTCTTCAGGCAAATATCATCGCCAAGAGCGGGAAGGCAGTGGAATTGGCCGGAGATATCGATGTCGTGCTGCTCGATAAGACCGGGACCATCACCATAGGCAACAGGAACGCGACCACATTCCTGCCGGTTGGAAAGTACTCGGCCTCCGATGTGGGGCGGCTTGCCGCACTGGCTTCTGCCGCAGATGCCACCCCTGAGGGAAAGAGCATAGTGCAGTTGTTCGAGAAAAATAGCCCGGCTCCGATAGATGTACCGCCGGAAGCCAAGTTCATTGCATTTACGGCGCAGACGCGCATGAGTGGAATCGACCTGCCCGACGGAAAAC